>JAEAMF010001537.1_pt1 | contig 16040 bp, 12 predicted proteins | sample 8958721 | NCBI WGS metagenome assembly JAEAMF01 (sample SAMN16933255, study PRJNA681124) | bioreactor sludge metagenome | isolation source: anaerobic bioreactor treating anionic surfactant - SDBS | place: India: Bengaluru | collected 2019-02-28
TGGCCAGCGGATACAGACCTACCAGCACCGGTACCGAAACGCTGATCAGCTGGGTGAGGCCCTGGTTGGCCACCAGCAGGCTGAACAGGCTGAATACAATCACCACAGTGCGGTACGAAACCGGCAGCAGCGCGCTGAAGAACTCACCGCAAGCCGCTGTCAGGCCAACCGCCGTGGTCAGACAGGCCAGCGTGATCACCACGGCCAGCAGAACGCTGCCCATCGTACCGAAGGTGTGCTGGACGTAGCTGGTCAGGACCTGCACGCCATTCTGCGCGTCCCCGGCGATACCCTGGCTGGTGGCTCCGAGGTAGAACAGCGATAGGTAGACCAGCGACAGACCGATCGCTGCAATCACGCCGGCCGTCATCGAGTACCGAGTCACCAGTGTCGCGTCGCTCACGCCCTTGTCGCGGATCGCAGTGGCGATGACGATACCGAAGACCAGCGCGCCGAGCGTATCCATCGTCAGGTAGCCTTCGAGAAATCCCTTGATCATCGGGCTGGCACGATAGCTCTCGGCGGCGCTGCCGATTTCGCCTGCCGGCAGAAACAGCGCAGCCCCACCGAGCACCAGCAGTGCCGCCAGCAGCACCGGCGTGATGATCTTGCCGACACTGTCGACCAGACGCCCGGGGTTCAGTACCAGGAACAGCACAGCGGTGAAGAACAGCGCGGTGTAGACCAGCAGCGGCGCCGCCGTATTGCCGGTGAACGGCGCGATGCCCATCTCGAACGACACCACGGCCGTGCGCGGGGTGGCGAACAGCGGACCGATTGCCAGGTACACCGCGATCGCCAGCAACGTACCGGCGCCCCGGCCGAGCGGCGCGGTGAGCCGGTCCATGCCGCCGCCCACGCGAGCGAGTGCCACGACCGTCAACAGCGGCAGCCCTACGCCGGTGAACAGGAAGCCCAGCGCCGCCTGCCAGATGAATTCACCAGCGGCCATACCAGCGCTGGGCGGGAAGATGATATTGCCGGCGCCAAGGAACAGCGCGAATGTCATGAAGCCAAGGGCCAGCAGATCGAAGCCTTTCAAACGATTCATGCGAAACAACTACCGGAAAGGATGTGGCCATCGAGAACAGCAATGCCGCCAGAACCTGAAGAGGCACCGGCATTCTGATCGCAACGGCGGAAATGGATTGGGAAGTCTCCGTGAGTTTGGAAATCGGGATCTCGGCCTGATTGGGTCGGTCCATTGTTGCGTGCCGGCATCTCTCGTGAAGACAGCAGACGACGCTGAGGGCGGCAATGATGCCATTGTCCTGCCATGTATGCCGAGGCAAACCGTCGGTTCAGGCGCAGAAAACGCAAAGGCCACCGCGGGGGTGGCCTTCGACAAGCATCAGAGCGATCAGGCGCCCTTCATGCTCCAACCGGTGACCTCGGCAAGCGCTTTGCCGATGTCTGCCAGCGAGCGCACGGTCTTCACACCGGCGTCCTGCAGGGCAGCGAACTTCTCATCCGCCGTACCCTTGCCGCCGGAAATGATCGCACCCGCGTGGCCCATACGCTTGCCCGCCGGCGCGGTGACGCCCGCGATGTAGGACACCACCGGTTTGGTGACGTTGGCCTTGATGAACGCGGCGGCCTCTTCCTCGGCCGAACCACCGATCTCGCCGATCATGACGATGGCTTCGGTCTGCGGATCGTTCTGGAACAGGGTCAGGATATCGATGAACGTCGAACCCGGGATCGGGTCGCCACCGATACCGACGCAGGTGGACTGGCCGAAACCGGCGTCCGTCGTCTGCTTGACCGCTTCATAGGTCAGCGTGCCGGAACGGGAAACGATGCCGACCTTGCCCGGCTGGTGGATATGCCCGGGCTGGATACCGATCTTGCACTCGCCGGGAGTGATAACGCCCGGGCAGTTCGGCCCGATCAGGCGCACGCCCAGTTCATCGCACTTGATCTTCACTTCGAGCATGTCCAGCGTCGGAATGCCCTCGGTGATGCAGACGATCAGCTTGATACCGCCGAAAGCAGCCTCGAGGATCGAATCCTTGCAGAACGGCGCCGGCACGTAGATCACCGAGGCATCGGCACCCGTCGCTTCTACCGCTTCCTTGACGGTATTGAACACCGGCAGGCCGAGATGCAGCGTGCCGCCTTTGCCCGGCGTTACGCCGCCGACCATCTGCGTGCCATAGGCAATCGCCTGCTCGGAGTGGAAGGTACCCTGCGAGCCGGTAAAACCCTGGCAGATGACTTTGGTGTTCTTGTTGATCAGCACGCTCATTACTTGCCCTCCGCGGCTTTGACAACCTGAATGGCCGCATCGGTCAGGCTCTGCGCACCGATGATGTTCAGCCCGCTTTCGCTCAGCATCTTGGCGCCCAGGTCGGCATTATTGCCCTCCAGCCGCACCACTACCGGTACCTGCACGCCTACTTCGCGCACCGCTCCGATGATGCCCTCGGCGATCATGTCGCAACGCACGATGCCACCGAAGATGTTCACCAGCACCGCGGCGACGTTGCTGTCGGAGAGGATGATCTTGAACGCCTCGGTGACGCGCTCCTCAGTGGCACCACCGCCGACATCGAGGAAGTTGGCCGGCTTGCCGCCGTGCAGGTTGACGATATCCATGGTGCCCATCGCCAGTCCCGCACCGTTGACCATGCAACCGATGTTGCCGTCCAGAGCGACGTAGTTGAGCTCCCACTTGGCCGCATGCGCCTCGCGCGGGTCATCCTGCGACGGGTCGGCCATGTCGCGCAGCTTCGGCTGGCGATAGATAGCGTTGCTGTCGATGTTGATCTTGGCGTCCAGGCAATGCAGGTTGCCGTCCTTCTTGATCACCAGCGGATTCACTTCCAGCAGCGCGAGGTCGTAATCCTTGAACAGCTGCGCCAGGCCGACGAAGATGTGCACGAACTGTTTGACCTGATCGCCTTTCAGCCCCAGCTGGAACGCCAGTTCACGCGCCTGGAACGGCTGCGCGCCTACCAGCGGATCGATGGTCGCCTTGAGAATCTTTTCCGGGGTGTCATGCGCGACCTTCTCGATATCCACACCGCCTTCGGTGGACGCCATGAACACGATGCGCCGGCTGGCACGATCGACGACCGCGCCCAGGTAGAGCTCCTTGTCGATATCGGTGCAGGCTTCGACGAGGATCTTGCTGACCGGCTGCCCGTTGGCGTCGGTCTGGTAGGTTACCAGTCGCTTGTCGAGCCATTGCTGGGCGAAGGCTCGGGCTTCGTCCTTGCTGCGAACCAGCTTGACGCCGCCCGCCTTGCCGCGACCGCCGGCATGGACCTGTGCTTTGACCACCCACTCGGTGCCACCGATCTTGTCGCAGGCCTCGGCAGCTTCTTTCGGGCTGTCGACCGCATAGCCCTTGGAAACCGGTAGACCATATTCAGCGAACAGCTGCTTACCTTGGTACTCGTGAAGATTCATGCTTCTTACCGTTGTTTTTAGGTACTGCATTCAAGCAGGGCCCCTGACGCACCCTGCCCCCTTCAACGCAAGTTCCTGAAAACTATTCGAGATACCTTTCAGGAACCTGTATTGACCGAAAAGCATTCTACTTTAGTCAAAGAAAAGCCCGGCGTGTTCCTAGGAACAGGCCGGGCTTTTTTTCACAAAAAAGCGTTTAGCGATTAGCGCTTTTTGCGATTGGCGATGTGAATGGCGTGGCCATTGACCGCCAGTGCCGCTTCATGCAGCGCTTCGGACATCGTCGGGTGCGAGAACACCATCATGCCCAGGTCTTCGGCACTGGTACCGAATTCCATGCCGATGGCGCCCTGCTGGACCAGTTCGGCAGCACTCGGACCCATTACATGAACGCCCAGCACGCGATCGGTCTTGGCATCGGCGATGACCTTGACCAGACCTGCAGTGTCGTTGGCCGCCATCGCACGACCGCTGGCCGCAAACGGGAACACACCCACGTTCACTTCGACGCCTTCGGCCTTCAGAGCTTGCTCGCTCTTGCCGACCCAAGCGATTTCCGGGTGGGTGTAGATAACCGACGGAATCAGGTCGTAGTTCATCTGGGTCTTGTGACCGGCGATGCGCTCGGCAACCATCACGCCCTCTTCGGACGCTTTGTGCGCCAACATTGCGCCGCGTACTACGTCACCGATCGCATAGACGCCCGGAACGCTGGTGGCGCACTGGTCGTTGACGAAGATGAAGCCACGCTCGTCCATGTCGACGCCGGCATCGGCAGCCAACAGATCGGTAGTGACCGGGCGACGACCAACAGCAACGATGAGTTTGTCGAACGTCATCTGCTGCTCGCCTTCGGCGCTGGTGAAGCTGACGGTGACCTGATCACCAGACACCTGCGAACCGGTCAAACGCGCACCCAGCAGAATCTTCAGACCCTGCTTGGTCAGGACCTTGAAGGCTTCCTTGGCGATCTGCTCGTCGGCGGCCGGCAGGAACTTGTCCATCGCCTCGATTACGGTCACTTCGGCGCCCAGACGCGCCCATACCGAACCCAGCTCCAGACCGATAACGCCAGCGCCGATCACGCCCAGCTTCTTCGGCACGCTCTGGAAATCCAGGGCGCCGGTGGAATCGACGATAACCTTCTGGTCGACCGGGGCCGGCGGAATGTTCACCGGAGTGGAACCGGACGCCAGAATGACGTTCTCGGCCGCCAGGGTCTGGACGTTGCCATCCAGACCAGTCACCTCGACCTGCTTGCCGGCCAGCAGTTTGCCGTGACCTTCGAAGACAGTAACGCCATTGGCTTTCATCAGCGCAGAAACGCCGCCGGTGAGGTTTTTGACGATCTGATCCTTGCGCGCGATCATCGTCGGCACATCCATCGCCACTTCACCGGTGCTGATGCCGTGGACTTTGAAGCTCTCGTGAGCCTCATGGTACTTGTACGAGCTGTCCAGCAGCGCCTTGGAAGGGATGCAACCGACGTTCAGGCAGGTTCCGCCCAGCGCAGTTTTGCCATCCTTGCCCTGATACTTCTCGATACAGGCGGTTTTCAATCCCAGCTGTGCGGCCTTGATAGCGGCCACATAGCCACCGGGGCCAGCCCCGATGACGACGACGTCGAACTTCTGGCTCATTACGAATCCTCTTTCTAAGCAGCAGGCAACGAGCCACAAGCCACAAGCGGGGCTCCTCCTTCGAGCAGCGTGCCGCTTGTCGCTTGTAGCTGTTTTGTCAGATATCCAGCAGCAGGCGAGCCGGATCTTCCAGCAGGTCCTTCATGGTGACCAGGAAGGTAACTGCTTCCTTACCATCGATCAGGCGGTGATCGTAGGACAGCGCCAGGTACATCATCGGCAGGATAACCACCTGACCATTAACGGCCATCGGGCGTTCCTGGATCTTGTGCATACCGAGAATAGCGGTTTGTGGCGGGTTGACAATCGGCGTGGAAAGCAGCGAACCGAAGACACCACCGTTGGAAATGGTGAAGGTACCGCCTGTCATTTCTTCGATGGTCAGCTTGCCGGCCTTGGCCTTCTTGCCGAAGTTGTTGATGCCACCTTCGATCTCGGCCAGCGTCATGTGCTCAGCGTTGCGCAGAACCGGGACCACCAGGCCACGATCGCTGGAGACGGCAACACCGATGTCCTGGTAGCCGTGGTAGACGATGTCGTTACCATCGATCGAGGCGTTGACGCCGGGCTGACGCTTGAGCGCTTCTACCGCTGCCTTGACGAAGAAGGACATGAAGCCCAGGCGAACGCCGTTGTGGGTCTTCTCGAACAGGTCCTTGTACTTGGCGCGCAGCTCCATGATCGGCTTCATGTTGACTTCGTTGAACGTGGTCAGCATGGCCATCGACGATTGGGCTTCGACCAGACGCTCGGCGACCTTGGCACGCAGACGGGTCATCGGCACGCGCTTCTCGACGCGATCCCCGGCAGCGAAGATCGGCGCGGCGGCAGCCGGAGCAGCGGGCTTGGCGGCAGCGGCCGGAGCGGATTTCTTGGCTTCGACGGCAGCGACCACGTCTTCCTTGGTTACGCGACCATCCTTGCCGGTGCCGCGGAGGCTGTTCGGATCGATGCCATTCTCTTCGGCCAGCTTGCGCGCTGCCGGAGCCAGGATCGCATCTTCGGTGGCGGCGGCCGGAGCAGCAGCCGCCGCAGGCGCCTGAGCCGGAGCAGCCGCAGCTGCCGGTGCCGCAGCAGTGGCACCTGCTTCCAGTTTGCCGAGCAGCTCGCCGCTGAGAACGGTGTCGCCCTCGTTCTTGACGATTTCGACGAGAACGCCGTCAGCCTCGGCCAGTACTTCCATGACGACCTTGTCGGTTTCGATGTCGACGATCAGCTCGTCGCGCTTGACCGCCTCACCCGGCTGCTTGTGCCAGGTTGCTACGGTGCCGTCGGCAACCGATTCCGGGAAGGTAGGGGCTTTGATCTCGATAGCCATTATCAGGAGTCCTATTTGATTCGATTTTCTGCATCGAGGCCGCGTCGTGCGCGGCCTCTCGCAATAGCAATGGATTAAACGGTGAAGGCGTCCTGCAGGAGCTTTTCCTGCTGTTCGGCATGCATCGATGCATAACCGACCGCCGGGGCCGCGGATGCATCACGACCAGCGTATTGCAGGAACAGTTCCTTCTTATGCGCAGTCGCGACGCGGCGCATATGGTGCTGGCTGCAGTACCACGCGCCCTGATTCATCGGCTCTTCCTGACACCAGATGATGTGCTTGACGTTCTGATAAGGCGCCAGCACCTCGGCGAGGTCCTCCTCAGGGAACGGATAGAGCTGCTCGATACGCACGATGGCAATATCGTCGCGACCTTCGTTGCGGCGCTTTTCCAGCAGGTCGTAGTAGACCTTGCCGCTGCACATGATCACACGCTCGACCTTGGCCGCTTCGATCGGATCGATCTCCGGGATAACGGTCTGGAACGAACCCTCGGTAAGCTCCTCCAGCGTCGAGATCGCGAGCTTGTGACGCAACAGCGACTTCGGCGTCAGGGCGATCAGCGGCTTGCGCAGCGGGCGAATCGCCTGCCGACGCAACATGTGATAAACCTGAGCCGGGGTGGTTGGTACGCAGACCTGGATGTTCTGCTCGGCGCACAGTTGCAGATAGCGCTCCAGACGTGCGGAGGAATGCTCCGGGCCCTGCCCTTCATAACCATGCGGCAGCAGCATGGTCAGACCGCAGAGACGGCCCCACTTGTGTTCGCCGCTGGTGATGAACTGGTCGATAACGACCTGCGCACCGTTGGCGAAGTCGCCGAACTGCGCCTCCCAAACCACGAGGGCGTTGGGAGTAGTAGTGGCATAGCCATATTCGAACGCCAGAACCGCTTCCTCGGAAAGGAACGAGTCGTACAGATCGAAACGCGGCTGCCCTTCATAGATGTGCTGGAGCGGGATGTAGGTGCTGCCGTCCTTCTGATTGTGCAACGCAGCATGGCGATGCGAGAAGGTGCCGCGACCGACGTCCTGGCCAGAGATACGCACTGGGTGGCCTTCGAACAGCAGCGTTGCGTAGGCCATGGTCTCCGCGAAGCCCCAGTTGATGGCCAGCGCTCCCGCGCCCATCTTCTGCCGGTCTTCAAGGATCTTGGCCACCTGGCGCTGGACGACAAAGCCTTCCGGGACGCTCAGCAACTTGCTGGACAGATCCTGCAGAGTCTTCAGATCGAAGCTGGTGTCATGACGTGCGGTCCACGCATGGCCCAGATACGGGCGCCAGTCAACGAAGAGTTCCTTGTTCGGCTCCTTGACTAGGCTCTTGACCACGTGCAGCCCGTTATCCAGCGCGGTGCGATACTCATCGACCTTGGCCTGAACACGTTCAGCGTCCAGCACATTGGACTGGATGAGCGCATCTGCGTACAGCTCACGGGTGGTGCGTTGCTTGGCGATCTTCTGATACATCAGCGGCTGGGTGCCGCTCGGCTCGTCGGCCTCGTTATGACCGCGACGGCGATAGCAGATCAGGTCCAGCACGATATCGCGCTTGAACTGCATCCGATAATCCACCGCGAGCTGGGTGACGAACAGCACCGCTTCAGGATCGTCTGCGTTAACGTGGAAGATCGGCGCTTGGATCATCTTCGCAACGTCGGTCGCGTACTCGGTGGAGCGCGCATCTTCCTGCTTGTTAGTGGTAAAGCCGACCTGGTTGTTAACCACGATGCGGATCGTGCCGCCGGTGCGGTACGCACGCGTCTGCGACATCTGGAAGGTTTCCATCACCACGCCCTGACCGGCGACAGCGGCGTCACCGTGGATGGTTACCGGAAGAACCTTGTCGCCGGCTGGATCACAGCGACGATCCTGACGAGCACGCACCGAACCTTCGACCACCGGCGAAACGATTTCCAGGTGCGAGGGGTTGAAAGCCATCGCCAGATGGATCTCTCCACCGGGAGTCATTACGTTGGAAGAGAAACCTTGGTGATACTTGACGTCACCGGAGCTGAGGCCTTCGACCTTCTTGCCTTCGAATTCGTCGAACAGGTCGCGCGGATTCTTGCCGAAGGTATTGACCAGCACGTTGAGGCGGCCGCGGTGGGCCATGCCGATGACGATTTCCTTGGTGCCGTAGGAGCCGGAGCGCTGGATGATTTCGTCCAGCATCGGAATCAGGCTCTCACCTCCCTCTAGACCGAAACGCTTGGTCCCCGGATATTTGGTGCCGAGATATTTTTCCAGCCCTTCAGCGGCTGTCAGTCGCTCCAGTAGATGGCCCTTGATTTCCGGCGAGAATTCGGGACGGCCACGTACGCTTTCAACGCGCTGGATGAACCAGTTGCGCTGCTCGGAATCAACGATATGGGCAAACTCCGCGCCGATGGTGCGGCAATACGTCTCTTGCAGCGCCTTCAGGATTTCACGCAAGCTGGCTTCGTCTTTGCCTATCGCCAGATCGCCAGTGCGGAAGACGGTATCCAAATCTGCGTCGGTCAGACCGTAGTTGGTGATCGCAAGATCAGCGGGAACCGGACGCTGCTGCAGTGCCAGGGGATCAAGCTGCGCCGCTTGATGACCCCGCAGTCGATATGCCTGGATCAGCCGTAGGACTTCGACCTGCTTCTTCTCATGCTCGCTGCTGACACTGCCTGCAGAGACAGGCTGTGCGCGACGCTGGTTCTTCGCCAGCAACACGAAATGATCACGAATCGTCGAGTGCGACACGTCTGCTGCCGCGCTGCCGCCAGAAGGCAACTTCTGGAAATAAGTGCGCCACTCTTCGGGCACTGCGTTGGGGTCGTGCAGGTAGAGCTCATAAAGCTCTTCCACATAGGCAGCGTTACCACCGGATAGGTGGGCGCTGTCCCACATGCGCTGCATTACGCTTTCTTGCATGTCTGGTCACCTTTGATAAGGAGACACCACCAGCGTGGAGACCGCAGCATGACTTCCCAAGTTCTGAAGCAGCGACTCAGGTAAAGCCACTACGGACCGCGCAGATAGTTTCCGGGAACTGCCCCGGATGCTCCTGCTGGTCAACAAATTTTCAGAGTGGAATTCCGACTTTTTGGGCTGAAATTCCTACTAAAGCTACGGCGCCTGGATGTTACTCCGGCGCCGCAGATACCACAGCAATACAGTGTCGGTCGTTCGCAGCCAGCGAAGCGCTCACGACCGCCCTATCATCAAGTACCGCTCTGCAGCAGCATGTTGCGAATGTGACCAATCGCCTTGGTCGGATTCAGCCCTTTCGGACAGACATCAACGCAGTTCATGATGCCACGGCAACGGAACACGCTGAACGGATCGTCCAGTGCTGCCAAACGCTCCTCGGTTTCCGTGTCCCGGCTATCAGCCAGGAAACGATAGGCTTGCAGCGACGCAGCCGGACCAAGGAACTTGTCTGGGTTCCACCAGAAGGACGGGCAACTGGTCGAGCAGCAAGCGCAAAGAATGCACTCGTACAGTCCATCCAGCTTCTCGCGATCTTCCGGGCTCTGCAGACGTTCGATAGCCGGAGGTGGCGTATCGTTCATCAGATAAGGGCGCACCTTCTCGTACTGCTTATAGAAGATGCTCATATCGACGACCAAGTCACGAATGACCGGCAGCCCCGGCAACGGACGAATAACCAGCTTATTGCCCTTCACCACAGCAGACAGCGGGGTGATGCAGGCCAGGCCATTCTTGCCGTTGATGTTCATGCCGTCGGAGCCACACACACCTTCACGGCAGGAGCGACGATAAGAGAAACCCTGGTCCTGTTCCTTGATCAGAGCCAAGACGTCGAGAACCATCAGGTCTTTACCGTCGGTATTGACCTGAAAATCCTGCATGAACGGCTTTTCGTCCTGATCGGGGTTGTAGCGATAAACACTCACTTGCAACATATTCGGCGACCTCAATAAGTCCGAACCTTGGGCTCGAAGGCCGGAACGGTCTTCGGAGCGAAGTTCACGGCACGCTTGGCAACGCGCTTCTCACCCGGGAAGTACAGGGTGTGGCACAGCCAGTTCTCATCGTCACGCTCTTCGAAGTCCTCGCGAGCATGCGCACCACGGGATTCTTTGCGGGTTTCCGCCGCAATCGCCGTGGCTTCGGCAACTTCCAGCAGGTTCTGCAGTTCGAGCGCTTCGATGCGCGCGGTGTTGAACGCCTGGCTCTTGTCAGAGATCTTCACGTTGGCGATGCGCTGACGCAGATCGACCAGCTGGGCGATACCTTTCTGCATGTATTCGCCGGTACGGAACACGCCGAAGTAGTTTTGCATGCAGTTCTGCAGTTCCTTGCGCAGCGGAGCAACGTCCTCACCAGTGGTGCGCTCGTTGATGCCTGCAAGACGACCAAGAGCGACATCCAGATCAGTTTCGCTAGCACCGCGATGCTCGATGCCCTCCTTGAGGGCCTTCTCCAGATGCAGACCGGCCGCACGACCGAAGACCACTAGGTCGAGCAGCGAGTTGCCGCCCAGGCGATTGGCACCGTGCACGGATACGCAAGCCACTTCGCCGACTGCGAAAAGACCGTCGATGATCTTGTCGTTGCCGCTGGCGTCCTGCGTGATTGCCTGACCATGAATGTTGGTGGCGATACCACCCATCATGTAATGGCAGGTCGGCACGACCGGTACCGGTGCGGTAACCGGGTCGACGTGAGCGAAGGTCTTCGACAGTTCGCAGATACCTGGCAGGCGGCTGTGCAGCACTTCCTCGCCCAGGTGATCCAGCTTCAGCATTACATGATCGCCATCCGGGCCACAGCCGTTGCCCGCCAGGATTTCCTTGACCATCGAACGTGCAACGACGTCACGACCGGCCAGATCCTTAGCGTTCGGCGCGTAACGCTCCATGAAGCGCTCGCCATGCTTGTTGATCAGATAACCGCCTTCACCGCGGCAACCTTCGGTCACCAGCACGCCAGCACCGGCAATACCGGTCGGGTGGAACTGCCACATCTCGATGTCCTGAACCGGCACGCCGGCACGCAGGGCCATGCCCACGCCGTCACCGGTATTGATCAGGGCATTGGTGGTCGAAGCATAGATACGACCAGCACCACCGGTGGCAAGAACGGTAGCTTTCGAACGGATGTAGACAGTTTCGCCAGTTTCGATGCAGATGGCGATGACACCCACGACAGCGCCGTCCTGGTTTTTCACCAGATCGACCGCGTACCACTCGTTGAGGAAAACGGTGTCGTTCTTCAGGTTGCCTTGATAGAGAGTATGCAGCAGCGCGTGACCGGTACGGTCAGCTGCAGCGCAGGTCCGCGCAGCCTGGCCACCCTTGCCGAAGTCCTTGGACTGCCCACCGAACGGACGCTGATAGATGCGACCCTGCTCGGTACGGGAGAACGGCAGCCCCATGTGCTCGAGCTCGAACACGGCTTCCGGTCCTACGGAACACATGTACTCGATAGCGTCCTGGTCACCGATATAGTCGGAGCCCTTGACGGTATCGTACATGTGCCAGCGCCAATCATCGTTCGGGTCGGCCGACGCGATGGCGCAGGTGATGCCACCCTGAGCGGAAACGGTGTGAGAGCGAGTCGGGAAGACTTTGGTGACCACCGCGGTCTTGTGGCCGGACTGCGACAGCTGCAGTGCCGCGCGCATACCGGCGCCACCGCCACCTACGATGATGGCGTCGAAGGAAAGCGTACGAATATTAGCCATGAATCAGATACCCCACAGAATCTGCACGCCCCAGACGAAGAAGGTGAACATGGCAATGCCACACCCCGCCTGGAACAGGAAACGCACACCGGTAGCCCACTTACCGATCGCCATGTTGGTCAGGTAGTCGGTGGAAATCGTCCACATACCCACCCACGCGTGCACACTCAGGGCAACCAAAGCCAGCAGACTGAAAATCCGCATCCAATTGGCAGAGAAAAGCTCATGCCACTGCGCATACTCCAGCCCTGGATTTGCGATCAGATAACCCAGCAGGAACAGAAAATAAGCCGCGAGGACCACCGCAGAAACGCGCTGCGCCATCCAGTCATAGAGGCCTGAACGCGAAAAGTTTGTGACATTGGTTACCATATCCACACCCCCGCCAGAACGATCAGCACCACCGAAACGGCGATTACGATTTTCGAGCCCAGCTTGCCGCCTTCCAGCGTCTCACCGTGGCCGGCATCCATGATCAGGTGACGAACACCTGCCACGAGGTGGTACAGCAGTGCGGACAGCAGCCCCCAGCTAATCAGCTTCGCCAGCGGACCACCCAGATACTCTCGAACCTCCTCGAAGCCCTCTGGAGAAGACAGCGAGGTATCGAGCGCAAGCAACAACAGGGCGATACCGACGAACAGAATGACACCGGATACACGGTGGAGAATCGACGTGTAAGCAGTGATTGGGAGTTTTATTGTCCTAAGATCTAGGTTTACAGGTCGTTGGCTTTTCACGGCTTCTTTTCACACTTGAGAGCCCCTGAACGCAGGGCAAAGTTGTTGGGAAGAGTACGCAGCAGTACCCGCTACCCACGAGTGACAACCTACAGAATGTCGCCTGTAAGGCCCCTGCCGGTCGGTTTCCGAGTATAAACAGTTAGGTCACTAATGACAATGTGGTGAAGTGCCACTAAAGGCGGATGGTAGCCCCTATATAAATGCCGTAAACAGTCGCCCCATGCTGCACCGATACCCCGCAAACCCCTCTGCAGCATGGGTTCGAGCAAATTGACTTTGCGATTTATCACACTATAGTGATGCGGGCCCTGCGTGGGGGGCCATGATGATTCCAAGCACAAAACAGGAGGCCATACATGGCTGACAAGAAAGCGCAGTTGATCATCGAGGGCACCGCCCCCGTCGAACTGCCCGTTTTAACCGGTACCGTAGGGCCTGATGTAATTGACGTCCGAAGCCTGACCTCCACGGGTCACTTCACCTTCGATCCCGGCTTCATGTCGACCGCCTCTTGCGAGTCCAAGATCACCTATATCGACGGCGACAAGGGCATCCTGCTTCATCGCGGCTACCCCATCGAGCAGTTGGCGGAAAAATCCGACTATCTGGAAACCTGCTATCTCCTGCTCAACGGCGAACTACCGACCACCGAGCAGAAGGCCCAGTTCGTCAGCACCATCAAGAACCACACCATTGTTCATGAGCAGCTGAAGACCTTCCTCAACGGCTTCCGTCGCGACGCCCACCCGATGGCCGTGATGTGCGGCATCGTTGGCGCCCTGTCCGCGTTCTATCACGACTCGCTGGACATCAATAATCCGCAGCATCGCGAAATCTCCGCGCATCGCCTGATCGCCAAGATGCCGACCATCGCCGCCATGGTTTACAAGTACTCCATGGGCCAGCCGATCATGTACCCGCGCAATGATCTGAGCTACTCGGAAAACTTCCTGCACATGATGTTCAACACGCCGGCCGAGATCAAACCGATCAGCCCGGTGCTGGCGAATGCCATGGATCGCATCTTCATCCTGCATGCCGATCACGAGCAGAACGCATCGACTTCTACTGTGCGACTGGCCGGCTCCACCGGTGCCAATCCGTTCGCCTGTATCGCAGCCGGTATCGCCGCCCTCTGGGGACCGGCACACGGCGGCGCCAACGAAGCCGTGCTGACCATGCTGGATGAAATCGGCAACGTATCGAACATCGAGAAGTTCCTGGCCAAGGCCAAGGACAAGAACGATCCGTTCAAACTGATGGGCTTCGGCCATCGCGTGTACAAGAACTTCGATCCGCGCGCCAAGGTCATGAAGAAGACCTGTGACGAGGTGCTGGGCGAGCTGGGTATCAATGACCCGCAGCTGGAGCTTGCGATGAAGCTCGAAGAAATCGCCCTGAAGGATCCCTACTTCGCCGAACGCAACCTGTACCCGAATGTGGACTTCTACTCGGGCATCATCCTCAAGGCCATCGGCATTCCGACCAGCATGTTCACCGTGATCTTCGCGATGTCGCGCACCGTGGGCTGGATCTCGCACTGGAAGGAAATGATCGCCTCCGGCCAGAAAATCGGGCGTCCGCGCCAGCTTTATACTGGCCACGCACAGCGCGATCTGCCGCGCTAAGCACTAGAGCCAAACGAGAAGGCTGCCCACGGGCAGCCTTTCTTTTTGCTGGATCCGACGCACCTAGCAGGATTATTGCTGCCCACGATTCACTCAGGCTGTCGCCTGCTCCAACCATCCCAGCAAGCGAATCGCCTCATCGCGATCAGCTCCACAACATAACGGGTCGGCACCAAATGCCGCGCATACCGCCGGCCGTCGCGGATCATCGAAAAGCTGGCAGAGGTATTGCGACGACAAATGCACACAGCGCTCACCTGCAGCTTTGCCATGCGGCATGCCAGGTATCGGCGAGCTGATGGAAGGGGCAATGCAACAAGCACCGCAGCCAGGACGGCAATCCATTAATGAACGACCAGTAAAAACGGGGTGGCAATAATAATTCAGACGAAGTTGTGCGCACCAGAAGCGCATATTGCCGCGCAACCACGCCCAGAATAGGCTTTCACGCCCATTCTCTTACGAGCCTTCCGCCATGCCCATCTGGCTGCAAACCGCCACCCTGCTCTGCTGCTCCAACCTGTTCATGACGTTCGCCTGGTATGGCCACCTCAAAACCTTGAACGGCAAACCGTGGCTGATCGCCGCCCTGATCAGTTGGAGCATCGCTTTTTTCGAGTACATGCTGATGGTGCCGGCAAATCGTATCGGCTACACCGAACTATCTATCGGCCAGCTCAAGATCATGCAGGAAGTCGTCACCCTGGCAGTTTTCGTGCCCTTTAGCGTCCTTTATATGCAACAACCACTGAAACTCGATTATCTATGGGCAGGCATATGCCTGGTCGGCGCAGTTTATTTCATATTTCGCAGTTAGATTGACGCAGCCCAGCCGCACTAGACCAAGCCGAGAAGAGCCGGCAAGACCTCATTCGCAGATGACGCCGGTAGGCCGCTTCGGCATACTAGCGGTCTTTTTCCCTCTTTAGGTAATCGCCATGTTCAAGGTTAACGAGTACTTCGACGGCACCGTAAAATCCATCGCGTTCGATATGGATGCAGGTCCAGCCACCATCGGCGTCATGGCCGCGGGCAACTATGAGTTCGGAACCAGCCAGCTGGAGATCATGCATGTGATTACCGGCAGTCTGGACGTGAAGTTACCCGGCAGCGAGAAGTACGAAACCTATGGCACAGGTACTCAGTTCACCGTGCCCGCAAACAGCAAGTTCCAACTGAAAGTCGCCACCGACACCGCATACCTCTGCGAGTATCGTTAAGCGACGAGACGTCGGCGCCGCGAGAAATGCAGGCTTCGGTATGAACTTTTTCAAACCGGCGCTAAGCGAGTGCAAGCCGCGCTAGCGCTTGAATCAGTCGAGCGGCTTATAGGCGCTCGCGGCCTGCTTCGACTGGTTCAGACGTGTCAGCTCCAATGCCAGCCGCTCCCGTTCGGCGCGACTATCCTGCTGCAGTTGCGCATACAGATGCACCAGATCTTCTAGTTGCTGACGCAACACCTGATCGCCCCCGACCTCATCCGCCGCAGCTTCGCCAATCAGTGCGCTAACCTGCGCATCAAGCTCGGCAATGGCATCCCACTCTTGCCGCGTCAGGGCCTCGCGCAGTGCACGACCAAGCTCTTCAAAACGCTGTGCAGCAGTGGGCATCA
>JAEAMF010001538.1_pt1 | contig 16027 bp, 15 predicted proteins | sample 8958721 | NCBI WGS metagenome assembly JAEAMF01 (sample SAMN16933255, study PRJNA681124) | bioreactor sludge metagenome | isolation source: anaerobic bioreactor treating anionic surfactant - SDBS | place: India: Bengaluru | collected 2019-02-28
CTCTAAAACCACATGCCCAACCCGGCATGGGTTGGCCGCTTAATCTCTCAGTCTATGGCGCCAGGCGCCGTGTTTCTTCAGGGTCTTATCGGTTATACGCACAGACGCGACAAACCGGGCCCCTAGAAAAGAGCGCTGCTTTATACCAGAAAGACCGGAGTACAACAACAGCAGATACGAATTGCAGTGCAACGAATCATACGCGAACAGCACGGCCGTGGGCTTTGAGCACCCTCGACCACTCGTCGCAAGATAAGCCAAAAAGGATATAGCCATTTAGTCCGGCGCGCACTAGGGTAGGACTCTTCCAGACTGCATCGGCAGATGGGCCATCGATCAGCCAAGGAGTCCCCATGCGTCCTGCCGCTCTACCGTTACTGTTCGCCGCTGTATTTGCGCCTGCACTGGCCCAGGCAGCGGCACTGAGCGTTTGCACCGAAGCCAGCCCTGAAGGCTTCGACGTGGTTCAGTACAACTCGCTGACCACCACCAACGCGTCAGCCGATGTGCTGATGAACCGGCTGATCGAATTCGACGCGACCCAAGGCCAGGTGGTGCCGAGCCTGGCGGAGCGCTGGACAGTTTCCAGTGATGGCCTGACCTACGAGTTCAAACTGCGTCCCGAGGTGAAGTTCCACAGCACCGCCTACTTCAAGCCCAGTCGCACACTGAATGCCGACGACGTGCTGTTCAGCTTCCAGCGCATGCTCTACCCCGCTCATCCCTGGCACAAGATTGCACAAAGCGGCTTCCCTCATGCGCAATCGCTGCAACTGCCTGAGCTGATCAAGCAGATCGAAGCGCCAGACCCGCTCACCGTGCGCTTCACCCTCGACCACCCGGACGCCACCTTCCTGGCCACGTTGAGCATGGGCTTCGCCTCGATCTACTCGGCCGAATACGCCGACCAACTGTTCAAGGCCGGCACCCCGGAGAAGCTCAACAGCCAGCCCATCGGCAGCGGGCCGTTTGTCTTTGGTCGCTTCCAGAAGGACGCCAACATCCGTTATCGGGCCAACCCGGACTACTTTGCCGGCAAACCGGCGGTCGACCCGTTGATTTTCACGATCACCCCCGATGCCAACGTGCGCCTGCAGAAGTTGCGGCGCAACGAATGCCAGATCGCCTTGTCGCCCAAGCCACTGGACATCGCCGAAGCCGCCAAGGATGACAACCTGAAGGCCGAGAAGACCGATGCCTTCATGACCGCCTTTGTCGCCATCAACAGCCAGCATCCGCCACTGGATAAAGTGGAAGTCCGCCAGGCCATCAACCTGGCATTCGATAAAGCCAGCTACCTGAAGGCGGTTTTTGAAGACACCGCCGTCGCCGCTAACGGCCCTTACCCGCCCAACACCTGGAGTTACGCCAAGGACCTGCCCGGCTACCCCACCAACGTGGACAAAGCCCGCGGCTTGCTGGCCAAGGTTGGCCTGGCGAAGGGCTTCAGCACCACGATCTGGACGCGCCCTTCGGGCAGTCTGCTCAACCCTAACCCAAGCCTGGGCGCACAGTTGTTGCAGGCCGACCTCGGCAAGATCGGCATTCAGGCCGAGATTCGCGTTATCGAATGGGGCGAGCTGATCCGCCGGGCCAAGGCGGGCGAGCATGACCTGCTGTTCATGGGCTGGGCTGGTGACAATGGTGACCCCGACAACTTCCTCAGCCCACAGTTTTCCTGTGCAGCCGTGAAGTCCGGAACCAACTTTGCCCGTTATTGCGACCCGCGCCTGGATCAGTTGATCAGCGCCGGCAAGACCACCAACGACCAGAGCGTGCGCAGCCGCCTGTACGAGCAGGCGCAGACGCTGATCCAGCAGCAGGCATTGTGGCTGCCACTGGCGCACCCAACTGCTGCTGCCCTCACCCGCAAGGGTGTGGAGGGCTATCAGGTAAGCCCGTTTGGCCGGCAGGACTTCTCGAAGGTGAATGTGGCCCGCTAAAACCAGCCGTACTCGACCATCGACAAGGGTTCGCCATCGCCGATGATGAAGTGATCCAGCACCCGGACATCCACCAGCTCAAGCGCCGTCTTGAGCCGCCGGGTGAGGATCACGTCCGACTGGCTGGGCTCCGAAACCCCCGACGGGTGGTTATGGCACAGGATCAAGGCGGCCGCATTGTGTGCAAGCGAGCGTTTGATCACTTGCCGTGGGTAGACACTGGCGCTATCGATAGACCCGCGAAACAGCACTTCAAACGCAAGCACCCGGTGTTTGCTGTCCAGGAACAGGCAGCCAAACACCTCATGCGGCTCGTGACGCAACTCGGCCTTGAGGTAGTCCTTGACGGCCTGCGGGCTCTCCAGGGCCGAGTCCCGGCGCAAACGCTCGGCCAGATGGCGCCGGGCCATCTCCATGACCGCCTGCAACTGGGTAAACTTGGCAGGCCCCAGCCCTGGCTCGGTGCTGAACCGCCTGAGGTCTGCTTCCAACAGCGCTCGCAAGCTGCCGAACTGCTGTAACAGGTAACGCGCCAGGTCGACGGCACTGCGCCCGCGAACCCCGGTTCGTAGAAAAATAGCCAGCAATTCGGCGTCCGAGAGGCTGGTGGCCCCTCGCGCCAGTAACTTCTCCCGAGGCCGCTCCGCGGCCGGCCAATCCTTGATGCTCATGCTACCTCCCTGCCCACTGGGTACTGCTGTCTGGCTTGAGTGCTGTGCTATCTTAGCCCCTCTTTTTCTTCGCCGATTTGGCTTCCTACAAGCCTGATCGGCACGTGCAAACCCTGATTTGACAAGGCAAGCCTATGCAGCGGCTGTATCGGAAACGCATTGTTCTCGGCGTCGGCGGCGGCATCGCCGCCTACAAGAGTGCCGAACTGGTTCGCCGACTTCTTGAGCACGGCGCGCAAGTCCGTGTCGTCATGACCCGTGGCGGTGCTGAATTCATTACCCCCCTGACGATGCAGGCCCTGTCCGGGCACCCGGTTCATCTGGACCTGCTCGACCCGGCCGCCGAAGCCGCCATGGGCCATATCGAGCTGGCAAAGTGGGCCGACCTGGTGCTGATCGCACCGGCCACCGCTGACCTGATCGCACGCCTGGCCCAAGGCGTCGCCAATGACCTGCTGACCACACTGGTGCTGGCCACTGACGCGACGGTTGCCGTCGCCCCGGCCATGAACCAGGCCATGTGGCGCGACCCGGCCACCCAGGCCAACCTTGAACTGCTGCAAAGCCGCCAGATCCAGGTATTCGGCCCGGCGTCCGGTAGCCAGGCCTGTGGTGATATAGGCCTGGGCCGCATGCTTGAAGCCAACGACCTGGCGTGGCATGCCGCCGAATGCTTCAAGCGCGAGTCGCTGACCGGCAAGCATGTACTGATTACGGCCGGCCCGACCCAGGAAAACATCGACCCGGTGCGCTACATCACCAACCACAGCTCCGGCAAAATGGGCTTTGCCCTGGCCGAAGCAGCGGTCGAAGCGGGTGCCAAGGTCACGCTGGTCACCGGCCCTGTACACCTGCCAACCCCTGACCGGGTGACCCGCATCGATGTGGTCAGCGCCCGCGACATGCTCGCCGCCTGTGAAGCCGCCATTCCCTGCGACCTGTTTATCGCCTCGGCAGCGGTTGCGGACTACCGGCCAGAGGTCGTAGCCCCACAAAAGCTCAAGAAAGACCCGACCACCGGTGACGGCCTGCTGCTGCAGATGGTGCGCAACCCCGATATCCTTGCCACCATCGCCACCCGTCCGGACCGTCCGTTCAGTGTCGGCTTTGCCGCCGAGACCGAACACCTGCTCGACTACGCCGCACGCAAGCTCAAGGACAAGAACCTTGACCTGATCGTCGCCAACGATGTCGCCAACCCCAGCATTGGCTTCAACAGCGAAGAGAACGCCTGCAGCGTGATCGACCGGCAACTGCAAGAAACCCTTTTCGCCCAGACCAGCAAAGGCAAGATCGCCCGTCAGCTGATCGCCTTTATTGCTGAACGTCTTAACCAGGTTTAATCGCGCATGCACGCTCTACAAGCCAAGATTCTCGACCCTCGCATCGGCAACGAATTCCCGCTGCCACAGTACGCCACCCCAGGCTCCGCCGGCCTTGACCTGCGTGCCATGCTCAAGGAAGACACCGTCCTGGAGCCAGGCCAGACCCTGCTGATCCCGACTGGCCTGTCGGTGTACATCGGTGACCCCGGCCTGGCAGCCCTGATCCTGCCACGCTCGGGCCTTGGTCATAAGCACGGCATCGTACTGGGCAACCTGGTCGGCCTGATCGACTCCGACTACCAAGGCGAACTGATGGTGTCCTGCTGGAACCGCGGCCAGACTGCATTCACCATCGCTGTTGGCGAGCGAATCGCCCAACTGGTGCTGGTGCCGGTGGTACAAGCCCATTTCGACATCGTCGAAACGTTCGATGAAAGCCAACGCGGCGCGGGTGGCTTCGGCCACTCCGGCAGCCACTGACCCACCGGGCAGCCTCGGCTGCCCAACGCAACCCAACGGATTGGCGAACGCTCTGGCAGAAACACTGTCAAAGCGCTCAATTTGAGCCTGCACCGCACGCCCTTGAGATTGGAGCTCCCCAGTGATGAATGACATGACACAACTGGTACCCACACTCCCTGAAAGCATCTTTCGCGCCTATGACATTCGTGGCGTGGTTGGCGACACCCTGACCGCCGAGACTGCCTATTGGATTGGCCGGGCCATTGGTGCCCAGAGCCTGGCTCAAGGCGAGCCGCAAGTTTCAGTGGGCCGTGACGGCCGCCTGTCCGGGCCGATGCTGGTCGAGCAGTTGATCAAAGGCCTGGCCGAGGCCGGTTGCCAGGTCAGCGACGTGGGCCTGGTGCCTACGCCTGCCCTGTACTACGCCGCCAACGTCCTCGCCGGCAAATCCGGCGTCATGCTGACCGGCAGCCACAACCCGCCGAACTACAACGGTTTCAAGATCGTCATCGCCGGTGACACCCTGGCCAACGAGCAGATCCAAGCGCTGCTGACCCGCCTGAAGACCAACGACCTGAGCCATGGCCAAGGCCATGTCGAGCGCGTCGAGATCCTTGATCGCTACTTCCAGCAGATCACTGGCGACATCAAGCTGGCGAAAAAGCTCAAGGTCGTTGTGGACTGCGGCAACGGCGCAGCCGGTGTCATTGCCCCACAACTGATCGAAGCCTTGGGCTGCGAGATGATTCCGCTGTTCTGCGAAGTGGACGGCAACTTCCCGAACCACCATCCAGACCCAGGCAAGCCCGAAAACCTGGTCGACCTGATCGCCAAGGTGAAAGAGACCGGCGCGGACCTGGGCCTGGCCTTTGACGGCGACGGCGACCGCGTCGGTGTCGTGACCAACACCGGCAACATCGTCTACCCGGACCGCTTGCTGATGCTGTTTGCCAAGGACGTACTGGCCCGCAACCCGGGCGCCGAAATCATCTTCGACGTCAAATGCACCCGCCGCCTGAGTCCATTGATCGAGCAGTACGGTGGTCGTCCACTGATGTGGAAAACCGGTCATTCGCTGATCAAGAAGAAAATGAAGCAGAGCGGCGCCCTGCTGGCCGGCGAGATGAGCGGACACATCTTCATCAAGGAGCGTTGGTTCGGCTTCGACGACGGTATTTACAGCGCCGCGCGGCTGCTGGAAATCCTCAGCAAGGAGTCGGTCGACGCCGAAACTCTATTCGCCGCCTTCCCAAATGATATTTCCACGCCGGAAATCAACATTGAAGTGACCGACGAAGGTAAATTCAGCATCATTGATGCACTGCAGCGTGATGCGGATTGGGGCGAAGCCAGCCTGACCACCATTGACGGTGTTCGAGTCGACTACCCCAACGGCTGGGGCCTGGTGCGCGCCTCCAATACCACCCCGGTACTGGTGCTGCGCTTTGAAGCCGAAACCGACGCCGAACTGCAACGCATCAAGGATGTTTTCCACGCGCAACTGAAGCGTGTTGAACCCAACCTGCAACTACCGTTCTGACCGACTACTGTTCCACTGGAGCTTTGCATGACCCTCGATCGTGATGCCGCCACCCATGTCGCCCAGGTATTGTCCGAAGCGCTGCCTTATATCCGCCGCTTTGTCGGCAAGACCCTGGTGATCAAGTACGGCGGCAACGCGATGGAGAGCGAAGAGCTCAAAACCGGTTTCGCCCGTGACGTGGTCCTGATGAAAGCCGTGGGTATCAACCCTGTGGTCGTACACGGCGGCGGCCCGCAGATCGGCGATCTGCTCAAGCGCCTGTCGATCGAAAGCCACTTTATCGATGGCATGCGCGTCACTGACGCACAAACCATGGACGTGGTCGAGATGGTTCTCGGTGGCCAGGTCAACAAGGACATCGTCAACCTGATCAACCGTCATGGCGGCAGCGCCATCGGCCTGACCGGTAAGGACGCTGAGCTGATTCGTGCGAAGAAGCTCAAGGTCACCCGTCAGACCCCGGAAATGACCTCGCCTGAAATCATCGACATCGGCCATGTAGGCGAAGTGGTTGGGGTAAATACCGACCTGCTGAACATGCTGGTCAAGGGCGACTTCATCCCGGTGATCGCACCGATTGGTGTTGGTGCCAACGGCGAGTCCTACAACATCAACGCCGACCTGGTCGCTGGCAAGGTCGCCGAAGCCCTGAAGGCCGAGAAGTTGATCCTGCTGACCAACATCGCAGGCCTGATGGACAAGCAAGGTCACGTGCTGACCGGTCTGACCACCGAGCAGGTCAACGACCTGATCGCCGATGGCACCATCTACGGCGGCATGCTGCCGAAGATTCGCTGCGCGCTGGAAGCCGTCCAGGGTGGCGTCAACAGCTCGCACATCATCGACGGTCGGGTTCCGAATGCGGTCCTGCTGGAAATCTTCACCGACAGCGGCGTCGGCACCCTGATTACCAATCAGAAGCCTGAGTAACAGCCTCAGCTCCCGATCTGGTGGCACACCAGAGAAGCAAAAAGGCCCTGCATTGCAGGGCCTTTTTGTTGCGCATGGGCTTCAGATACCGTACTGGGCCCGGTACGCTTCGACCGCAGGCAGATGCTGCTTGAGCGCTGGATCGTCAGCGAGGAACTCCAGCACCTGAGTCAGCGACACAATGCTGACCACCGGGATACCAAAGTCACGCTCCACTTCCTGGATCGCCGACAGCTCGCCGTTGCCGCGCTCCTGACGGTTCAGTGCGATCAGCACGCCAGCGGCCTTGGCCTGCTGCCCCTGGATGATCTGCATGACCTCGCGGATCGCCGTGCCGGCAGTGATCACGTCGTCGATGATCAATACGTCGCCGGTCAGTGGCGCGCCGACCAGGCTGCCGCCTTCGCCATGGCTCTTGGCTTCCTTGCGGTTGAAGCACCACGGCACGTCGAGCTGGTGATGCTCAGCCAGCGCTACAGCGGTCGCTGCAGCCAGCGGGATGCCTTTGTAGGCCGGGCCGAACAGCACGTCGAACGGAATCTTGCTGTCGACAATCGCCGCAGCATAGAAACGCCCGAGCTGAGCCAGGGCCGCGCCGCTGTTGAACAGGCCGGCATTGAAGAAATACGGGCTGGTACGCCCCGACTTGAGGGTGAACTCACCGAAGCGCAGAACCCCACGATCGATGGCAAAACGAATAAAGTCGCGCTGATACGGCTGCATGTAGAGTCCCGGATGCCACGGATTTAGCTAATTGAGTACAGCTCGGGTATCATACACGCACGAGATTTATGGGGCCATTTATGCGGATCATCAGAATGCCGACGTCATCTGCCTTCAGGATACCCGCGCCTCGGCCTTTGAACTCGACGACCCAGCTTTCCAGCTCGATGGCTACTTCCTTTATGCCTGCGACGCAGAAGTCCCCGCCCAAGGCGGTGTGGCACTTTACTCGCGCTTGCAGCCCAAGGCAGTCATCAGCGGCCTGGGCTTCGAGACAGCCGACCGCTACGGACGTTACCTGCAGGCAGACTTCGACAAAGTCAGTATTGCCACCTTGCTGCTGCCTTCCGGGCAGAACGGCGACGAAGACTTGAACCAGAAGTTCAAGTTGATGGACGACTTCGCCAAATACCTGGACAAGCAACGTCGCAAGCGTCGTGAATACATCTACTGCGGCTCGCTGTATGTCGCGCAGCAGAAGCTCGACATCAAGAACTGGCGCGACAGCCAGCAGTCCCCGGGCTTCCTGGCACCGGAACGGGCCTGGATGGACACCATCGTCGGCGACATGGGCTATGTCGATGCCCTGCGCGAAGTCAGCCGCGAAGGCGAGCAGTACAGCTGGTGGCCGGACAACGAACAGGCCGAGATGCTCAACCTGGGCTATCGCTTCGACTACCAGTTGCTGACACCAGGCCTGCGTCGCTTCGTGCGTAGCGCACGCCTGCCACGCCAGCCACGCTTCTCCCAGCATGCGCCACTGATCGTGGACTATGACTGGACGCTGACCATTTAAACGGTCACGCACAAAAACGAACCCCCGCTTTTCAGCGGGGGTTCGTTTTTATGTGCCAAAAATAGCGCAAGACACCCTGTGGGAGTTGGCTTGCCAACGATGCAGGCGCCGCGTACTCATTGGCACCCCGCCGACGCCATCGCAGGCAAGCCTGCATCCCACAGGAAAAGCCAACAACCCTGCCGCTACTGAATCACCCGCCAGGTAAAGGGGTAGCGATACGCCTGCCCCTCATTGACCTTGACCGAAGCGATGATCATCAGGATGGCTGCGGCCACTACCAGCAGGCCGAGCAACGCAAAGCCAATCAATATGATGAACAGTGCGATGCAGATCACGTAGGCAATGGTCACAGTAATCTGGAAGTTCAGCGATTCCTTACCTTGGGCATCGATGAACGGGTCCAGCTCACGCTTCCATTGCCAGATGATCAACGGCCCCAGCAAGTTGCCGAAGGGGAACAACAACCCGCAGAACGCCGCGAGGTGGCAGAACATCGCCCACTGGCGCACATCGGCACTCGGGGTGGATGCATTCAGAGGTTGTTCGCCCATCAGGCCATCCTCACTCAGTCAGCCAGCGAAGCGCTCTGCAGCTCGAAGAGGTCGCTCATGCCTTTTTGCGCCAATGCCAACATGGCATTGAGCTCTTCGGGCTGGAACGGCGCGCCTTCAGCGGTGCCCTGCACTTCGATGAAGCCACCGGCGCTGGTCATGACCACGTTCAGGTCAGTCTCGGCAGCGGAGTCTTCCAGGTAGTCCAGGTCGAGCACTGGAACGCCTTGGTACATGCCCACCGAAACGGCAGCGATCATGTGCTTGAGCGGGTCTCCGCCCTTGAGGCCGCCACGCTTCTTGACGACACGCAGGGCATCGACCAGCGCGACCATGGCACCGGTGATCGACGCCGTGCGGGTACCGCCATCGGCCTGGATCACGTCGCAGTCGACGTAGAGGGTAATGTCGCCGAGCTTGCTCATGTCCAGCGCAGCACGCAGCGAGCGGCCGATCAAACGCTGGATTTCCAGGGTGCGGCCACCCTGTTTGCCACGGCTGGCTTCGCGCTGGTTACGCTCGCCAGTGGAGCGCGGCAGCATGCCGTACTCTGCTGTCAGCCAGCCTTGGCCCTGACCTTTGAGGAACCGGGGAACACCATTTTCGACGCTGACCGTGCAGACGACTTTGGTGTCGCCGAACTCGACCAGTACCGACCCTTCGGCGTGCTTGGTGTAGTTGCGGGTGATGCGGATCGAGCGGAGCTGATCGGCAACGCGACCACTTGGACGTTTCATAGGGGATACCTGTACTGGACTTGAATCTGCCCAGCATTATAGAGCGCCCAGGCTCCGCTGGACATGCCCAAGGCAGAAACAGCTGTTTATGCACCCGCAGGGTACGCGCCAGCCTTGAGCCAGAGACGTTGGTCGGTTTTTTCCGGCAATCCAGAGAGTGTTTGTAACATCAGTGGATTGGGAGCACACCTCGCACTGCGCTACAATCCTGCGCCTTTGCAGCCTGTCGGCTTCCCTTCAACCTACTGCGAGGTACTTCCCATGGTGCATAGCATGACCGCCTTTGCCCGCGCCGAACGCGCTGGCGCCCAAGGTACCCTCATCTGGGAATTGCGCTCGGTCAACCACCGCTACCTGGAACCCCACTTACGTCTGCCTGATGCCTTCCGCGACCTTGAAGGCACGGTACGTGAAGCCCTCCGTCAGGGCCTGTCACGCGGCAAGGTCGAATGCACGTTGCGCTTCAATGAAGAAAGCACTGGCAAACCCTTGCAGGTTGATCGCGAGCGCGCTGCGCAACTGGTTGCCGCCGCCGAGACCGTCGCCAGCCTTATCAAGCAGCCTGCTGCGCTCAACCCGCTGGAAGTGCTGGCGTGGCCAGGCGTGCTGGTGGCAGACGCGACAGACCCGCAAGCGTTGAATATCGAGGCCATGAGCCTGTTTGAAGAGGCCCTGAAGGAGCTGCGCAACGGTCGCAACCGCGAGGGCACCGAGCTGGCCAGGCTGATCAACGAACGCCTGGACAACATGGCCACCGAGGTCACGACCCTGCGTGCCCTGGTACCGCAGATGCTGACCGTTCAGCGCCAGAAGGTCCTGGATCGCTTCACGGACATGAAAGCCGAACTCGACCCGCAGCGCCTGGAACAGGAAATGGTGCTACTGGCCCAGAAAAGCGACGTCGCCGAAGAGCTGGACCGCCTGAGCACCCACATGACCGAGGTACGCCGTGTACTCAAGTCCGGTGGTGCCGCAGGCCGGCGTCTCGACTTCCTGATGCAGGAGCTGAACCGCGAAGCGAACACCCTTGGCTCCAAAGCCTTCGACCCACGTAGCACCCAAGCAGCGGTCAACCTCAAGGTCCTGATCGAGCAGATGCGTGAACAAGTACAGAACATTGAGTAAGGCCACCCCGACCATGAACCACAGCAGCGGCATCCTCTACATCATCTCGGCCCCTTCCGGCGCCGGCAAGACCAGCCTGGTCAAAGCCCTCATCGACGCCGAGCCGAGCATTCGCGTTTCGGTCTCGCACACCACCCGCGCCATGCGTCCGGGCGAAGAAAATGGGGTGAACTACCACTTCGTCGATCGCGCCGAGTTCATCCGCATGACCGAACACGGCGACTTTCTGGAGCAGGCCGAAGTCTTCGGCAACCTCTACGGCACGTCGCAGAGCACGCTGCAGCAAACCCTGGACGAAGGCCACGACCTGATTCTGGAAATCGACTGGCAGGGTGCCGAACAAGTACGCAAGCAGATGCCACAGGCACGCTCGATCTTCATCCTGCCGCCGAGCCAGCAGGCCCTACGCCAGCGCCTGACCAACCGTGGCCAGGACAGCGATGAGATCATTGAGGGTCGGATGCGTGAAGCCGTCAGCGAGATGAGCCACTACAACGAGTACGACTTCGTCATCATCAACGACGACTTCGCCATGGCCCTTGAAGACCTCAAGGCGATCTTCAGGGCCAATCGCCTGCAGCAGAAGAGCCAGCAACAGCGCCACAGCGAGCTACTCAAACAGTTGCTCGCCTGATTGGCGCCGTCTCAGCGTCGGCAGGGCAGCGTTGCCTGCCGATGCAGGGTCATCCCCAGGAAGAACGCTGGTGCACGCATGCGCGACAGCACCATCAGGAAGATGCCCAGCAACAGAATGATCATCGCGATCACGAACACCAGGCCCAGGCCTGCGACATGCGAGCCACTGCCGAACGACGGGGAAGCACTGTCGATGGCGGTCTGAACGAAGATCACCGACAGAATCCCGCCGCCCACGAAGGGGCACAGGCCGCGCATCATGAAGTGACGCAGGCTGTCGAACAGGCTGTCGCGGAAGTACCACACGCACGCGAACGCCGTCAGCGAGTAGTAGAAGCAGATCATCATCCCCAGCGCGGTGATGGTGTCGGCCAATACGTTTTCACTCAGGGTGCGCATGGTGACGTAGAACAGGCCGGCTGCAACGCCTGCGCAGATGGTCGCGTAGCGTGGCGTCTGTGAGCGCGGGCAGATGCTGGCAAATCGCTCAGGCACGGCACCGTAGTACCCCATGGCCAGCAGCGTGCGCGCTGGCGAGACGAAGGTCGACTGCAGGGACGCCGCGGTACTGGCCAGTACCGCAATGGACATCAGGATAGCCAGCGGCCCCATGACCGGGCCGGCCAGGTGTGCGAAGACGTTCTCTTGAATGCGCGGGTTGCCCAGCCCCAGGCCAATGTCACCGATACCGGCGAACTGCAAGGTAGCAATACCGGTCACCAGGTACAGGCCAAGGATCAACAGCACGGTCCAGGTGGCAGCCTTGCCAGGGACTTCTTCACTGCCCACCGACTCTTCGCTCACGGTCAGGCAGACATCCCACCCCCAGAAAATGAAGATCGACAGCGACAGCCCGGCTGCAAACGAGGAGAACGACTCGACGCCAAACGGGTTGAACCAGTCTGAGTCGAATTGCAGCGGCGGGATGGTCGGCGACCCACCGAACGCGGCCATGGAGAAACCGATCAGCACCACCAGTTGCAAGGCCACCAGGCCATACTGCACCGTCATGGTAGTACCCATGCCACGGCAGCAGATCCACACGGCCATGGCAATAAAGACACAACAGGTGGTGACGTTGACCAACAGGTTATCGCTCAACGCAGACACCTCATGGCTGCCGCTGAGCTGGCCGAGGAACAGGTAGAAGAAGTCCACCGCCACACCCGCCAGGTTGGACAACACAATGGTCGTCGCGGTGACCAGGCCCCAACCGCCGATCCAGCCAATCATCGGGCCAAAGGCACGGGCAGACCAAGTGAATGACGTGCCGCTATCGGGCTCGGCAGCGTTCAGCTCGCGGTAGCCCAGCGCAACCAGCAGCATGGGCAGGAAGCCGACAAGGAACACCGCTGGCAGGTGTGCGCCGACTTCGCGCACGGTAGGCCCGAGCGCGCCGGTCAGGGTGTAAACCGGCGCAATGGTGGAGATGCCAAGCACAATGCTGGCAAGCAGCCCGAGCCGGCCCTTGGCCAGCCCTTTGCTGCGATGGGTGGAAGCGCCTGAGCTGGCCTGCGCCGACTCTGCCGAGCCCGAGGGCCGACTCGCTTCTGTGTATTCACTCATGAGTATTTGCCGTCGCTATTGGTATTGTTCTAGATGGGCGTCTTGCAAGGCACCCGCTTTCACTCATGGAAAGCTCACTGCTTGATTCATGACATCCGGGGGCGCCGGACAGCCTCAAATGGCCGCCACCTCAACACGCTTTCCCGCCGCATGGGCGATACAAGCCTCGCGGAACGCCTGAAACAGGCGCAACGAGACAGGGTTGTCGGTAAAACGCCATTCCGGATGCCACTGAACGCCAAGAACAAACCCTGGCGCGTTATCCAGCGTGACCGCCTCGACCAATCCATCCGGCGCAACGGCTTCGACCCGCAGGCCACTGGCCAGGCGCTCGATGCCCTGGCCATGCAACGAGTTGACCTCGAAAACCGTGGGCAGCCCCAAGTGCTCGAAAAGCCCACCCGGCTGCACGCTCACTGAGTGCTGCGGTGCGTATTGCACCTCCAGCGCAACGTCTTTCGGCTCGCGGTGGTCCAGGTAGCCAGGCAACTCATGAACCTGTTGATGCAGGCTGCCACCGAGGCTCACATTCAGCTCCTGGAAACCACGGCAAATGCAAAACACAGGCACGCCCGCCGCAATCGCCGCACGCAACAACGGCAGGGTCAGGCGATCACGGTACACATCGTGTCGGGTTCCCTCCGCGCTGGGGCTGCCATTGTAATGATGCGGCTCCACATTTGAAGGCGAACCGGTAAAAAGAATGCCATCCAACCGCTCTAGCACGAGCTCTGCAGCCACAGGCTCGGCACGCGCAGGCAATATCAGGGGAATCCCGGCGAAGCCTGCAGCCTCGACATACTTGTCACCCGCCGTGTGCGAGGAATTCTTTTCCAGTTGCTGGCGGCAGGCAGTGACGCCAATCAGTGGGGTAACCTGCTTCATCTGTCAGCCCTCGTTTACAACTTGATCCAGGTCGCCTTGAGTTCGGTGTACTTGTCGAACGCATGCAGTGACTTGTCACGCCCGTTACCGGACTGCTTGAAGCCGCCGAACGGCGCCGTCATGTCACCACCGTCGTACTGGTTGACCCAGACACTACCAGCGCGCAGGGCCTTGGCCGTGCGGTGCGCCTTGGACAGGTCGCTGCTCCAGACCGCTGCGGCCAGGCCGAACGGTGAGTCGTTGGCAATGCTGATGGCTTCTTCGGCGGTATCGAACGCAATCACTGACAGCACCGGGCCGAAGATCTCTTCACGGGCAATACGCATGGCATTGTCCACACCATCAAAGATCGTCGGCTCCACATAGACGCCGCCGGTTTCTTCCAGCACGCGCTTGCCACCAGCGACCAGCGTCGCACCGTCGGCGGCACCGGCCTCGACATAGCCCAGCACGGTATCCAGCTGGGTGCCGTCCACCAGGGCGCCAACCCGAGTAGTCGGGTCCAGCGAATGGCCGGGCTTCCAAGCCTTGAGCGCCTCAATGACCATCGGCAGAAAGCGATCCTTGATGCTGCGCTCGACCAGCAGGCGCGAGCCCGCCACACACACTTCGCCCTGGTTGAAGGCAATGGCGCAAGCGGCGGCGTCAGCTGCTGCCTGCAGGTCAGGGGCGTCGGCAAAGACGATGTTCGGGCTCTTGCCACCAGCCTCCAGCCAGACACGCTTCATGTTCGATTCGCCGGCATAGATCATCAGTTGCTTGGCGATCTTGGTCGAACCGGTGAACACCAGGGTGTCCACGTCCATGTGCAGGGCCAGGGCCTTGCCGACGGTGTGGCCATAGCCTGGCAGCACGTTCAGCACGCCCGCAGGGATACCGGCTTCGATAGCCAGTTGAGCGATGCGAATGGCGGTCAGTGGCGACTTTTCCGAAGGCTTGAGGATCACCGAGTTACCGGTGGCCAGCGCCGGGCCGAGCTTCCAGCAGGCCATCATCAGAGGGAAGTTCCACGGCACGATCGCCGCCACCACACCTACCGCTTCGCGGGTAACCAAACCCAGCTGGTCGACCGGCGTTGGCGCCACTTCGTCGTAGACCTTATCAATGGCCTCTGCGCTCCAGCGGATGGCATTCGCCGCGCCCGGCACGTCGATGCTGAGCGAGTCACTGATCGGCTTGCCCATATCCAGGGTTTCCAGCAGTGCCAGCTCCTCGGCGTTGGCCAACAGCGCGTCAGCGAAAGCAATCAGCACACGCTTGCGCTGGCCCGGTGCCAGGCCCGACCAGACGCCGCTTTCAAAACTGCGGCGGGCCGCCAGGACAGCACACTCGGCATCCGCGGCATCACAACTGGCGATATTGGCCAGGTGACGGCCATCGACCGGGCTCAAGCTCTCGAAGGTTTCAGCCGAGACAGCAGCCTGGTACTGGCCATCGATAAAGGCACGCCCTTCGATGCTCAGGTTCTGGAAAAGGGATTCCCATTGCGCGCGGGACAAGGTGGTCATGTTCGTGTGCTCCAGGCCTTACACCGTGTGCAGATACCAGTTGTATTCGAGATCCGAGATCGATACTTCAAACTCTGACAGCTCACTTTCCTTGCAGGCGACAAAGACATCGATGTAGTCCGGGCTGATGTACTTGTTCAGCACTTCGCTGTCATCCAGCTCGCGCAGTGCGTCGCGCAAGTTGTTTGGCAAGCTCTGCTCCAGTTGCTCGTAGGAGTTGCCTTCCACCGGCGCACCCGGCTCGATCTTGTTGGTCAGGCCGTGATGAATGCCGGAGAGAATTGCCGCCATCATCAAGTACGGGTTGGCATCAGCACCGGCAACACGGTGCTCGATGCGCACTGCGTCAGCACTGCCGGTGGGTACGCGCAGGGCTACAGTACGGTTGTCCAGGCCCCAGCTTGGCGCATTCGGCACATAGAACTGGGCACCGAAACGCCGGTACGAGTTGACGTTCGGGCAGAGAAAAGCCATCGACGCCGGCAGGGTTTCCAACACGCCACCAATGGCGTGGCGCAGCGCGTCGTTCTGCTCGGGCTCATCACTGGTGAAGATGTTCTTGCCGGTTTTCTTGTCCAGCAACGAGATATGCACGTGCAAACCGTTGCCCGCCTGGCCAGGGT
>JAEAMF010001539.1_pt1 | contig 16025 bp, 12 predicted proteins | sample 8958721 | NCBI WGS metagenome assembly JAEAMF01 (sample SAMN16933255, study PRJNA681124) | bioreactor sludge metagenome | isolation source: anaerobic bioreactor treating anionic surfactant - SDBS | place: India: Bengaluru | collected 2019-02-28
GGCTACCAGACCTGCGGGTGCTACGCTGGTCGAGCCCGATTTGCGCAACAAAGCCTACTTGGATCGATTGGCAACCGTTTGAACATACTGATATTTGTGTCACCGGTATTACCAACGGGGACGATCCCGACCGCCGACCCGAGGGCTCCCAGTAGAATGCGTATGGTCTGCCCAAGCACTTCCGATGCCGAACGGCGCTTCAACCCAATTCTGAGCATCCAGTAATGAGTCACGACATGAGGCGCAACATATTGCTGGCCCAGCACATGAGCTACCTCGATGTGCTGAAAAGCCTGCGCAAACTCCCCATCTTCATAGAGCGCGATTGCTACTGTTATCTCGGCGTCAAACGCCTGTCGACGCTCTGGACTCATACCTGTCATGGATCGTAAGTTGGCTGGTTAAAAAATTCGCATCACGGGCTTGCACCCGTAAAAGAGTCGAGATTCTGTCGCCTATTCCACTCGGACGAATCAACGTGACACGTCCAAGGCAAGCGCTTGGGAGGCCCTTCGATCTCGAAGAACCTCCCGCGTGGCAGGTTACGCCGTTTTGATCTTCTCCGCTTTACGGTGCACCTGGTAGTACATCAACGGCAGCAGCAACAGGGTAAGTGCGGTCGACGACAAGACGCCGCCGATGACGACAGTGGCCAACGGTCGTTGAACCTCGGCGCCAGTCCCGGTCGCAATGGCCATCGGCACAAACCCAAGCGATGCAACAAGCGCCGTCATCAGGACCGGCCGCAGCCTCGTCACTGCTCCTTCGTTCACAGCGTCAATCAGCGGCCGTCCTTCATCCCGCAGGTTGCGGATAAAGGAAATCATCACCAGGCCGTTCAGCACTGCGACACCCGAAAGTGCAATGAAGCCGACGGCTGCCGAGATCGACATCGGGATGTCGCGCATCCAAAGGGCGAAAATGCCGCCGGTAAGTGCGAACGGGATGCCCGTAAAGACCAGCAGGCCATCCTTCACGTTGTTGAACATGATGAAAAGCAGGGCAAAGACCAGGAGCAGCGACGCCGGTATGACGACCTGCAGCCTCTTGGCAGCGGCCTGCAGGTTCTCGAACTGTCCGCCCCACGTCGTCCAGTACCCGGTCGGCACCTTTACGTCGGCCTGGATGCGCTGCTGCGCTTCGGCAACGAACGAGCCGATATCGCGGCCACGGACATTGGCAGTGACAACGACGCGGCGCTTGCCCTGCTCCCGGCTCATCTGGTTGGGGCCGGGCGCCATCTCGAAGGACGCGATCTCCCCGAGCGTGATGAAGTGCTGCGCACCTTCGCCAGCTCCCGCCGGCAGTGGAACGGGAAGGCGCTTCAAGGCGTCGATATCGCTGCGCACCGCCTCGGGCAGTCGCACCACGATGGCGAAACGGCGGTCTCCCTCGAACAGCGTGCCTGCTTCACGGCCAGCGGTTGCCGTCGCAATCATGTCCTGGACGTCGGCAATGTTCAGGCCCATCCTTGCGGCGCGCTCCCGGTCGACCCGGATCTGGAGCATCGGCAGGCCGGTGGTCTGCTCGACCGCGACTTCGCTGGCACCCGGCACTTTCTCGAGCACCTCGCCGATGCGGGCAGCGGTTGCGTTCAGGGTATCGAGATCGTCCCCGAACACCTTCACCGCAACATCACTGCGTACGCCCGAGATGAGCTCGTTGACCCGGAGCTGGATCGGCTGGCTGAACTCGTAGCTGTTGCCCGGCAGGGTTTCGACCGTCTCCTGGATGGCCGCAAGGAGCGCGTCGCGTGTCTTCTTCGGCTTGGGCCATTCGCTCTCCGGCTTGAGCATGATGTAGCCGTCCGCGACGTTCGGCGGCATGGGATCGGATGCGACCTCCGCGGTGCCGATGCGGGCAAATACCCGTGCAATTTCCGGAAACTTCTTCATCAAGGTGGTCTCGATCTGCTGCTGCATCTTGACCGACTGCGTCAAGCTCGTCCCCGGCACCCGCACCGTCAGCACCGCCAAATCGCCTTCGTTCAGGTTGGGCACGAATTCCGTTCCCAGCCTGGTTGCCAGCAATACCGAAAGGGCGAGCATGATCCCGGCAAACGCCAGGGCGACCGGCCCGTTCGCCATCACATACCGCAGGGCCGGCTCGTAATAGCGCCGCGCCGCATGCATCAGGCGGCTTTCCTTCTCCTCGACATGCTTGTTCATGAACAGGGCGACAGCTGCCGGAATGAAGGTCACCGACAGGATCATCGCGCCCAACAGGGCGACGACCACCGTGAACGCCATCGGATGAAACATTTTCCCTTCCACTCCCGTGAGAACGAAGATCGGGAGATAGACAATCATGATGATCAGCTGGCCAAACAGGAGCGGACGCCTGGCTTCCTGGGCGGCCAGGAACACCTCCTCGAAACGCTCCTGCATGGTCAGGGTGCGGCCGAGGCGCGCCTGCGCGTGGGCGAGGCGCCGGACGCAGTTCTCGACGATGACGACCGCGCCGTCGACGATAATGCCGAAGTCGAGTGCACCCAGGCTGAGCAAATTCCCACTGACGTTGTTGCCCACCATGCCGGAGAAGGTGAACAGCATCGAGAGGGGGATGACCATCGCGGTCAGGAGCGCCGCTCGAATATTTCCAAGGAACAGGAAGAGCACCGCGATCACCAGCACGGCCCCTTCGAGCAGGTTGTTCTTGACCGTATTGATCGCCTTCTCAACCAGGACAGTGCGGTCGTACACCGTGACGGCCTTGACCCCGGGCGGCAGCGTGCGATTGATCTCGGCCATCTTCTTGTCGACCGCGGTCGATACCGCCCTGCTGTTCTCGCCGATCAGCATGAAGACGGTCCCCAGCACGACCTCCTGTCCGTTCTCGGTGGCGGCACCGGTGCGCAGTTCGCGGCCGATCGACACCTCTGCCACGTCGCGCACCCGTACCGGCGTGCCGCGGCTGCTCGACACGACGACGTTTCCGAGATCGGCGATCGATTCGACCTGGCCTGGCGCGCGGATCAGGTATTGTTCCCCTGCGCGCTCGATATATCCGGCGCCGACGTTGCTGTTGTTGCGTTCCAGCGCAGTGACGACGTCTGCGAGGCTCAAGCCGTACGACGACAGGAGGTTGGGGTTGGGCGCGACCAGGAACTCCTTGTTGAAGCCGCCGATGGAGTTGATCTCGGTAACGCCAGGCACGTTGCGCAGCTGCGGCTTGATGATCCAGTCCTGCACTTCGCGCAGGTCGGTAGGCGTATAGGGCGAGCCATCTGCCTTCTTCGCGCCTGGAACGGTTTCGACAGTCCAGAGGTAGATTTCGCTCAGCCCCGTGGCAATCGGCCCCATCTCGGGCGTAAGGCCGGCTGGCAGTTCCTCGCGTGCGTCCTGCAGCCGCTGGCCGACCAGCTGGCGGGCAAAGTGGATGTCGGTGCCGTCCTTGAAGACGACGGTCACTTGCGACAGGCCGTAGCGCGACAGCGAACGGAAGGACTCAAGCTGTGGCAAGCCAGACATCAAGGACTCGATCGGGAACGTGATGCGCTGCTCTGTCTCGAGGGGAGAAAACCCCGGAGCGGCCGTATTGATCTGCACCTGGACGTTGGTCACGTCCGGTACCACATCGATGGGAAGCCGCTGGTAGTTGTAGACACCGGCCACCGCCATGACCAGGACGAGGAACATGACGATCCAGCGGTGCTCGATGGAAGCACGAATAATTCGATTAAACATGGTCGTTTGTCCCGTTCAATGCCCGTGCTCGGCGTCGCCCTTGGCTTGCTCGGCCTTGATGGCGAAGCTGCCGGCGCCGGCGTACTGCTCGCCCGCCTTCATACCGCTGACGATCTCGACCAGCCGTCCATCCGAGCGGCCAACCGACACGGGCTGGGCCATGAAGCCCTCGCCCACGCGCTTGAACACGACCTGGCGTCCCTCGACCGTCTGGAGTGCCTCCCTGGCGACGGCCACTGGCACCTGCGCCGAACCGGTGACGATGTCCACGTTGACGAAGAGCCCCGGCCGCCACGCGGCCTTTGGATTGTCCAGGACAACCCGGGCCTTGGCCGAGCGCGACTCTTCACCGATCAGGCTGCTGACGAAGCTGACCTTTCCCGGCGCCGTCGTGTCGGAGGCGACCGAGCGAATGACCGCTTCAGTACCGACACGGACGATTTCCAGGTCCTTGGCCGGCACGACGACGTCGGCCCACACGGTCGACAGGTCCGACACGGTGAAGATACGCGTGTCGGCGCCGACGACTTCGCCCTGGGCCACATGCTTTTCCACGATCGTCCCGCCGAATGGCGCACGCACCTGCAGGCGATTGCTTGCTCCTGAGCCGCCGCCCTGGCCGCCGAGTGCCGCGAGTTTCTGCCGTGCGCCCTGCAGGGCGATTTCAGCTTCTCGCAGATCGCTTTCCGCCTTGAGATAGTCCTGGCGGGCGGAGATCTTCTCCTCCCAAAGCTTCTTTTCCGATGCGTACACGCTGCGCGTGTAGGCCACGCGCTTCCCGGCCGCAGCCAGATCCGCTCGCTGACCGGCGATCTCGGCACTGGCGATGACGACGAGGACATCACCCTTCCTGACGTGCTCGCCCAGCGTCGCGGCAACCCGCTCCACCGCTCCACCGCGCCAGGTGCACGTGCAGTGACGTGGGCGGTGTGATCCTCGTTGAGGGCGATCTGGCCGGGCATCCGGATGAAAGTGTCGAGATGCGCCGCGGCCGCGGTCTGCATCGTGATGCCGGCGAGCTTGATCTGGACGTCAGTGAAACGGATCACGCCTTCGGCTTCGTGTTCGTCCCCGTGCTTTTCGCCGGCATGCTCGGCGTCCTTGGCCGACTCGCCGGTTCCTTTTTCCTCCTTGTGATCGTCCTTTTCGCCATGCTCGGCGGACTCGCTATGCTCAGCCTGTTGTGCGCCGCCACTACGCCCCTTTAATACGACGAACCCGCCAAACGCGATGGCCAGGGCCACCATGATCGCGATGACCTTCAATTGGTTCTTCTTCATTGTTGCTCCTGTGCCTGGATGGTTCCGGTAAACGGGCCTGTCGCGCCGACGAGTCGATCGATCTCGGCCGATGCCCGGTAGCTCTCCGCCACCGCAAGCAAATATTGGTTTTTCGATTGGAACAGGGTCCGCTGCGCGTCGAGCACTTCGAGGAAACTGAATTTGCCAAGCTCGAACCCACGGCTGGCAGCCTGGTAGGTACTCTCGGCTCCGGGAAGCATGTCCGTCGCGATCAACGCCGCTTCGTCAAGGGCCGCAGCCATGCGGGCATGCGCGTCGTACAGCTCGGCGCGCAGGCGCAGCGATTCCGCCTCGAGCTCGTCGCGCGCCTTGTCGGTACGGCGCAAGGATTCAAGCAGGCTGCCCTGGTTACGGTTGAACAATGGCAGCGGGACCGACAATCCCACCACGGTCTGCCTGTGGCCATCCTCACGCTTGGTGCCTACCGCGACCGTTACATCCGGCATGCGTGTTGTACGCTCGACGTCGACCACGGCCTGGCGGTGCTCGACCAGTGCGCGCGCACGCGCTACGCCCGGCGCACGCTCCAGCTGCGCAAGCAGCACCGGCAGCGCTTCGATACGTGGCAGCTGGATGAGAGCCGGGCTCGCAACTGCAATGTTGTGGGGGTCTTCGCCCACCATTGCCGCAAGCTTGCCCTTGGCACGCGCAAGCTCGCGCTTGGCCTGCACCGCCTCGATGCGCACGCTTGCCTGTGCCACCCTGGCCCGGGTCTCCTCGACCGGCGACACCTTGCCTGCGAGGACCCGTTTGCCGGCCACGTCGGTCGCCTGCGCAGCGATCGATGCGATCTCGCCGGCCAGGCGGCTGCGCTCCATTGCTGCGACCACCTCGTAGAAGGCCGCGATGGTTTCGCCGCGCACGCGCGCGCGAACAGCGCTCACGTCCAGCGAGGCAACATGCTGCTCGCGCTCGGCCGCACGAATGCGTGACGAGCGTTTGCCGCCAAGTTCGAGTGGAATATTCACCTGGACCGTTGACGTACGGTTTGGCTCGTCAGAACCTTCACGCAGCAGTTCAAGTTCCGGGTTGGGAATGATCCCTGCCTGCTTCACTGCTCCTGCCTGTGCAGCTACTTCGTTGAGTGCGGCACGGATCTCCGGATGCCCCCGCATTGCCCGCTCCACGGCCGCGTCGACCGTCAGCGGGATAGTCCCGGTTTGCCTCGATTCAGCGGGAGCGGCAGTCCCCGGCTGGGCTTGCACAGGAAATGGCACGCAGGCCACCCCCGCTATCGCAAGCGACAGAATTGCTTTCTTCATTTTTTTCTCCGAACAAGGTTTCCATTCGGCGTCGACGTATCCGTCAGCTCGTCAAGTCGAGCGTTCCGGATGCGAGCGAATCCGCGGTTTCAAGCGCGGAGTGACCAGTCGGGCCGGGGAATCAAGTCGGGGATATGTGAGGAATAGCGGGGGGATTCGGCCCGGATGTGGGCGCTCAGACCAGGCTGCGTCAACGCGAGGGCGGCGGAGGCAATCGCATTCGATGGGACGTGATGGCAATAGTCGCAGTCGGTATCGAGCTGGATCTTCTTTGTCTCTTGCTCGCTGTCATCCCTGGTACCGCCGTCCTTCGTTTTGTCATGTTTGTGTTCATGATGACCGAAATGGGTGGCGGCCGCTTCCTCGTGCTCGCAATACGTCCCCGCGGTCGCCCAAGAGAACTGGAGCGGCAGTAGCACGAGCAGGAAAATAAGAAAGTAGCGTTTCATCAGGTTTTTTGACGCAGCAGCCGCAGGCCGTTGAACACAACAAGCAGGCTCGCGCCCATATCGGCGAACACAGCCATCCACAGTGTAGCCGATCCGGAAATGGCCAACAGGAGAAACACCGCCTTGATCCCCAAGGCCGCGCAGATGTTCTGCTTGAGGATGCTGCTTACCTGTTTGCTCAGGCGAATGAACTGAGGAATCTTGCGTAAATCGTCATCCATCAGTGCGACGTCGGCCGTCTCGATGGCGGTATCGGTACCGGCGGCGCCCATCGCGAACCCGATATTTGCCTTGGCCAGCGCCGGGGCATCGTTGATCCCGTCGCCGACCATGCCGACAACCCCGTGCCGCGCGATCTCTTCATCGACCGCCGCCAGCTTGTCCTCTGGCAGCAGGTTGCCTCGGGCATCATCGATGCCAACCTGGCGGGCGATGGCGGCCGCGGTGACTGCGTTGTCGCCTGTGAGCACGACGGTGCGAACGCCTAGCTTGTGAAGCTGGGCGATCGCTTCGCGGCTGGTTTCACGAATGGTATCGGCCACACCGATGATCAAGAGCGGCGCTGCCTCGTCACATAAGACCACTGCAGTCTTGCCCTCGTCTTCGAGTTTCGCGAGCACCGCCTCGGTTGCGTCGTTGCAGATGCCGAGCTCCTCAACCAGCCTGTGGTTGCCTAGGTAGTACCACTTGCCGTCGATTTTTCCTTTCGTGCCACGGCCAGTCAGCGCTTCGAAATCCGTGACTGTCGACACTGGGGCGGAGCCTGCCTGGTCCGACCAGTGGCGGCTCACCGCGGTCGATACCGGGTGGTCCGAGCGGTCGGCAAGCGATGCCGCCAATTGCAGCGGCCCGCCCGGGTCACCTCGCAAGGGGGATACATCGGTCACGACCGGCTTGCCCTGCGTGATGGTACCGGTCTTGTCCAAAGCCAGCGAACGCATTTTGCCGCCCTCTTCAAGATAGACGCCACCCTTGATCAGGATTCCCATCCTGGCTGCGGCGGCAAGGCCGCTCACGACCGTCACCGGGGTCGAAATCACGAGCGCGCAGGGACACGCGATCACCAGCAGTACGAGCGCCTTGTAAATCCACGGCATCCATTCCGCCCCCAACACCAGCGGCGGGAAGATGGCGACCGCAAGTGCCAGCGCAAACACGATCGGCGTGTAGACCTTCGAGAATTTGTCGACAAAGCGCTGGGTGGGTGCGCGACTGCCTTGCGCCTCTTCGACGGCGCGGATGATGCGCGAGAGCGTCGAATTGCTGTGCGCCGCCGTAACGCGGTATTCGAACGACCCGGTCTCGTTGACCGTGCCGGCGAACACCATGTCGCCCGCCGATTTTGAAACCGGAATGCTTTCGCCCGTGATCGAGGCCTGGTTCACGGCAGATTGACCGGCCGTGAGCGTACCATCCAGGGCAATCCTTTCTCCGGGCCCAACACGGGCAATGGTGCCAACCGGGACGCTTGCCGCTTCGCGTTCGGCCCAGGTACCGTCCTCTAGGCGCACGTGTGCGGTGTCCGGCGTCAGGGCAACCAGGCCCTGGATTGCGTTTCTTGCCCTGTCGAGCGAACGCGCCTCAATCAATTCGGCAAGCGCAAACAGGACCATGACCATCGCGGCTTCCGGCCATTGGCCGATCAGTACCGCGCCGGTGACGGCAATCGACATCAAGGCGTTGATGTTGAGGTTGCGGTTTTTGAGCGCTATCCAACCCTTCTTGTAGACGCCCAGGCCAGAAGCAGCGATGGCGGCCACTGCCAGGAGAATGACCGGTACCGAATTCTCCACCCCGGTGCTCCAAGCAACGATCTCAGCGCTGATAGCTGCAGCCAGGCCAAGTAGAAGGCCGATGAACTGCTTTTTCTGGGTTGCCGCCGCCGGTGCGCCGCGCTGGCCCGGTGCATTTGCAACCGTCGTCGCATCCATGCCGATCGACTTCAGCGCTTCTTCAACCTGGGAAACCGGGCCACTGTGCCACACAGCCAGGTGCCGCTGCATCAAATTAAATTCCAGCTTTTCGACTTGGGTTACGCCGGCAAGCTTGCTGCGAATGAGCGCCTCCTCGGTCGGGCAATCCATGTTCTCGATCCTGAACAGGGTATGTGCCGCAGTGGCCCCGGCATTGATGCCGCCTTCGACGACCGGTTCCATTCCGACGGCCCGAATGGTGGAGATAATGGGAGCCGGATCGGAGAGGCTGTGCAAGACCCGCAGTTTCCGCTCGACGAGGTTGAATTCCAGCTGGCCAACGCCCGCCACCCGGCCGAGCGCCTGGCGCAGCAGCCCTTCTTCGGTCGGACAGTCCATCTGCGAAATACGCAGTTCGAGCGCGCTTGTGCCGATGCCCGGATTTGCGGCTGCTGTCGTTATCGTGACCGGCTTCGCGCAACAGGCCTTGCTCTGGCAATCCGACATGACATTTCCTCTGCAACCTATGTATAGTCTCCATTTGAAACCCTGTAGTTGGTACAGAGTCAAGCGTTTGGTGAACGAAAAGGACAATCTCAATGAAAATTGGCGAACTCGCGGAGCGATCAGGCTGTCTGGTGGAAACCATCAGGTATTACGAGCGAATCGGTCTTCTAATGCCGCCTGAGCGCGCAATGAATAATTACCGGACGTACAGTGAGCGGCATAGCGAACGCCTTCTGTTCATACGTCATTGCCGGGCGCTTGACATGACCTTGGACGAAATCCGGAGGTTGCTGGTCCTTCGAGACAATCCGCAGGGCGAGTGTGCAGGAGTCAACGAGCTCCTTGACAAGCATATTGGTCACGTCGTTGAAAGGATCCAAGCGCTGACGGCTCTCGAAGCGCAGCTGCGCGACCTGCGAGGCCGCTGTGTTGTCGCCGATACGACTAGCTCATGCGCGATTTTGCACGCGCTCGGTACCGAAGTAAGCTGTGAAGTCTCACGGCATCGAGCTCATAGTTGAACTAACAACATATCGTTTTTCTTCTATGAATGAACGCCCTGAACCTCAGTGAACGGGTCTGTAGCAGCGGCGGCTCCGAAGAGACGTGTTCCGAGCTTAATTATGACGAAACACTCGTTCATGAATGCGAACGGCCCGCTTTCGCGGGCCGTTTGCTTTTCAGGATGGCAGAAGCGATAGGCTTAGCCGCGCGCCTCCGCATCGATCCGCGAATTCGCCGCGGTATCGCGCATGAACCAGCACACCACCAGGGTGCAGGCAATCACGCCCGTGGCATACCAGTAGAAACCGCTCTCCAGGTTGATCGACTTGAACCACAGCGCCAGGTACTCGGCCGTCCCGCCGAACACCGACACCGCGAAGGCGTACGGCACGCCGACGCCGGTGGCGCGGATGGTGGCCGGGAACAGCTCGGCCTTCACCAGCGCGTTGATCGAGGTGTAGCCGGACACGATGATCCAGGCGCAGGCGATCAGGGCAAAGGCTTCCCACGGGCCGCTGGCGTTGCGGATCGCGGTGAGCAGCGGCACCGTGAACAGGGTGCCGAGCAGCGCGAAGCCCACCAGGAGCGGACGGCGGCCGATGCGGTCGGACAGCGCGCCGTACAGCGGCTGCAGGCACATGGCGAACAGCAGCGAGGCCGCCGAGACCGCCGTGGTCTGGGCGTCGGTCAGGCCGACCGACAGGCGCAGGAATTTCTGCATGTAGGTGGTGTAGACGTAGAAGGCCAGCGTGCCGCCCATGGTCAGGCCGATCACCAGAAGTACCTCGCGCGGGTGCTGCATCAGCTGCTGCAGGCCGCCCATCTTCTTGGCCTTCTTGCGCGCCGCCTCGAAGGAGTCGGTCTCGGGCATGTTGTGGCGCATGGTCAGGGCCAGCACGGCCAGGGTCGCGCCGATGAAGAAGGGAATCCGCCAGCCCCAGGCGCGCAGCTGCTCGTCCGAGAGCAGGTAGCGCTGCAGCACCAGCAGGAGCAGCAGCGCCAGCAGCTGGCCGCCGATCAGGGTCACGTACTGGAAGCTGGCATAGAAGCCGCGGTGCTTGGAATCGGCCATTTCCGATAGATAGGTGGCGCTGGCGCCGTACTCGCCGCCCAGGCTCAGGCCCTGCAGCAGGCGCGCCAGCAGCAGGATGCAGGGCGACAGGATGCCGGCGGTGGCGTAGGTCGGCGCGCAGGCGATCAGGAGCGAGCCGAAGCACATCAAGAGGACCGAGGCCATCAGGGCCGTCCTGCGGCCGCGCCGGTCGGCCAGGCGGCCGAACAGGATGCCGCCGATCGGGCGTACGAAGAAGCCGAGGGCGAAGATGCCGGCCGTGGACATCATCTGCGCGGTCGGGTCCTGGGCCGGAAAGAAGGAACTCGCGAAGTACAGCGCGAACGCCGAATAGCAGTAGAAGTCGAACCACTCGACCAGGTTGCCGGACGAGCCGACGAAGATGGCGCGCAAGCGTTTGCCGGAAATCCGTTCTCCGGCCTGGGCGCGGCCCTCGACGGCCGGCCGCGTTGTGACTGCAGTCATGTTGTCTCCTGTGATGCACGGGAGATCGACGCGTCTCCCGTTTCCAGGCCCTTACTATCCCGCGCGGCCGTACGGCGCGCATCCGGGATGTCGGCGCGGGCGCCTCCGTAAAACTACGCAGAAGCATTCCAAAGCGCCGGCGCAACTGCTATCGTCTCGTGATCTGATCCTGAGGAAACCGAATGGCCCGCCCGTTCATCGCCCGTTACTGGCGCGGGCTCCTTGCCGCCGTGGGCGCGCTGGTCCTGATCGCGGCCGCGGGACACTGGGCCGCGCAGCGCGAACTGCAGGCCAAGACCCAGGCCCTGCGGCAGGCCGCCGCCGCGCAGGCGCTGGGCCTGCGCGGCCTGGTCGAGAAGCACGACTTCCTGCCGCATGCCGTGGCGCGCCACCCGGGCGTGCAGGACTTGCTGCGCGCCCCGCAGGATGCCTCCCTGCGGGCGCGCGCCAACGATTACTTTGCCGACCTGCAGGCGACCACCGGCGCCGCCGCGCTCTACCTGGTCGACCGCGATGGCTTGACGCTGGCGGCCAGCAACTGGAACACGCCCTCGAGCTTCGTCGGGCAGAACTACCGGCAGCGGGCCTACTTCGAGGACGCCGTGCAGGGCCGCCGCGGATTGTTCTATGGCCTCGGGCTCACCACCGGCCAGTCCGGCCTGTTCATCGCGGAGCCCGTGCGCGTGGACGGCGCCACCCTCGGCGTGGCCGTGGTCAAGATCAGCCTCGAGGCGCTGCAGGCCACCTGGATGGGTGGGCTCGAACCGGTCGTGCTCAGGGACAGCCGCGGCATCGTCTTCCTGAGCGGCGTGCCCGAATGGCTGTACCAGGCTATCCGGCCGGTGTCCGCGCAAGACGCGCGCTGGATCGCCGAACACGGCCAGTACGGCAATCGCACGCGCTTCGATGTCCTGCCGTGGAAGATCGAGGCGCGCCCCGACGGCGCCGGCTTCGTCCTGCGCACCCAGGTGCAGGGACAACGAAGAACCCTGCTCGCGCTCGACACCCCGCTGCCGGAACTGGGCTGGACCCTCACCGTCACGTCAAGCATGAAGGAAGTGGCGCAGGCACGCCGCTCCGCGCTCGCGCTCACGGCGCTGGCCGTGGCGCTGCTGCTGCTTGGCACGCTGTACTGGCGGCTGCGCGAGCGGCGCTTCGTCGAACAGCGCACGGCGCGCCTGGAGCTGGAGCGCCGGGTCGAAGAGCGCACTCGCGACCTGGAAGAAGCGCACGCCTTCCGCAAGGCCATGGAAGATTCCCTGCTGGTCGGCATGCGCGCCCGCGACCCGGACGGGAGAATCATTTACGTCAACCCGGCGCTGTGCGCCATGGTCGGCTACAGCGCAGAGGAACTGCTCGGCTGCCGGCCGCCCTACCCCTACTGGCATCCGGACGACCTGGAAAAGCAGGCGCGCGAAAGCGACGAGGCCCTGCAGGGCCGCGCCGCGCCGCACGGCTTCGAATCGCGCATCCGCCACAAGGACGGGCACGACGTCATCACGATGGTCTACGCCGCCCCGCTGGTCGACGCCCAGGGCGTGCACCGGGGCTGGATGAGCTCCGTGGTGGACATCACCGCGCAGAAGCAGGCGGAAGTCCGCCAGCGCGACCAGGAACTGCGCCTGCAGCGCAGCGCGCGCCTGGCCAGCGTGGGCGAAATGGCGTCCACGCTGGCGCACGAACTCAACCAGCCGCTGATGGCCCTGTCCAATTTCGCGGTGGCGGCGCGCGCGCTGGCCGCGCAGGGGCCGTCCGACCTGCTGCCGGGCGCGCTCGACGAGATCGTCGGCCAGTCGCAGCGCGCCAGCGAAATCGTCAAGCGGGTGCGCGCCTTCATCAACCCGCAACGGGGCCAGTACGAAATCCTCGCGATGGTGGACGTGCTCACCCATGCGCACGCCCTGCTCGAGCCCGAGCTGAAAGCCCAGGGCGCCACCCTGCGCCTGCTGCTCGAGGACGCCGGCGCCCGGGTGCGCGGCGACCGGGTCCTGCTCGAGCAGGTCCTCGTCAACCTGGTCCATAATGCGCTGCAGGCCATGCAGGACCAGCCGCGTCACCGCCGCACGATCGAACTGGCCTGCCGCCGCAGCGAGGGAGGGCTGCGCATCGGCGTGGCCGACCAGGGACCGGGGATTCCGGCCGGGCAGCTCGACCAGGTGTTCTCCCCCTTCTTCACCACCAAGCCCGACGGCCTCGGGCTGGGCCTGAACATCTGCCGCAGCATCGTCGAGGCCCACGGCGGCGCCATCGGCGTCGAGAACCGGCCGGGCGGCGGCGCCACCTTCTCGTTCACGCTGCCCATCGTTCCATGAAAGAGCCATGAAAGAGCCATGAAAGAGTCATGAAAGAAGCGCCACTGACCCTGTACGTCGTCGACGACGACGAAGCCCTGCGCCGTTCCCTGCTCCTGCTGCTGTTCTCGCAGGGAATGGCGGTGCAGGCCTTCGACTCCGGCGAGGCCTTCCTCGACACCGTCGACCTGCGCCAGCCGGGCTGCGTGATCCTCGACCTGCGCATGGGCGGCATGAGCGGCCTGGAAGTCTTCGAGCGCCTGCTAGGCGCGCACAGCCCGCTGGTGACCCTGTTCCTGTCGGCGCACGGCGACATCCCGACCGCCCTGGAAGCGGTGCGGCGCGGCGCCTACGACTGGGTGGAAAAGCCGGACACCCAGCGCCTGCTCGACAAGCTGCCCGCCGCCACCGCCCTGGCCCGCGCCCGCGCCCAGGCGCTGCGCATGTGGGCCGAGCTGACGCCGCGCGAGCGCGAGGTGGCGCGCCTGGTCGGGCTGGGCCAGCCCAACAAGGAGATCGCCCGCATGCTGGTGCCGCCCTGCAGCCACCGCTCGGTGGAGACGCACCGCGCCAACATCTTCAACAAGCTCCAATGCGCCAATGACAACGAGCTTGGGCGCTGGCTGGCGGCCCATCCCTGGCTGGACTGAAAGCTCAGCGGAGCAGCACTTCGTTGCGGAAGCGCCAGGCATAGGTCTGGCCGACCTTGAGCTGCGCCGGATGCTCGCGCAGCTCGACCAGGAAGCTGCCCAGCTCGTCCCGGCGGATGCGCGCGATGGCGCGGGCGCACACCAGGGTGCCGCGCCGGATCTGCCAGAACTGGTCGGGGTCCAGGCCAGCCGCCAGCTCCTTGATCGGCATCCGGATCAAGCCTTCATCCAGGGCGGTGACCACCCGCGTGTAGCGCGTGTCCGATTCGAAAAACAGGATCTCGTCGATCGGGAACAGCTTGATGACGTTGCCCGCCGTGCAGCTGATCCAGCGGATCCGCTCCTGGGCGGCGTTCGGCCGCAGGCGCTGGTCGAGTTCCATCCAGCTTTTGGCGCGCTCGGCGTCGCCCTTGCCCGCCGCGAGCTGGGTCCGCACGCGTTGCAAGGCCTGTTCCAGCCTGGCCCCGTTGACCGGCTTGAGCAGGTAGTCGACGGCGCCGAGGTCGAAGGCGTCGATCGCATGGCTGTCGTAGGCGGTCGTGAAGACGACGCAGGCTTTGCCCGCGCTGGCGCGCGCGACCTCGAGCCCGCTGATGCCGGGCATGCGGATGTCGAGGAAGGCCACGCTTGGTTCCAGCTCGGCGATCGCGGCCAGCGCTTCGCTGCCTTCTTCCACCGAGGCGATGATCTCGAGCTCCGGCCAGGCAAGCAGGAGCAGGCGTTGCAGCTCGGCGCGCTGCAGGTCCTCGTCGTCGGCAATGATCGCGGTCGGCATTCTCAATCTTCCTCCATGGTCTCGACCAGCGGCAGCACGATGCTGGCCACCACGCCGCATTCCTCGCCGGTGCGCAGTTCGAGCGCGGCGGCGCCGCCGTACAGGTGCTTCAGGCGCTCGCGGATATTCGCCAGGCCAATGCCGCTGCCGCTCGAAGCGGAGAAGCCGATGCCGTCGTCGATCACGCTCAGCTCCAGCATCCTGACGCAATTCACCTCGCGAGAGGCGGCCGTCACCTGTATCCGCGCCGGCCCTTTCCTGGGCTCGATGCCATGCTTGACCGCGTTCTCCACCAGCGAGATCAGCATCAGGGGCGGAATCAGGGCGGCGCGTAGCTCCGGCGCACAGCTCACCTCGGTGCGCAGGCGCGGCATGCGCGCCGCGATCACGCCCAGGTAGGCCCGCACCGAATCGCATTGCGAGCCGAGGGTGACGAAGGTGCTGGCGCGGTCGGCGCGCAGTTGCGGGATGGTCGAGCGCAGGTAGTCGATCAGGTGGTCGATCATGACGATGCCACGGTCCGGATCGGAGAGCATGGCGGCGCGCACGCCCGACAGCGTATTGAACAGGAAGTGCGGCTCGACCTGGCTGGCCAGCACCACCAGCTTCACCTCGACTTCGTTGCGCTGGTGCTTGTAACGCTCCGCCTCCGCCTGCAGGGCGGCCTCGCGCAGCAGCCTGCGCTGGCGGAAGTAGGCGGCCAGGTCGAAGGGGCCGGCCAGCCAGACCAGCACCGGGAACCAGATCACCAGGTTGACCAGGCGGTTGTCGCGCGCCTGTTCGGCCTGCAGTTCGGCGGACGCCTGCCCTTGGGTCGGCTGGCCGCCGGTCCTCACGAAAGGGGTCAGCGACCAGGCCAGCAGCACGCCCAGCAGCAATGCGCACACGATGCCGGCCGCTTCGCTTCGCGGACGCCAGCCGCGCGCGCGCACCAGCACCGCCAGGGCGCGTCCCAGCGCCAGGGCGGTGGCCACCACCAGCCAGATGGCCGGGAAGGTGAACCAGAAGGACAGCGGGTCGACTTCCGGCGGCGGCTTGGGAACCAGCGCGGCCAGCACGGCCAGGACCAGCGCGCACAGGATCATCGGCGCGCGGAAGGAGCTAGACCCTAGTCGAACTTAATGTGCACCCACGTGTCGAATAATGATCA
>JAEAMF010001540.1_pt1 | contig 16019 bp, 11 predicted proteins | sample 8958721 | NCBI WGS metagenome assembly JAEAMF01 (sample SAMN16933255, study PRJNA681124) | bioreactor sludge metagenome | isolation source: anaerobic bioreactor treating anionic surfactant - SDBS | place: India: Bengaluru | collected 2019-02-28
GTCCGCTCGTCGGGCTGGGGTGCACGGTGACGGCCCGCCTCCGGATTTCCCCGCAAAAAGTGTAACGAATCTCCTTTATTTCGGTTTTACCAGTTCCATGTCCAAGGATACGCGCTCTCTCGGCCTCGCCTTCCTCACCTCCCTGCTCCTCGTCGCGGGAGTCGCGGCGGCACTGGACTTCACTTTCGCGGATCGTGCCGCAGAGTCGGTCTGCCACCGGTCGTACAGTCTGGCGTGTATCTTCTGACTGCTGGTAGTCGCTTCGCCCCAGCAATTCCCCTGTATTTTTCATGCGATTCACATTCTTCCGTCCCCCTCCTCTCCGTAGGATGTTCCTGTCATGAAACGTGTTTCCCCCTCCGCCCACCGGCCGCCCTCGCACCCGCTGGCCTTCGCGCTGTTCATCACGCAGCAGCACCGTTGGTGGGCTCTCGGCGCTGTCGCAGCCGTGACCGTCGCGGGAATCATAGAGGGGACACTCATTATTGCCCTGAAGCGCTTCGTGGATGCCATCGCCGTGAGCGCAACCGGCGGCTACGCGTCGGTGTGGAAGTGGGGCATGTTCTATCCGCTCGCCTTCTTCCTGGCCGAGAGCGTCTGGCGCTGCAGCGGATTCTGTGGCATGCAGTGGATCACCCGCACGGGCGCCACCGCGCATCGCGTCCTCTTCTCCTACCTCACGGGGCACAGCAGCACCTTCTTCAATGAGCGGTTTGCGGGTGCTTTGACGAATAAGATCGCGAATGCGGCACGCGGTTCCGGCGACATCCTCCGGGCGTTCCTCTGGGAATTCCTCCCACTCATCATCGGTTTCTTCGTGAGCTTCTTCCTCGCGTTCTACCAGAATCCGTGGCTCGGGGGCATCCTCGGCGTGTGGGTGGTGATCTTCCTCGCGATCAACATCGCCCTCGTGATCCGCAAGCAGCCCTACTCCTACTTCGCAGCGGAGACTTCTTCGGTACTCCGCGGGAAGATGGTGGACGCCACGGCGAACATCACGGCGGTGCACCAGAGCGGCCAGCACGCCTTCGAGCAGTCTTACCTCGACCGCTTCATCGAAGCGTACCGGACGGCGGATCTCCGGAACTGGTGGATCTCCGAGTGGATTCTCTTCCTCAATGGCACCCTCATCGCGCTCTTCGTGGCGGCGATGGTCGGGGTGTCGATCCTCCTCCTCGAGAGGTCCCTCATCACCATCGGCGTGGTGGTGATGGTGGTGAACATCGTGCTCGAGATCACGCGGTCGCTCTTCTTCATCGGACACAAGATGACGGGCTTCATGGACGATTACGGGCAGATCGCCGAGGGGCTCGGGGAACTGCTCGTCCCGCATGAGATCACGGACCGGCCGGACGCGCGCCCGCTCGTCCTGCAGGAAGGCGCCATTGATTTTCGGAACGTTTGCTTCAGCTACGGCAAGAACGAGGTGTTCCGCGGACTCATGCTCGCCATTCCGGGCGGGCAGAAGGTGGGGCTCGTGGGCTTGAGCGGTGCGGGGAAGACGACCCTCGTGAATCTCCTCCTGCGCCAGTACGAGATCGCGGACGGCTCCGTCGCGATTGACGGGCAGGACATCCGCTCCGTGACGCGGGAGAGCCTGCGCAAAGGCATCGCCACTGTCCCGCAGGATGTCTCCCTCTTCCACCGCACCATCCGCGAGAACATCCGGTACGGGCGGCTGGATGCTTCGGATGCGGAGGTGGAGCACGCCGCGGAACTCGCGCAGGCGCACGCTTTCATTCGGTCCCTCCCGAAGGGGTACGGCACCTACGTGGGCGAGCGGGGCGTCAAGCTCTCGGGCGGGCAGCGCCAGCGCGTGGCCGTGGCCCGTGCCATGCTCAAGCAGGCGCGCATCCTCGTGCTCGACGAGGCGACGAGCTCCCTCGATAGCGAGAGCGAGGCGGCCATTCAGGCGGCGCTCATTGAACTCATGAAGGGCAAGACCGTTCTCGCCATCGCCCACCGCCTCTCCACGCTGCAGGCGATGGACCGGATCGTGGTCCTCGCGGACGGCGAGATTGTCGAAGACGGAACGCACCGTGAGCTCCTGGAGAGGGACGGACTCTACGCACGTCTCTGGAAGAGTCAGGTTCGAGGGTTTATTCAGGAATAATGCATGAGAGACAAACCTACGGTTTTTCTCTCACCCCTCGACTACGCTCGGGGTGACATTCAGAGATTTAATGTGTTGAGGTGTATGGGTGACCCTGAGCGCAGTCGAATGGGTCATGAACTCTGGTTCGACTGCGCTCACCACAGGTCTTTTCCCTGAGAGGTGCGGCTCCAGTCCCGCAGCCGCGGGACTTCGCCGCGATTATTTATTTGATTGCAGCAATTTTTCTCGACCTTCACTCTCGATAGATGGTTGAAATTGCAGGGATCTTCAAGAATTTCCTCGTGAGAGTGCTAGGAATGCTTCCATTGCCTCTCCTTGTGATTGTCCGGTCGCGATTGATGCAACGGACTTCATCCTTGTCAGGCCGTAACGAGTGCAGGGGTCGAGTTCAGGACGATATTCCGATCAGAGAACTCCCGCTGGTAGCCTTTCGGGAACTCCTCGCAGCCGCGCAGCACGCAGTGGGCGTTGTAGGATTTGCCGCGGAAGAATGAGAGCGCGTAATCAATCATTTTCTGCGCATCGTAGTACTTGCAGCTGAAAACATCGAGGTACACGGAGTTCGTCAGGTTGGCGAAGTGCGCCGAGACAAGGGATGTCTCGACGAGCTGGGTCATGGAAAAGCCCGCGACTTCCTCGGCATCGCCGAAGTCGACGACGACCGTCTCTCCGAAACGCTTCATGTCGATCCTCACGCACAGCTCCGCAGTGAACGCCTTGATGGCATTCGCATCGCGAATGAGCGCAGGGTTGCAATCGTGGATGTCGACGGATGTAGCCATCCCCCAGGCTTTGCTGTATTTGTATTCCGCCTCTGTCAGAGGAGTAAATCTCTTCACGGGAGTGTCGGTCGGGGCTGCTGCACGGGTTTTGACGGAGAATGTCCGGGGAGCTGAAGAGTTTGCCACGTCAGAAAGGAGAGGAAAGAAATATGCCCGAATATAGACGCGTGACCCCCCGTGTCAATAAATTTTTTCTTCCAGGAACCCCCGTCGCACTGAACCTCACTTTCGCGGATCGCTCCTCAGAGTCGGCCTGCCCATCAGTCGCACAGTCTGGCGTGCATCCTCTGATTCGTAGGTAATCGATTTAAGAGGAGATCTTCAGGGATTTCCTCATGAGATGCTAGAATCTTTCCATTGCCTCTCCTTATGATTATCTGCTCGTGGAGTGGGCAATACCTCCGTCCGGGAGTGCGCAGGATGTGCACTCCCGGGTTTTTTCTTCAGGAATATGGGTTGACTCCCTTTCGAGGCTGGAGGAAAAAAGCTTCGGCTGGCATTAGGCGTGCCAATAGAAAGGAGGTGATGCCTGCTAAATACGGAGGAAGTAGCGCCAGCTGCTTCCTCCAATTTTTTTATGAGAGGGAAATCTGGAGAAACTTCCTCTTCCCCACCTTCACCAGCCCCGCTTCGGCCTTGGCGTCGACGGAAGAGATCACCCTGCCATCGATGGAGACGCCGCCCTGCTCGATCAAGCGCCGCGCTTCGGACTTGCTCGGTGCGAGCTTGCCCTGCACGAGCGCATCGATGAGTGCCGTCCCCTTCTTCACCTTCAGCTCCATCACGTCGTCGGGCGTGCCCTTGTCCTTGAAGACTTTGTCGAAGGCCTCCTCGGCTTTCTTCGCCGCAGCCGCCCCGTGGTAGAGCGTCGTGATCTCGCGCGCGAGCCGCGCCTTCGCGTCCCGCGGTTTGCCCTTCAGGAGTTCCTTCACCTCCTCCATGGGCACGCCCGTGCAGCACTCGAAGTAGGTGGCCATGAGCTCGTCCTTCACGCTCATCACCTTGCCGTACATGTCGTTGGGCGCGTCTTCGAGGTAGATGCAGTTGTCGTAGGTCTTGCTCATCTTGAGGCCGTCCGAGCCCTCGATGATCTTCACGGTGAGCACGAATTTCTCGCGCTTGCCGAGGGCCTTCTGGAGGGTGCGGCCCGCCAGCATGTTGAACTCCTGATCGGTGGCGCCGAGCTCGCAGTCCACGTCGAGGTGCGCGGAGTCGTATCCCTGCAGGAGCGGGTAGAGGAACTCGCTGATGTGAATGGGCTTCCCCTCCTCCTCGCGGCGCACGAACATGTCGCGCTGCTCCATCTGCTGCTTGGTGAAGTAGCTCGCGATCTGCAGGAGCTCCCGTCCTGCGAGCTTCTCGAGCCACTCGTGGTTGTACACGACTTTCACCTTCGAGAAATCGAGGACCTTCTCCGCCTGCTTCTTGTACGTCCGGAAGTTCTCCTCCACCTGCTCCCGCGTGAGCGCAGCACGCGCCTCGTCACGGCCGGAGGGGTCGCCGATCATCGCCGTGAAGCTTCCGATGAGGAAGATCACCTCGTGCCCCGCGTCAGCGAACGCCTGCAGCTTCCGGAGGGGGACGGTGTGCCCGATGTGGAGCTTGTTGCCCGTGGGGTCCACGCCGTTGTAGATGCGGAGCTTCTTGCCGGAGGCCAGCTTCGCCTTCGCGAGGTCTTCGGGGATCACTCTGGCGACGGCGCGGGTGAGGAGCTCGGAGGGGGAGGACATCGCGGGGAGCATACAGCGGGAGCGGAAAAAACGGTAGGGAGGACTTGCGGGGAGCTCTCCTGACGCTAGGATGAGTTCCCATGGCTCTCACCACGTCACCGGCGGAAGGCCACGAGACGGATCGTCGTCCCGAGCCGCTCGTTCGTGCCGAGGATGTGTGCTTTGGCGGGGAGAACAAAGAAGGAGTGGCGGAGCCCGTGCTGCGACGGAAAATGGGGAGGCTCCTCGATGGTGATGCGCATTTGAATGATTGAGGTGCACAACAAAACAACCTACAAAATCCCGGAAACGCGCCGATAGGCGGCTTAAGCGTGAGGGGGTCATCGGCGCAGCGCTTTCCCTGTCCTGAGCGCAGTCGAAGGGTTTCGCCCTTTCTTTGCCGCGCTTGGCAAAGAAAGGGCAACACTCGTTCCGCTGGAGAAGCCCTGTGATTCCTTCTTTCTCTGTCTGCCCGACAGAGAAAGAAGCAAAGAGAGCGCACCGCGCGCCAAAGCCCGCTCCACCCGGCCCTGTGCCTCCTCATCTGCTCCTCCAAGGCTTCGGAGCAGACTCGTCGGCAACGTCTGCGGACAGGGCCTCCCCCTTCACCCCCCGTGGCGCGCGGAGCCAACCCATGTATGTTGTTTGCAGGACTGAGATGTTCATTTCACCATTTTCTTCAAGAGCTCCCGGGCGATCGCGCGCTCATCCCAGGGAATCTGCCCCTCCGCGGTCATCATCGTCGTGTCGCTCCCTTTCGCGCAGAGGATGACGGCGTCGCCGGGCTCCGCCTTCGCGAAGAGGAAGGCCATCGCCTCGCGGCGGTCGAAGATCTTATGCGCGTCGCAGTGAGCTTGATCGATCCCGGCCCACACTTCCTCGATGATCGTGTGCGGGTCTTCCGTATACGGGTCCTCGTTCGTGACGACGACAATATCTGCGAGGCGGGAGCAGAGCGCGCCGACCTGCGGGCGCTTCTCGCGCATGCGGTCCCCGCAGCTTCCCGTGAGAGCGAGGAGGCGCTTGTCCGGAGGCAGCAGAGCCCGGAGCGTCGTGAGCGTCTTCTCGTAGGCAGCGGGAGTCACCGTGAAATCCACGAAGACGGAGAAGGGCTGCCCCTCGTCAATCTGCTCCATTCTCCCGGGGACGCCCGGAAAGCTCCGAAGCGCTTCGATGGACCGCTCGGGAGGGATGCCGACCGCCTGCGCGCAGGCGATGGCGCAGAGGGCATTCTCCAGATTGAACAGCCCGTGAATGCGGAGCGCGAGGGGGAGGCGCTGGTCCGGGCGGGTGAGGTGTACCGTGCCGCGCACGCCTTGTGGGGATTCGGCGCTGTCCGTGAGGGAGAGATCCGCTGCGGGGGTGGTTCCGAAGGTGAGGGTGTGCGACGAGGGGATCTGTGCGAAGAGCGAAAAGCTCCCGTCATCGCGGTTCAGGACCTTCGTCCCGTCTCGTCGCAGCATGGCGAAGAGGAGGCCCTTGTCCCGCCGGTACTGCTCCAGGGTGCCGTGATAGTCGAGGTGCTCGGGGGTGGTATTGGTGATCGCAGCCACGCGCGGCCAAGTGGCGCGGAGCCTCCCCTGCACGAGCCCGTGGGAGGAGGTCTCGAGGACGGCGTGGGTGCATCCCGCGCGGAGGAGACGCCGGAGGAAGCGCTGAATGAGGAAGGGGGAGGGGGAGGTCTTCTGCGTGGTATTCCATTCCATGGCGTCCTCCATCTGCAGGAAAGCCGTGGAGAGTGCGCCGACGCGGAGGCCCGCCTGGGCGAGGATGTGTGCCGTCATGCCGACGGTCGTCGTCTTCCCGTCGGTGCCGGTGATGGCGATGATGGTGAGATGGCGCGCCGGGAAGCCGGAGAGGAGCGCCGCGAGGAAGGCCTTCGCGTGGTGCCACGCGAGGCGCAGGGGATGTCGCTGGGGGATCGCTTTCTTGAGGGAGCGGAGGAGGCGTTTCATGGAGCGGTGAGGATAGCACGAGCCTCCGCGACGTCGATGGCAATCTGCTTCTGGAGTGCTTCCGGGGACGGAAAATTCCGGATATCCCGCAGACGCTTCACGACGGTGACGGTGAGAGTCTCCGGCGCATGTTCGATATCTCCATCAAGGAAGTGCACTTCACACGAGACTCCTTCGCGGAAGACCGGACGGGGCCCGTAGTGCAGCACGGCGGGGTGTGTGTGCGCATCGAAGCTCGCCCCGCAGGCGAAGATGCCGAAGGGGAGCTTTGCGGGGACAGAGGTGAGCGCGAGGTTCACCGTCGGAGAGCCGATGATCCTGCCGCGGCCTGCCCCCTTGATGACGGGAGCGCTGAAGCGGAGAGAGGGGGGGTGGGACATGCAAGGCATCACCTCTACGAGGCCTGCCCGGAGGCGGCACGTGCACTGTCAGCGAGTTTCTTCGCGATGTCCTGCACCTGCTCGGCCAGCGTGGCGAGATTCGGGCTCAATTCCTTCCCGCGAGCCGCGAGGTTCCATGCTTCGCCCGAGAGGCGAATGGCCTCCTCATACTGCTTGTCTATGCCGGCGCGGTAGGCACGGACGATCGCGCGGAAAGACTCGGTGATCTTCAGGGCCCCCTGCACGAGGGGTTGATTGGGAGCGCTGGCGTTGGCGCCGCGTGCTGCGAGGAGCGCACGGGCGGAGGCGTACTCCGCCTGCTCGATGTTGTTCGCTTCGAGCATGCCAAGCACGATGATAATCTCGCTCTCCGCCTCGGAGAGGAGGGCCTGCGTGCGCCTGCCGGAGCGGTACATGATGTATCGGTACAGGAGCAGAGCCGTATCACCGCGCGTGAGCTCCCGTCCCGGATCGAGGGTGCCCTGGTTGCTCACCATCGTCATGGAGGAGGTGAGCGCATAGCGGAGGTGCGGGTAGTACCAGGCATTGGGATCCGTGACATCGCCGGAGAGCGGGAGGCGGATCTCACTGAAGGAGTTCGGATCCACCTTGTAAGCGAGGAGGAGCATCTTGATGAATTCCATTTTCTTGACGGTCTGTGTCCCGAAGAAGGAAACCTTCGCCGGAGGGCCGTCAATGATGGAGTTCTGCCGTGCCGCCTCCACGTACGGGAGGTACCAGTCGCCCGTCTTCACATCGTTGAAGGGGGTTGCCGTGAGCTGGCTCAAGGCTTCCGGCTTGAGGAGGGGGGCAATGATGATCTTGATTGCCTCTGCGCGGTTCACGGACTTGTTCGGCTTGAAGGTGCCATCCGGATAGCCCGAGATGACGCCCTGCGACTGGAGGTAGGTCACCGCTTCGGCAAGGGGGCTCCCCGCAGGGATGTCCGAGAATCCCTCTGCGGCCGAGAGGGTGGGAACGAGGAAAAGCGCCGTTCCGAGTGCGAAGCTGAAGGAACGCGAAAGACGGATGGGGAGAGGGGACATGGCGAAGGTGAAAAGTGCCGTGATCGTATCAGAGGAAAAATTGAGTGGCAAACACGCTTTTTCAGCTGGAGGCATCAAAATCTCGAGCCGGGGAGGGATATAGACATTTATTAAGAAATATGATAAAATAATACGAAATTACCATGAATACAAAAATAGTCATTTTCGCACAAATTCTGCTGCTTGGTTGGGTTCTCCTGGCAATTCCCGCAGGGGCATCGGCAGCCGAGAGCGCGTCTTACCAGCTCTACGATGAATTGCCAAATTACAGTCAGCGCGGGCCGAGTGTCTCCGCGAACTTTCTTCTGAATGAAGATGGGATGACATGGGTGCCGCTCCCCGTTGTGAGCGCGAACTACCAGATCGTGTCGGGACCGCCGATCGTTTCTTCTTCTTCTTCTTCTTCTTCTTCTTCGAGCAGTGTCTCCACTTCTTCCGCTGCTTCGAGCGAAGCGGAAAATCCGCCGGGGGGTCGGCGAGGAGAGGAGGAGGGAGGGGGAGGAGGAGAACTGTTCCCGTCTGTGCCCACCGTGCCGACCGGCGCGTCATCGAGTGCTGCGTCACAGGGGATTCCTCTGGTTATTCCGTCCGAGCTTGTTCCGTCGCAGCCTGCGCAGCCGTCTGCGCCTTCGCGGCGCCCGCAGGTGGTTCATGGGGCTGGAGTGGAAGTGCCTCCCCCGCCAAGCGCCGGAGAGCCCGGGCAGGAACTGCCATCTGCGCGCCCATCGGAAGCCGGAGAATACGAATACTGTGAGCGGACAGAAATGCCCATCAGGAATGCCGCGACTTCCGGCACGGAGGTGGTGTGCGTCTATCGGCTGTATCTCTTCAAGCTCCCCGATGTCTCGCTGCTGGGAACGTTGCGGGGGATGGAAATCTTCCTGCAGAAGACGGATATCCTGCTCCTTCTCATCGGCTTCCTGCTGATCGTCATCGGCATGATCATTCGATGGTGGCAGGCGAAGCGGCGCCGTGACCGAAAGAATAATTGGAAAATTTCTTCCCTCTACAAGGGAAAAAAGAAGACACGCCGGCGCTTTCCCCTTTGGTTCCATCTTGTTGGCATCGGCGTGCTCGTGATCCTGTGCGTTCCCCTCACACATGCGGCCTCCTCGGTGCCGCAGCGTATCGTCTACAACGGGCACCTGCTGAATGCGGGCGGGGAAGCGATCACGACCAGTCATACCGTGCGCTTCAGCTTGTGGTCGAGTGCGGACTTCGTGACGAGTGACGTGTCGGGTACCGGCGCCATCAATACGACTGCGGCGACGTATGCAGACTGGAAAGAGGCATTCACCGTCACGCCCAATGCGCAGGGGTATTTCACGGTGACGCTTGGCAGCGCGGAGGCGCTGCCGGACTTTGCCGCTCTCGCGCCATCGGTCCTGAACAATCTCCATCTTCAGATTGAGGTGAAGGCTGCCGGCAGCGATGCCACGGCCTATGAGCTCCTCGATGTCGATTCTGCTGATACTGCGGTTGATCGTGCGCCTCTGAGTTCGGTGCCCAACGCCCTCAATGCGGACCTTCTCGACCAGCGGGATATCGGGACGGGGAGTGGCTCCATCCCGCTGCTCGGCGATGGGGGGCTCCTCCCGACGAGCACCATCCCGGGGGCGACGAATCTGGAAACCTTCACGCTCGACAGTGACGGGACGGCTGCGGATAAGATCTCCCTGCAGTTTGGCGGCTCGCTCGCCAAGACGATCACCTACGACATCGGGCTCGATGCATTCGTCTTCAATGCCGGCATCGAAGTGCAGGGAACGGTCTCCGGCAGCGTGCTGCATGCGGAGCAGGAGCTCACGAGCAGCGGCACGCTCGTCGTGGAAGGGACGACGCAGATGCACGGAGCCCTCACCATTGCGGATGGAGCGGGTCTGGCGGCTTCCGGCGATCTCCTGACGAACGGGAATATCACCGTGAACAGCGACAACGGTGCCGCGGATGCCGTGCTCACCTTCGGCAATGATGCGGGAGCCGAGACGGTCAAGTTCCTGGATGCCGAAGGACGCTTCGAGTTCTCGGACGATGTGCACGTGACAGAGAATCTGACGGCGAGCGGCAGCCTCACCGTCGAGGGGCAGACCACCCTCAAATCCAACGCGTCGGTGGACGGAAACCTCACGGTGACGGGGCTCATCAACGGCGTGGATATCACGCAAATCACGAGTTCTGCAGACAATTCCCACTTGAAGGTTTCCACGGGGGCCGGACTTTCGGTGAGCGTCGCACGGGGCGACTACCGTCTCGGCGGGAATGTCACGCAGTTCGCGGGGAGCACAGTGGTCGTTCCCGATGACGTGACGAGCTACCTCTTCTTCACCTCCACGGGCGTCACCATTTCTCCCGTCGGCTTCCCGGCAGATCGCATGAACATCCCCCTCGCCGCCGTGGTGTCCTCGGGGGGGAAGGTCGTCTCGGTGACGGATCGTCGCGTCTTTAACAGCGATGACTCGGAGCGCACCGTGACGCGGACATTCGAACCCATGTACGAGGGGTCCGCCTTCGAGGGGGACGGCTCCGAGAATGTCGGCCAGCTCATCGTGGACCACTCCGGTGCCACGCTCCGGAATTTCTACCAGTGGGAGAGCACGCGCGGGACCCTGCAGGACTATGACATCCTCCTTCGTGTGGCGCTTCCCGAGGACTTCGTCCGCTGGGCGGCGACCCCCTTCACGCTCGACTATCGGTCCGGTTCGGCTGATGCAAATCTGAATCAGGCGGACATCACCGTCTACGACACGGCGGGGGCGGAGGCCACTCTCTCGGGGGACAGCGCGCAGGATCTGGCGAATACGAGCTGGACGACGGCTTCCTTCGGCTTCGCGGGGGCACCCACGTGGGCGGCAAGCGGAGAGGTGGTCATCCGCATCAAAGTTTCCTCGAAAGATGGCTCCCCCATGCAGATTGGGCGCCTCACTCTGCGCTACGTCGAAGTCCTCTCAGAGTAACATAAGGAAACATAATTATACTATTGTCTACTAATCTGGTATGACAAATGTTCTTAACATTGATAAAATGATGCGAATACCAAAAAAATCAAATGCCTCCTCTCTTCCGCAGACTCTCCCTCAAAGTTCGTGTTCTTGGAAGCGCACTCTTGGTGCTTTTCCTCGTGACATGTTCGGTGACACAGGTGGAGGCGGTTTCCAGCTGGAGCCCAACGGTTCTCGTGAATACGGAATCCTTCTCGACCATCGATGATGGGGACAGCACCACGGACATCGAGCTCCGCTTCGGGTCGACGCTCGGGGAGAAGCTCTACTTCAACCGCTCCGAAACCCGATTCCAACTTACGCGCGGGCTCTACATTCAGGGGAACTTAACGGCGACGGGGTCGCTCAGTGTGAGCGGCGCCACCGTCCTCGATGGGGCCACCACGGTGAACAGCACGCTCGATACGACGGGGGCCATCACGACCGACAGCGACCTCACGATCAATCATGATAACGGCGGTGCCGATGCAACATTGACCTTCGGGAATGATGCCGGAGCGGAAACGCTGACATTCTCCGATACCACCAATCAGTTTGAATTTTCGGATGATGTGAAAATAACGGGAGATTTCACAGTGACGGGGGGGGTCGTCGTGGGGGATTACGCTCCCGGAACGGGAACGGGCGCAGGGACCATCCGCTGGACGGGGACGGATTACGAGGGCTACGACGGAACAGGCTGGAAGACCTTCACGGCCGCAGGAAAATTTGTCGGAACGACCGTCGCGACTTCCGATGGCTCCATCGGGACGGGCAGTCTCGTGGGGTATCAGGCGGCAAATGAAATCTGCACGCACGCCTTCGCGGGGAGCCACATGTGCCAGGTGGACGAGATCATCTCCTCGGTCGAGCAGAATCTCTCGTCCTTCTCCGGCATGGTGAACGGCTGGGCGTCCATGGGCGCTCCGGGTTACACTGCTGATGCGAATGACTGCGGCGGATGGACGTCAGGAGACGGCGGAGATCTCGGATCGTGGTGGGAGTTCAGCACGGACGGCGGGGTCACGATTGAGTCGGGGGGAGGGAAGGGTTACCTCACCAACTGTGCCGTCGCGCAGCCTCTTGCCTGTTGCCGGTAAACAATGCGATTTCTTCGTGTGAGCAGCGGCTTCCTCCGGACGATGTGCTTCGTCCTCCTCCTCTGCATTGCAGCGGTTCCCGGTGCCTCCGCGGCCATCACGGCGCACTACGAGACGGATCCGACGCTTTGCCCTGTGGAGGACACGCAATTCCCCGGGCAGAAATGTCCCACGGGACTCGCCATTTGCGGGGTGAATGCGAGCAATATCCCGCAGTGCTACGACATGGATGCCCTGAGTGCCCCTGTGGGGACGACGACATCCATCACGCAGTACACGGCGGGTTTCGGCGGAGGCTACCTCATCAACTGCTTCACCCAGCCAGTTGACAGCGAAGCGCCGTATTGCGACAACAACGGTGCGTGGCTCTGCAACCGCGACAGCAGCTGTTACAACGCACCGGTGAACATGTATACCACCTGCACGGGGGCGGGAACCTTCTCCTGTGCGACATGCCGGAGCGGCTATCAGGATTGTAATGCAGATCCGGCTACGTGCGAGGTGCAGACGAACGTGACAAACTATCTTACCGGTGCAAACAACAACTATGGAGCGAGCTGTACCCCCCAGTGCGACACCAACTATCTGGATTGCGATGGGGAAGGCGAGGAGAATACCGATGGTTGCGAGGTTCTGAATAGTTCGACGTGTGATACCAATGCGAAAATCAACGGATGCAGTGGTGGAGTTGGGAATTGCCAGTGCTCAACAAATTACTACGACTGCAACAGCGATCTGGGCTTGGAAGGGAACGGCTGCGAAGTCCTGAACGGTAGCGCCTGCACGACTGGTCAGGGGGTATCCGGGACCTATAGCGGATGCACCTGTGTTCCCGACAAGAGCTATTTTGAAACGGGTACCGATTCGATTTACAGCACGCCCGATCCCCTCATTTGGGGGCAACAGGTGGGAACGGGCAAGCTCATCAGTCTCAGCAATGCCATCGAGGAGCAATTTGCCGTCTACAACAGCGGCGCGATCAAGATCGGGACGGTCTCGGATGCGGAGGCGGAAGCGGGGATGCTGCGCTGGACGGGAACGGATTTTGAGGGATACATCGGTACGGAATGGAAGAGTCTCATCACCGGTGGTGGTACGGGCCAGTACCTCGAGACGGCCGGCGGGACGATGACGGGGGCTCTCACCATTGCGAACGGGGCGGGGCTCAATGCCTCCGGTGCCCTCCTCACGAACGGAAATATCACGCTCAATAGCGACAATGCCGCCGCCGATGCCATCCTCATCTTCGGCAATGCGCTCGGGGCGCAGACACTCACGTACCTCAATGCATCGCAGCAGTTCCAGTTCTCCGCGGATGTGGACGTGCAGGGAGATCTCACCGTGACCGGCCTCATCAATGGCGTGAATATCGCGAGTCTCGCGGGAGATACCAGTACGCACTTGAAGGTGAGCAGCGGAGCGGGTCTCACCGTCACCATCGCCGTAGGTGACTACCGCATTGACGGCACGCTCATTCACTACAACGGCGGGAGCGGCATTGCGGTCCTGCCGAGTACGACGAACTACCTCTATATGAGCGCGACGGGCGTCCTTATCACGGATCTCGGCTTTCCCACGGACAAGAGCTACATTCCTCTTGCTACCGTCATCACCTCTGGGGACGCGATCGCGGGTCTCACGGATCGCCGGGCCATGAGCAGCGACGATCGCGAGGAGAGCGTCGTTCTCGCGTATCATCCGGGCTTCGACGGCGCCTCCTACCTCGGCGACGGGGCGGACAACACCGGCAGGCTCTACGTGACGGACGATGATAGCTCCTCGACGAACTACTACATTTGGACATCCACGCGCACGACGCTCCAAGATTATGATGTCACCCTGCGGGCGACGGTGCCCTCCACCTTCCTGCGCTGGCAGGATCCGGCCTTGCAGGTGAGCTACAAGTCATCGACAGCCGATAGTGCGGATAACCAGCTCGATATCTCCGTCTACGACACGGCGGGCGATCTCGTTACCCTCTCCGGCTCTGCTCTCAATCTCGCGGCTACAGACTGGACGACGACGAACCTCGAGTTTGGGGCGGGGGGGACCTGGACAGATGGGCAGAACTTCCGGATCGTCTTCCACCTCTCCGCAAAGAGTGATAATTCCCTCAGTCTCGGATCAGTCAAGCTTTGGCTGAAAACGCTCATAGGTGATTGAATATTTGAGAGAATCAGCAGGATGTGGCGGTTCTTTTGGGTGCTTTCAAGAGAATAATACTTATTTGTTGTCAATTATATCTCTCTGACAAAAACGTCCAAATTTGCTATTATGGTGTGAAAAGCCAAAAAACCAAATGCAACTTCTCACCCCACGTCGATCGTTCCTCAGGGTCTCTACCCGAGTCCTCATGGGAGCGGCAGCCGGCCTCCTCATTACCTGGAGCACCGTCTCACCGGCGGTCGCGGCTTCCAGCTGGAATCCGACGCTTCTGGTGAATACGGAATCCTTCTCGACCATCGATGACGGGGACTCCACCACGGATATTGAACTGCGCTTCGGTTCGACGCTCGGGGAGAAGCTCTACTACAACCGTTCCCAGAGCAGGTTCCAGCTCACCCGCGGGCTCTTCATTCAGGGCAATCTGACCGCCACGGGTTCCCTCAGCATTAAAGAAGGGATGTCCGGCGCCACGTTGCGCGTGGACCGCGGGGCGGACATCTGGGGGACTTTGGGGGTGAGCGGCTCCACCGTTCTCAACGGTGCCACCACCATTAATAATACGCTCGCCACGACGGGGAACGTCACGACGCACGGGGATCTCACTATTAATGAGGATAACGGTGCCGGGGATTCCACCCTCACCTTCGGTAACGATTCCGGTGCAGAGACTTTGAAGTTCAACGATACCAGCAATGAGTTCGACCTCTCGGACGATTTGAATGTCACCGGGACGCTCGATGCTACGGATACGATCACGACAAATGCCAATTTGACGATCAATGCGGACAACGGAGGTGCGGATGCCACCCTCACCTTCGGCAATGATAGCGGAGCGGAGACCATCAAGTTTAACGACACGACGAATCAGTTCGAGTTCAGCGATGATGTGAACATCGCGGGGACACTCGCGGCGACCGGGAACATCACCGGCAGCGGGACACTCGCGATTGAGGGGGCCGCGGCCTTCGGCTCCACGATCAAAGTGAACGGCGTCACCTACACCTTCCCCTTCGCCGATGGCTCGGCCTCTGGAAAGGTGCTGAAGACGAACGGAGCGGGGCAATTGAGCTGGAGCACCGATATCGATACCGATACCAATGCCCAGACGCTCTGCGGAACCAACCAGTTCCTCGACGGCGACGGGAACTGCGTGGATGTGATCACGGAAGCGGAATTGGCAAGTGAAGCGAATCTTGAGACGCAGATAGGCGTCGATGTGCTCGTGGGGACAGAACTCGACTCGTTTGCCGACCTTCAGAGCCGAATCGCTGATGTCATTCTTCTGCACCAGACGACGGCGGACGATCGTTACGTGAACCAGTCGGGTGACACCATGACGGGGGCGCTCACCATCAGCAATGGTGGAGGGCTCAATGCCTCGGGCTCGCTTTTGACCAATACGAACATCACTCTCAATAGCGATAACGGCGCGGCGGATGCCGTCCTCACCTTTGGCAACGATGCCGGTGCCGAAACCATCAAGTTCAACGACACGACGAACCGCTTCGAGGTCTCGGATGACTTCAAGGCGGCCGGCAACATCTCCGGTTCCACCCTCACGGTGGACGGCACGGTGAATATCCGTGGGGTGGCATACACCTTCCCGACTACCTCGGGCACGAATGGTCAGGTGCTGACGACCGGCGGTGACGGAACACTCTCATGGAGTCAGTCGACGGTCGGTACGGGAAGTGGCGGTGTCATCTTCCTCGCTCCTGAGTACCCGCATGCGGTGTACTTCGGCTCCGGCTCCACGTACGTCGGACAGCTCTCGTACGCCTTCGATA
>JAEAMF010001541.1_pt1 | contig 16013 bp, 9 predicted proteins | sample 8958721 | NCBI WGS metagenome assembly JAEAMF01 (sample SAMN16933255, study PRJNA681124) | bioreactor sludge metagenome | isolation source: anaerobic bioreactor treating anionic surfactant - SDBS | place: India: Bengaluru | collected 2019-02-28
GAGCAGCGGACTCATAATCCGTTGGTCGACAGTTCAAGTCTGTCTGGGCCCACCAGTTTTTTGTAATCATATGCACAGTTTTGTAATGATTTGATATATAAACCCATGAATTATAATGATTCATGGGTTTTTTATTTCTGCTTTTTGCACAACTATGTTTGGCTATGCACAGCTTTATTTGACCCTCTTGTGTATCCAATCTTGTATCCGATACTCTTTCTGCATTACTCGGATACAAGAGATTTTGTTATGAAAAGAGCGGCTTTAGATAACATCAAACAAATCAAAGATACCCATCTTCTTAATCTTGAACCTGAGGATAAGGAGTATCGTATTTCATGTGATGCTGGGCTTTATTTTCGTGTATCACCGAAAGGAAAAAAAACTTGGCAAGTCCGCTTTAAGGATGAGGTAGGGAAGTGGAAATGGCACAGTATTGGAAGTTATCCGCAGTTATCGCTTGTAGCAGCTAAACTTGAAGCTTCAACTATTTTTCTCAAGTTACAGCAAAATGAAAAAGTATTAACAAAAAAAGAAATTGAATTGCAAAAGATTGAGGAGCAACAACTTAATTTAAAAAGCTTGATGTATGACTGGCTTGATACTAAGAAAACAACTTGGGCTGCAATAACAATAAAGAAAGAAACTCAATCAATTGAAAAACGTATCTTATCTGTTTTTGGTGAATTGGATTTCACCAAAATTTCACCTCAACAATGGCTGACATTTTTTCAGGATATGCTTAGAAGTGAAAGTATTTACAATCGTGTAGAGAAACTAGTTTCACATTGTCGCAATGCCTATGATCTTGCAAAGTTTCATGGACAAATAGAGTCGAACCCTTTGGATGGAATTTTGAAGTATCTTGATAAAGGTAGTAAAGGGAATATGAAGCATGTCAGTCTTCAGGAATTGCCCAATTTGCTTCAATCTATTCGAAGCTATAGAAATTCGCATACAGCAATTGCTTTGGAGTTACTCGTTATTCTTTTCCCTCGACCACAAGAATTGCGCTATGCAAAATGGCAAGATTTTGACTTTGAGAAAAAAATCTGGATAAAGCCTGCCGAAACCATGAAATGTGGTATTACCCATGTTGTACCTTTACCTAAACAGGCAATAGAACTATTATTTAAATTAAAAGAAATTAGGACAGTATCGGATTTTTTATTTCCTAGTAGAGATAGCCTTATACAGCCAATGAGTGAAGCAACTTTAAATAATGCTTTGAAAAATCTTGGTTATCGAGGCCGTCAAAGTCCACATGGTTTTAGGCATATTGCCAGCACGGCTTTAAACAACCAATTTAGTGATAAAGAACAAGTAATAGAAGCTTGTTTGGCGCATAAAAAACAAGGTGTAAAAGCTGTGTATGATAAATCAACACATTTATATGAGCGCATTGAAATTATGCAATGGTGGGCTAATCACGTAACTAAGATGGTTGATGAGGTAAAGGCAGTAGCTTAGTGGTAGTAGGTCGTTGTTTACTGAATTTTTTATACATTCTAAAAATGAAACTTACAATTAATAAAGAAAGGCTACATCCTAAATGGATGTAGCCTTGAAAGGTTTTTAAGAACTGATTCTTGTTCAATTTTAACGCCTTCATTGGCTGCTCAATTTTTTCATTCTGACTTAAGCTATATTCCACTTCTAATTGCTTACCCTTGACTCAGCTTTTTCTTGTCTATAAGGATAAAATTTCTGCTGCATATGATCATTCGCTCCATTTTGATAAAAGAAAATAATGATGGAGTTTTGGAGCAGCTATTTCGTATCTAATGGTTTTTTAGTATAACGAATTTAAAAAGTGGCTCATTAGTAGCCATTTTTTATAGATAAATTATGCTAAAAGTATATTAAGTTAGTTAAAATTCAATAAGATATTCTTCTAGAACTTTATGAGATGTAAGTGATGATAGAAATTGATGAAACAATCCTAGATACAATCATAGAAGCAAAAAAAAATAATAAATTAGCTTTTTTTATCGGTGCTGGATTTTCTAAAAATTCTGAAACTGGGTTAAAAAGAATTCCACTTTGGGATGATTTAATTAACGACTTTAAGAAAAGTTTAAATATTGAAAAGGAAACTGATTTTCTTAAAATTGCACAATTGTATTATCTTAAATATGGTGAATATCAATATTATAACAAGCTGAAAAAATATTTTGAATTAAATCTAGAGCCAAGTGTAGTCCATAAGAAATTATTTGGCTTACTACCTCATTTAATTGTTACTACTAACTGGGACTGCTTGTTAGAATATACAGCAATAGAAGAGGGTTTAACATATGATGTGATTGTGAGTGATGTTGATTTAGTTAAATCATCATATTTTCATAAAATTTTAAAAATGCATGGCGATTTTCAACATCATAATATTGTTTTTAAAGAAGATGACTACTTAAAATATTCTGATGATTTCCCATTAATAGAAAATTACATTAAAAGTATATTGTCAACACATGTAGTTGTTTTTATTGGATACTCATATAGTGACATAGATTTAAAGTTAATTACAAAATGGATAGAGACAAAATCAAAGGTAACTCCACCGAAATATCTCTTTAGTTCTAAGTATAATGAAGCAGAGGAAAGTTATTTAAAAAATCATGGAATTCAAATTTTAAAACCAAAATCTAATCCTAATACAAGTGTAAGTGAAATACTTATTTCATTTTTTGATTCAATTAGTGAGAAAAATGAATTTTTAAGGTATAAAAAAATAATTGAAAAAGACAAACTTAGTTTTAGTAATGAGTTGTTATTGATAGATATTTTTTATCAGAAAATTAAAATACTAGATGAATTGGAGTCTGTGTTCCCAAGTCAAATAAAAGAATTATTTAGTAACTCTACTATTGAGTATCATATTGGATGTTATGCCTTTTATTTGATTTCAGACAATATTTTAACTACTGATAATGATAATTTAGTTAGGAGTTATTACAAAATAATTAATAAAATAATTCTAGAAAATAAGGGGGTTGATAATGAAATATCAATTATAATTAAGAGAATTTTTAATATATTTAAAATGGCAAAGATATTGTTTTTAAAATTTAATAGTAATAGTGAAGGTGGTGGTGATAAATATATAAATATTATAGAATATTTGGGTGAAAATAATAGGTGTAAACTTCCTTGTTATTTGAATTTTTCTAGTAAAGGTGAAGCAAATGATTTAATTTTTGAAGGATATTATCAAGAACTTGCTAAGTCTTCTTCAATGAAAATTTCCTCAAATATAAAAGATAGAAATTATATATCATTAGCAATTAATTCGTTTAATAATGAAATTGCAGAACGAATGATTAAATTTGATTTTAAGGATGATAAAGAAGGTAAAGATGATTTAAAAAATAAAAGTGAAGTGAAGATATTTAAGGATTATTTTAATTTTTATGGTTTAACAGATAAAAAAGAATATAACTTTATCAATAGTTTTCTAAACCTTAATGTTTTAGATAATATATATCGTTCTACCAATGAAAGAATAAAGAAAAATCTAGCATGCATGGAAAATATAAAAAATGGTGGTTTCTCTTTTGATTCAAGTCAAACAGAAGAAGAATTACTTGTAGAGTCATATCTTGAATTTATGTATAAAAATAATATAGCAATGGAGCAATTCAAAGATGTAAACTCTCTTTTTGATAATCATATAAATTATAAAATAAAGCTACTTGAACTAAAGTATCTTCAGGAAGATGAAAGAAGTAAAACGAAGAAGTTATTTGATTTGAACGATTTTTCAAGTCAGCCAAATTTAAAGATTAAAAATGTAGATTTATTTATTTTATTAAATTTCTCAGATAATAAGAAAATTATTAAATTTTTGCGGATTTTGATAGATATTTTAAATAAAAATGAAAATAGGAAAATTGAAGAATTTTTTGATAAAGAAGTTAAATTAAGGGGTTATTTGCTTCAATGTTTTGATAATTTACTTTGTAAAAAAAGGTCTTCAAATAATGAGAAGGTATTGGCTAATTTGATTTTGCTTTCTGCTCTAGGTAACTGGGGAGCTGGTAAGAGGTTATTGAAAAAAATTAATAATGTTTTTGTTGAATATCAAAGTTATCAAATGTTTGAATCAATTAATAATTTTGTTGCATTTAATTCGAAAATATTTGATAGGAAAAGTATTGATTTTAGTCCATATATCGATTTTGTCATTAATTTAATTTTAAATAATCAAATTAATGGCTTTGGTTATAGGGCTCTAGAAAATGGTAATTTATCCAATATTTTTAATTATATGTCTTGGAGAAAAGACTATAATAACATTGAGTTGGTTAAATCATTTATTTATTTCTTGAACTCACCTAATAATTCACATAAAGATTTTTACTCATTAAAGGTGTTACCATATCTTCTTTATGTTTCAAATAATGATATTAAAGAAATTATTCGAAGCTACATTATTAGTTATATTGAAGGGAGTGTTGATGAGAATAAGTTTGAATTATTTTTACTTTCTATAATTCATGATGACGATTTTTTAATAAAAGTTTCAGATAATATTTCAGATAAATATCTGAAGGAATTTGAAATATATTGTAATGAATCATTTATTTTTAAAAAATACTTACTTAAAGAAATTATATTAAGTTTTGCACAAGATAGGGGAGATCAATATAGCTTCTTTAGGACACTGAAAGAAAAGTTTAATCTTTAAAGTGTCATTAGTAGAAATTAAAAAAGGCTACATCCCAAATGGAATGTAGCCTTAAAAGGTTTTTAAGAACATTTCCTTGTTCAATTTTAACGCCTTGTTTGACTGCTCAATTTTTTCATGCTGACTTAAGCCATATTCCACTTCAAATTTCTAAATCTAGGATTTAGCTTTTTCTCGCCTAAGATGGAAAAGCGAGACACTTATATTTTTCATGTCCGTGTGAACATTAGCTAGATTAAAAGGAATCCAACAACTCCGCATAAGCAACATTTCTTCAGTGACCAAACTTCAGAATACTTATACTTTATCAATCATGGTCTAGTTTGAGCGACCAAGCTCTAACATAGGAATACGACCAAGCATTCCATTAACCTTCTTCTAACATATTGCCGAACATATTTTCATATGTGCCGACTCAAGCTTTCGCAGTGAGCAATCTGATAAAACAGACTGTTTTAGGATTCGCCTTAAGCTAGCTATCTCACTTAATACAACTTTTCTTTGTGAAACGTCATATCACAACTTCTACAGGTATAACCTGCTTTATATGCGCTACTTGCCATCGCTCCCACACTGTATAAATTAATAGACCTTTAACCAATTTAAGTCCTTTAAACAGTGCTTCCCAAGTTATTTCAAAGTGTCTTACTGTGCAGACCGTTTATCCTCTCGCTTGCATACATACTTCCTGTTTCCCCCAACCGTAGTTCCTTAGTCTTATCGGGATATGATGTATACATAACTTTATAAAGGGTAAAACTCTTACACTCCAATCAGCATCTATCGATTAATGCCGTTACACGTTTAAGCTATCCAGCGACCCATTCAGCTTGCGCAAAATGGTGCCAGCTTTTCCAGCGTTAGCCTCAAAGCCCTAGTACCTTACGGCACTCTCAGCAGCCATCGTGATTGGAAATGAGCATACTTTTCCAAGTAAAAAAACTTGTTCGATCAAGCATACACATTCAGCTATTAACGGAGACTATCGCACATCCTATGCTGCTCCTGACTGTATCACTTTGAACAGGGTTTCAATGTTCCACTATTTTCATAATTTCACACCTAACTTGGCTATTACTAACCAAATGACCATTTCACGATAAATCGCTTATAGGCTCCCGTTTCCTTGTCGCCCAACCACTTTTTATTTGCTTGGAACTCTTAAAAAGTGAATGAACGGATAGAAAAAGGATATTGCAATCCTTTAGCCCCCGTTGCAACGTACCGAGCGAGGTTTCCCCAGCAGTCCGCTACATCGGCAGTACAAGAATGGTTAGTTCAGGTACTCACGGCAATATATATCAAAGTTTTGAATGGTGGCCTTAAACCCATCCAAAACTTCAAAGAAGAAAATTAAGGATGGATGGTCAGTCCACAATTCGATTGATAATCACATATTATTATATTTAATTTATTATATCAATATAATTGATATAAAATTTAAAATAATATAAATTTAACTAATGAAGTTTGTGTCGTCGTTAGGAACTACTTAATTGCCACCTTACAAAGTGAGGTGACTATTCATAAAGCTATGGCTATGCCATAGCGGTTTTGAGCAAAGCTCAAAAATAAAAATCACCTTAATTCAGACAATTTCTATTGTTGACTGACACAAACGAAAAAATGGGATTCCACAAGGAAAAGTGGATTGTTGATTTACAGTTAAACTGTATTGTTGGATGATAAAAAATGATTAATTACAGCCCTCATACCAAGTACACAGCACAGAAAATTCAGGACAAAGTGACTCGTGGAGCTTATTTTTACTCATCATTTAGTATTGATAATGGAATAGGATCAACAACCAACATTAAGAAACTCATCGAGAAACTAACGGACAGATATGACCTGAATTTAACGAGTCGGCAAAGGAATTATCGTCTTAAGACTGGCAAGCCTATTGCTGATCTGATTGTTCAAGACGTGATTTATGAGAACAGATGGCAATTTATTCTATTAATCACCACACCCAATAGTCATAGACACAGTAAGCAGCCAATTCACTCTACTGAACAGCAAAAGCAAATCGGCAAAGATAAAATCTTTGAAGTGGAAGAGTTGTCTTTTTCTAGAGAGGATATTATTGCTGAAATCAACTTAATTCATCACTACTTTAATGATGATGAAGCGTTGAATTTCATCATGTCTAAACCATATTTAGAATTAGATTTTGCTGGATGTTCAGCAGAACTTGTTCGAATGACTCATAAAAAGTACAACTCAGATTCAGACAAATTTTATAGAACTCCAAGTAAGCCTTTTAGTTGGACATGGAGATGGAAAAAAGAAGTTATAGCAAAAAAGAAGACGGATTTAGTTAATATTATAAATCGCTATGTTTCACAGGCTAATAAAGCTAAACCAATTGAAGACCTCAATAAATGGCAGTCATATTTTCAAACCTACGCTGTTTTTAGAGGGATGAGACAACAGGTAGGACGACTTTACACATTAGGAAAACTATTTCTATACAGTCGTTGTAAGCAAAGATGGGATGATTCAAATTTACCTATTTTGAAATTATATTTTGTACCACGCTATGAAATATATGCCGAAAGTTATGATGAATACTGTATAAGAAGAGATGTTTATACTCATTTTGGGAAAGAAATTTCCAGGGAAATCGCTGTAAATAATGATTGGGATAAAATTATTAATTTCATAGAAAAATCACCTTAAAATATTAATAGGTATCTCCTCTTAATAATTATTAAGAGGAGTATTAATTAAAAATGAGTTGATTAACTGCTTAAGATCTAGATAGTAATTATTTTCTATTTCATTAGATTGCATTATATCTAGTATTGAGTTAAATAAGGAAGGATAAACCGTATTATCACCATAAATTGTAAAATCATGATCTAAATAATGTCTAGTAAAACCCTTTTCATCTGGATTAAGTACGATTAAAGCTAGAGTAGAGTTTGATCCTGATTTATTATGAATACCATGGATATATTTCATGGCTAATTCTGGCAAGTAGGTTTTCCACGATAAAAAGCTATTGGTGTATTTAGCATCAATTATAATATACTGCTCAGAGTGTAAATTTTTCAGTCTAATAACAATATCAGGGCATCTATGTCTAGATTTAGGACCAATATAAGTATTTTTCCTATGTAGAATTTGATTATTATCAATTCTCCAAGCCTCGGAGTTAATTAGCGAAGGGATAATAGAATCAACATTTTTATCAGACCAAATTTTAGGCTCATAAAAAATATCTATTGAGGATTCAATATTTGAATAAGATAAATAATTATCATTTATATTTTCAGTAAAACTTCCTTTAATTGAAGTTTGAGTATAGCTATTTAGAATACTGCTTATTGATCTTTTTGTTAATAACAAACAATAATATTCGAATAATTTTGGAATATCTCTAATAGAGTTGAGTTCTTCTTGTAAACTCCAATCAGGTGATCCAAGTTTTTTCAATTCGATCATTTTTTTAAATATAATTTTATAATTATCATTATTCTTTACTTTTAGTGTAAAAAATGGTGTATTAATTAATACTTTAGAAACAGGAAGTTTTTCTGAAATCAATCTATCTATTTGCAAAAGTTCAGACTTAAATTTTTTAAGTTTTTGAATTAGATTCTTATTAATCTCATATTGAAACTTGCTTATTTTTGAAAACAAGGAAAAATAGCCATTAATATGGGGTGATTTTGAATTTTCCGTATACTTAGAGTTGTATTCATTTAATATTGAATCTATCTTAATTAATATAATTTTTATAAATCCATGCACTACTTGATTTTCATATATATCAGTATTTTCAATAAAATAATTCACCAATATTTTATTTATTTTGTAGAATTTTTTATTTAGCACAACATCATAATTATCATATTTTGAACAAGGTGTTAATTCATCTAAATTCATTGACAACCATTTTATGGAGTCATGATTTAAATACAAATCTTTATTAAATGGTAATACTTTGGATATTGGTTGAACTTTGGTGATAGGCTTATAAATTATTTTTGGAATAATCTGTCTAATAATAATTAAATAAGAAGATAACTTATCAACAAGTGAGGTTATAAGTTCTTTATCTTGTTGAAGGCCAGATTCACGTTTAGTAATACGAGCAAGAGCCGCTATATCCTTTGCTTCATTTGAAGAAAGAAAATCTAACATTGCTGTAACACGATTAGCGGATAATTTACTTGCTAAAATATCAATATTATTAAAAGCAACTACCTTTTCATCAATATCGTATCCACTAATATTTACAGATAATTCAGCTAAACCACAATAATTTCTAAAAAAAAGCTCTTTTTTTACATATTTACTTTGACTAAACCAGCGAAATCTTTTGCCTTCTGTAGTCATTTGTATTTCTGTTGCATCGAAATCAACTTCATGTAGATATAATTTAACATGTTGATAGCCTTGCTCTAAGCACTCGTTTGGTAGGGTGAATTCAAAAGTTACATCTTCATCCTCTAATACATATTCTAAATTATCTATATTTGAAAGTTGTTCAAGGCAAATTGAAGAGCCTTTTCTTTCACCGCTATTAATATAAATTAATAATTTCATTTCTAACCTTAAAATGTGGTTTCATTAAGTTATGAAACCACATAGATAAATTAATTAAAAAAATCAAAAGAATCAGTAAAGCTATTACCATTATTTAAAATATTGGTCAGAATCTTTTGTGAATTTTTTAAATCATTATCTTTTAAAATCTTAAGGATATTTTCTAAACGGAGCTTAAGACTTGGACCATGCCCTTTAATCTTAGGAAGAATATGTTGACTAATAGCATAATCAGCAGGAGACAAATGATTTTCAAATCCTATATCATTGGCTATCTTAATATAATTTTTTATGGTATTAATTTTTCGATTACTAACTTGTATTTGACCACCTTTAATACTATCAGTTTTTAATTCATTGATAATATTACTAACTATACCAAATGAGAAATCTGAATTATCAATATCATTATCTTGAATATTAACAGTAAAACTTTCCTTTAGAATATTATAAGGAATTGCTCCATTCATTAATTTATTGCTAATAAAATCATCATTAATATGATCATTACTTAATGTAATAATGGCAGCTCTATCAAGCAAACGTTCAGATAATGGTTCTACTGTTGAATCATTATTAATTGTAGCAATAAATCGCAAGCTAGAAGGGAGTTCTAAGAATCTAGCATCCTTATCTGGTATCCCAAGATCAATTGATTTATTTTCAAAGTTATCACAAATAGATAAGAAATCAGACCAATAATGTTCTATGCTAGATAAATTTGCTTCATCTAATAAAACTATTTTCAAGAAGTCATTAAAAATTTTATTTTCATCTTTTAGAAATTGATATAAACCTGTTTTTGATGGCTGAAATGTATCTTTTAGGCTATTGTAATAACCTAGAAAATCTTGAGTAGTTGTCCATCCTCGGCCTACAGCAATATTTAAGAAATTTCTACTTCTTAATTCAGAGTGAAATAGGCCAAATGCTTTTCCTAAATTATTTGCTGTCGATGTTTTACCTACACCAGGAGGGCCAGAGAAAACAGTAAGATAATTTTGTAATAGAGTAATAACCAGATTGGCTGTTTCATCGTAATTTAACGTTTTTTCTTTACAACTATTAAGATTATTTTGAATTAATTTAATATATTCAGCTCGGTTATCAATTTCTTTAGCCATATCATAGTAAATATTTTCAATAGGCTTTGGTACAAAAATAGAATCATCATCTTCATTTAAAATAGTTTCTTTTTTCTCAGATTCCTCAAAAATGCTTTGAATAAGCTTAGTTTGAGAAATCGCAGAAGATAGGTTTAAATTATCTTTAAATAAAGTTTTTTGTGTTTCTATAGTAGTATTATAAGTTTCAATTTGGTCTTCTAATTCTTTCAACTCCTCTTTAGTCTTCTTTTCCAAAAATTTTACATAATTTTTAGCTTCCAAAAGTGTTTCAGCATCTAATTTATCTTTTAATAACTGGTTGATTTGTGAATTTAGTTTATCTAGTTCTTCTTTTTTATTTTGAATATTTTCATCAATTTTTGCCTCTGCTGCATTTTTGCTTTCATTTTTAAGGGATTCTAACTCCGATTTTAATTCAGCAATTTTATTCGAATATAAATCTTTTTCAACCTCATATTGTTTATCTAAGCGAGATTTCTTATCATTTAATACAGATGTGTATTGTTGATACATGTCGTCATGTTGTTTTTTAATCTTATCTTCTAATAATTTTGTCATTTCAAGTTGGTTTTTATTAAAATAACTTTCTAGATAAACTTGACCTTCTTTGCTTTTAAGAAAGTTATTAATTATATTATAATTTTCATTATTATAGTCTATAAATTCATCTAAAATGGATTTAATTCTAATGAATCTTTCATTATTTTGTATATTGTTGTTGAAATTTTTTTCTTTGCTAAAGCTTTCAATTAATCCTTTTAATTTAGTTGCCTCAGCTTTACTCAGATTTCCTAAATTCTTTCCGAAACCATTTTTTGTGAAAAAGTTGATAAGGTTTGCATTGCTGATGTAATCTAATTGATTTTCTTTTTTATTTGTTATATCAGAAATTAATAATAATGACTTTAAAAATATTTTCTTCTTATTATTTACATGTGTAATTAATACTAAATCATTATTTTCTAAATGTGGCCAATCAATTTTTGATATTGTATTTTGTGGAATACCAAGAAGAGAAGTATTATAAGGTGCAACTTCTACATTTTCACTTTTGGATTGTGGTAAAAATGGACCATATACATGATTTTCCATCAAAATGAAAAATGGCTTATTAGGTACATCATTAGGATTTATGTTTTGCCAAATCCCAGTTTCTTTTTCAGGCAAATTTGAGTTGATTAAGATTGGTATAAGAATATTTGTATCTAATGGTTTTAAATTTGAGCTATCAGACCAAAATTTAGACTTATGAGGTAGTTCTTTATTCTCCTCGTAATCGAAACTTAAGTTTGCTCTTATTAAAAAAAGTTCATCATTATTATACTTGTTATCTATTTCTTCATAATTTCTAGAGATGAAAACTGTTCCACTATTTGGATAATCTTCCGAAATTACCTTAGTAATTACACCATTTTCAACCTTTGCGATTGGCACAACGTGCCCTTTATCTGTATTGCCAACTATAGGTTGTTTGTATCCGATAATGTCATGTGGTGTATTCATACTAAGCACTTTAATATTTAAAATTGTAAAATCAGCTTGACTGTTACTTTATACAAGTCAAAGTAAATCATTAAAATATAACATTTCTTATCCTAATTTCGATATTTTTTTACTATCGTCTTATGGTTTATCTTTAGAATGTAAAGGCAATCGTATTAAATTTAATCAAAAAATAAAAAATTGGTTTATGAGCAATCATCACTTGAGTGAGTTATGGATACTCAAAGCATATCTACAAAAAGACAATGGGATTGTGAATAATGCAAACGAACGGGCAATTCCCACGAGGGATGCTAAGTAATCATTACAATTGTTCTTGCGTGTGCTTACGTTCAGTTTGCAACCAATGAAGATTGTAAAAAGTCTACTTAAGTTGGACATTTAAGAATTAGAGCCTTACCTTATGGTAAGGCTCTAATTCTTAATCTATTGAGGTGTTTATGAAAAACAACGAAATTGAAAGGTTATTTTCTAAACCTGAATTTATTGAAAAACAGTATCAAGAAAATATTAATAAGCTTATTAAACATTCTGAGAGGCTAAATAATTACTTTGTAGAAAACTATCCGAAACAGCCTAAATTATTATTAGTCTACCTTGATAAACTGGGTGCTGGTAGATTATCAAAGGTTGAAAAAAACATAGAAACATTACATATGATTTTACGTAGTAATGCTTTTTTTAGTTATTTCGCTCAAAAGAAACTCGATGTCATCACCTTAGTTAAAATATTAACAATAATTGATAAGTCATCAAGATATCAAATTGAAAATGAAAGAAAAAATGAAAACTCAATAAAAGAAAACATAAAAAATGTAAAGAAAAATTTTGATAATTTTTTAGAAAGTTCTAAGCAAGTGTATGATTTTGAAAAATGGTTTATGGAAAAAATGAGCAATAATTTAGATCAATCCAATAAAGATGCTTTTAGTTCCTTATTTGATTTATACCACCAAGATATCAATAATATGTTTAAAAATAAAAAATCTTTTAATGAAAAAGAGAGAAACCTGGATATAAACTATTTTATTAGAGAGTTGATTAATATATTTAATTCAACAAACAATGAAAAACTTCCTAATAAAATAATCATAGAATTAGTATCGATTATTTTTAATAAAAACTTAGATGATACTCAAATAAAAAATATACTTAAAAATTCCAATAAACATATATCTAATACTAATTACACGCTACAGTTTACGACAAAAGAAGATAATAATTTTGAAATGGGATATAAAAAAACAAAGGACTCTATATAGATTTTTTTATTTTTTGTCAAGGTTATTAAGCCCTTCATTTTTAGCAGCTGCTTTAACAGTGTCTAATGTCCTGCTTTGATCAACTATGTGCATATCGATTCCACGAACAGAATTGAGGTATGCATATAGATGAAAATCATTATTTGTTGCATTTCTCATAGTGTTCATTTCAGCAGTGAGCAGAGACAAAATGTTGATTAAAATTAAAGATGTATGTCGCATTTTAAATTCAAGTAGAACTACGGTATATGCTATTCAAAAAAAAGACCAAAATTTTCCAAAGCCAGTGAAATTTGGAGATAAAAAACAAGCCCGCGTTTTTTATCGCGAGAGTGAAATTAATGATTGGGTTCTGAACGTAAGCTCTTCAAATTTTCATATGGAGAGTGAAAAATGAACATGAAATTTAATTCCAATATTCCCTTAGCAGTCTCGATTGACCCAATGACTGGGCATAAGACTGAGTTTAATTCACTCGATGACTTTGTACGAAGTTGTATTGATCAACGCAATTTTAAAGTTAAGCCAGAGTGTTACATTCACACAACGTATGTAGATTATGATTGTGAAGGATGTAATGCAATTCCTTATGTTAACCCTGAAAATTTAAGTGAAGTTGTTGGGTATGCTATAAGCGGAATTGTGAATAAATATGATACAGACAAATCACCACATAAGTTACTTAATTCCCAAAAGGTAGCTTGGGTTGTTGGTGCAACAGGTGTATTTGCGAATAATACAAATAAAGCCAATATTCCTTATGTATTAGGTACGGACAATTTAGAATTATTTTTAAAAATTGCTAATGCTGGTGAAGCCGTTGTGTTTCACAAAGATATTGATCAAGCATATCAGATTATAAATGCTGGTATGCCTGATACAGTATTCAGAGTTATGACCGGTTTTAATGAGCCCAAGCATAATCTGGATTTATTTGTCAGATTGGACGAGAGCTTTAAGGCACTTCAACTAGGGCAAATAAAGCAATTTTTTTTAGAAAAAATTAACCAGCTCAAGCACGTGATTGACCCTAACACATTTATTCATGAGTCAGCTAACCACTGGGGAGAATTGTTGCCTTTGAAGCGGACGAGTTTCATTGCTGATATACCTTACCCAATCCATGCCTTTCCGCAAATAACACAGGATGCTATTAAACAAGCAGCATATTACCTCCATGTACCCTTAGCATTAGCAGGGCAAACTGCCTTAGGTTTAATGGTATATATTGCACAAGAACACGCACAAGCTCCAAGTGACTTAAGAACTACAGGCCAACCATGTTCTTTTGGCACTTTTACAATCTTTGAAAGCGGTGGTGGTAAAGATGAAACAAGGAATTTGTTGGCAAGCTCGATTTCAGACCACCATAAAAAAGCCCAATTAAAATATATAGAAGATCGGAGAGCCTTCCTATCTTTGCCAAGCAAAGATAGGAGAAATGAACAAAAACCCACTAATCCGACTACGTTGTACAAAAAAGGTACAATACAGGGAATCACAAAATCCATTTCAAGTTCAGTACATGAAAGTTTTGCATGGCAGACTACAGAAGGTGCAATGGTACTAGGTGGATATACATTTACAAGTGAAAATGTAGGTGAATCTTTGGGAGTGATTAATAGTCTTATCGATCAAGGCGAAATTTCAAATCATGTACGAGGTGATGAAGAGCCTGAAATTATCACAGATAAGCGATTTAGTGTTGATTTATCCATACAAGCTGTTATGGCTAAAAAGCCACTTCATGATGAAGTATTGCGCCAACAGGGATTTTTAGGACGATTTTTATATGCAGCTCCTGAACCATTACCTGAGCAAGAAGTTACAAAGGAATCTCGTAGCATCAAAGCTAGTGAAGATACAGCAATTATTGCATTTAATGAGTTATCAGAACGTTTAAAATATCCACCACATAAGGAGGGAGACTCTGTTAAAGGCCATCGTATTTTATTCGTGAAAAATGATGCAGCAGATGACAAGCATATTGCCTTTGAAAATCTTATAAAAAAAGAAGCTGCCGAAGGTGGTAAATATCACAGTATACGACCCAATGCTCTACGAATGAGACAATACAGTTTGAGAGTTGCAACAGTATTAGCTTATTTCACTCCTGAACTAGACTGTATTGATGCCAAGACTATGCAAGGAGCTATAGACTTATGCACTTACTCTCTGGATGAATTGATAAGATATTACAGCCAAGATGAAGAAACGGACACTGACTTAATGCTTAAGTGGTTAATTAAGCAAAAGAGTGGAAAAGTTTTAAAATCGAGCATTTCCACTCATGCAACGCCAGCAAGATTACGGAACAAGAACAACCGTAATGATATATTAGAGAATCTTTGTAATTGTAATTATATAAGAATAGAAAAAATTGGTGGAAAAGAATATGTGGTTATAAATCCTATCCTTTTATGAAAATTTGCTAAATTTGCTAAAGTTCGCTCTATGTCTTATATAATATGGTCTATAGCGTTAGCAAAATCAAATTCTAAGCCATGCTAAATTTGCTAAAAATCTACTTGACCATATACAGAAATTAGCAAATTTAGCAAAACTTAGCAAAAGACCTTGCTAAAATCAAAACATTTCATAACAAGCTATTCATGAAAAATTAGCAGATTTAGCAGATTTTTTGAATATTGAAAACAAACATCTAAGGCATTAGTGAACCAGCATATGCTATCGATTCATTTCCAATCATCATAAAAATACAAAAAGTAACAAAAAATTATGTATGTATCCGAGTTTGTATCTTTTTAAATCAACAAAGAATAAATACTTATAAAACAGCCAGTTAAATTTAAGTATGGTAATGTCTGGGCCCACCAAATAAATCAAGCACTTAAGAGTAATTCTCTTGAGTGCTTT
>JAEAMF010001543.1_pt1 | contig 15993 bp, 14 predicted proteins | sample 8958721 | NCBI WGS metagenome assembly JAEAMF01 (sample SAMN16933255, study PRJNA681124) | bioreactor sludge metagenome | isolation source: anaerobic bioreactor treating anionic surfactant - SDBS | place: India: Bengaluru | collected 2019-02-28
GGTGACGGAGGGCCTGGTGCAGAGTGAGAAGATGCGCCCGGTGCGCCGCGGCGGGCAGGCGGTGCTGGTCGTGGAGCACTCGGGAGACGAGTGGGTCCCGCTCAAGCTGGACTAGGGCAGGCTCCAGGCCCGGGCATGAAATGAGCTACGTTCTTCAAGCCGAGCAGGTCTCGTACCGCTATGTGCGTGAGGGGTGCGGGCTGGCGCGTCCCACCTCTCTGTCGGTGATGCCCGGGGAACTGGTGTTGGTTACGGGGCCCTCGGGGTGTGGCAAGAGCACCTTGGCACGTTGCTTCACCGGACTGATCCCCCACCTTTATCACGGCTCCCTGGACGGAACTGTCCACCTGGACGGCCTGCGCACGACCGAGGCCAGCCTGTGGCAGCTTGCGGAATGGGCCGGGTTGGTCTTCCAGAACCCGGCGGAGCAGATGCTGGCCGTATCTGTGGAAGAGGAAATCGTCTTTGGGCTGGAGAACCTCGGTTACGAAGCCGGGTCGATCCGCGAGCGGCTGGCCGCGGTACTGGAGCGCTTCCATCTGGAGCCCCTGCGCGCCCGGGCACCGCTGACCCTCTCCGGCGGCGAGCAGCAGAAAGTGGCTCTGGCCGCCATCACCGCCCGCCACCCGCCGCTGCTGGTGCTGGACGAGCCCCTGTCCATGCTCGACAGCACGGCAGCCTTTGATCTGGTGCGGCATTTGGCCGAACTGGCCAGCTCCGGCACTGCCGTGATAGTCTGCGAGCACCGCGCTGAGTACCTGCGGGGCTTGACCGGCCTGCGGGTTCTGCAGCTGGCCGGCCCGGAGCAGACCACGGCCGCCTTGCCCGACCACACTGTCCCCTCGGCGCCCATCGACCCGTTCTCGCTGAAGGTGAGGGGCCTGGGCGTCACCCTGGATGGACGCGCCATTCTGAAGGACCTGGATTTGACCGCCGTCAGCGGGCAGGTGCTGGCCATCGTGGGCCGCAACGGTGTGGGCAAGACCACCCTGTTGCGCGCCCTGGTGGGCCTGCAGGAGCACGAGGGCGCGGTCACGGTCAGGGGTGGGCCGGCCGAGCTGGGCATGGTATTCCAGAACGCTGATTTCCAGTTGTTCAACCCCACGGTCCGCGATGAGATCCTTTTCGGGCTGGCGCAGCCCTCGACGGAACTGTATCAGTGGTTGCTGGCGGCGCTAGGACTGGCCTCGTACGAGAGCTCGCCGCCGCTGCTGTTGAGCGAAGGCGAGAAAAAGCGCGTGGCTTTGGCCACGGTGCTGATGCGGCAACCGCGGCATGGCATTCTTCTGGACGAGCCCGCCATCGGGCAGGACGAAGGCCACAAGGCCATGCTGATGCGCCTGGTGCGCCAGCTCGCGGCCGCGGGGCAGCTGGTTATCATCACCACACACGACCTGGCCCTGGCCGCGGAAGCTGACCGGCTGATGTTGCTGGGCCCGGAGGGGTTTGTGGCTGACGGCCCGCCGGAACAGATTCTGCGTGATGAAGCGCGCTGGACCCAGCTTGGCCTGCGGATTCCTCCCTGGATACGTCCGGCGGATGCAGGCAAAGCGGATGGCAGCCCGGCCACTGCCACGGCAGAGCCGGAGACGGGGACAGAGGCCGGCAGTGCGGCGGGAGAGGCACGGGGTGCGCCCGGCCTCAGGATTGGCTTAACCGGCAAAGCCAGAGCGCTTGCGCTCCAGACGAACTCGCCGCTGCGCCGCGCTGATCCGCGCACCAAGCTTGTGCTGAGCCTGTGCGCCTCTCTGGCGGTCATGCTGCCCCTGGAGCGTCTGGCGGTCTTTATGCTGGTTTACGTCGCTTTGCTGCTGTGGGCACGACTGCTGCCCGTGGCGGCACGCCAGGTGTGGCGGCTCAAGTGGGTGCTGCTGGTGCTTTTTGTGGTGGACTGGCTGCTGGTGAGCCCGGAGCTGGCGGTGATTATCACCTTGCGGCTTACGCTGCTGGCGGGAGCGTTTACCCTGTTTTTTGCCACAACCACTCCGTCCGAGCTGCGGCTGGCCCTCGAGTGGCTGCGTATCCCGCACAGCTATGCGTTCAGCGTTGCCCTGGGCTTCCAGAGCTTGGGCCTGCTCGATGACGAATGGCGCTCGATCCGTGATGCGCAGCGCTCGCGTGGTGCGTGGAAGGCCTTTGCCGGGTGGCGTAAGCTTCGCCAGCAGGTGGGGGATCTGGTGGCGCTGACTGTGCCGGCTGTCGTGCTGACGGTCAAACGAAGCTGGGCCATGACCGAAGCAGCCTACGCGCGGGGCTTTGACTCGCCGAAGCGGCGGCCCTATCGCCGGCTGGCGCTGCAGACGCTGGACTGGATTCTGCTGGTGCTGGCGATAGGAGTGAGCCTGACTTTGTTGCGGCGATGGTAGGGCACATAATCGAACCGAAACTACTAACACATGGGGGAACGATGACACAACGAACGCGTATTCTGATAGCGGTGGCGATTCTGGCGGCAGTCTCGCTGGGTGTCCTGGGGATCGACCAGTGGCGGCGCTCCCGGCAGACGATTACTGAGGCGGATCTGTTGCCAGGCAGTATCCCTATCTATCTGAACGGCAAGCTGGTTGCTGCCTTTCAGCCTACGGATCTGGAGAAACTGGAAAAGTTCAGCTTTGTCGATGCCGAGGAGGGCAAGACCCAGGATGGCTGGCTGCTGCGCGACGTGATCCTGATCCATGTGCCGCCCACGCGGCTTAAAGGCGAGACTTTAATCACGGTCAGCAGCAGGAACAAGTCGGCGCAGGTCACCTGGGCCGAAGTCAACGACTCCTCCAACGCGGTCATGTTTGACCTCGCCGGTCGTGGTACGCTCAAGCTAGTGTCAAAGCTGGAGAGGCTGGATACACGGGCCGAATGGGTTCAGGACGTGGAAAAGATCGAGGTGCAGGCACAATGAAGCGACGCTATTTCACTACGTTCCAGTTGATCCTGCTGGCGCAGTTTGCGGCGCTGATCGTCGTGGCCAAGATCGTGCTGCGCCTGCCCCTGCAACTGTCCGGGCATTCGGGCATCTTCTGGATGGCGATTATCCTGGTGGCCACCGGCGTCGTGCCCAAGCTCGGAGCTGCGAGCCTGGTCGGGCTCACCTCGGGCATCCTGGCTGCTTTCCTGGGGTTGGGTGATTTTGGCGCACTGGAGACATTTCTGGGGTACACGGCCGTTGGTGTTGGAACCGACCTGGGCTTGTGGTTGCTGCGTGACCCTGAGAATCTCGTAGTCGCTACCGTCCTGGGTGCGTTTGGCCACACGGCCAAGTTTCTGGTCAAGTGGGCCCTGGCCGGAGTGACCGGAGCGCCGGTCGGCTTTGTGGCCCTGGGTCTGGCGCGTGCGTTGCTGGGCTACCTCGTCTTTGGCGCGTTAGGTGGATTGCTGGGCGGTCTGACGTTGGCGGCGCTGCGCAAAGCGGGGTTCTTCGCCTACCTGGCCGAAAAACGCTAGAGGAGCTGCGCTGGCGAGCAGAAGCGGACGAGGCGCCCGTCGGCTGGATCCTGGACGGTGTAGATGCGCACGTCTACGTCGTAGACGTGCGCAGATTGTCCCAGGTCGAGTGGTCCCTGCGCGACGAACGAGAATCTCCAGGCCAGCCCTTATTGGACCCCCTCGAGTTTTGGCGGGGCCAGGTCCCACCACACCAGGGCAGAGCGCACGCCGCGCGGCCAGACGTAGTGGCCGTCCTCGAAGGTGAGATTCTGTTTCAAGAGATCGGCGAGCCACTCGTCGTATTGGCTATTCTCCATGAGTCCAAAACGACGCTTGACGTCGGCGAGAGCCTCCTCCAGGGTCGGGCTGACCCAGGGCTCCCACAGGCCCGAGTCCTCCATCAGTACATTGGCGTAGATACCCATCTGCAGCAGAACGTTGTAAGCCACCTGGAAATTGGCGCCGTCATAGTCGTGGCCCCAGATCCGCCGCGCTGCCCGGGCCATCAGCGCGTCATGCGAGGGTACCTTGAGGCCCAGGAAGCACGTGGACCGCGTCACAGCCATCATGCGCCTGATGAAATGGGGCAGGTCGGGATAGCCATACATGGCATGGAAGCACAGGGTGATATCGTGTTTCTCTACTTCGGCCTCGGGCCACGGCGCCTGAACAACCTTGACGTTGTGGAGGCCGGCGGCGGCGACGTTCTCCCAGAGCACCTCGATCATCGCCGACGACGGCTCAACCGCCGTCACCTCGCGGGCGTGCTGGGCCATCAGAACCGTCCAGGCCCCCGGACCGGCGCCAATATCCATGGCCGTGGAGCCTGGGTGCTCATCCAGCCACTGCACGACGCGCGTCCGGCTTGAATCCGGCTGTGCCCAGCGGCGGCGCACGCCTTCGTTGTAGTGGCGCGCTTTGTCCTTCCAGGCGTCCGGGTCCCGGTGTGGATCGGGGCCCTTCGACTTGTCCCAGCTCTTGGCCTGGGCGTCGGCCAGCTCACGCCAGAGCTGAGCCCAGTTGGTGACCTTTTCCATGTCCATCTCCTTAATCAAGTTGGCCTCGCTCAGTGGGTGACCACCAGCGGCCGGCCGTGAAGCTCAATGACCTCTACTTCAACACCATAGGTAGCGCTCAGGTGTGGCCCACTCAGCGCCTCGCCAACGGCCCCCTCGGCAAGGAGCTTGCCATCGCGCATGAGAATGACGTGATCGCAGATGGCTGCCGCCGAGTTTGGATCGTTGGTCGTGAAAATCACCGTGTTCACACCACCGGCCAGGCCGCGCATCAGCTCCAGTACCCGGCGGCGGTTGCCGATGTCCAGGTGGGACGTCGGCTCGTCCAGCAAAAAGATGGACGGATGCTGCGCCAGAGCGCGGGCGACGGTTGCGAGCTGCTTCTCGCCGCCGCTTAGCGACGGCACGGCACGGCTTCGAAAACGGGTCAGGCCGGTTGCGGCCAGGGCCTCGTCGACGATGGCCAGGTCCGCAGCGCTGGGAAGCTGCAACAGTCCCAGGTGGGGCGCTCTTCCCAGCAGCACGTATTCGGCCACACTGATGTCAAAAACAACCTGCTCCTGCTGCGGGACCAGGCCCAGCACGTGGCTCAGTTCCCGCCGCGTGTACGCGGCCGACGGCTGCCCGGCCAGCAACACCTGTCCTTCGAGCGGCTGAAGCAGCCCCAGGATGAGGTGCAGCAGGGTTGTCTTGCCCGAGCCGTTGGGACCCAGCAGGGCGGTGACCTGCCCGGCCGGGATGTCGACGCTGATCCCGCTGAGCACCCTCGCCCCGGCCGAGTCGTAGCCAAACGAAAGGTTCCTCAGGCTGACGGCGGTCTGTGCGCTCATCGTTGCCCTCCCAGCCGCTGGCGGGTCAGCATGGTCAGAAACACCGCTGAGCCAACGAAGGAGGTCAGGATGCCCAGGGGGATCTCGCCGGAGAACGCCGTGCGCGCCAGGTTGTCACACCACAGCACGAACATGCTGCCGATCAGCATAGCCCCCGGCACGACCCGGCGGGCGTCGGAGCCGAGCAGGCGGCGGGTGATGTGCGGGATGATCAAGCCCACCCAGCCAATCTGGCCGCACTTGGAGACCATGGCTGCCGTGGATGCCGCGGCGCATAGGAGCAGGATGAATCTCTCGCGGCCCGGGGCAGCGCCGAGAGAGAAGGCAGTCTCGTCGCGCATCGACAGGAGGTTGAGCCGCCAGCGCATCAGGTAGATGATGATCAGGCTGGGGATTACCACGGGCAGGATTTGCAGCAGGTCCACCCAGGTGATGGCCCACAGCCCGCCCAGCATCCAGAAGGTGATGTCCGGCAGGTGACGCAGGGGATCGGCGATGTACTTGATGACCCCTGTTGCCGAGGTGTAGAGTGCGGTGACGGCGATGCCCGCCAGAACCAGGCGCAACGTCCAATCGCCAAAGCGCACGCGCTGGGCCAGGAACGCGCTGCCCAGCAGGCCCAGCAGCGCAAAGCCGGCGGCGCAGACCTGAACTGCGGCGGCACGTCCCTCCAGTACCACGATGGCGAACGATGCGCCAAAGGCCGCTCCCGCCGACACTCCCAGGAAACCTGAGTCCACCAGAGGGTTGCGGAAGACGAGCTGGAATACGGTTCCCGATGCCGACAGGACGATGCCAAGCAGAAATGCGGTGAGGATGCGTGGCACACGCAGGTTGAGTACCAGGCTGCGGGCCAGCAGGTCGTCCACGATAGCCCGCAGCGGCGTTACATAGGGTTTGGGATAGCGGCCGAGAAAGAACGACGCAGCCAGACTGAGCAGCACCAGGGCGGCAATGGCCCACAGCCGGCGCGTAGCGCGCTTTCTCTCCTTCGCGTCCAGTGATGGCTCAGCGGACATCCATGCGCACCTTTGGCATAATGCTCTTGTCTACGGCGGCCTTGTCCATGCGGTAGAAGAAGCTGAAGAACTCGTAGACCTCTGCTTTCATGTCAATGTCTGCGAACTTGTCGGGGTACATACGTGTCGCCAGCCAGTTCATACCCAGAATCCAGCGTGGCTCCGGCGAGTCCCACCCGTACCAGTCCTGCGGAAAGCCGTAGAGCTCGTTGTCCTTGACTGCTTTGAGCTGGGTCCACATGGGATCGGCCTTGAGCGTGTCGACGACCTCATAGGGGTTCAGGGTATAGGTGATGACAAGGAAGATTTTGTCCGGGTTCCACAGCGCGATCTGTTCCAGGTTCGTGACCGTCCAGCCGTCCGTCTCCAGCGGCGCATCAAACCACACCGGGTTACCTCCAGCGGTCTGGATCTGGATGGTCTGCATCCAGCCCTTGGGCGGCACTTTGACGGCGATACTGCCGCCGCGGTCCGTGTACTCGAGCAGTAACACGCGCGGTTTTTCCGCTTCGGAGACTCCCGCCAGTCGCTGCTGGATGCGTCCGATCTTGTCCTCGTAGTAGGTAACAATCTCCTGCGCACGCGCCTCCTGACCCAGCGCCGTGCCCACGTTGATGACATCCTGGTAGAATGCATCGGGCGTCTCCAGGTTGATGAAGAGGCTGGGTCTGTTGACCTGGGCCAGTGCGTTGCTGAGCGCGTCCGGCGCCATGCCCTTCATGATGACCAGGTCGGGCTTGAGCGCCGCAATTCCCTCCGGATTCGGGTTGGCGTTGAGAACCACTTTCTTGTCCCAGTTGGGGTCAACAAAGGGTAAAAAGTCATCGGCGGTCGAGCCCCTCTTCTCCAGTCCGATCAACTGGTCCCAGGCGGTGGGGAACATGTAGAGCAGGTGCAGTCCCATATAGGGGCCGCGCCCGACCAGAACCAAACGCTCCGGGGGTTTCGAGAGCTCCACGGTCTGGCTGGCAGCATCGGTCAACTTGTTCGGGCCGGGACTCGGCGTGGGCGGCGGTGGCGTGTGGGTTGGGGCCGCTGGCACGGGAGTGGGCGGGATGGCCGTGGGCACAGGGCTGGGTGTGGCGGTCGGGGTGGTGGCGCAGGCGCTGCTTAGCAGCACCATGGCCAGCAGCAGAAGCAATGAAGCGAACTGGATTCTGTACCGTGACATCGTGTCCTCCCTGATCTGAAATCAACAAAATAGCGGCATCCCGTTGGGGATGCCGCGTCCGATCGTGCTCTGCGCGGCTCGTCAGAGGCCCATTGCGAACCACGGCGAGCAGCGAAAACGCATCTCCTTTCCGAATACGGGAGGCATAGCCGTTTCCAGCTATACCCTGCCGGCCCCATACCGTGGGTGCGAACTGACTGTCGCAGCGCGCCATTAGGTCACGGGGCTCGGAGATACCATATGGGTTGTCAAACCAGCTAACGCTATTCTAACACACAGTGTCCGGAGCGTCAATTGGCCCCGGCTCTGCCCGGAGGCGCGCGATCTATACCTCCACCATCGCCAGCACTCCGTGGCTGTACAGGCCGCGCGCAAAGCACTCGATGGCAATGTCCGTTCCCGCCGCCAGGTGGGTGATGATACTGCGGTTCCCCACGGCGGCGCTCCTGCCACGGAAGCGCTTGCCGATGGTCTGGTCCGGCATCTGCTGGAAAACCCCTGAAAAGGGGTACGGTGTGTGCTCGTCTTCGTACAACTCGAGACGGTAGCCGGGTGGGTACGCGTAGTCGACCAAGTGCTTGCCACTGGTCAGAGCCAGATACTGGCCAGGGCCCATGGTGTAGCGATACCAGTGCAGGCTGTTGGACACGGGCCGGTATGGCAGTGGAAATGAATCGCAACCAACGGCTTCGACCAGAATGAGTGCCACGCGGTGGTTCAATAGACTCTGCAGCACCATGCCCGGAACATCGGTGAGCGATTGAGCATTACCGCGAACGGTGTGCAGAGGGATGGATTCCTCGGGCAGGGGCAGACGGTACAGGGTGCGGCAACTGATATTCACACCCCGGAAGACATAGCCCGGCCTGGCGAGGACGAAATAGTCCGGGGCCGTGGCGTAAAAGTCGTCGCTGCCGCCGAACTCGGCACGGAAATCCTCCCGAGAGACCAGTCGCTCCACCCCTTCGCGGTGGGCCATTGTGCTCAAGTCCTGCTCCGACGGGCCGAACAGGCCGGCAAAGCGCGTGTTCATCCCTGCCGCGGAGGCCAGTCCCTCCAGATCAATGGTCTCGATGTACCCGCGAAATGGCATCAGCCCGCCCAGACCTACGATCACCGGCTCAAAGCCGGTTGCATCCAGGAAACGCCGTATCTCGGCGAACAGGGAGGATGCACGGGAGGCCTGTTCCTGCTTGTCCTCGGGCCTGAACAGGGATTGCAGGTACAGACTGGCATAATCGAGAAAGAAGAAATCCGGCGCGTAACGATCGTTGAGGTCCAGGGCCGTGTCGGTGACCCAACTGGCCCCAGCCATGGTCAGGTCACCTGGATACGGATGAGCCGCGCAAACCTGCGCCGCAATATCCAGCCGGGGATGCTGGAGCTCGACAGGCTGCCCGGTACGCGAGTCTACCCTGGTCTGCCATTCTACGACGTCAATCAGTGCTACTTCCATCTCTACCTATCCCCCACCTGGCGGGCCGGCGGTGCACCTACGATCGGCAAAGGCCGCCCGCAGGCAGCGCACTTGCCATCTTGAAGCGAATAGGCGCGTGTTCTCGAGCCGCAGCCACCCAGATTGATGCGTTCAATGACGACATGGTTGCACCCGGGGCACAGGGTGCTTACCCACTGCGAGCCGACAAAGTTGGCAAAGTAGACAAAGGGCAGGAGCTGCCGCGCTTCTTCCAGGGCCGCGTTAACGTCCTGGATGCGCGGCCTGGCGCGGTCGGCCATCTTGTACTCCGGCAGCAGGCGGAAGACATGCCAGGCCATCTCGCGGTCGACCGAGGCGATGAACCGGGCAATGGCCGGGATATCGGCGTCGTTGAGCCCCTGCACGATCGGCGTGCTGACCTCGACGTGGGTGTGCTGGCGCAGAATCCGGATGTTGCGCATCACGACCTCGTGGCTGGGCACGCCTGCATGCTCGCGATAGAAGGAATCGCTGATGGCCTTGAGGCTGACATTGACAAAGCGGAAGGCCTTGCCCATCTCCGCTGCCAGTTCAGCCGTCATGTAGCCATTGGTCAGTACGCCTACCGGATAGCCGGCCTGCTCCGCCACCTGAGCCAGCTCGAGCAACGTGGGCCAGGCCACGGTCGGCTCGTTGATGCCAAAGCAAATGCTCCGGCAGCCATATTGTCGGGCGAGGGTGACGACCCTCTGGGGTGGCAGATGGTAGGTCAGCAGGGGCTCGGGAGCAGAGCGCGCCACATAGGCGTTCGAGCAGTATTCGCAGTCGAAGTTGCAGCCCGCCCCTCCGAGCATGAAGGTCCAGGTCCCCGGCTGAAAGTGATAAAAGGGGACGGCCTCGATGTGGTTGACGAACATGCAGCTATAGCGCTGCGGGAAGCGCTCGGCCACCTTGCTCCCGTCCCAGGTGTAGGTCTGGCAGAAACCGGATTCCCCGTGTTCCAGCCGGCAATGGCGCTCACAGAAAGTACAGGTACCGCCGTTCATGGTCGTTTCCTCTCTAGCGTTGCAGTAGCGGGACAGCCGAGTGGGTCGCGGGCGTTCCGCCAGCTCCGCTGACGGCAACGATTCGGACATCGATGCCGTACAGGGCTTTCAGGTTTTGTTCGGTTACCACGTCCGGCGGCGCCCCGGTGGCCAGGAATCTGCCAGCCTTCATCAGGGCGACCTGCGTGGCAATAAACAACGCATGGTCCGGGACATGCGTGGCCATCAGCACCGCCAGACCGCGCTGCCGGGCCAGCCGGCTAATGGTTTCCAGGATCAAGGTCTGGTTACCGAAATCCAGGTGCGATGTGGGCTCATCCAGGAGCAAGATGCTGGGTTCCTGAGCGAGCGCCCTGGCGATCAACACGAGCTGGCGCTCGCCGCCGCTGATCTCGGTGTACCGTTTCAAACGCAGGCTCTTGATACCCACCAGCGCGATCGCATCGTCGGCAATCTGCGTGTCCTGCCCGGAGGGTACCGAGAACAATCCCAGGTGCGGAGCCCGCCCCATGCGTACCACATCCAGCACCGTGTAAGGGAACAGTACGTTGTGTTCCTGGAATACAAAGCCCATGATTCTGGCGCGCTCGACTTCGCTCAGCATGGCCATGTCCCTGCCATCCACCAGGACGCGGCCCTCAGCCAGCGGTGTCAGTCCGCTCACGCAGCGCAGCAGCGTGGTTTTGCCGCAGCCGTTGGGCCCCAGCAGGCAGAGGATCTGCCCTTGCTCTAGTTGCAGGCTCAGGTTCCGGAAGATGGAATGGCTGCCGTAGCTGAAGGCAGCGTTTTCCAGCCGGATGCGAGGCTCCATTTAGTTCCAGCCTCCCTTCGTACGGCGCAACATGTAGGCGAAGAACGGGGCCCCGATAATGGCCGTGAGGATGCCCAGTGGAATCTCAGCACCCATCAGGGAGCGGGCCAGGTCATCGATGATGGTCAGGTAGAGGGCCCCCAGCGCCAGCGAGGCCGGTAAGAGCACTTTGTGGTCTGGCCCGACCAGCATCCTGCCGATATGGGGTATGACCAGGCCCACCCAGCCGATGACACCGCAAACACTCACGCTGCAGGCAGTGATCACGGTGGCGGCAACGATAATGATCGCTTTGAGCGATTCGGTGTTCACTCCCAGGGCGCGTGCCTCTGTGTCGCCCATGGAAAGCAGGTTGATGCGCCAGCGCACAAGCAGCAGGGCGGTGATGCCGGCCAGCACGGGCGGGCAGGTCGACACGACGTCCGATCTGGAGACCGTAGCCAGACTGCCCATCAGCCAGAAGACGATGGCCGGGAGTTTGTCGCGCGGGTCGGCCGCGTACTTGGCCAGAGATAGCAGTGCCGAAAAGATCGAGCCGACCACCATGCCCGACAGCACCAGCATCAGGGTCGGGGTTGTCTTATACACACGGCTGATCAGATAGGTCAGGACTACGGCCATCATGCCAAAGACAATCGCGGAGAGCTGGATCACTGCGGGCTTGCCCGATAGCAGGATGGCCAGCGCCGCGCCAAACCCGCCACCGGCGGTGACTCCCAGGATGTCCGGACTGACCAGCGGGTTCTGGAACATGCCCTGGAAGGCTGTCCCACTGATCGAAAGGCCGGCGCCCACGAACATGGCCAGAATGACCCGCGGGACACGGATGTTAAAGATGACTGTCTCGACGGTGGGTTCCCAGTCGCGGACGATGGGCAGGACCCGCGAAGCCAGTGCTCTCACCATTGTGCTCACCGGAATGGGATAGCGTCCGAGGAAAAGGGACCCGAAACCCACCGCCAGAGCCAGCACGAACAGGAGCAATAGCGTAGCTCGATAGTTCTTCTCCATGCACTCTCCATGACCAGTGGCAGCAGCAGAGCTGGTGAGCTCTGCTGCTGCCCTCGTAATCGCCAGGCCAGCCGGCCGGGACAACCCGCGTCCCCGGCGCGGCAACTGGTTCTACTTTGTGAGCGATGGCCCGGTGTAGTCCACGCCAAAGACGGCCTGATAGAACTCGTCCGCACTGGCTTCGAGATCCACGTCGGCGAAACGCTCCGGGTACAGTTTCGCGGCCAGCCATTCCATGCAGAAAAGCGCGCGCGGCGAAGAAAAGTCCCAGCTTGCCTCTGGTAGTGAGTAGACGCGCTTGTTCTTGATGGCCGATACCCCTGCCAGCTTGGAGTCGTTCAAGACGGCATTGACATCCACGCCGTTGAGCAAGATGATCACCTGGGGGTCCCAGATGATGATCTGCTCCGCCGAGACCTCGGGATGCCAGCCGACCAGGTCCTGCGCCACGTTGATGCCCCCGGCCACCTCGATCTGGGCGTGTTCGAACGTGTCCGGCGTGTAAATGCCATAGACCTCGTGCCCGCAATACTGCACCCGGACCTTCTGATCCTGGGGAATGCCTTTCACCTTGGATCTGACGTATTCGATCTTATTCTCCAGGTAGTCGATCAGGGCTTGAGCCCGGTCTTCGGCGTTGACGCACTGGGCGACGATGCGGATGTCGTCCATATACTGTTCGAGCGTCTCAAAATGCGCGATCACCACCGGCAGGGTGGGGGCCTGCTTTTTCAGGGCCTCCGCCTGCTTGATGCGGCCCAGGCCGCCGTGCAGTACCAGGTCGGGGCCAATGCGCAGCATCTCTTCCACGCTGATGTCGCCTCCCGCGAACGGGGCGGGGAGCCCCTTCAGCTCCGGATGGACTCCACTGATGAACTCGCCGTAGGAGAACCCTCCCGAGACCATTTCCTCGGTCGCCACGATCTTGTGCTTCTGGCCGAGGGCGCAGATGATCTCGGTAATCCCGGAGCGCATCGAGGCCACCCTGGTTACTGTCTTGGGGATGGTCACCTCGTTGCCCAGCGAGTCGACGATCACGCGCGAGTTGGCCAGGTCCACGGGCTTGGGCGTGGGCACAGGTTCCGTGGATGCTTTGGTCACCTCGATCTGGACGACGTACTTGACCCAGCCGCCCTTGCTTGTCTCAGGCAGCACGGCGTTTACACCGCCAACGTCGTTGTACGCCAGGATGCTCTGGTCGGTCATGTCCTTGATCGAGGCTTTCCCCTGGTAGCCATCGCTGGCGACCATCTGGGCAATATCACCATCCGCAGCGCCCGCGGCCTTTAACAGATCCAGGAAACGGACGCCCACGTACTGGGTGCCCTCGAACTCTAGCTCAACCTGCGGCATGGCCTTCAAGTCGGCCATCGTGAATGGCTTCCCGTTAACCGTGAGGACCGTGCCTTCCGGCACCGGGATGGCGCAGTCGATTTGAACGGTGTCCCTGACCCACGAACCCTTGCCCAGACCGGGCAGCACCGCATCGAGGGTGCCGTCCGCATCAAGAGCCAGGATGCTCTGTTCGGTCAGGTCCTGGACCGCGACATCGGCCGAATACCCGTCGCTGGCAATGAGGGTAATGGAGTTGGCCGCAGAAGCATCGGCTGCCTTGAGCAGATCCAGGATCCGCACGCCGGCGTAAGCGGTGCCATCCACATCGATCTTGGTTTCGGGCAGTGCCTTGACATCGTCCAGGGAGAATTCTTTGTCGTGCACGACCAGAGCCGGCCGGGCCGACGCGGTGACATTGATGGCGACCACCCCGCGCACCCAGCTACCCTTGCCCTGGCCGGGTATCACCGTGTCCAGGGCGTCCTGCTCACCAAAGGCCAGGATACTCTGCTCGTTCAGGTCGGCCACGGCCACTTCCGCGGAATAGCCATCGCCGGCCACCAGGGAGATCGTGGTGGCGCTGGAAGCACCGGCTGTTTTCAGGAGATCCAGGATGCGCACGCCCGTGTAAGAGGTGCCTTCGACATCGGTCTTGACTTCCGGCAGGGTCTTGACCTCGGTCAGGGTGAAGGGCTTGCCATTGACCTCAATTGCCGGTTTGGACGCGACTTCGCCAGCCGCGAAAGTGATACGGGTCAACATCTTGACCCATGCTTCTTTGCCCTGCCCGGCAATGACGGTCTGGAGCGAGCCGTCGGCACCGATGGCCAGCAGGCTGTTGTCGTTCAGGGCCGTCGTAGCAATCTCTGCCGAGTACCCGTCACTGGCGCTGAGGGTCAGCATGCCTGCTCCGGACACACCTGCGGCGTTCAGTACATCCAGCAGGCGCACACCATCGAACGCTTTGCCATCCGCCTCCACTTGAGACGCAGGCAGCGCTCGCAACTGGCTGAGGGTGAATGGTTTGCCGGCAACCTCGAGTACCGGCGGCTCCACCGCCGGTACCGCTGTGGGGGGCACGGGCGTGGGTGGTACCGGAGTAGGCGGCACAGGCGTGGGCGTCGGCGTGGCGCAGCCTCCAACCACGATGGCTACCACAAGCAACAGCAAGACGAGACGCAACTTCTTTGTCATACGAACCTCCTGTCAGAAAACTGTCGCGCACAGTTGCGCGGCGCATTAACAAGGCGATGCCTCCCGGGGAGACATTACCTTCCGATGCCAAGTGGAGTTCCCCACTTCCGGTGGACCGCAAGGCACCAAGCCAGTACCTAGTCCACGCTTCTCTCCCTCTGCCAGCGCAGGAGGAGCTGCAACAGCACGAACACAATCAAGGATGCCAGAATCAGGATGACTGCCACTGGCCGGGCATAGCTCAACCCAAAGCCCTCCAGGCGCTCGAAAACAAGCACCGGTACCGTCTTGGGATGGTAGGCCAGGATGATGATGGCGCCGAACTCGCTGATGCCGCGGCCCCACATCATCACCGCTCCGGCGGTGATGCCCGGGATGGCCAATGGCAGCGTCACATAGCGGAACGCCTGCCAGCGTGAGCCGCCCAGGGTCAGGGCCATGGCCTCCAGCTCAGGGTCTACCGCCGCAAAGGCCTCGCGCGCCGCGTTGACCAGGAAGGGCAGGCTGACAAACAGCATGCCCACGACGATGCCGGCGGTGGTATCCGTGAACCGTATCCCCACAGCCCCGAAGAGCCGGCCCGCCGTCCCCTGGCGGCCGAACACCATGAGCAGAGCAATGCCGGCTGCGGTGTGGGGGATCACGATGGGCAGGTTGATCAGCCCCTCCACCCATGTCTTGAGCGGGAACTTGTACCGCGCCAGCAGGTAGGCCAGCGGCACCCCGGTCAGCAGGGCCAGCACGGTGGCCCATACCGCCGCGTAGAAGGTCACGCCCAGCGCGGCCAGAACCTGCGGGTCGGTCGCGGTCTGCCACAGAGTCTCCAGTGGCGTCTGCAAAAGGGTGGTCAGCAGGGGCACGACCACAAACAGCAGCAGGAGCAGCGCCAGGGGCAGGAACAGCAGCGGCAACGGATCGCGGATCTTGAACCGTTTCCGCCTCGACGGTGACAACTTGCTTTCTTGCCCTTCCATGGTTGGCTGCCCTCGCTACGGCACCGCCACGCACAGCGACTTCAGGCGTGCGGGCAGAGCATCCAGGTTGTCGGTCTGCGGCGGGTTGATCACCGGGTTGTAGTTGTCCTGCAGAATCTTCTGCCCTTCCGGGCCCAGCAGCCAGGCGCTGAACGCTTCCGCTTGCTCGGGATGGGGCGCGTTGCTGGGAATGGTCAGCCCGTAGGCGATGGCCTCGCCGTTGAACACCGGGGTGACGGAGGCAAAGCGCTGAAAGTCGAGGCGCACCTGGATCTTGCTGTACTCTTCGTTGTGAGCTTCGGAGCCCAGATTCAGGCTCTCGGGCAGGCGGATGATCTTGAGCCCGTGCTGCTGGGCGACGCTGTCGTAGGCAAAGGTGTAGTCTACCTCGCCGGACTGCATGAGGGCGATAATCTGGATGCTGTAGGCCCGCACGAGGATGGGCGAGTCCTCCTTCGTCTCGACGATCTCGGGCACGCGGATGACTACCCTGCCATCTTCGGTTCGCGCTCGGATCGGGGTGGTGAAGCTTTTCGTGATGAGCTGCTCGAATAAATCGGGCTGGTGGAACGGTTCCTGCGCCATGTGCAGGAGCATCAGGGTGCGGTAGCCGGCCGCGTCAAAGCGCGGGTCCGGGATGCCCAACCTGACCCCGGCGCGCAGCAGAATCTCCGGCCAGTTCTCGGCGGTGACCTCGCCGGCATAGGCATGGAACGACTAGTAGGCTGGATTTCAGGCGTAAAACATAT
>JAEAMF010001544.1_pt1 | contig 15985 bp, 18 predicted proteins | sample 8958721 | NCBI WGS metagenome assembly JAEAMF01 (sample SAMN16933255, study PRJNA681124) | bioreactor sludge metagenome | isolation source: anaerobic bioreactor treating anionic surfactant - SDBS | place: India: Bengaluru | collected 2019-02-28
CAAGTTGCCCTTCGTTCACTCGGGGACTCCGCCTTACCCGCCGAGGGGCGCGGGCTTCGTTATGCGGCGGGTTCGAATATGAACATCGGGGAACCCGCCGCATTTCCCTTCGGGAACCACTCGCCCTTCCCCCAGCGGGTCCCAAGTCTTCGCCCCACGTTCACTCAGGGCAAGCTTGGCCGATGCGCGAGCACTCCTTGGCTAGCTGAACTTGGCAGGCGCAGCGGCAATCGCCGGAACGCCTTGTGGACGTCGAGTAGACGGCCATCGGTTCCCGGATGCTTCAGCGCTCCGGGAAAAAGTGGAGGCGAATGGCGCGAGAGCCTGCCAACGGGCTTGAAATTGTTCTGAATAGATCTTGGACAGCATATCGACAAAAATTAGCAAACCCAAGAGGCACCCTTTTCCTGAAACCTGATTTTTCTAGCCCCAAAACATTGACAGAGCTTGCTACCTGTCCAATAAACGATTTATTTTGGACAGCAATGACAAGTGATGAGTGACAAGGAAAGGCAATGAATCAGGCTGATTCATCATATGAAAGCCAGGGCCTCCCGCTTTTGCCTTGCGAGTCGTTTCTGCCAGGCTGGAAGGCGGGTGTCCGAAGAAGGCGCCGCTACTTTTTCCCTTTGCCCTTTATCTTTTTAACGCCGGCCTTCTTGGCAGTCCCGCCTCTTCTGGCCGGGCCGGCTTTTTTGCTCACCTTGGTTTTTTTTGCTGCTCGGGCCTCAATGCCCGGCCTGGTTTTCCCGATCAGCTTCGCTTTCCTGGCAGGGAAGGCCTTTCTGTTCGCCCTGGCTTTCTTGACCGGCCGGCTTCGTTTGCCCGGCTTGGTCTTTTGCACCGGCTTGGCCTTCTTGCCCGGACCGGCTTTCTTGGCCGCCCGGGTTTTCTGGCTCGGCTTCGACCCCTTGACCCGCTTGGCTTTCTTGCTTCCGCCGGTCTTCTTCGCCTGGACCTTGGCCGCCTTCGGCCGGACGGGGGGGCTCGCCTTGGCCGGGGCGGCTTCCGGCGTCGCGGGCAGGTGCTTCTGGACCAGGGCAATCACCTCGGGCAGGTCCATGCCGATCCTCTTCAGGTGTTCGACCGTGGGCACGCCGTCGTTGGACCAGCCGCGGCGCTTGTAGACGGCGTCGAGCAGGCTCTCGTACTGCGCCTCACGGTACCGGCGCAGCAGCTTGATCTTTTCCTCGGTGCTCTTGCCCGCCGGGTCGATGTTCTGCTTCTCGCGCAGCGCCTTGTCGTAGCGCTCGGCGCGCGACTCGTATTCCTCGACCGTCACCGGGCCCATGGCGCGGTAGGGCGGGCGGTCCTCGGCGCGCCTGCCGTGGCCCATCTTGAGGTTGAAGACGCGCTGGAAATTGTAGACGCGCTCCGACTGGCGGATGAGCCCCTCCTTGTCGAGCGGCTCGCCGGTGATCGCGGTGTAGATGTCGACGTAGTTCTGCACGTGCTCGGGCACCTTGTTGGGCTCGGCGTGCTTGGCGTTGTCGGCCGGCTCGACGTCGTTCCAGGGCAGCTTGCACAGCCCCTGCAGGCCGAACCAGGTGCGGAACATGGGGAAGTAGTGCAGCGCCTCGGCCTTCTTCTCGAAGGTGGGGATCTGGTTGTTGACCATGTCCATGAAGATCAGCCAGGCCTCGTCGTGCTGCGGCCCCTTGTTGGTCAGGTAGTAGCCGCCCTGCTGGGCCAGCGACTCCTTGGACTGGTACTCCGACTGCTCGAGGCCCTTGCCGTGCATGCCGATGTCCTGGAGGAACTGCGCGTCGGCGCCGAAGTGCTCGACGAAATACCGCTGCATGTACTTGATGCCCTTGCCGGCGATCAGGCCGAAGCCCTCGCCGCGCGCCATCTGGTGCATCATCTCCAGCGCCGCCTGCCAGTTGCCCCAGGTCAGCTCCAGGCCGCCGGTGCGTTCCTGGTTCAGGATGCCGTTCTCGTAGCAGTCCATGACGAATCCGGTCAGGGTGCCGAAGGAGATGGTGTCCAGGCCGTAGGTGTCGCAGTAAAAGTTGATCTCGACCACCGCCTTGGGATCGAAGATGGCCGGATTGGAGCCGCAGCCGCCGACGGTCTCGTACTCGGGGCCGTCGACCAGCACCTTCTGGCCCCGGTACGGCCCGGTGCGCAGCTCGAAGTTGTCGATGCCGTGGGCGCAGGACATGGTGCAGCCGTACCAGCAGCCGTCGGGGACGTTCTGGGTGAACATCTCCTTCCACACCCAGGAGGCCAGCTTCTTGGCCTCGGGATGGCTGCCGAAGCGGAAGTTCTTCGTCGGCAGCAGGTCGTAGTCGTCCATGATCTCGACCAGGTGGGCGGTGCCGATGGTGCGCATGTGGCACTGCTTGTCGTCGAGTTCGATGATCTCCTTGTGCAGCTTCAGGCCGGTCTTCTGCACCGTCTCCAGGTCGACCGGGTTGTTGGAGCGGCCGCTGAGCCCCGAGTACTTGATGGCCATGGCCTTGATCTTCTTGTCGCGGAAGACGGTGCCGATGCCGCCGCGCCCCGCCTGCTTCAGGCGCGGCAGTTTGCGGCGCTTGTCCCAGTAGGAGAAGTTCAGGCAGCCGATCCAGGCGTGCTCGGCGCCGCGGCCGGCCGAGACCACCGAAACGTGCTGCTTCTCCTTCTCGCTGGCGGCGAACATCTCGTGCAGCTGCTCGGCGACGACGTGCGAGTCGACCGCCTCCAGCGGCGCCTCCATGATCTGCACCAGCCCCTGGTTGCCGTCGATGAAGATGAGCACGTCGCGGTCGGCCTTGCCCTGGATCTCCATGGCGTCGAAGCCGGAGAACTTGAGGTAGGGGCCGAAATGGCCGCCGACGTTGCTGTCGATGGGGATGCCGGTCTGCGGCGAGATGGTGGTGACCAGGGACTTGCCCGAGCCGGGATAGTTGGTATTGCCGCCGATGGGGCCGGTGGCGATGCAGATCTCGTTCTCCGGGCTGTCCCATTTCGTGTCGCCGCTGACGGCGTCCCACAGCAGTTTGAGGTCATAGCCCTTGCCGCCGACGAACTTCCTCTTCATCTCCGGCGGCACCGGCTTGACCCTGATCTCCAGGGTGGAGAGGTTGATGTACAGCGTGCGGTCGTTGTAGCCCCTGATCACCGGCTTGAGCTCGTAGCGGAACTCCTTCAGGACCCTGTGGGCGGCCCGCATCGTCTCGATATCGTGCTTGGCTTCATTGGCGTCCATGGCTCAGCCCTCCTTGACTTCGATCTTCAGCGCCCCGCTGGGGCACTCCTTGGCGCAGGCGTCGCAGGCGATGCACTTGAAGGGCACGAGGCCGCCGCGCCAGGTCATCATGGTGCCGGTGGGGCAGGCGGCGACGCAGGCCAGGCAGTTGATGCACAGCGTGCGGTTGATCATCACCACGCCCTGCTTGTTGACGGTGATGGCCTGGGTGGGGCATTCCTCCACGCAGCGCCGGCACTGGTTGCATACGCTCAGGGTGTAGCGGCCCTCGGTGCTCCGGCCCACGCGGATGCACGACTTCTCGGGGTTGTCCTCCTTGAAGTAGAGCTTCGAGCAGACGCTCATGCAGAGGTTGCAGCCGGTGCACTTCTCGGGAAAGGTGCCCAGGTATTTCATCGCTTCTTCGCTGACCTCTTGTCCTGCTTCGCGGCCTGCAGGGTGATGACGATCTTCTTCCATGGCTGCGGGACGCGGTCGAGCGATCCCACCGCCCCCAGCACCACGTTGCCGATGATCCTGCGGACGAACGGGTTCATGGCGATCGTCCGGCCGTTCACTTTCAGCTCGATCTTATGTTCCATGGATCTCCTCCACGAATGCGGCGATCCCGCCGATGTCGTCGGGTCGAAAACAACGCCCGTTCCCCGGGAACGGCTCAACGGCGACCAGCGCCGTCCGCTCCCCGGGCCGGGTCTTCAGCCCCTTTCCCGGCTCCCCGCCCGCCACCTCGATGACCGGCACGCCGGGCGCGGTGAGCCCCTCCATGAACACGACGTCACCGGCGCCCAGCCGCGAGCCCAGTTCTGCCAGCAGCTCGCCGGCGCCCACGGCCGGGGTCATGCGCAGCAGCTCACGGCCCGCCAGCAGGTAGGCCTCCTCGGCGCCTGCCCGGCGAAAGCGCGCCGTGTCCTTGCCCTCGGGCTGGACGTCGTAGGCGGCATGGGTGCCCTTGACGGCAACCACCCGGCGGCCGCGGCCGCGCAGCTCGGCGATCAGGCGGGTGATGAGCGTAGTTTTGCCGCTGCCCGACCAACCGACGATGGAAACGACCTTCATGGGGCTCCATATTAATATAGAAGCGGGTGGCAGTCAACCAGCCAGCGAAAACTCAGTCGCGAATGGCGAAGGCCCCGTCGCTGCGGTCCTCGCCGCCGGCAGGGGGCGCGCCGCCCGCCGCTGGGCGCCAGCGGATGGCGACGCGGAAGCCGTCGCCGCCGGGGCAGGCGACCCCGTTCAGCAGGTCGGCGCCGACGCGCCAGGCGAAGCGCAGGCTGGCGGACGGCAGGTCCGCGGCGATGGCCCCGAGCTCGCGTTCGCCCTGCAGGAGCGCCAGCGTGATGAGGCCGCCCGCGGCGCTCGCCCAGCGGATGGGGCAGACCCGGCCCGCTTCCAGCTCCTCGCCGCCATTGGGCGAGACGAGCGTCACGACCGGCAGGGGCTCAACGAGGGTGAAGGCACCGTCGCTGGTGTCGGAGACCGACTCGTTGGCGCGCACGGTGACGCGGATGCGGTAGCCGGCGGCGGGCTTGGCGAAGCGGCCGTCCATCTTCCTGCCGGCGGGCCACTCCAGCCCGCCCTGGGAGACGTCGGCGATGGCGACGGGACCGAAGTCTTCTTCCCCCTCCAGGGCGATGACGATCTTCTCGTCTCCGGCCAGGCCGGAAAATGACCAGGCGATGGCCAGCGGTTCGCCGCTGGCCAGCTCCTCCCCGCCGTTGGGGGAGAGAACGGTCACTTGCTGCGCCGGCGCTAATGCCGCAGCGGCCAGGAGCAGGAACGCGAGCCGTGTGGGTCCCTTCATCGTCGCCTCCATGGGTCGGGGAGCGGGAAGCTTCCGCCCCCGATTATACCGCAGGCGCGCCGGATTTTCCCGTCAATTTCCGTCCCAGCCGGCGATGCGGGCCAGCAGCCACCAGAAGGCGCGGCCCTTGAGTATGCAGTTCAGCCCCTGCGAATGGGCGCACTCGAGACAGTCCCCGGCCAGGCGGGCCAGCTCGCTGCCCGAATTGGCCGCCAGCCAGTCGGCGGCCCAGTTGCGGTCGCGCGAGCCGTTGCCGTCGCTGTCGTAGTCGCAGTTGTCGTCGGCCATGAGCGCCATGTAGTCGCTGCCGCCGCCCGGGGCGAAGCTCTCGATGTCGGCGAAGTCGAAGAGGAACTTGCCGTTGTCGCGGCAGAAGGCGCGGATCTGCTCGTTGCGGCGGTTCAGGTTCCCCTGGGCGCCGGAGCCGTCGAGATGGCCGGTCATGTAGACGAAGGTGACCCCGGGGTAGTCGCGCTCCAGCGCGGTCAGCGCCTGCAGGTAGGCGTCGATGCCGGCGGCGTCGGTATCGCTTACGCCGCCGCACCACGACCACACGACCACGTTGCGGTCGTTGCCGGGGCGGGAGAGCATGGCGACGGTCGCGTCGCGCCAGGCCAGATCGCCGTAGCCGCCCAGGTCGTCGGCGCCGCCGTCGTTTCCCCAGTAATCGTTGAGGAAGATCCCCGGCCGCAGCCCCCAGTCCGAATAGGAGAAATAGAAGGCGGAGCCGCTGTTGCCGCGGAAGGCCATCATGCCGCTCACCGGCTGGCTGCCGTGCGAGGTGTGGCCGTAGCCGATGCGCAGGCGGTCGCGCGCGGCGGCGATCCACGACGCCGGCACGCGGCCCAGGTCGGTGCAGCGGTGGTCGATGACCCGTGCGGCGGCCTCCGGCGGGTCGGGATCTTCGGGCGGGTCGTCACGCTGCCCGGGGCTGCAGGAGAGCAGCACGGCCAGGAGCGCCAGCGCCAGGAACCGGGGCACGTGCTTCATTCCCACCTCCTCATGGGCAAATCGATAGTAAATGATGCGGAAGGGCCGGAAATCTCAGCGATGACCTTTCCAAGGAAAAAGTAAAAAGGAAAAAGGTAAAAGTAAAGAAAGAAAAACGGCATTGCGAATAGTTGATCGCATAAAGATCGGCCTGAAGAGATCGAAAATCTCTTTTCTTCACTTTTTCCTTTTTCCTTTTACCTTTTACCTTTGGAACTTTCTTTGCCCTGCCGTATGCCGTACGCCAAGTTCTTCCCAAACTTGTCACTTGTCACATGTCGCTGATCCCTATATAATGGATGCGATGAGAGTCTTCACTGGCATCCAGCTGGCGGCGGGGCTGCGGGAGAAGCTCCTGCGGGAGCTCAAGCCCTTTCACAAGGCCGGTACCCCCATCCGCTGGACCGAGGAGCGCAACATCCACCTGACCCTGAAGTTCATCGGCGATGCCGACCCGGCGCTGGCCAAACGCATCGGCGCGGCGCTGGCCGCAGCTCCGCGGCCGGCCCCCTTCCGCCTGCGACTGCGCGGCTTCGGCAAGTTCCCCGGCGGCGACGAGCTGCACGTGCTGTGGGCCGGCGTCGAGGAGAGCGCCGGGCTGAGCGCGCTGTTCGCCGGCATGGAGGAGGCGCTGGCCGCCCTGGGCATCGCCCGCGAGGCGCGTCCCTTCCATCCCCACGTCACCCTCGGCCGCAGCCGGTCGCGCTACAATTTCAAGGGGGTCATCTCGCTGCTGCAGGAGAAGGGCGACCTGTTCCTCGGCGACTGGGACGTCGCCGCCTGCCAGCTCTTCGCCAGCGATCTGACCCCCGCCGGCCCCGTCTATTCCGTCCTGAAGGAGATCCCGCTTGTCGAGTCATGAGATCCTGTACCTTCTCTGCTGCTATCTGCTGGGCTCCATTCCCTTCGGCTACCTCATCGTGTATCTCAGCGAGGGCAGGGACATTCGCGCCGCGGGCAGCGGCAACATCGGCGCCACCAATGTGCTGCGCAGCCAGGGCAAGCTGGCCGGCCTGGCCACCCTGGCCCTCGACATCCTGAAGGGGGCGCTGCCCGTCCTCTACGGCCGCATCCATTTCGACCTGCCCTGGATGGCGCTGCTGGGCGGCCTGGCCGTGCTGCTGGGACACGTCTTCCCCGTCTTCCTGCGCTTCCGCGGCGGCAAGGGGGTGGCGGCGCTGGTCGGCGTCTTCCTGGTCTTCCACTGGCCGTCGCTGCTGGCCTTCCTGGCCGTATTTTTCGCCGTCCTGGCGCTGACCCGTTATGTCTCCCTCGGCTCGCTGCTGGGCACGACGGCGCTGTTCTTCTCCGTCCTGTTCACCCAGACCGTCGAGGCGGCCATGGCCGCCTTCGCCATGCTGCTGCTGATCGTCTTCCGCCACCGCGGCAATGTCTCCCGCCTGCTGGCCGGCAGCGAGCGGAAGTTCGCCTTCCGGAAAGATGGATAGCGTCCTGGTCGTCGGCGGCGGCTCCTGGGGCACGGCCTTCGCCGACTACCTCGCCCGCCGCGGCATGCGCACCTGCCTGTGGGCCCGCGAGGAGGAGGTCCGGGCAGCCATCCACTCCGATCGCGAAAACCGCCTGTTCCTCCCCGGCGTCCGCCTGGACGACCGGCTCGCCGTCGGCGCCGATCTGGAGGGCGAAGCCGGCCGGGCAGGGCTGTGGGTGCTGGCCGTGCCCTCCAAGTTCATGCGCTCGGTGCTGGAACGCCTGCGCGGCTGCCGGCGCGGGGAGCATGTCCTGGTGTGCCTTTCCAAGGGCTTCGAGGCCGACTCGCTCAAGACCATGTCCCAGGTGGCGGCCGACGCGCTCGGCCCCGGCGTGGCCCGGCGCTGGCTGACGATTTCCGGCCCCTCCTTCGCCCGCGAGCTGGCCGCCGGCCATCCCACCGCCGTCGCCGCCGCCGGCGAGGACGACGGGCTGCTCGGCCGCGTCCAGGAGGACTTCTCCTCGCCCACGCTGCGCGTCTACCGCTCCACGGACCTGCGCGGCCTGGAGGTGGCCGGCTCGCTGAAAAACGTCATGGCCATCGCCTCGGGGATGATCAACGGCCTGGGCTTCGGCTACAACACCACCGCCTCCATGGTCACGCGCGCCAACACGGAGATCTCGCGCCTGGGCGTGCGCCTGGGCGGCCGGCCGGAGACGTTCTGGGGGCTGGCCGGGATCGGCGACCTGATGCTGACCTGCTTCGGCACGCTGTCGCGAAACTTCCAGCTGGGCCGGCGCATCGCCCTGGGCGAGACCCTGGCCGCGGTCGAGCGCTCGACGCCCATGGTGGCCGAGGGCGTGGAGACGACCAAGGCGGTGCGGCGCCTGGCCGAGAAGCTGGGCATCGAGATGCCCATCGCCGGCGCGGTGCACCGCGTACTGTTCGAGGGCCGGGACGCCGGCGCGGCGGTGGCCGAGCTGATGACGAGGAGCCTCAAGAGCGAATGGACTACAAGCTAGAGTAAAAGGCCGTTTTTTCGATCATTTCACAAACCCCTTTGGATTCGGTGCAATATCAATTCCGGCCTTTAATTGCTGGGTAAATAGCGCAAGTTCCATCCTTTCGTTATTTTAATCAATTTGAATTATTTTATTGACATACCGGGACAAAACCGTTACAATTAAAGCATGGGTGCTGCTGTGCGTGAACATGGGCCGGGAAAACGCGCTGGCGCGGCCCACGAAGCACAGCGGAAGAGGGGACGGACTAAATGACTATGGGCGAGGAAAAACGTCCCACAACGCAACCTGGAGCGAAATCGGTTGACCGCTGGAGAGATAAATGAAAGTGCATCTTGTCCGACGCAAAGGCAAGCATGGTACAACCTTGCTTCTGAAATGGTGGAATCCCGATGCTGAGTATGAAGCAAAACGGGGCAAGCGAGCGGGCGAGACAGTCAAGGGCGCGTGGGAATATGAACCCTTGCGGCTTCGTCTGACCGGCGACAAGCAAAAGGACAAGGTGACGGAGCGCCTGGCCGAGCAAAAACGGTTGAACAGGGAAGAGGAACTGGAGGCTGAGGCCTGGGGCACAGTGCCGACGCATAAACGCAAGACGCCATTCGTGGATTATGTCGAGGCGCAAATTGATGAAGTGCAAGAATCGGGGAAAAAGGTATATCAAACATTCCTGCACCACTTGAAGGAATTTCCCGCCGGCCGCGTTCCTGTTGGATCAATCAGCGTGACATGGGTTGACAATTTCCGCAAGCACTTGTTGGCGCGCCTTGAACCGAGCTCGGCCGCGACGAACATCAGGATACTCAAGGCCATATTGAAAAAGGCCGTGCGGGCCGGCATCATTCAGCGTAGCCCGGCTGATGGCGTTAAATCGATCAAATTTGTCGGTAAACCGCGCGTGTTCCTGACGGCCGAAGAGGTCCGGGCGCTGGCAGCCACTCCCTGTAAGCATCCCGAGCTGAGACGCGCGTTCCTGTTCTGTTGCTACGCTGGATTGCGCTTCAGCGACGCCAAGGCACTTAAATGGAGCGATTATTCCGACGGTGTGCTGCGCTTCCGGCAGAAGAAAACGGGTGACCATGAAAGCCTCATATTGCCGAAGCATGGCCCGGCCGAGCGACTGCTGCTGGAGAATATGTCATTCATGCCTAATATATTCAGCCTACCGAATAATGATCGAGCGAACATATGGCTGCGCGAGTGGGCTGCTGCTGCTGGCATTAAAAAGCACCTGACCTATCACGTTAGCCGGCACACAAATGCAACTAACCTACTGCTGGCCGGTGTTGACATTTATACCGTGAGTAAGATACTCGGCCACAAGTCAATTAAAGTGACGGAGATATATGCCCATCAGATAGACAAGACGAAACAGGCCGCACTCGCCAAGTTGCCCGATATCGACATAACGCTCGACAAGCCGGCAGCGAATGAACCGAAGGTCGTGACAATGGGGAAGGGGAACGAGTAAACCGAAAGGGGTTGCGTTCCATTTCAATCGATTAAAGAACCCTAAACAACTTTGTAACAACTTTGTTGCATTTTGAAAATCTGATGTTAAGTTAAAGGTGGGAACGATCACGCGAGCCTAGGGGGCAGACGTGATCGTGGGTTGAACAGCCAGCGGCTGTTCATTTCCGGCCCTGCGGGCTTCCCCGCAGTAGGGTTGTCTGGGCAAGGCTCATGCAATCCTCTCTCGCGGCAGAGTGTAGGTGTATAGGAAGGAGAGAGGACTATGCAACAAAGTGAAATGATGCGAGCGCCGGAAGCCGCTCGGTACATCGGACGATCGGTCGGCTCCCTGTATGTCTTAACGTCACAAAACCTGATCCCCTTTTGCAAACCGCGCGGAAAAATTTTACTTTTCCGCCGAAGCGAGCTCGACCGATGGATCGAGGCGGGCCGCGTCCCAACGGTTGACGAGGTGCGTGAACAGGCTGCTTCTCGTTCACGCCGTCGGGCCTGATTCCCTCATACCGCTGCGGAGGGATCATGAGTCAAGCGCCCGCGTACGATGATTTTCCGGGACTCCTGGAGAATCTGAAAAACGACCGTTCTATTCAGTCGCGCCGAAATGTGCTCACGGCCATTTCGTATTTGCAACCCGGGGAAGTTGCTCCAGCCCTTGCGCTTGTGGCGGACGTACTGCCGGCTGACCCCGATGCGGTCCACGAAGAGTTCAAGACGTTCTTGGCCGACGTGGAGAGGAAACGGGCGGGCCCCCACAAGGCACAAGAGGCAAGGGCAAGCAATCCCCTGGGCGGCCTGGAGAGCCGAAGCGATACTGGCAATTCTCGCCGTCTTGTCGCGCTGTATGGTGATCGTCTTCGTTTCTGTCATGCGCTGAATCGCTGGCTGATCTGGAGCGGCGACCAATGGCGGATCGATGAGGACGCCGAGATTTATCTATATGCTCGCGCTACCGTTCAACGCATCTACCAAGAGGCGGCAAACATCGGGGACAAACAAGAGCGAGAAGCACATGCGAAATTTGCGCTTCGTTCTGAAAGCGAAAAATCGCTGAAGGCCATGATCGGACTTGCCCGGACAGAACCAACGATCACCATTCGCCGGGAGCTGCTTGACGCGCATCAGTTCAAGTTGAATTGTGCGAATGGAGTTCTCGACCTGGAGAGCGGCGAGCTGTTGGACCATGAACCTGAAATGAACTTCTCGAAGATCATTCCCTGGGTTTACGATCTGTCGGAAGAAGCCCCGCGCTGGATGCAGTTTCTCGACGAAATAACGGGGGGGGATGTCGAGTTGCAGAACTACCTGCAGCAGATTGCCGGCTACTGCCTAACTGCATCGACTCGGGAACAAGTCATTTTCATTTTTTGGGGAGATGGTCGCAACGGAAAAAGTACCTTTGTAAAAATGCTCTTGGAGTTGCTCGGGCCCTGGGCTGCACAGACGCCGGCGGAAACATTTGTTCAGCGGCGGGGGAACAGCGGCCACAACGACCTTGCTCGACTTGCTGACAAGCGCCTAGTCGCGGCAATCGAAACTGAGGAAGGCGGACGGCTCGCCGAATCCCTGATAAAAACACTTTCGGGAAGTGATCGAGTCGCAGCGCGGCGACTCTATGAAGAAAACTTTGAATATGAGCCGCAATTCAAGATCATCCTCACCACGAATTGCAAACCCCGAATTCGTGAGACGACGCTTGCGATATGGCGGCGCATCCGCCTTGTTCCATTCAACTGGACGATCCCTGAGGACAAGGTTGACTTGGACCTAGAACGCAAACTCCGGGCGGAGATGCCCGGCATCCTGGCGTGGGCCGTCAAGGGCTGCTTCGCCTGGCTGAATCGAGGACGACTCGACACTCCGGGCGCCGTCAAGGACGCGGTGCACGGGTACATGGAAGAACAAGACCCCGTGTCGCGTTTCATTGCCGACAGATGCGAGACGGGCAATCCCGGCGACACCGCACCGGCGCGAAAACTCTATGGCGCGTTCCAGGAATGGTGTCGGCAGGGTGGCGAATTCCCATTCAAGGAAACGCGCTTCGGCAAGCGCATGGTCGAGCTCGGCTACACCCGCGAGCATGGCATGGCGGGGAACTTTTATCGGGGGATCAGGCTGGCCGAAATGGGGGATGTATGACGGGTATGAAGGGTATGAAGGCACTTTCTATAACTTTCTCTTGTTTTTCCCTTCGTGAGGGACTTTATGAAACTACCCTTCATACCCTTCATAACCTTCATTTGACGGGCATTTTAGGAGATGGACTCGGTTTCTGGAGGTGAAGCAATGAATCAGAAAAAGCAGAAAAACGGCGAAAAAAACGTGAAAAAACGCGGAAGGCCCTTTCTTCCCGGCAACCCAGGCAAGCCCAAGGGGGCAATTTCCCGGTTCACAAGTATGAAGCAATGCTTCGTGTCCGTGTTCCAGGAACTCGGAGGAACTGAGGCGCTGCTGGAGTGGGTGAAGGCATCGACGAAAAACCGTCGGGACTTTTACGGTTGGGTTGCGCGTCTCTTGCCGGCTGATATCAATATCACCCAAGAAAAGTTATATCCGCGCACCATCATTGTCACGAAATTCGAGGACGGGCCGAAGGTTGCTTGCGGCCAGGAAGAGCTTGACGCGCTCGGCGACGATGCTTCGCCGGACTTGCAGCCGCTCCAGACGCGGAACCTGGGACGCGCCGCCGACGCGCAGGCCCTTCATGGGTAAAGGGGGGAGCGTGAGTATCAGTAAACCCAGCGTCGGTGATCTATTGAAGAAGGGGCGAGTCAATAGCAAGTCAACTAAAAATTGCCTTGTGATCGATCTGCCGAAAGCAGAATTCGTGCAGTTGTGGGAGAGCCTGAAGGGATGGAACGGCGCGGCCGATAACGTCCGCCGCATCGAGGACAATCCGGCAGGCATGGACACGCCGGAGGGGTGAACGATGAACGAAGAAAACGGGAACGGGGCCGCCATCATTGCATCGATCCTTCGCTGGCATCTCCGCGAGCTGAGGCAGGCGGAGGCCGACACGATCGGGACGAGTATATGGTCCTGGGCGCTCAAAGGCGACTTGGGCGCAGCGTCATGGGTTGCAGAGGTAGCGGCTCGGAAGGTCGCCAGGTACATCGAGGATGCCGGCGTCGCACTTGGCCGGCTGGAGAAAAAGGACATGGCGAATAAGATCATGGCGGAACTGCTGCGCGTCGTGCGCATTCGTGGGGCCAGGGACACGAGGCCACGTCCGCACCTGTTCAAGGTTGCACCATACGACGACATGGATGCGGACCGGGGATATTGAAAAAGGACAATAACAGGAGGTCGAGATGCTTATTGACATGGACGAAATGATGAAGGCTCTGAAAAAGGTTGTGGCGGAGGACGTGAAGCGCGCCATATTCGAGGGGACCATGCTGGCCCAGGGGCGCGAGATTCGCTTCATCGGGAAGGACGAAGAAGCCCTGGACCTGTTCAAGAAAAATGAACTGTCCAGCGAGGAGTACGAATTCTATCGCGGGCGGATCGTGCGCGCATCGAACAAGGTCGAGGCAGTCGAGCGTGAGGCCAGGACGCACAAGCTCCCCATAGATGAAATCCGCAACTTTGTCGATCGGAACTAATAACTAGACCCACGCAGCGGGGCAGGGCTGGCAGCTTGGGGCCGGGTGCATGATCGGGACACTCGACTCCGGCTGCCGGCCCTGTCGATTCAACGTAATGGGAGCATGCCCGTTCTTCGCTTTCTATTTCGCTGGAAGGTCAACAATATTACTAATGTCATGTCCCTGCATTGATATTTTTATTCTAATGCCGGTTTTATCATTGCGTAGAAAATAATCCCTCACAGCACCCCTTGAAGAGATGCCCCCTTTGTCCCCAAATCCCTCTACACGAAAGCCATTGTAAATTCTTTCGTTGTAAATGAAATCTGGGAATGCGGAGCCAATTTGCAGGGAAACGATGTTCTCAAGAATTTTGTTTTCCATAATAGCTATTGTATCCTCCGGGGATTAAGTGCTCAAGTTGATCGTGGAAGGCAATAATGCTGAGCTAATTATGCCTAGCATTCTTTAATTATTTGATTGATTCAATGAGTGTATTTGATGAATCTGGCTTTTAATTGTGAACCGCATTATGATTCTAATATGTCATTCAAAGATAATGTATTGTGGGTGAGCGGATTGATAATAACAGTAATGCTCGTATTTTTTATTATTGCCAGTTCAGAATGGTGGCAAGGTCGGCATTATATATGGAAAGAAAAGCTTTTTCATGAATGGTGGTTGGATTGGCGTCCATTAGCTTTTATTGGCTTGTTTATGCTTATTGCTTACCAGGGTGGTTGGTTAACCCTGGCAACCGTATTCATATTTACAACTATTCTTGTGATTTATGCCTTTTATTTAAGATGGAAAAAGAAAGAGGATCTGATGTGGAAAGATATTAAAGATTCAATTGGTGGAAATGGAGAAAGTAATGGAAGGCAATAGCGGGACGCAATATGAGAAATTTGATTCATTAGAAAAAATGGCACATATCAAGCGCCCATTAAAATACAAACTGCTCATTTTCCATTTTAAATTAATACAATTATTTAAACGGCTTTGGATAATGATTATTCAACTCATCTCATATGCATTCCCATTGGGTGGGGTCATTATGGGCATGATATATCTTTATTCATTTTTTTCCAACATCATTCATCCTGGCAAACAAAATGCCAATCTGTTTATAGATTTATTGATGATCTTTTTATCTATTTGTTTGTTCTATTTAGGATGGTCTTTATTTGAAATAACCCTTAACCATCATTTTAAAGAAGTAATCAATTTGGATGAATTCCAGCAAGCGAATAAAGAATACCATTTAAAAGAATCACTAAAGAGTAAATTCCAGCAAAAGTAGTCGGGTATTGGTTGCGTAGGATTCCCGGTTATCCCCCTTTGTTATTTGTAACTCCCGTTTTTTATCTTCTCCCACGACTCCTTTCCTTCATCATTGTAAACCATGGATTAAGTCTAGTCCCAATAACTTATAAACGAATTGCTTGTTAGAACCCCGATTGAATATATTACCTCTCGATCACTTACCTCCAATTCTTTCCTTGTCAAATTCCTCCAAATCCAGGAACCTGATGCGAGAATTAACTCATCGGGTTTGAAATTCCCCCCGAGTGCCTGTTCAAAATAATTTTCGCAATCTACTAATGCTCGGTTTCCATTTGTCGGATAAAGTCTTTCAAGATCTTCGGTTACTCGTTCATAGACTTTATTAAAAGTCTCATCATCAGATTTTGGAGCAAGGAACTGCACGGCAATAAAGGAGGAAAGGACAGTTGAAAAAAAATCCCAGTCATTAGTTGAAAAAGTAATTTTATTTGGATATTTTTTTAAAAAAGAACTATAGCTGCAAGTTGCATTGATTTTTGCTTGTGTAACTATCTTTTCGCCTTCAATTAATTGTTTTTTATTCATAAATTATCCTCGATTTTTTATTATATGTATAAAAAAAGAATTATCAATGAAAATAATTAACGGTTTTCCAATCAGGTAAAATTGTTTCTGACCAAAGAGCCGTTAGACCCCTTTTTCAGATAGCGGATCTTTCTTTTTTGATCATGCGCATAAATGTCGCCATGGCGAAAACCTGGAATATAACGATCACCGCGAAACAGATCCGCAGCACGTTCCACTCCAGGCTCAGGTCATCCTCGCCATGGTAGATGTCGGTGAGCGCCAAATGGCTGACAAGGACGGCAACCAGCGAGATGATCCCCAAGATAAAAGCCGCATTCGCCTGTTGTTTTATCTTCATACGTTTCTCCTTTAATCAAATAAGGTTATTTGCTATTTTTTAGAAAATATAAAATTCCACCCACAATAAACAAGGTCAATAGTTTTACATACCATTTTTGTTTGTTGAACCAAGATCTTATTGGAGTAAAGATTTCAATCGATATCACAATTAAAATAAAAACTCCAATTCCCAACGCAAGACTCTCCAAGACAATATTTAAAACTTTTATCATTAACAAAGTATACTCACTACTGTCCTAATAAAGTTTTGGTGATATAGAGGCCGGCCTCTCTTTTGGG
>JAEAMF010001545.1_pt1 | contig 15974 bp, 17 predicted proteins | sample 8958721 | NCBI WGS metagenome assembly JAEAMF01 (sample SAMN16933255, study PRJNA681124) | bioreactor sludge metagenome | isolation source: anaerobic bioreactor treating anionic surfactant - SDBS | place: India: Bengaluru | collected 2019-02-28
CCAAATCCAACCCGAATTGCTGGGAATCGCTTGGTTGCTAGCCAAGTTTCACACTCCTGTCACGGCCGGGCGAAGGCCTTAGTCCGTTCCTTCATCCTGACTCCTCAGTCCTCGTTCTTCCTGTCTTCGTTCTGGTCATTGGGGAGATGCCGGGCAGTTCGGTCAGCGTCACTGATACCATCGTGGCTCGACCGCAAATCCGATCTGACCGGAAGGCCAGAGAATCCTATTGCGATATGGACACACGTTCAGCGCACCTGACGCCGATACGTGCCCTTCCAGACGAGCGGAAAACGGGAAGTGGTAGCCGATTCCGGCAGTGATTCCCCGAGTGCCTAGCCCCAGTTCGCGAGTCCACGAGTCGTTCAGGTCATGCAGCCAGGCTCCCTCAAACAGCAGCGGCGTGGGCATGGCGTAGGTGGTAGCTACGGTTCCGATGCCTATCCTGAGTGCGTCGTTGCCAGACAACCGGACTTTCGCCCCGAGCTGCGGCTCGGCCGCTTCCAGCAGCGACCAAGGGAAAGAGAGATAGGAGTGTCTGCTTAGCGGAAGCTCATACCTGATTCCGGTGGTCGCCTGCATGAACAGGCCAAAGCTGCGACTGAAGTTGTACCGGCCGTAGAGCGTGAGCCTGGGCACGATGGATGCCGCCCCATACATGACGTCAGGGTCGCCCCGAAAGCTGGCATACTTGCCAAAGCCGATTCCCGGCCCTCCGCCGCAGGCCCAGCCCGGTTTCATCCGTGCGCGCTCGAAGTAGGGAGCGGCGCAATGTGCGGTTAGCAGTGGTGCCATTGCTGCCAGCACTACCGGCACCGACGCAAGGAACCTCCGTAACGAGGTGCTCACTTCAGCCCTCCATCACGGCCGGGCGAAGAGGTTTTGGGGACAGGTTTTGGGGACATAAGGTTTTGGGGACATAATACTTATCTCGATTCTGTCAAGGGCTGCAGTGGAGGAGAGCGATGAACGCTGAGCGTTCTTGAGAGAAGGTTTCCGCCCGGCTGGTCAACCATAGGACCTAACTACTAGCCGAAATCGGGCCGGTGTCAAGCTGCGACTGAGCCCGAGGCGGCGGAGGAGGTCGCCCGGGAGGTGACCCGGCAGGTCGGCCGGGGGGTCGCCCTCCGGGCAACCGGGCAGGTTGCTCTGGGGGTGACCGGGGAGGCCAGGGGCAGAGTGACGGAGGGAGCCACCGGGGAGGCAACGGGCCGGGCCAGGGAGGAGGTCACAGGGGAGGTGACGGGCCGGGCCAGGGGCCGGGTGACGGGGCGGGTGACGGGGAGAGCAGCGGACAGGGTGGCCGGGGAGGTGACAGAGGGGGCGACCCCGGGGGCAACCCCTGGACAGTCCACCCCCCTCGAAAAAGGCTGAGTCCGCCCCTGTTTTGCACTGTCCTGCCACCTATAGGTACTAACTTAATAGAGAATTGAGAGGAGCAGCCATGAATTTCATGCCCAGTCCGATGAATCTGAAGCCAGAGACCCGGCTGGCGCTGGACGAAATCCGGGGTACTGACGCTCCGTCTGCGGTTTACGGGCTCGAACCGGCCAAGGCCGAAGCGCTGCTCCGCCAGCTTACCGAGCCGATGTTCGAGGGCGCTTCGTTGCCGATGGCAGTGGTGATGCAGTTGCGCTGGTTTGTGCTGGAACTGGCCAAGGTGTTCAGGACCAGGGTCGGGTATGCGCTGGCGTTCCAGCTCGAGCTGGTGCTGCGCAAGTGGCGGGATTACGGTGTGGAGCCCAACACCCTGCAGTTGGTGCTGTGCGAGGTGTGGCGGCAGATCGGCGGCACGCCGGTGCGGGCGGGAGTGCAGCCGAAAGACCGGGACGCGAAATGAGCGGCAGGCAGGCACGGATACATGGCAGCGGCGAACGGGTGCTGCGCCACGCGGTTGCCTGCGCGCTGGTGCGGTTCCGGCACGAGCGCCGGGGCGGACACGGATGCGGCGTGCCGGTGTGTTTCTTTCCGGCGGTGCTGGCATTTGGCCGCGAGTTCCTCTTGTCCGTGCGGCGGCATCCGGGCCGAGCCGGGTTCAGCCCGGCCACGCGCCGCCTGGCAATGAAGTGGTTCAGGCGCGGGGTGTCCGGCCGGCTGTTGTGGCTGGTGGCCGAGGCGCTGTTGGCCGGCCGGAGGGACGACTATGAAGCAGGGTAAACCGGACAATGCGATTGCCGAGTGGAGCGGGCCGGGCCGCTGGCTCGGTCCAAAGTTCAGGCAGGCGACGCACCGCTACCGGCAGGCGGTGCAGGCCGGTTCGGTGCGGGCCCGGGCGGACGGGGACAAGGCCGCGCAGGTCGCACACTACGCCAAGGCCCAGGGGGTCGCTGCCTGCGTCGACATACAGGTCCGGCAGGTGCTGTGCGAGGCCGGGATTCCGCCGGCCATGTTTCTGTACTACTTCAGCTTCAGCCGCCAGGTGGCCAAACTGGTCAGGGGTTTCTCATACATGACTCTACGGAACAGCCTGCCCGGGCTGGTCGAGCGCTGGGTGAGCCGGGGCCTGAGACGGGATGTCCTGGTACGAATCTGCTATGACGTTTTTACGATATCGGACGCGGTCCTCGAATCACCAAACGGGTCCGGGGAGAGTCCAAATGAGTGAGCGCAGACCTGCGGCAGACCGCTGGCGATACCGGCGACAATTGCGGTCCGGCAGGGTAGCGTTCCGGGCAGGGCGCACGACTGCCCGTATGCCGTCCGGCTGGCGGTGCACCAGCCATTGGGGAGGTGCGTATGTGCCCTCAGGAGTTCGCGCGCCTGTCTGACGAGGACCTGGTCAGGGGCCTGCAGGCAGGTTGCGACTCGCAGGAGTTCGAAGAGCGGTATGCTCTGCTGGTCGAGCGGCTGCAGCCGCGCCTGTTCTGCGCGGCGCTGCGCATTCTGCGCGACCGGGACGAAGCCGAAGAGGCCGTGTCCCGGACGTGGGAGAGCATGCTGGTGTCCCTGGGCCGGTACATCCCGGAGCGGTGCCTGGTCTGGACCTGGCTCTACGCCATCGTCCGCCACGTCTGCTACAACACCATCAGAAAGAGCGTGAACGAGTGGGACTGCCTGATTGAGTTCAGGCTGCGCGCCGCAGCCCGCGATGCGCGCGCCCGGGCGCTCTGGGACCAGGTCGGGCGGTACGTGGAGCAGATGCCGGCGGAGTTGCGCCAGGTGCTCATCCTGCACTGGCTGGAGCGCAAGGGGTACGAGGAGATCGCCCGGCTGCTGGGCGTAGCGGTGCGCACGGTCAAGTACCGTTCCGCGCACGCGCTGCTCTGGCTGCAGCAGCGAGCGCCCGAGATGAGAGAGGCGGCAAGATTCTAGGCCCGCACTACACCAGCCAAGGAGGAACAATGGCAGACAATCGTTGGGGCATTCGGGGTTTGAGGCCTGAGCAGGAGTATACCGATGAAGAGCTTGATGCGTTTGCCGAGTTCAGCGAAGCGTCGGTCCGGGGCGAGCGGCCGAGCGTCGAGGCGCAGTTGGCCAAGTATCCCGAGTATGCCGGAACGCTCAGGCCCCTGCTTGAAGCGGCGCGGCGGTTCGACGAGCAGGCGGCGGAGTTCCGGAGGCGCTGGCCTGACTTCACGGTCTGGGAGCTGTTCGGAGCGCGGCCCGGCCGCAAAGTCTAGTTGCACTTTCCGGCCGGTTCGCGGTATTAAGTAGATGACGACAGCTCATTAGACAACTTGTGATTGCGGGCTCGGTCCGGGCAGATGTCGCACCCGGCCAGTCGGCAGGGCCGAGCCCGCCCGCGGCCTGCGCAGGCTGCCCGGCAAGGCCAGCCTTAAAAGAAAGGAGGTGATAGCCATGCCTACCAACCCGGCACAGCGCATCTCGAAATGGAACGCCAAGTTCAACACCGAGCGCATCAAGGGCACACTCGACGACTCCCGCGAGCGGATGTACACCAATGTCCAGGGCGTCTTCCCTCAGATCACCTCGATGGAAGACCAGGTCAAGCAGGTGCTGGACATGTCCGGCATCTCGACCGCGATGTTCGGCCTGTACCTCGACTTCGGGCGCGAGATCTGGAGCCTGGAGCGCAGGGGCATCTCGGGCGACTCGCTCGCCGAAGAAGCGGCGACGCTCGTCGCCAAGTGGGTGAGTCGCGGACTGACACAGGCGATCCTGGAGACGATCAGGACGCAGGTGTTCAACGTGAGCGCCCCGACGCCCTCTCCTTGATGTTGCGCTCAGCAACGACTGCGAACCAGCAGCCCGCCGGGATACTGCCATCCCGGCGGGCTTGCTGTTGTGTCCGGTCCCGGCTACCCCGCCGGCGCGGCGCGGGGAACTCCTTGACATCCGGACGGTTTTCGGTGACACTTAGCAGTTACCGTGATGGGGCCGTGGCGCAGCTGGGAGCGCGCTTGACTGGCAGTCAAGAGGTCACGGGTTCAAATCCCGTCGGCTCCATTTTTCTGTCACCAATCGACTTCGCGAAAGGAGTCTAGTTCATGAAGCGTCACATCTGGCTCGCTGTCGGGCTCGCCGCCGTCGCGCTGGTCGCCGGCTGCGTCTCGAGCGGGACCGTCAAGCCGACGTCCGAGGAGGAGTTGAAGTTGAAGCGCCAGGAGGCGGAGAAGAGCTACTCGATCGGCGCCTCCTACTACGCGCAGCGGAGTTACGACGCCGCGCTGGAGAATTTCCAGCGGGCCATCGAAATCGACCCGGACTACTACGACCCGTATATCGGCGTCGGCAATATCTGGCGGTTCCGGCGCGACCCGGTGCAGGCCCAGGATTTCTACCGGAAGGCGATGAAGCTGGACCCGAAGAAGGCGAAGGCTTACGAGGCGCTGGGCGACCTGTTCCTGGAGATGTCTTCGATGGACGCCGCGCTGGTGGACAGCGCGCTGGCGGTGTACAAGTCCGGCCTGGACCAGGATTCGTCGCTCGTCGACCTGTACAACGGTGTGGCCGAGATCTACGTCCGGATGGGCAAGACCGCCCAGGCCGATTCGGTGTACAAGGAGGCGATGCGCCGCTTCCCGGACGAGATCAGCGTGCAGCGGCTCTGGGCCGAGTTCCTGTACAAGAAGCAGCGCTACCAGGAGGCGGTGGAGGTGCTGCGGCCGCTGGTCGAGCGGTTCCAGTCCGACCCGAACGTCAACAAGCTGCGCGAGAAGCTGGCCGGCGCGCTGGCCGAAGTCGGCAAGTACGATGAGGCGGTGGCGGTGCTGGCCAAGGTGCTGGAGGCCGACCCGGCCAATACCCAGGCGGTCCTGACCCAGGGTGTCATCTACGCGCGCCAGGGCAAGTACAACCAGGCCATCCAGAAGTTCGACGAGGCGATTGCCAAGGATTCCGCCTCGGCGACGGCGTACGTCTACAAGGCCGACGCCCAGATCAAGCAGTCGAAGTTCGGGGCCGCGGAGGCGAACCTGCGGGCCGCGCTCCGGCTCGATGGCGAGCTGCTGTCGGCCTATTCCTACCTCGGGGATATCAACCGCGTGCAGGGCGACCAGAACCGGGGCAAAGCGCTGACCGCCACGCCGACCGCCAAGCTCAGGCAGGCCAAGGCCTACTACGAGTCGGCCAAGTCCTACTACCAGCGCGCGCAGTCTGACCCGAGTTTCGGTTCCTACTGCCGCCAGCAGATCGAGTACGTGGACAAGAACATCGAGATGGTTCAGAAGGAGTTGTTCGTCCGAGAGTGACCGTATGCCGCCAGCCCTAGACCGGCGGGTCCTGCTGCTCAACCAGAACTACGAGCCGCTGACCGTCTGCCGGGGCAAGCGGGCGGTGGTGCTGGTGCTGCTCAACAAGGCCGAGCCGGTCGAGTCCTACCGGTCCGAGGCGCGGTCGATGCGGTTCGCGATGGCGGTGCCCAGCGTGCTCAGGCTCAACTACTACGTGCGGGTGCGGCGCAAGGACGTGCCGCTGACGAAGCGCAACGTGCTGCGCCGCGACAACGGCACCTGCCAGTACTGCGGCCGGCGCCAGACCGACATGACCACCGACCATATCCTGCCGCGCTCGGTCGGCGGCGCCGACTCGTGGGAGAACCTGGTGTGCGCCTGTTCGGACTGCAATGCCCGGAAAGGGGACAGGACGCCGAGCCAGGCGCGGATGGCGCTCGCCCGGCCGCCGAAGAAGCCTCACTACTTCACCTTCAGCGTCAGTGCGATGGGTGAGGTGCCGGAAGGCTGGCGTCAGTATCTGTTTCAGAGCTAGTATTCGCTCGCGATTGCTCTTCGCCCTGGCCGCGGCTTCCGCGGTCCGGGGCGAACCTTTGCGCCTGGTCGAGGTGCGGCCGCCCGCGCTGCCGCGCGGGGTGTTCTTCGTGCCTGCGCTGCGGGCCGGGGACGTGGTCGACAGCGCCGCGCTGGCCGGGGAACCGGCACGGCTGCGGCAGGCCGCGGTCGACGCCGGGTACCTGGCCGCGGCCGCGGCCCTCGACACCTCGAGCGTGAACGGCGGCCTGGCCGCGCGGCTGCGGCTCGAACCGGGCCCGCGCGCGCGGGTGGCCGGCTGGCGGTTGCGCGGGGTCGAGCAGGTCGATTCGGCGGCGGTCCGGCGGGTCCTGCCCGGGCCGGGCACGGTGTTCGACCGGCGGCTGCTGGACCGGGCGGCGGGCGCGGTGCTCGGGCTGTACGAGCGGCGCGGGTTCGCGTTGTGCCGGGTCAGCGCCGACCGGCTGGTGGTGGACGGCGACCGCGTGACGCCGGAGCTGGCGGTCGACGAGGGCCGGCCGGTGCTGGTGCGCTACGTCGAGTTCGCGGGCCGGCAGGGGCTGGGCGCCGGGCTGCTGGACCGCGCCAGCCGGTTCCGGCCGGGCGCGCTCTACACGCCGGCCGCAGTCCGGCAATGGACGCGCAACCTGGAGCGGAGCGGGCTGGTCGCGGTGCGCTCGGCGGGGTTGGTGAGCGGCGCCGGCCACGGCGTGCGGTTTGAAGTCGCGCCGCGCGCGTCCAACACTGCGCTGGCCGCGCTGGGGTATTCGACCGAGGGCCGGAGCCTGAGCGGCGTCGCCAAGCTGTCGGTGAGGAACCTGCTTAACACCGGCCGGCGGCTGGACGCCGGCTGGGTCGGCACAACCGGTCGGACCGACTGGTCTCTGTCCTATACCGAACCGTGGGTGTTCAGCCGCGACCTGGCGCTGACCGGGTCGGCGGCGCTGACGGTGGTCGATACCACCTGGTCCAAGGTCGACATCGGGCTCGAAGCGACCGTCGGCGGGGCGGGCGACGTAGCGGTCCTGGCCGGGGTCGGGTTCGAGCAGGTCGGTGCGGCCGACACCAACCGGGCCAGCCGGATGGCCTGGCTGAGCACCGGGCTGGAGCTTGACACCCGGGACCGCGGCTCGGGCGCGCGCCGGGGCGCGCTGCTGGCGCTGGCCACCCGCGCGGGCGAGCGCGTGCCGCGCACCGGCCCGGCCGGGCTGGCCGGCCGCGTCACCGGCGACTGCAGCCTGTACGGCCCGGCGGCCGGGCGGCTGCTGGTCGAAAGCCGGCTGCACTACCGGCTGGCCTATGCCCGGTCGGGCGTGACCGAGCAGGACTGGTTCCGGGTCGGCGGCGCCCGGTCGCTGCGCGGGTACCGGGAGCAGCAGTTCGGCACCGACCACGCGGCGTGGCTGAACTTCGAACCCCAGTTCGAGGTCGGCGGTCCGCTGCGGGTCTACGGGCTCGGTGACGTGGGCGTACTGCGCATGGACGGAGAGTGGGGCTGGCGCTGGTCGTACGGGCTGGGACTGCGGGCCGAAACGCGCATCGGCACGGCCGACGTCGCCTACGGCGTCCCGGGCACCGGCGACCCGCTGGCCGGCATGGTGCACCTGAGCGTGGCGGCTGATTTCTAGGAGGCGGGATGTCATTTCTTGAAGCGGTCGTGCTGGGCGCGATGCAGGGGCTGACCGAGTTTCTGCCGGTGTCGAGTTCCGGTCACCTGGCGGTGCTGCAGGAGCTGTGGCGCACCCCCGATTCGGCGCGGCTGGGCCTGACCGCGGTGCTGCACCTGGGCACGGCCGCGTCGCTGGTGGTCTTCTTCCGCCGGCAATTGGGCGACCTCCTGGCCGGGTTGGTGGCCGCGGACCCGGATAGGCGGCGGGCGAGCCTGCTGCTGGCCGGCAGGATAGCGCTGGCGTCGGTGCCGGCGGCGATAGTCGGCCTGACGCTGGACGACCTGCTGGGCCGGGTGTTCGCCGCCGCGTGGCTGGTCGGGCCGTTCCTCTTGGTTACCGCTGTCGTGTTGTTCGCGACGCGGTTCGTGCCGGAGCGCGAGCGACGGCTGGGCTGGGTCGAGGCGCTGGTGGTCGGGCTTGCGCAGGCGGTGGCGATACTGCCGGGCGTGTCCCGGTCAGGCGCGACGGTGGCGACCGCGACGTTCCTCGGCCTGGGCCGGAAGGACGCGTTCGAGTTCAGCTTCCTGTTGTCGGTGCCGGTGGTGCTGGCGGCGGCGGTCAAGGAGCTGGTCGGGCTCGACTGGTCGGCAGTCCGGCCGGCGCCGGTGGCCCTGGGCGTGGTCGTGGCGTTCGGGGCGGGCCTGGCGGCGCTTTGGCTGCTGCGCTGGATGATGGCGCGGCGCCGGCTGCACTGGTTCGCGCCCTACTGCCTGGTCGCCGGGTTGGCGATACTGCTGTTCCTGCGCTAGTCCGCGGCAGGGCAGCGTGCCGTTGAGCCTGCTGTCCTAGTCCAGCCGGCGCAGTTCGCAGTCGAGCACCTGCAGCTCCCGGTTCTCTTCCAGAAACTCAGTGATGCGCTGCAGCTGGCGTTCGGCCATCGGCCACTGGGTGTTGACGGTCGCGACTGCCAGCCGGGCGCGCTGCCACTGGTCCTGGTGTTCGACCTCGCAGATGGCGATGTTGTGGTTACGGCGCAGCCGGTCGGTGACGCTGGCGAGCACGCGCCGCTTGTCTTTGAGCGACTGGCTCTGGGGGATGAAGCAGTCGACGAGCAGCAGGCCGACGGCCATCGCCGGCTACTTCGGGGTCGCGAACTCGGTGCGGGCGACCTGCTCGACCTTGTAGAACTCGAGCACGTCGTTCTCCTGGACGTCGGTGATGTTGTCCATGCCGACGCCGCATTCGTAGCCGGTCTCGACTTCCTTGACGTCGTCCTTGAACCGTTTGAGCGAGTTGATGCGGCCGGCGGCGATTTCCTGGCCGTTGCGCTGGACCCGGACCATGGCGTCGCGGGTGATCTTGCCCTGCTGGACGTAGCAGCCGGCGACGAGGCCTTGCCGGGGGATGTGGAAGACCTTGCGCACCTCGGCCTTGCCCAGGGCGATTTCCTTCTCTTCCGGTTCGAGCAGGCCGAGCATGGCGTTGCGGATGTCGTCGAGGGCGGCGTAGATGATGCGATACGTCCGGATCTCGACGCCTTCCTTGTCGGCGAGCTGCTTGGCGTCGGGCAGGGGGCGGATGTGAAAACCGACGATGATCGCCTCCGAAGCCTGGGCCAGCAGGACGTCGCTGCGGTTGATGGCGCCGACGCCGGTGCCGATGACCTTGACCCGGACTTCATCGGTGGACTGGCCTTCGAGCGCGTCGCGCAGCGCCTCGGACGAGCCGGAAACGTCGGCCTTGATGACGATCCGGAGTTCCTTGACCTGGCCTTCGGCGATACGCTCCTGGATGGCTTCGAGCGAGACCTTGGGCTTGGCGGCGGACATGATTCGGTCGCGCTTGGCCAGCAGCCGGCGCTGGGCCGTGTCGCGGGCGGTGCGCTCGTCGACGGAGACTTCGAAGCGGTCGCCGGCCTGGGCCAGGGTGTTGAAACCGAGCACCTGTACCGGGATGGACGGCGTCGCTTCTTCGACCTTGACGAAGTTCTGGTCGAGCAGGTCCCGCACGCGGCCGTGGTGTTCGGCGGCGACGAACGGGTCGCCCCGGCGCAGCGTACCCTCCTGGACGAGGATGGTGGCGATGTTGCCGCGGCCGCGGTCCACCCGGGCTTCGATGACGACGCCGTGGGCCGGTCCGTCGTACGGCGCCTTCAGGTCGAGCTCGAGGCCGACGACGGAGATAGCGTCGAGCAGGTCTTCGACGCCCTGGCCGGAAATCGCCGAAGTCTCGATGCAGGGAGTGGTGCCGCCGTAGCCCTCGACGGTGATGCCGTGCTGGGCGAGCTGGGCCTTGACCCGGTCCGGGTTGGCGTTGGCCAGGTCCACCTTGGTGATGGCGACGATCATCGGGATGCCGGCGGCGCGCGCGTGGTCGATTGCTTCGAGCGTCTGGGGCATCACGCCGTCGTCGGCGGCGGTGACGAGCACCGCGATGTCGGTCACCTGGGCGCCGCGCGCGCGCATCGCGGTAAACGCCTCGTGGCCCGGCGTGTCGAGGAAGATGATTGGTTTCCGGTCGTAGTAGGCGACATAGGCCCCGGTGTGCTGGGTGATGCGGCCCACCTCGGTCTCGGCGACCTTGGTTTTGCGGATGAAGTCGAGCAGCGCGGTCTTGCCGTGGTCGACGTGGCCCATGATGACCACCACCGGCGGCCGGGCGGCCGCCTCGCCGCGCTCGACGACGGTCTGTTCCTCGACTTCCTGCTCCACCCGGATGTTGCACTCGTCGGCGACGAGCATGATGGTATCGAGGTCGAGGCGCTGGTTGACGGTGGCGATCATGCCGATCTTGATGCACTTCTTGATGACTTCGGACGCGGTGGTGTTGAGGGCGTGGGCCAGCTCGGCCACGGTCATGTAGGCGCTGACCTTGACGACATTTGATTCCTCGACAGGTCCGACCTGCCGGCATTCGCGCACCGGGCGGCGGTGCCGGACCTCGCGGCCGCGGACCTTGACCATCGTCTGCTTGACGTTCTTGGCGACCTCGGCCCCGTTGACCCGGGGGCGCGGTGGCGTGGGCGCAGTCGTCGGGCGCTGGCGCTTGATCGACTCCTTGAACTGCCGCTTCTCCTGGCGCAGGGACTGGCGGGCGGCCTCGAATTCCTGCTCGGTGACGAACGAGGTGTAGCCGCGCTCGGGGTACTTGAGGTCCTTGAGAATGGCGATCAGCGCCTCGCTCGAGAGGTTCAGTCGCCGGGCGGCCTCGAAGACCTTCAGCTTTGCCATACTTTGTCGCGGACCTGCTGCTTGAAGGCGTCGAGGGTGTCGGCCGGCTGCCCGGTGTGCCGGGCCAGTTCCTCGTTGCCGCAGCTCAGGATATCGAAGGCGGTGTTGAGGTTTGCAGCCTGCAGCTTGGCCTTGAGGTCGTCGGCTAGCTCGAGCTGGTCGAGTGTGATCCTGCTCGCCTTATTCATGATCAGCCGGTTCTTGTGGTCGGTTTCCTTGAGGACTTCGACCTTGGACTGGACCAGCAGGCTCGCCAGCCAGACGTTCTGGCCCTTCTTGCCGATGGCGATGGAGAATTCGGCGTCGGGCACGACGACGATGTACGTTTCACCTTCCTTGATCACCTCGGCGACCTTCGCCGGGCCGAGCGCCCGGGCGATGTAGACCATCGGGTCGCGGCTCCACTGGACGATGTCGACCTTTTCGCCCGAGAGCTCCTTGATGACGTTCTCGATGCGCGACTTGCGGTAGCCGACGCAGGCGCCGACCGGGTCGACTTTCTCGTCGTTGGAGGCGACGGCGACCTTGGACCGGAACCCGGGCGAGCGGGCGATGCCCTTGATCTCGACCACGCCTTCCTTGATTTCCGGCACTTCGCGCGACAGCAGCCGCTTCAGGAACTCGGGGTGGGTGCGGGAGAGGAATACCCGCGGGCCGATGGGCGTCTTCTCCACCCGGTGGACATAGGCCTTGACCGGCAGCCCCTGGCGGTAGTGGTCGCTCTTGAGCTGCTCGCGGTTGGAGAGCACCGCCTCGATGAGCCCGAGGTTGACGATGATCTCCTCGCGGCCGATCTTCTGGACCGTGCCGGTGACGATTTCGCCCTTTTTCTTGATGAACTCGTTGTAGAGCTTGGTGCGTTCGGCCTCGCGCAGCTTGAGCAGCAGCTCGTCCGAGGCCTTGCGAATGGCGATGCGGCCGATCTCTTCGAGCGGCACCTCGACCCGGACGATGTCGCCGATCTGGGTCGAGGCCGAGCCCTTCTGCGCCTCGGTCACGCTGACTTCCTGGCCGGCGTTGACGACCCGCTCGACGACCTTCTTGGCGAGGTACACCTTGATGTCGCCGGTCTCGGGCGTGATCTCGACGTGGGTTTCGGTCTCGGCGCCGTAGCGGCGCTTGAGGCCGGCGACGATGCTGGTGCGCAAAGTCTCGCAGACGTAGGTGACGTCAACGTTGCGGATTCGGGCGATCTGGGTTATCAGGTTCGCGATCTCTTTGTTCATGGCTGACCTCGATGGCTGGAGTCGGTGCCGCGGGCCTTGGACAAGGCGAACAGCTCATCCCGGGTGACCTTGACCCGGCAGTGGCTGATATCCTTGTAAGGTACGGTCGCGGTGAACTCCTGGTTGTCTTGGCTACCTACGATTGTTGCCGACTGGTCGTCGGCGGCCTGGAGCAGGCCTTCACGGGTCCATTCCCGGGTGCGCATGAAGACGTGCTGGCCGACGGCGGCACGGAAGTCCTTCGGCCGGTAGAGCGGACGCTCGACTCCTGGAGTGGTAACCTCGAGGAAGTAGCGGCCGGGAATGACATCCACTTTATCAAGCTCGCGGGACAGCGCCGTCGAGAACTGGGCGCACTCGTCCAGCGTCACCCCGCGCGGACGGTCGATCATCACCTTCAGTACGAGCCGGTCCATCTGGACGTGGTACAGGTCCAGCGCCATTGAGCCGGCAAGCTCCTCGGCGAGCTGAATGACCGCTGCTAACTGCTGCTTGACCATTTCTCGGGATTATATAGGCAGGTGTAGCCCAGTCAAGGAGGCGCAGCCGTCGGGCTGCAGTAGTGTGGGAGGTGTTATCGCTGTATAACTCCTTGAAAGGTAGCGTGTTATACAATGGAGCCAGTCTCTTTCTCAGCCGCGGTCCTGTTGAGCTGCTGTATCTCGCACGTGCTGTCTTGACACCGTGGTGCCGGGCAATATCCTTCGGTGAGTCAGGAGTGGGTGGAGGAGTCAGAGGCTCATGTTGAGAGTGCTGATGTGCAACTGCCTGGGTTTCTGGTTTCTGCTTTCTGGTATCTGACTTCTGATCTGTCCTGGTTCCTGGATACGGGGCTGTAGCTCAGTTGGGAGAGCACCTGCTTTGCAAGCAGGGGGTCGGCGGTTCAATTCCGCTCAGCTCCACTTCTTTCCAGCAGGTCAGCCATCAAAGGCTGGCCTGCTGGCGTTACGGTTGCCTGCGCCCTGCGGGCGCAAACTGGCGGTAGTGCCGGATGACCGGTACCAGTGAGGGCGAACCTCGGAAGCGCATCCTCACCGCAGCACAACCAGCCTTTGGGTCTCGTGCAGGATTCCTGCCGAGAGCGTGACAACGTACACCCCGGCAGAGATGTCCCGCGTCGATGTGAGCAGGTCTGCCGGACTACCTCGTCAGCACGGCCTTCTTGGTTTCCCTCAGCCGTGGCGCATCCGCCCGGTAGAAGTAGACGCCATTGGCGACAGGCCGGCCTTTGTCGTCCCGACCGTCCCAACTGACCGTGTAGCTGCCGCGCTCCTGCATGCCGTTCTGGAGAGTCTTCACGACTCGGCCCGAAGCGTCGTACACTCTTAGGACTACTCTGCCCGTCTGCGGGAACTGGTAGCTTATCAGCGTCCGGATAATGGGGACGCTACCCGTTTTCTTGACAGAAGAGTGCCTGCTGAGTAGCTTTGGTCATGCCTAGGATGCCACGGGTTGTCGTACCCGGTGTCGCGCACCATGTGACCCAGCGTGGCAACCGGCGGGAGGACGTCTTCTTCTCGGACGCAGACCGCAGTAGATATCTTGACCTGCTGCATGAATACTCACCCGATGCCGGGCTCGAGGTACTGGGCTACTGCGTCTTGAGCAATCACCTGCACCTGGTGGTGGTGCCGGAACGCGAGAACTCACTGGCGCGGGTGCTGAAGCCGGTGAATCTGCGCTATGCCCAGTACATCAACGAGCGCAAAGGATGGAACGGCCGGGTGTGGCAGGGACGGTTCTTCTCCTGTTCGCTGGATGCCCGCCACTGCCTGGCTGCGGTCCGGTACGTGGAGCAGAACCCAGTCCGGGCGCGGCTGGCGAGAAGGGCAGAGGACTATCCATGGAGCAGCGTGGCCGGGCACACCGGGCGTCGGGTAGATCCGCTTCTTTCTGACCGTCGGGGCCTGCTTGGCAGTATCGATGACTGGGCCGACTGGCTGCGTGCCGGTGCCGAAGACGACCTCTTGGACCGTCTGCGGCTCTACACCCGGACAGGCCGCCCTCTGGGCGCGCCCGAATTTGTCGAGAGGGTCGAGCGTCTGACCGAGCGAGTGCTTGACCCCAAGCCGCGTGGGCGTCCGCGCAGGACGGAAAACGGGTAGCGTCCCCATTTAGTCCCGAAGAAGTGGTCACCGGATGCCGACAGGTGGAGCAGGCAGACCAGCAGCGACACTTTACCGAATCGTAGCATCATCTTGCCTCCCTGTCACTGCTGAGGTGCTAGCTTCCACAACCGCTGGTTTCCGCTGCTGATGATGAACCCTCCGTCTGCGGTCTGTTGGCCGGCCTGTAACACGGTGCGTTCTCCATAGGTCCCAGTCCAGACCACGTTCCCGAGTGAGTCAATCTTCCAGATATGCCCGTGTGAGATGCCCTCGATGACAATGTCACCACCTACCACATAGCCGCCATCTCTGGTCTTCTCCACCCACCGTGCGCCCGACTCATCACCGTCCGTGAATACTGTCTTCCACTGCAGTGCACCTGCAGGATTGGTTTTCAGCAGAACCATATTGTAGGGCTTCACATGCTGTAACGGTGGGGGCGCTGATGCCAGGCCAGCCGCAACGTAGCCGCCATCCGGCGTCTCCTGCACCGAGAACAGAACACGCACGCCGGCGTAGTCATGCGCCCACTGCTGGTTGCCTAGAGAATCGGTCTTCAAGAGCACCTCGGCTGCAACGATGTAGCCCCCGTCAGAGGTCTGCTTCACAGGGATGTGTGCATTCCATTGACCGTAGAGTCCGCCGTAGCTCTTCCGCCATGCGAAGCAACCCGACGAATCCAACTTGAGCATGTAGAGGCTGTCGTATTTACACCAAAGACCGCCTGTGATGTACCCGCCGTCTGACGTCTGCTCGGCTGTGTAGACGGTGGCGCCCGGAAAGGCGGAGTACTTCCACTGTTGGGTGCCCAAGGAATCCACCTTGAGAACCATAATTCTGTCCGTGACACTCTCTGCTTCATCACCGTTCGTGCCGGCCATGACGAATCCTCCGTCGGCTGTCGGCATGACTGAGCTCACACAGTCCTCCCAGCCCGCGTCGATGGTCCGGCACCAGATCGTGTTGCCCGCAGAGTTCATCTTGAGTATGAGGGTATTGCACGGGTCTTGCGGAAGACTCACGCCGCCAGCCGTAACAAGACTGCCATCTCCAGTCTGTATCACCGGCCGGAGCCAGGTGTCGCGTGACTGGAAGACCCGCTCCCACTCGATTCCCGGTGGCCCGCCTGGTCCGCCGGGTTGAACGATGCGGACTTGCTTGGTTCCGGTGTCGTTGGTAGTATCGCCATCAGGTGTCAGAAGCGAGCAGCGGGCGGTGAAGCTGCCGGACTGTTGTGCCTGCCAGGTTGAGAAGGTGACTTCCAGTGTATCCCCGGCAGGTATGACCGCGATGGCCGTGTCGTCGTAGGAGACGCCGATTGTCATGCGGACCAGCGTCGTCTCCGACTGGTTCGCGACTGCCGCCTTGATGAGCGCCGCTGGCGTGAAGAAGGAGTCCACGAGGACCGTGTCCGGCGGAGACGTAATGCTCAGCACCGCGAAGTCCGAGCCGATTGCGACGGACGAAAGAGCGAGCAGACCTGCGACCAGCATGACTGCCTTCTGCATTATCTACTCCAGTTGCGCGTTCCTGGACCGAGGATAGCCTTCGGAGTCCGGCTGTCAAGGCGGATGAGGCGAGAGTATCATGGGCTGTAGAAGGTTGAGAGCAAACGGACAACAGGATCCTTGAG
>JAEAMF010001546.1_pt1 | contig 15960 bp, 14 predicted proteins | sample 8958721 | NCBI WGS metagenome assembly JAEAMF01 (sample SAMN16933255, study PRJNA681124) | bioreactor sludge metagenome | isolation source: anaerobic bioreactor treating anionic surfactant - SDBS | place: India: Bengaluru | collected 2019-02-28
AACCAATTATTGAAAAATATTTATAACTATGGATGAAAATGTATTGGGAATTGTAGCAGGAGTATTTACTTCTTTTTCAATGATTCCGCAACTGATAAAAGTTATTCGTGAGAAGAATGTAGAAGATTTATCTTTGGTAATGATCTTAGTTCTTATAACGGGCGTTTCTTTGTGGGTTTGGTATGGTATAATACGTGATGAACTTCCGATTATTATTTCCAATGCATTCGCTGTTTTAGTTAATCTGACTTTGTTGGTTTGCTATTTTCTATTTCGGAAAAAATCTTAAATTATTATTATGATAATTTAAGCTGTTTTATAAAGAACCATTCTAATTAAGACAGAAATGAAGTGAAAATAACTGATAAATATCATTTGAAGTTTAAATTTTCGTCATCAATCATAAAATTATATTAATAATACGCTAATTTTTACATTTCAGCCTATTTAAAAGGCTGAAAATTTGTATCTTGGCGATATATTTTTTGAAGCTGCTGATTTTATAAGAAATTGTGCCATTCGCTTCTTTTCGTAATACCGTTGTATCGATGGCATACAACACATATTTTTATTTTGTATGACTGAATCTTCTTATGAGTTATCAGGAAAATCTTATCCTGAATTTCTTAATCATTTTAAAACTTCACTTCACCATCTTTTTCAGACAGAAAACATCGACAAGCTGAGTCTTGAGAGAGGTTTGCCTCCAAGTGTCTGGAAAGAAATCATGAATCTTAAGCCATTATCTGTTGCAGTACCTTTAGAATTTGGAGGAAGAGGACTGAAAGTGAAAGAATGTTTGGGAATATTATCTGCAGCATCTTATGAATCTCTTCCGCTTTCATTAACGTTTGGGATTAACATTGCTCTTTTTCTGGAGCCATTGGCGAAATACGGGAATGAATCTATTAAAGAAAATATATTTAAACACTTTTTAAATTACGGTGCGATGGGTGGTCTTATGATTACCGAGCCGGATTTTGGAAGTGATGCCTTAAATATGAAAACGCAAAATGTTTTAAAAGGTGATTCTTACGAAATAAAAGGAACGAAACATTGGCAAGGACTTACAGGTTTGGCTAATTATTGGTTAATTACCTCAAGAAATGCAAATGCAGAAGGGAATCTTTCCAGAGATGTAGATTTTTTCATTGCAGATACGCATCAATCGGAACAGAATATTGAGGTTTTAGAATATTATGACAATCCGGGATTATATATGATTCCTTATGGTCTTAATAAAATAGATATTAAAGTTCCAGAAGCCAATAAATTGGTTCCGGAATCTACAGGTTTGAAAATGATGCTCGATATTCTTCACAGAAGCAGATTTCAGTTTCCAGGAATGGGAATGGGCTTTTTGCAGAGAATGTTAGACGAAGCTCTTCTTCATACAAGAAGCAGAATTGTAGGAAATTCAAATTTATATGCTTTAGATCAGGTACAATATCAACTTACGAGATTAGAATCTTTCTTCTCGTTGTGTTCTGCAATGTGTGCAAAAAGTTCTAAGATCAGCGGAATAGATTTTAATCTTTCTTCAGAAGGAATTCATGCAAATTCTATGAAAGCATTGGTAACCGATATGATGCAGGAAGCGGCGCAGATTTTGGTTCAGCTTTCAGGTGGAAAAGGTTACAGAATGAGCCACATTGGCGGAAGGGGAATTATGGATAGCCGTCCTTTCCAGATTTTTGAAGGTTCTAATGAGATGCTTTACACTCAGATCTCAGAAGGAATTTTGAAGGATATGAAGAAAAAGAAAATCGAAAATGTCGGAGAATATTTACAGCAAAATGTGTTAAGTGAAAATGCTGTAAAATTGTATGCACACAATTTAGATTTTACCATTAATTCCGCAATTTCTCAAAGAAAAATGATTGATTTAGGGAAAGTTGTCGCAAGAGTAATTACCGTAAACGATCTTTTGGAACTCAGCAATGCAGGATTTAATCAAAAACTGGTTGATAATTCGGTTGAAATGACGAGACAGGAAATTGTAACGCTTTTGGCATCAATGAATCATCATCAAGATTTAAAACCTTTAGATGATTACTCAGAAAACAGCAACTGGATTTCTTTAGTTTAAAATAAGGAAATGTAATATATAGAATCTCTGCAGGCTTTGTTTGCGGAGATTTTTATTAGGTATTAAAATTCTCTATATAGTTTAGAATAAATTTTAAATTAAATTTATGTATCTTACATTACAATAAGGTCATCGTTTTAATTATACAACATAAATTTTTCAGATTGCCATAAAAACAAAAAGTATGAGAATATACATTAAATATATGGTCAGTCTGCGTTGTAAGATGATGGTGCAGGAAGAAATTGATAAACTTGGTTTAGGAAATGCCGTGGTTCAGCTGGGAACTGTAGATTTTCCCGATGTAATCGACCAGGACAAACTCGAAGTTTTCAGAACAAGGCTTTCTCATTTAGGATTAGAATTATTGGATGACAAGAAAAGTATTTTGATTGAAAAGATAAAAAATACAATTACAGAAATGATTCACAATGCCGAAGAACAGCCAAAAGAAAATTATTCACAATACCTCAGCGAAAAATTAGAATACGATTATACCTATCTTTCCAATGTCTTTTCAGAAGTTAATGGGTATACCATTCAGCATTTTATTATCCTGAATAAGATCGAAAAAATAAAAGAGCTATTGCTTTACAACGAACTGAATCTTACAGAAATTGCTTACAAACTCAATTACAGCAGTGTAGGACATCTTTCTTATCAGTTTAAAAAGATAACTGGGCTTGCTCCTTCTTTTTATAAGCAGCTAAAGCTTAAAAGAAAGAAGAATCTGGAAGATTTGTAAAAATGTGTGATTTATGTAAATGTAATATTTATTTATATAAGCATCTTCTGTAAATTTACTCCATCTTTGTAAAGTGAAATAAATACATCATCATTGTTCTGAAAAAAATAAAAACATTTTTAAAGTATTTTGAAACATAAGAGTTATACGTTTTGCATTAAGTCTCGATGCTAAAAAGAATTGAAAAATTCTTCTGAGAAAAATCCCTTTTTCTTTATTGAGTTCAAAAATAATAATTCCGGAAAGTTAATTGCAGCATAATCAACGATAAGTTGTTATAAAGAAAATGATGCAATAAGAATTAAAAAATAACAGAGAATTATAAAAATTCCAGAAAGATCTCACCAGATCGCAAACTATTTAAAAAAAGTTTCCCGATCAATTTTGAAAAAGGAAAGCCGTAACTCGGCATAATAATACCATGAGTTTTAAGAATCTAAACTTAATTAATCCCATCATTCGCGCTGCTACAGAAGCAGGATGTCCAATGCCAACAGATTTGCAGATCAAGATGATACCGCAGATTCTAAACGGTAAAGACATACTATGCCAGATTTCGCGCGGAACAGAAAGGATGACTTCTTTTACAATGCCTGTTTTGCAGATGCTGAAAAAGAACAATCCGGATCATAATGATACAAGAGTTTTAGTTCTTACACCTACCAAAGAGACTGCTTTACAGATAGAAGATCACTTTAAAATGTATACTAAGTATCTTCCGTTGTCACAGCTTTCGGTATATGAAGGGATCTCAAACGGAACTCAGCTTTCTTCACTCAGAAGAAGATTAGATCTGTTGATTGCAACTCCCGAAAAACTTTTGGAATTAGACGATCAAAGGCACATCACTCTTTCTAAAATAGAAGTTCTTATTATAGACGATGTAGAAATCTTATTAGAGAAAGATAGAGATGAGCTGAAAAGATTGATAGGTAAACTGCCGATGAAAAGACAGAATATATTTTATTCATCAGTAATTTCTAAAGAAGTAAGCAGTTTTGCAGAAAACATATCAAACGATAAAATAGAAATTATGAAAGCAACAGAATATTCTGCTGTTTCATAACTAAAGAAAATAAAAACCGTAATGTTGAATCATTACAAACAATAAAACAATTTTTAATACCAATACAATGCAACAAGGCACAGTAAAATTTTTTAACGAAACAAAAGGTTTCGGATTTATTTCTCCAACAGAAGGAGGACAAGACATTTTTGTACATTCTTCAGGATTGAACACTAAAATGATTCGTGAGAATGATAAAGTAGTTTTTGACGTTGAAAAAAGCGAAAAAGGATTAAATGCAGTTAACGTAAGACTAGCATAATCGATATATATCGTTACAGAAAGCTGCCTCGCAAGAGGCAGCTTTTTTTTGTTTTTATAATTCGTTAATCGTAGTTCTACGACACAAAATCGTAGAAGTACTACAAAATTTTAAAAACAGTTGCAAAAGATTAAAAAATATTTTCCCTCTTGTTATCTTTGATATATAAATCATCACAAAATATTAACTGTTTAAAATTTACTTATCATGGCAGCAAATTCAAGAGGAATCTTAAAATTCAATGGCAGTGAAGGTCAGAAATTACTAAAGCTGAATTACAGCGTATCCCGATCTACAGATGTTTCTGGTAGAGTTGCTTCAGATCCGTCTAATGCAATCATCAAATTAACAATTGAAGCAACAGAAAAATCTGACATCTTAGAATCGTTACTCAACGGAAAATACAAACCGACATCCGGTGAAATCACTTTCAACAAATCTCATGAAGAGGGAACTTTAATTACCCTGAACTGGGAAAACGGCTACGTCATTCAGCACGAAGTAGATTTCGATGCAGTAGACGAAAACTCAATGCTTATCAGCTTTGTAGTAAGTGCAGAAAAAATCAACTATGGTAATGCAGCTTATGAAGGTCTTTGGCCATCAAGCTAATCTGTAAGATGCATCGCATTATGGTATATAAAGACCGTCCGCAAAAGACGGTCTTTTTTGCCTGAAATTTATTTTTTTGTTTTTATGGCAGCAATTTCCGTCTTCCGCTTCAATCTTTTTGTTCCGCTTCGCTTCACAAAAAGGATTTCCGCTCAAGCCCGGCTGCAAAGTAGTTATATTTAGTAACGAGGTCATAAAAACAAAATTTAGTAAACCTTATTTACATTCTACAGGTTGCAAAATAAACAGTTAGATTAAAATAATAAAAGTTAATAGATGAACATCTTTTAGACTTTTAATTAAATAAAGCAGAAAGATTTTATGATTCAAACTTTTTTTGAATTTAAAGCCTGAAGATTTAATATTTAAAATCTGTAGGAGTAAATAAAATTTAATAACTTTAAACCACCACACAATCACAAAATTATGTCAAATACCTCAGAAACATCAAGAGGTTCTACGTTTCGTCCGTCACAGAATGCGGCAGGAATCTCAGAAAGCCATCACAACGGGATCAACCGTTTGGTAAAATTATCTTTGGTTATTGAAGGTAAAGTTATCAGATATTACAAACATTTCAGACTCAAGCAAAGCACACAGCGCCATCATGAGTTTACCCTTACATTAGCTCACGATGTTTTGGGTGACAGACAAACCCACGCATTAGAGGAAGCCAATAAGTTTTTAGGAAAAAGATTAACGGCAGTTATTTCTTACAAAGATATAGAAAACAGTCCGGAACGTACATTTGTAGGCGTTATTACGCAGGTAGGTTTCAGTCAGGAAAAAATGAGTTTGGGAAATATTGTTTTATCCGGCTACAGTCCGACTATTTTGTTAGATGGTGCTCCTCATATTCAGAGTTTCGGCGGAGATCAGCCTGTAAATATGGGAATTATCGCTGAGGAAGTCATTAAACAAGGCTTAGACAAAAGCCGTTTCGATATCAGAATCGACACCAATGATTATTCGCAGATCATCTACAGCAGCCAATACGATGAAACTCATTACAATTATCTTGCAAGAATGGCAGAAGCTTATGGTGAACAGTTTTATTATGACGGTGAAGTTCTTCATTTCGGTAAACTTCCGCCACAAAATAAACCAATTAGATTAGTTTACGGAAGCAGTGCGAATGATATTAAAGTCGAACTCAAAGCAGTCCATACAAAACCAAAATTCTATGGTTACAACAGCAGTACCCATGAAAAACTGACTTCCGGAGCAACGCCGATTCAGCATGTTGGAGATTTGGCAAAAACTGCTTATCAGCATAACGAAACCATTTACAGAACACCATCTTTAAGGGTTGCTCCCATAAAGGCTGCAACAAATCTGGATGTAGAATATTCACAAAAAAGTACAGCAGGAAGTGAGGCAGTAAACGTTTTTACGATTTCAGGCTTCACCACAGTTCCATTTTTACATCCCGGTTGCGCAGTTGATATGGAAATGCGGAAACCCGACACCAATGAAACTTCGTATTTCACAAAAATCATGGTCACAGAAACCACTCATGATATCGACACGATTGGTCATTATACAGGAAGTTTCAACGGAATTGCATCCGATACAGGGTTTTTACCAAAACCTGAGTTTACAGTTCCCAAAGCCGAACCACAGATTGCTACTGTAATTTCAAACAGCGATCCGGAAGGACAGGGAAGAGTTCAGGTGAGATTCGACTGGCAAACTAATGACACAACGCATTTTATCAGAATGATGAGTCCCGATGCAGGAGGAACAGATCAGATTACACAAAACAGAGGTTATGTTGCTATTCCTGAAGTTGGTGACCAAGTAATGGTGAATTTTGTGCATAATCATCCAGATCGTCCTTTTGTAATGGGTGGAATGTTCTATGGCGGAATTGGTTTGGGTGGCGGAATGAACAACAAAGTAAAATCTATTCAGACCAGAAGCGGTCACCGTGTCATTTTTACAGAAGACGAAAGCATCATCATTACCGATAAATCAGGAAATAAAATTCATCTTGATACCACAGGAAGCAATATCAATATCACGGCACCGGAAACCATTAATATTAAATGTAAAAATTTTAATATTGATGTTACAGAAAATATGAAAACCAATGTCGGGATTAATAAAAGCAATACCGTTGGTATGAATATCACGGAGACAGCAGGAGCCAATATCTGGCAAAATGCAACGCTGAATTACAATCTGAATGCGACTAATATTATGAATATGGCATCCGAAAACTTCACGTATGATGCGACGGATATTCACAAAAATGCATCAGAAGGTATTGAGGTTGCTGCTGCTAAAGATTATATCCAGAACAGTGAACAGACCATTCATAATTTATCTGGCGAGAAAGGGCATAATGCATAAAATCTAATGATATGGGAGGAGAACAAAAAGGCAGAATACAGATCTTCGCAAGAAATATCAGAGGAAATGCCAATGGCGGAATTTTAGAAGAAAGCAAATTTACCAAAAATGTTGCAGGAGGAAGACAGGTGCAAAACGGATGGAGTGGTGGTGTAAATCATGATGTGAATCAACCGAAAAAAGAAGCTTTAAAAGTAATTAAAGTAGAAGGTCCGTTTGATGAAAACAATAAACTGGTAGATTGTATCGAAAAAGGGAAATGGTATACTTACAAAGCAAAATTCAACCGTGAACCCGGAAAAGATGAAGCGCAAACCTTAAAATGGGCTTCAGAATACGATGAAAACGGAAGAAAAAATATATTAATAGATGTCTCCAGTAAAGGTTTGATTGAAATTTCACATCAGGTTAATAATTCTTTTACGGCGCATAAAGTGAAAATTTATGCCTACTTCCAGACTCCGCAATCCCATACAAAAGCCGAAATTATACAAGGTGAAGTTGTAATAGTAGTGGGAACAGAGCAGCATTCTCAGTCTTATGGTAATAAACTGATGTTTCCTGCACAGGCGGTGAGAGAAATCAGAGAAAATTATAAAGATCATAAATACGCCAATATTCTTATTTTTTCTGATGCATTTACCGATATGCAATTGAGTATTATCAAAAGAGATGCAAAAAAGTGGAATTCAAATCTTTATTTTAAGAAAATAAAAACAGTTGCAGAACTTATAAAATATATTAATGAAGGAGACGCTACCGTAAGTCGGGGAAAAGCAAAAGTTTCTACCATTAAAATTTTCTCGCATGGTTTGCCGAGCATCTTAGATTTTGGTTTGGATGGTGATAATGAGGAAGCTCAGCGATTTAAGAATGAGCATGTATCAGAATTAAAAAAAGATTCGTTTACTTCAAAACCCGAAATCTTTTCTTACGCCTGCAGAACAGGAAACAGTGATGATAGAATTGCGACGCTCAACCCGTCTTACCAATATGATGCAGAATCTGTAAAATTGGTAAAACCAAAAGAAAGTTTAGCACAAAAACTAAGCGATCATTTGGATGCAAAAGTATATGCGTTTCTAAGAAGAAGCAATTATACTTCGACATGGCTTGATGGTGGTAATAAAGAATACAAAGCACTCTACATGACGATTGAGGACGAGGGAGTAAGCAATCCGTTCAATCCTAAAGATTGGTACAGAGCAACGCTTGGTGACAGCCGATGGGATGAATCTCTCTGGAATTCGCGCGGTGCTTTTTTGCTGCCGACTTCTGGAGCTTCACCGGGAGGCGTTCTTGCAACAGGAATGTTTGTGTTTGAAAAAGGTAAAGAACCAGTAAAAAAGTAATCAAGAAATGAAAGTTTTAAAAATAATATTGTTTTTCGTCATCGTTTATGTATTAAGCGTTTTTACAGCCTACTTTTCGATGATTGATTATGAAGATACAGTCTCGTCATCCTGTTTAGAATGTTCTTTGGTGCGTGATGTATTTCTTTTACCTGTTTTCAGCAGTATTGTTCTTACCTTTTTATTTTTTGTATTTAAGAAAGTACTCAAAAAGAGAATGTTTATTTCTATTGTAATCGTACTGTTGTTTATTACTTTTAGTTTTTTGAATAATTATTATATATTCATAGACCGGGTTTCAGCCTGGAGTTCTTTCTCATTACAAGGCGAAATAATGGGCATTATTTCCGATTCTTATTTGTATTTAATAACCAGTGCTGCAATTTTTTTTATGGTATTGATGAGATTAAATATTATAAATACCAATACTGTTTCAGTACGTGAATCTACTCAGTTTCATGAGTGATTTTATCTGTAATATTTAAAGATTTAATAACATTTTTTCTAGAACAATATTTATGCAAGAGTTGCTTTTATAGGCAACTCTTGTAATTATAATGGCTATTGTCTGTCTGGTTTTGTTATAATAATATTCTCATGAATTTTTTAAAAAAAGTAAGTAATCAATTTCTCTATTATTAATTTCTTTTCAGAAAAATGAAAATTATTAATCAGGAAAAAATCAGGGAAAATACGGAGATTTATATCCGAAGAATAAATTAATTTTACCAACAAATAAATTCATTGTGCTAATCGTGATTTAAGAATCATAAGTGTTAATTTGTAGGGATGTGGTATTTTTTACAATGTAATATATTTTTTTATTTAATAATATATGTATATTTGTATCGATTACCAAATCAATTAAAAACTCTAACCAACCAAAACTTAATAATATGATAAAATTTCCCAAAAAAGGTTTCAAGCCTTTAATTAATACTGCTCCTTAGTATATTCTCAATAACATATTCGTAAAACATAATCATCTATAGAATTTTTTAATCTCTATGCAATAGATTTTGTTAAACTTCTGAGCAAGGTCTTGAGTTGTACTGTTTTGTACTATTTAAGTATTGTTGTGCAGGTTGCAAATATTCAGATACTCATTTAAATAACATAAAAACTAAACAGAGTTTCACTTTTAAAAACAAATAATTATGGACGGAACAATTGGAGAAATCCGACTTTTTGCCGCAAACTTTGCCCCTAAAGACTGGTGGTATTGCGACGGCTCATTACTGGCAATCAGATCAAACACAGCTTTGTTCGCTATTTTGGGAACAACCTATGGTGGAGATGGTAAAACGACTTTTGCATTGCCAAATCTTATGGGAAGATCTGCAGTTGGCGCAGGGCAAGGACCGGGATTGTCTTACTACGATCTGGGTGAATCTACAGGTAATAATACTGTAACATTAAACATGATGAATCTGCCTCCACATACACATACTGCAACAGGAAGTGTGGTAATACCTGCATTTTCTGAAGAAGGAGATTCGGGATCACCATCAAACAATGTTTTGGCAGCAAAAGGTGCAATGTATAGTTCTCAGGGAAGCGATTCGACAACAAAACCTATACCTCTTCCTTTGCAGGTAGGTGCTGCTGGTGGAAATGCTCCTTTATCGATCAATCAACCGTCGCTGGGAATGAACTATATTATCTGCATGTATGGAGTTTTCCCTCCAAGATCTTAATATTTAAATCAGATTTTAAAAACTAAAAACAATACAATAATCAAACACTCAAATTATGGAAGGGTATATAGGAGAAATTCGTCTTTTTGCCGGAAATTTTGCACCATTGGGTTGGGCATTTTGTGACGGTACACAATATAGTATATCAATGTATGAGGCATCTTTTGTCATTCTGGGAACCATATACGGAGGAAATGGGCAAACCACATTTGCAGTTCCGGATCTTCGCAGCCGTATTGCTGTAGGAACAGGTACCGGAGCTGGTCTTACAAATATCAGTTTAGGACAGGCAGGAGGTTCAGAATCTGCAGTGATGACTTTAGCTCAAATGCCTGCACACAATCATTCTGCAAGTTCAGCAATAGGTTTTCCTGCTTATTCAGACAGCGGAGATACAGGTTCTCCTTCAGGAACTATATTAGGAGGATTACAAGGTGCTTATTCTACGCAACCTGCAGATACTCACATTGCTCCTGCTACAACTACAGGTTCTTTATCTGTAGTGGGAGGGGGTATGCCTTTTGGAATTATACAGCCTGTTTTGGCAACCAATTACATTATTTGTCTTGAAGGAATTTTCCCAAGCAGAAGTTAATTTAGTAAATCTTTAACCTTAAAAAACTAATCATTATGGACGGAACAATGTCAGAAATCCGAATTTTTGCAGGAGATTTTGCTCCAAAAAACTGGGCATTTTGTCAGGGACAACTCTTAAATATAAATACTAATCAGGCATTATTTGCATTACTAGGTACTACATACGGTGGAAACGGAGTAACGACATTTATGCTGCCTAATTTTGCAGGAAGAGCACCTATGGGAGCGGGCAATGCAGTTGGTGTCGAAAAATATCAGTTGGGAGAGATGTCTGGAAACGAAAAAGTAACATGTACATTGGCAAATATGCCTACACATACTCATGCTTCAGGTACCGAAACTGTAGCTATTAAAACTTTTTCGGATGGCGGAGATACCGGCTCACCTACCGATAATACGCTTGCATCGTTATCTGGTTTATACTCAAATCAGACAGCAGACACAACTCTAAGACCCATATCTACGGCATTCAATCTAAGTGTTGCAGGAGGAAGTCAGCCTATCAATATACAACAGCCTTATCTAGGAGTGAATTATATTATTTGCCTGTATGGAATTTTCCCATCAAGATCATAATTGACAATCAACAAACCTCTGATAGTTTATCTGTTGGAGGTTTTATTTTAAAAAAATGAAAATAGCTTTACTCTTACCACGATCCGTAATCTATCCTTCAATTTCTTTTGATATTATGGATGGGTTCACACAGTCGTTAAAAAACATTGGTTTAGAAGGATACCACGAAATTGTATCTTCAGGAATCGGCGTTGCCGCAAAGCATGAAGAAATCTATGAGCGTTGTGAACAGTTTTTATTGGAAGGTGCAGACATCGTCATTGGATATATAAATCCTCTTGCGGCAGAATTTGTACATCCACTTTTCGAATCTTCAGATAAAACATTGCTGGTTTTAGACAGCGGTTATCATTTTCCTGCTTTTCAGGATAAACTTTCCCATGCATATTTTATTTCTTTACAGGGAAGCTTATGTACAAGAGTTATTGTACAGCAGGCAATTGACCACGGATATAGAAATTTTGCATTTACCTGTTCGTTTTATGATGCAGGCTATCGTACCTCTTATATATACTCAAAAGCAGTTGAAGAAAAAGGAGGTACAATAGGATTTAATCATATTACTTCTTTGCGCCGAGCAGATTTCACTTTATCTCCACTTACAGATTATCTTCAGAACGAGCAAGAAACTGCTGTGCTTATATCCTTTTGTGGCGATATGGCAGAAGATTTTTTCAGCAGAAGTAATGAAATTAATGGGAAGCATTCCATTTATGGAACAGCATTTACGTCAGAAGAACTATGGCTGAAAAAAATAGCTTATCCGGGAACTGACTGGAATTCTGCAGTACCATGGTCACGGAATCTAAAGACTCCTCAAAATGAAATTTTTGTGGAAACAATGAATAAAAATAAAGAAGGGAAAGCAAATCTCTTCTCATTATTGGGTTGGGAAGCTGCACTTTTTATAGGAATGGAAAACGTTGAATTCGACAATATGTCAGTCGATTCACCTCGTGGAAAAGTGTTTATGAATCCCGAAAACAGATTCACAGAAGCTCCTGTTTACTATGCAACCGTAACGAAGGATGAAATTACAGGAAACTGTATTCTTGAAAACGTACGCCTGGCTTCAGTTACAGAAGAAGAACGTGAAAGTCTGAAAATCAATATAGAAGCTATGCAGAATGTTGAGGCAAATACATGGCTTAACGCTTATGCTTGTTTGGAATCATGAATATAAAATCTAAAATATCAGTATTATGTAATAATCGTATGGCAATTCCTGCTTTGCAATCCCTGTATTCATCAGGACAGCTTTACGGTATTGGTGCACCGGAAGGAAATACAGACGTTGTTGATTTTTGTATGATGCTTTCAAAACAATCGGGTATTCCGTTAATTATCATGAAGAAAGAAAATTTTTCACTTCAGATAACTGAATTAATAGAAAAAGCAAACCCTGAATATATTTTTACCATGACATTTCCCTGGAAGATTTCAGATGAAATATTGAAAAAATATCCGGCTAAATTCTATAATTTTCATTATGGTCTTTTACCGGAAATGCGTGGTGCAGATCCTGTATTTCAATCATTAAGAAGTCAGGCTAAAGAAACAGGGATTACTGTTCATGCAATAGAAGAAAAAATTGACAAAGGCGTTATTATACTTAAAAAGACTTTGCCAATAAGTTCAAATATGACGCACGGTATTTTATGTACTAATCTATCTTGGTTAGGAGCTAATCTTCTTAATGAACTTTTATCTCTGTTAAAAAATGGTTTTCAGGGAACTGAACAGGAAAATTTAAAAGCAAAATATTTTAAAAAACCACAAGCGGAAGATGTGTGCATATCATGGCAAAAATCTGATGCTCAAACTATTGAAGCTCTTTCCAGAGCTTGTAATCCTTGGAACAAAGGTGCATATACTCAATGGAATGGTTGGAATATAAGAGTAGTTGAAGCTACTGTTGTTGAAAAAATAAATGATCTGCCCAATTCTCCGGGAACTATTCTGTCACTCAGTGAAGAAAGCGGTTTAATTGTAAAATGCAGTAATGAAACTCAGCTTCGTCTGGATATTATATACACAGACGAAGGTTTTATGAGTGGTCATAAATTAAGTGCATTTGGCTTAAAAAAAGGCAGTCAGTTTGCCAATTTGTAATCGAAAATGTTAAATATGAAAAATTTCTATCTAAAAATTAAAAAACGAACCAACTTTATCATTTTAGTGGGTTCGTTATTGTTTGCCTCCGGAGCGTATGCGCAGACAACTCTTGCAGCAGGGGATATCGCCTTTACGGCGTACGACTCTACTCCGTTAGCGGGTGCAGGAGATAGCTTTTCGTTTGTATTGCTCACCAATATTTCGAGCGGAACAAAAATAAGTTTCACAGATCGGGGCTATAACGGATCCGGATGGCAGGCTGCAGCGAGTACAGAATCTTCCATTACTTGGACGAGTGGCACTGCATTGCCGGTGGGAACCGAGGTGTTTATTGTTGGGCTTGTAGCTTCTACCTACAATCCTGCTTCATCTACATCAACGGTTAACGGTACTGTTGCTCTTACTGAAGGAACATCCACAAACGGACTCTCATTATCTAATGTTGGAGATCAGATTATAGCGTTTCAGGGAGGAAATGGCAGTATCACAGGATCTGGAGCGTACTCTATTGCAGGAATTAACTATTTTTACACTGCAAGTTCAACCTCTGCGGGATGGAATATAGGAGCATCGGCAGGACCTAATGCTTCGTTAATGCCTCCTGGTCTTACTGGTGGAACCAGTGCGTTTTATACAGGATCTGTTACGGGAAATACGCTTGCACAGTCAGGAAAATTTGATTGTTCTGGCACGCCCACTACAACAGCCGCAAATGTGCGTACAGCAGTGATGACTCTTGCGAACTGGTCACTTAATACAGCTTCTGTTGGTCAGTATTCAGGATGTACATTTCTGGCTAGTAATCCTGTAATTACGGCGAATCCGGCAAACAGAACTATATGTGCAGGAGGTAACACCACTTTTACGGTTGCTGCTTCGGGAGCTACTTCTTATCAGTGGTATCAGAATTCTGGAAGTGGATTTATTGCTTTGACTAATACTGCTCCTTATTCAGGAGTTACAACCAATACTTTAACAATCACAGGAGCTACTTCAGCAATGAACGGTTATCAGTATCGTGCGGTGGCAATTGGTTCAGGCTCTGCTACTTCTAATGCTGCTACATTAACGGTTGTAAACATTAGTACAGCCGGTAGTAAAACGGATGTTTCTTGTAATGGAGGTTCAAATGGTCAGGCTACGGTTGTACCATCGGGTGGCATAGCACCTTATTCATATTCTTGGGCTCCTATCGGTGGCACAGCTGCAACAGCAACAGGACTTTCCGCAGGAACTTATACAGTAACGGTTACGGATAATTTTGGATGTCAGACCACAAGAACATTTACGATTACCCAACCTGCAACGTCAGTTTCAGGAACCACAGTTGTAACAAATGCAGCATGTAACGGATCTTCAAACGGCGCGATCAATTTAACAGCTACAGGCGGAACCGCACCATACACGTTCAACTGGGGTGGTGGAATCACGACTGAAGACAGAACGGGATTATCGGCAGGAACTTACACGGTAACGATCACCGATGCGAACGGATGTACCGGAACAGTAAATGCAACAGTAACCCAACCTGCAACGTCAGTTTCAGGAACCACAGTTGTAACAAATGTATCATGTAACGGATCTTCAAACGGAGCAATTAATTTAACAGCTACAGGTGGAACCGCACCATACACGTTCAACTGGGGTGGTGGAATTACCACTGAAGACAGAACGGGATTATCCGCAGGAACTTACACGGTAACGATCACCGATGCGAACGGATGTACCGGAACAGTAAATGCAACAGTAACGCAGCCTGCAACCTCAGTTTCAGGAACTACGGTTGTAACAAATGCAGCATGTAATGGATCTTCAAACGGCGCGATCAATTTAACAGCTACAGGCGGAACAGCACCATACACGTTCAACTGGGGTGGTGGAATTACCACTGAAGACAGAACGGGATTATCCGCAGGAACTTACACGGTAACGATCACCGATGCGAACGGATGTACCGGAACAGTAAATGCAACAGTAACGCAGCCTGCAACCTCAGTTTCAGGAACTACGGTTGTAACAAATGCAGCATGTAACGGATCTTCAAACGGCGCGATCAATTTAACAGCTACAGGCGGAACCGCACCATACACCTTCAACTGGGGTGGTGGAATCACAACTGAAGACAGAACAGGCTTAGCTGCCGGAACTTACACGGTAACGATTACCGATGCGAACGGATGTACCGGAACAGTAAATGCAACGGTAACGCAGCCAACAGCATTATCGGCAACGATTTCTCAGACGAATGTAAGCTGTAATGGCGGATCTAATGGTTCAGCATCGATAACAGTTTCTGGCGGAACTGCACCATACACTTATTCGTGGTCACCGACAGGCGGAACTGGCGCAACGGCAACAGGACTTTCTGCAGGAACATATACAGTTACGGTAACGGATGCTAACTCTTGTTCAACAACAAGAACGGTGACTATTACCCAACCTGCAACCTCAGTTTCAGGAACTACGGTTGTAACAAATGCAGCATGTAATGGAT
>JAEAMF010001547.1_pt1 | contig 15956 bp, 16 predicted proteins | sample 8958721 | NCBI WGS metagenome assembly JAEAMF01 (sample SAMN16933255, study PRJNA681124) | bioreactor sludge metagenome | isolation source: anaerobic bioreactor treating anionic surfactant - SDBS | place: India: Bengaluru | collected 2019-02-28
GTCATCTGATTTACTCAACAAATATATATCAGGTACGCATCTTTACGAAGAACCAGATATATGCTTAGTACATGACAAAATTTCGTAATATTTTGAATATCAATAATATATGTTAATAACTTGGTGATAACTTTTTAGTATAAAATGATATAAAGCCCTGATATTCAGTACCTTAGATAAAATACCGACAAGTATGAATCCAAGGTACACGAACCCCAGGGCTGAGAGTTAAAATAGCATTTTATTCGAAACATTGACACAAATTTTTGGGGACAAAATGAATTTGGCCCGCATTAAGTTCTTTGGCTTATTTATCTGTGCTCTTTGCAAGGTTCAAACCGTCTGTTTCGAGAAACTGGCAACCGGTTTTGACTGCCCGGCTAAAGTGGATTCTTCCCTGCGCAGGATCCAGCGGTTCATGGCCGAATATATACTGGACACACGGCACATTGCCCGCTTTATCTTCGCCTTGTTACCGCACAAGCCACCGTATCGTCTGACCATGGACCGAACCAACTGGAAATTCGGATCCACCGATATCAATATCCTGGTACTGGCCATAGTTTATCAAGGGGTGGTCTTTCCGGTACTGTATAAGATGATGCCCAAGAGAGGCAACTCTTCTACCCAGGAGTGAATCGCACTCCTGGAAGAGTTCATCGAACTGTTTGGCGCTGACAGCATTGAATGTCTGCTGGCTGACCGGGAGTTTGTTGGCCAACACTGGCTGACCTACCTCAACCACCGACATATCCACTACCATATCCGAATCCGGGAAAACTTCTGGGTTGTTATTCCACGAAATAGACATCATGTAAAAGCATCCTGGTTGTTTAACCACTTAAAGATCAATCAGTATGAATTTTACCGGGGGATCGTCTATGTCAATGGTCAGCTTTGTTACCTGTCCGCCTCAAAAATCAAAAACAAGCTGGGGGCTCCGGAACCCCAGATCATTGTCTCGTTTAACAAACCCAATGAATCACAGTCATTATATAAAGAACGATGGCAGACTGAATCTGCATTTAAAGCACTGAAAACAAGCGGTTTTAACATTGAAGACACCCACTTGACCGATTTGGACCGTATCAATAAACTCCTGGCACTGGTTCTTTTTGCTTTTACCTGGGCTTATCTGGCAGGAATCTTTCTGGACTTGCTCATCCCAATCAAAATCAAAAAGCATGGAAGAAGGGCAAAAAGCTTATTCAAATACGGATTAACCTATCTTGCGAGTGTCCTGTTTTCCAACGATATAGATAAATTTAAAGATGTTTGTAAATTTATGTCATGTACTTAGCAAATTGTGTCATTTTTAAAATAATTCAAGTTAATTGTCTTTTAATCAATTATTCAATCAGTTAAATAAAGGTGAGTAAATACCAACGACATAGCATCAAATATTCCCTGGTAATAGTTTTCCGGTTCCCACAACTTCCGTTTTTCTGGTAATTTGGTTTTGAGTTCTGGATACATTTCTGAAATCTTCCTTGATATTTCAAACTTATGTTTAGCTCCAAATACTTCAAAGGTGTCACGAATCTGTCTTTTAGAATATTGGTAAACGGTCATCTTGTTTTTAGTTAAGTCACATAGTTTGATGATTAGTTTTTTAATCCTTCTGGCTTTATTGGATTTAATGGGATCCTCAATGATCAGAATTTTAGGCTCATAATAGGCGATGATTTGGGAAATACGAATCAGACATTTATTGTTTTCTGGTGGCTGAACAGTAACTACTCCATAATCAAGAATTTCTCCCTTGTGGCTTAAGATGACATAACCAAAACCTACGGTATTTGGATAAATTGAAATAATTCGATCGTCATTCATACTTTTTGCTAAGTGAATCTTTTAATGAGATCAAAAAGGAAATTCTGGCTTGGGTTTTTCTTGACTGATTTTGATTTTTAAGCTCCTCGACCAAGGGTGGGATATTTGACAGAATCTTTAGAGCTGTCTCTTTGATTTCAGAATCAAGTATTTGTTCACTGGAAACATTAAACAAAAGATGATAAGTGAATATTACTTCAAGACTTGGCTTCCTTACGCCTCTCTCGAATCTTGAAAGAATTGAACAGTCTTTCAGGTTCAACAATCTGCAAATATCATAAATCATTATTTCCGTCTTTCGACGAAAAACTCTCAATAAATTTCTCATAATATATTTAAAAACAATTAGTTAATAATGTTGTCTTAAATTTTAGAAAAATTTTAAATTGAGAATAGAACTGATTTATTGCCAAATTGTCAACTTTTTGAAAACCTTACCTAAAGTCCAGTGATAGGTGTATCTGAATTTACCAATTCAGATACACCATAACCCGACTTTAGTTAAGGATTCCAATTGGAATATTCTTTATCCAATATTTCTTTAATATGCCTTATTTCATTTTCTCTTTCTTTTGTTATATTTTCTTTTGTATTAGTTTCTTTTGTTATGCGTAAAATTTTCGCTGGCTTTTGGAAAAATTTACGCTGGAAAATGGAAAAATTTACGCTTGTTTGGATACGTAAATTTTTCGCTTGTTTTATTTGAGTAGAATAGAAGATCACTGTTTTTCCCCTTCTTTTTCCTCTGTTATCTAAAATATTACCATAACTATCCAAAATGGTTATCATTTTTCTTTTAAACAAAGAGTCGAGAGCATAAGTAATAGCTTTCCTTGACAAACCTGTATTTGAAGCAAATTGATTAATGGTAATTCGATCTGTTTCTTTTCTTGTACCAGTTTCCTTATCGAACCATCCATCTGTTTGCCTGATAATGATTAGTAATACTTTAAGTTCTGACTCACTTAATTCTTTAATCAATTTGAAAAAAGTATTTGGGATTTGAGTGAAGTTATCTTTTGTCATTATACCAGATGATAAAGGAATTTTAAAATCAAAGAAGTACTTAAAAATTGCCGAATTGACAGAAAGTCAGTTCTATCCAATTTTTCTGGTAAGAGGAAAATATTGAGATGATTTTAAGAGTACCAACACAATTAACTGAAAAGCAAATTGAGGAATATCGGGAATTGTACAGACGGGATTTTGGTGAGGATATTTCAAAAGAAAAAGCAGGGGTCGAAGCTTTGGAGTTTATTCGATTTGTGGCTCTGGTTATTGATGACCGTTGAAATATTTATGGATTGTGATAATATTCAAACGACTCGTATAAACAATTATTTAAGCCCAGAAAGGGGTAACAGATGTTTATGCGAGTCAAGCTTAAATAATTCTGTTATCCCTTTCTGGTTTTTGCTATGAGAGATATTAATTACAAATATTTTCTCTATGCAAGAAAATCCAGTGAGTCGGAAGACCGTCAGATGGCTTCCATCGAGGATCAAATAGCAGAGGTTAAAAAGGTCGCTGAGAAATACAATTTGAAAATCGTTGACACTATCTCAGAGGCCAAATCTGCGAAAGAACCAGGTCGAGTTGGATTTAATTCTATGTTAAAACGGATTCATAAAGGAGAAGCCCAAGGGATTCTCACTTGGAAATTGAACCGTTTAGCCAGAAATCCAATAGATGGAGGTCAGATAAGTTGGATGCTTCAACAGAACATCATAAAACATCTTCAGACCTTTGAAAGAGAATATAACCCAAGTGATAATGTATTACTGATGCAAGTAGAGTTTGGTATGGCCAATCAATACGTTAAAGATTTAAGTCTTGATGTCAAACGAGGTATGAGACAGAAAGCCGAAAGAGGCTGGTATCCAACAACTCAACTGCCAGTCGGATATATGCACAAACAGGGATATATTTTAGGAATTGATGATGAGATAATTCCTGATCCGAATCAGTTTCCAATTCTGAAAAACCTTTGGAAAATATTTCTGACCGGAAAATATTCAATCCCAGAAGTCAAGATGAAAGGTGATGCTATTGGATTAAAAAACAAAACGGGAAAGAAGTACTCAGTAAACACTTATCATCGTCTTTTTGCCAATGAATTTTATTGTGGATATTACAGTTGGAGGGATAAGAATAACGATTTAGTAAGGTATAAAGGTAAACATAAAGAAATTATTAGTCCGGAAGAATTTCAGAAAGCACAAACGATTATTTCTGGTAATACCAATTTTAAGTCCAGGGATAGAGCATATAATTTCCCTTATCGAGGTCTGATAACTTGTGGAGAGTGTGGCTGTATGGTTTCTCCCGACCATAAACTACAAGCTATTTGCACAAAGTGTAAATTCAAATTTTCGATCATTTCAAGCTCAATTTGTCCAAGATGTAATACCGATTTATCAGCAATGAAAAATCCAAGTATCATCGACATCCTGTATTATCATTGTTCAAAAAGTAAAGGCAAATGTTCTCAGGGTTCTATTACCCGACAAGAAATTGAAACGTCAATTGAGAATGAATTGAAGAAAATATCTATCAATAAAAGTTTCTATGAATGGGCAATGAAAGTACTGAAATCTGAAAATAAAGATGCCAAGAAGGATTCTGAAAATATCATCAAAAATTTAGAGTATAGAAAAAAAGAAATCGACAACAGAATTAACGGATTGATAGATATAAGGGCTGATGGTGAGATCAGTTCTAAGCAATTTAATTTATCCCTGTCAAAATCACAGAAAGAATTAACTTCAATTGAATTTGAAATTGAGGAAGTTAAGAGACAAGAAATTGAATGGTTTGATGATAAAGAGAAGGATTTGAATTTTGCTTTGGAAGCTCTGAAAAAGTTTCAAAAGGGCACAGATTCGGTAAAAACTGAGATAGTCAAGGATTTTGCTTCGAACCTAACTTTATCTGAAAAAAAGCTTAATATATCAACAAAAAAATCTCTTTTGGAAGTTAAAAGTTATATTCTCCCTCTTAATCAGAAAATTCTGTTTCGAACCTAAAAATGTCTTTATAGATTATGAATATATCTCAATTTTTTGACCTAAATATCCACTGTGCGGGCACAGTATAGCTTTATCCGAACTTGCCAATTTGGTAACTTTCTCAATAGGTAAACCATTATTAACTCACTGGATTTTTTCTTTGTTTAGAGAATTTAATACTGAGATTTTAACCATCGTAATCGTTAGTGGTGATTTTGAATAATCCCGATTATTTTACCAATCCTTGCTGGAAAAAGTTGATCACTTTATTTCATTGATAATATTGCTAATAAAGGATGAAATTAATATCGCTGTGAGAGGTCAAAAATAAAAGAAGTAAATAAAGAGTAAAATAAAAACTAATGATTCTCAATATCTTCATCCATTTCTTCAACGGTAGGCACAATCTCTTGAGGATAATCCTCCCCAAGAAAATCTGGTTCAACCAGAAAACTATTATCTCCAATAATAATTGGGTCGAGTTCAAGTGACCTAACGATACCATCATTAGAGGTCATGATCTTATAAGAACCTGGATTATGTATTGTCTGATTTGTAAACATATATTTTAATTAGCTGAGATTCTCCAGCCTTTTTCTAATTCTATTAAATTGGCATTAAACTTAAGATCAGGTAATCTCTGTAATAATATCCTATATTTACAAAAAAATTCTGATGCTGAGTTTTTACTTTCTATAAAAGCATGTTTTATCTCTCTTTCTACCTCAGGAGTTGCTTTATCTAATTGATCTTTAATTAATTGAAAAATAATAGGCATTATTTGCTGTTGAGGAATATTGGTTGGTACAGTTACTGGTGCCGGTGATTTCAAGTAATCACTAGCTCCAGGTGTAGATAAAAATTCAGAAACTATATTGAATGGTTTTCTGGTTTCCAACTCTTTTTCAAAACTTGTATGAATTGACCACATAAGCTCTTCAAGTTCTTCTGAAGGAATTATAACATTTAAGCCAATTTCTTTTGCATCTCCACGGCTAAGAGCATAACCATGATTGAAAAAATCTTTATTAAGTTTCTCTGCTATTTTAGAAGCCCTCCCCTTGTCTTTCATATGCAACTGCAATAATTTCTCTCCCAATGCAGTTGAAAGTGAAGAAGAACGACTAGCAAAGCCAATAGTAACAGGATTGGCAGTTTCTGTTAATTTTAAGAAAACCTTTTCAAGATGTTCTTGATTCTTCAACTTACATTCTTTCTTTGCAAAACCAATAAAAGCAAGAATATCCTCATAGGCAAATTGTTTTACAGAACCATCTTTCTCTCGAACAGTTATTTGAGGATCAATAGGACCAAGACAACCGTACTTTCCCATTATAATTTGATCCGCCCCTAAGGCTAGAAGCGTTGCTGCGCTAAATGCAGAATGGGAAATAAAAACATTAACTCGCTTAAACTTTGTTCTTAATAAAGAAATAATCCTTGATGAAGTAATTGCATCTCCTCCAAATGATTCGATTAATAAATCTACTTCCTCTTTATCGTCAGGTATTAATCTTATTTGATCAATAAACTGATCAAGTGAATCGACTCCAATTTGCCCTCCTATCCCACTTCTTTGTGAGGTTATATAAGCAATAAAAGGAAAACCCCTTAAAGTTTCAATTTTTTCATAAAGAGATTTTCGGTCTGAATATTTCATATTCCTCTTATTTTAAAACAAAGATAACAAAAAAGCCATATCAATAACATAAATAGCGACACTTTACCAATCATATTATTTCGTGGAGAGAGACTTCGGATTAATGCAGAATCTGAGATGCAAATGGATAACCTTCTTTTTTCATTATGCAATAACGTCGGACAAACATTAATCACACTTACGTTGGGCCGTTTCAACGTGATCTTTTCTGATTTCCTTGCTGATATCAGCAAGTTTCCGACGCAGTTCAACTACGTCCTGCTTGCAAAGGGATTTATAAATCTCCCGATATGGCTTATATATCTTCATATCGGTTAATCCGAAATGATGGCAAAATGTTACCCTAGTTTGACAAAAAGTTATTAACAAAATAAACGATAGAAGGTCTCTCCCAATGACTGCTCTGACCGTAAAATTTTCAGCCACAATAAGATAAATTTAGAATGATCGACTATAAGATTATTTGGTTCTAAAAAATGTTTTCTCGATAAAAACTATCAATAACTCACTAGATTAATTGCATTTAGGGTAATATCATATTGGAACACAAAATAAAGCTATATTGAAAGTGACTCGTTATATGTATTTTAAAACAGGTAAAAAAATTATTGTTTCTATCATCTTGATTTTGAATTTAGATTTATGAGATAATTTTTAAATCTATGTTTCCCCTGTAACAAGTTTTTTAATTGGTTACTTTTCTTATAACTGTAATACTCAATATGTTCATCCGGCAAATAATCTAAAAACTCGTGTGCTTGCTTTGCTCCACCAGATTTCAATGCGGTAATAATATGTAGGCTTTTTCTTGCACGAGTCATAGCGACATAAAAAGCATTTTTGGTGATCCAATTCATATTCACATCATCAAATCCAATAATAATCACGTGGTCAGCAGATAATCCTTTTGAACCTACTATCGTAATCAATTCAACTGCGCCCATTTTTTTAATTTCAATTTCTTCCAATTCAGCCTCTTCCTCCTCTTGATGCTCAATTTCCGTGACCCTTACCTGATTAATAGATTTTTTTTCAATATCATTTAGAAGCCGATTTTGATCAGCTATGTCAAAATGATCTGCAATTCTTTCGATTTTTTGTTTTATTGTTTGACTATTTATTTCCAAAATAGATTTGATCTCATTGCATTTCATTATTGCTCTTTTAATTTCATCGGTTTCAAGATCATAAAAGTTTTGTTTGTTATTCATAGCTATTTCAATCATTTCATGTACCCTTTCTTCAGTTATAGTTTCATAATATAGAACTTTTCGGAAAGTAAAGTTATTTTCGGGATTATTGGCAAGTGAATAATAGTTTAAGATCTTATAGTAATCATCTGAAAAACTGCGATTTTCTGCTTGATATTCCGCTACTATATTCTTGATTTTCCTTTTTGATTCTCCATAAAATTTAAGCTCTTTCGCTGGTGTCAAAATAAGTAGAAAAGCATCTTTTTCTTCTCCTTCAGTTAACTTAGTTTTTCTTTCATCAATAGCTATTTTATTATCTGCTACAAATTTTTCTATGAAGTCTACTGCTGTTGATGGGGTTGCACAAGCAATAATTTGTACTTTTGGTTTATCATCGGATGCTTTTATTGGTAGAAAAATCTTCTTTATACACTCCGAATCACGTGTTTGTTGAATAAAATAGTCAGCTAATTTTGTGATATGGAAGCTACTTCTACTGCAAAATGGCAACATACCATTAACATAATCATTATTTTTATAAAGATTTCTTATTAATGTTGGTTTTCCTGATTTTAAATGTTCATAAAGTACTTGCTCATCATCGCCGACAATTAAAAGCCCCTTGGAATTGTGTACTGATTGACTTATCAAGGTGTCTTCAGCAACATTAAAATCTTGGTATTCATCAATAATAAAATAACTGCTCTTATTTAAATTTGTGTTTTCAGCCAAAGCATCTTTAGCACGTAGGATTAAATCAGCAAAGCCTGCTGAATTATAAAATTGACACAACTTAAAATAAGTTTCTTTTAAGTCCTGCCACTCGACTGAAATGTTAAAATCAGCGTTGTGTAATTGCTGCTCAAATTTATTCCAAGTATAAATCCCTCGATTTATTTGTGGAAAGAAGGCTAAAACATCCCCCCAAACAACATCCTTCCAAAATTGTCCTATTATTCGGAAATATGGCTTATAACGCCATGCAATTGTGCCATGATTTTGTTCAACAATACTTCGGGCATATTTATGAAGTGTCGAGACAATAATATCGCTCTTTTGACTTTGATTTAGCAGAATATCTCTATCAATATCTCTTTGCAAGTCAGAAACTAATTTCCTTACAAAGCTCGTAACAAATACTTTTGCTAGTGGGTCTTGCTGATACCAGTGATTGATTTTATTTAAAAACAGATAACTTTTACCTGTTCCTGGCCCGGAAACAATTAAGAACTTTACGGCTATATGTTCTGCGATAGCCAAAGAATTTTGATTTCTATATTCAATACGGTTATTATCATCTAACGAATCAAGTTCGTTACGTAAGGTATTGAGTTCGTTGGTATCGAACGGGATACCATTGTTGTTAATTAAATGTCGCATTATGATAGAAAAGATTTAGATTTCAATGTTTACAAATTTACATACTATTAGGTATTTAAGTCAAATAGGAATGTACTGACAAGTTTATCAATTATAAAAATCTTCGTAAAGTCAGTTTTTATGCCTGTATTATCTTTAAAAAGAATTTGTAAGAGTATTCTTTTCCAATAAAAAAGGGCGTATTCGCCCTTTAAATTAATTTTCCGACATTTTGATTGTCGGTTGGAGTTTGAAGGATGTAGTCAACAGCTCTTTGTGCCTGGGCACCGGCCAATACCAAAACCTTGGAATCGTCTTTGAATGTCCTGATCCAGCTTTTGATATATGAAGCACTGTTTTCAATGGTTTGTTGCTCTATTCCTGATATTCCACAGAGAAAAGAAGCTCCCATTTCTGCAACAAGTTCCTCTTGACTGTAATCCCGTGATCCAAACCTATGATCTTTAATTCTGGCATGACGTCCAAGACGTTTTTCATGTCCGGTACTATGAACCAATTCATGAAAGAGAGTTGAATAGTATTGATGATCATTAAAGAATGTTCTTGGATCAGGAACACAAACCACATCGCTGTCTGAGTCATAAAAAGCCATGTTGCCACCCTTTTTTATCAAAGGACAATTATTCCATTTGCCAATTATTGATTCAGCTTTCTGAACAGGATTAAAATCATGATCATAAGCCTCTCCCTTAGGAATTCTTTTTTCATCTATCCCATGAGTTTGTGAGATATTGAAAACATAATAGTATCGAAGAAGCGGAATACTCTTTTCTTCTTCATCTTCTCGTTTGAGCAACTTCCAGAAAACAACAATGGTTGCTTTTTCTCCTCTGCGGATAGTTCCTCCAAGGAATTTAGCTTGCTCAAATGTTAGGTAAAAAGGCAAGGAATCTTGTCGGCTAAGTAACAGCCAAAAGTTGATTCCATGATAAGGTCTTTGGGTCACAAGATTGCGAGGTATTCCACCTGCTGTTCTCCAGGGTATCTGCCAAGGTATAATCCCATTTTCAAGAAGATCAATAATCTTTTGTGTAATGATCTCATAAATATCAAACTTACTCATTCTTAACGCCGTTGCCTTACGGACTTGTTTTGGCTTGTGGCACGCCGGTTAATGATTTTCAGTTGAATTATGGTCTGGTGAGTAAAAAAGAATAGAATGGAGTTTTTGCCTTATTGGCAATATTTCAATTCTATCTTCTTACTCTTTTAAAAGAATAAAATCGGAAAGTGCACTATTCAAAACCGGAGATAACATACTTTGCTGAAACAGCATATTTGGGCAAACAAGTCCTTTTTGGCATAAAGCAAGAGGATAGGCTTTTACATACCTACGTTATTGGTAAGACTGGTACAGGAAAAACCAATTTACTTCAGACACAAATTTTTCAGGATATATATTTAGGTAGAGGCCTCTGTGTAATTGACGTGCATGGAGACTTGATTTTTAATATATCACATCAAATTCCAGAGCATCGAAGAAAGGATGTCATTTACCTCGATATTACCAGTACACATCATGGATACAATTTCAATCCATTTGTTAATGTCCCTTATGAAAAAAGAGCTTTAATAGCTTCAGGTATCTTAGATGTATTCCAAAAGCTTTGGAGGTCAGCCTGGGGATTAAAAATGGAGCATATTTTAAGATATATTGTCTTAACCCTCTTAGATCAGAAGGAAGCTAATTTCTCTGATATATTAAGAATAATAGATGATGAAGATTTCAGAGTTAAATGTATTCAAAATATTGTCGATGAAAATATTAAACGGTTTTGGCTGAAAGAGTTTGATCAGTATTCCAAAAATGACATACTGCCAATTTTGAATAAGATTGGAACCTTCTTGGCTTATCCGGCCATTAAAAGGTTGTTGGTAGATAAAGGAAAGGAGATTTCTTTTCGGGATATCATGGATAAAGAAAAAATATTGTTGATCAATCTTTCTAAAGGTGCCTTAGGAGAGAATGTTTCGTATTTCCTTGGATCACTTCTTTTAAACTCAATTTCCTTTTCTGCTTTTTCGAGAATAGACATTGAGGAAGAAAAGAGAACTCCATTTTTTGTTTATTTGGATGAATTTCAGAATTATACAACTCCATCTTTGGTCAATATGCTTTCAGAGTTAAGGAAATTCAAACTGGCTCTCATTATGGCTAATCAATATCTATCCCAATTAAGCGATGAAATCAGGGATGCGGTGCTTGGCAATGTCGGAACATTAATAGTTTTCCGTTTAGGTATTTCTGATGCTGTATATTTCGCCAAAGAATTTTATCCGGTTTTTGAAACCATTGATCTAGTCAACCTTTCCAACTATGAAGTATATATCAAACTAATGATTGACGGAAAACCTTCAAGGCCATTTAGTGCCAAAACTATCAAATGGCCAGAATGACAATTTTTCAGTTCTATTCCAATTTTCCCATTTCGCTAAAATGAGGGAAACTTTAAAATGCTGAACTATGGGAAAACTTAATGAAATCTGCGAAGTAGATATTATCTACAAGCGTCCGGTTATTTCTTCGATGGAAAGTATCAAATGCAGTATAGACATTGTCGATATTTTCCGCAAACTCATTCCTGAAGAACGGATTGATTTTAAAGAGTTCTTTTTGGTTGGTCTCTTAAGCCGAAGTAATCATCTTCTTGGCGTTGCTCAAATTGGCGTTGGTACGACTACCCATACAGCCATTAACATCAAGGAAATCTTACAACTGGCAATTAAAACAAACGCTTGCGGGGTAATTCTCTGCCACAACCATCCAAGTGGAAGTTTAAGCCCATCTGAAAGTGATCTTTCAATGACAAAAAAGATCAGGGATGCCTGTTCGTTGTGTGATATTACTCTGTTAGATCACATCATTCTGACCAGCGAAGGGTACTACTCCACCGCTGACAATTCAGAAATTTAGCTTTAGCCTCCTTAATCAAGGAGGCTTTTATATATTTCACAGTATATATTTCCCAAAATCTATACTTTTTTTATCTTTACCTGAATTTATCTATTGTTCTGAAATTAACTGAATTAATCACCTAAATTCCAACCAAGATGATAACCTTTATTGTCCTTGTAATTATAATTTTAATCGTTATCGCTGTCCTAAGAAAGCCTAAAAAAGAATATCATTCTCACTGGGCACAGTTATTACCTAATTTCAAGTATTCAACAAAAGAATTTTATGAGCTGGTCAGAAATGAGATGTTGAGCCATGAAATTAGTGGATTGTCGTTTGATGAAGTGTCATTACGGATTGGCAGTATCGTTTCATCAAGCCGATATTACTTGCGAGTTCGCTGGCAGGAATATTACTATGACCTATGCTTTGCCCCATTTGGTGATGGCTGTTTTGTCTCTTGGTGGCTGATATTTGAAACGACTACTGCCGAAGAAATTTTAACCAAAATCCCTTTTATCGGTGGTTGGCTTCAGCGAGCTTTCTTTCAAAAGACTTTTTACCAAATTGATACAGCCAGTATGTTCATGACCTATTCGCATCACTCTGTCTTAGCGGTTGTTGATGAAATAACTAAGAATACCGTTATCAGATTGACAGAGGATCAAAGAAAACCAGACATTAACAACATCTTTAAGAGATAATGAGCTCCGAAAAGGCAGTCGAAAACTTCTATGCCTGGGAATTAAGAGGCCGAGGATATTATTTAAGCCCTTATCCGATCGATCTCGAACCACCATATCAGTTATTTTATCCGTTCAGCGAAGGCAGTGATGATTATGTCGATGATGGTAAAGTCCCAACCATCTTTCAAAGGCTATTTCCTAAAAAGCGAAAGGTCAAAGAAGAACCGGAAGATGAAGAAAACGCACCTGAATATTTTAATTACAATCCGAACTTAAAACAGCTTAAAATATCATTTCCATTAAATTATGATTTTAAGAAAGACAAGACGATTGAATTCTTGAATCTATTGGCGGAAAGCAACCATCGATTATCTTTTGAGATAATTGGTAAAGATGATTCTCTAGCTCTACAAATTGTCTGTGATCCTCTAGATTATATCCGTCTCCTTAACTTACTCCACGCCTATTTCCCTGATTTGATAATAAATGGCCAAGATATTGAACCATTGCCCTTTGAGGCCGAAAATGAGATTCTGATGGCTGATTTTGGATTCAATGAGGAGTTTATGAGACCAATTAATACTTCAATTGATTCATTAATTGGCATATTGGCAGTTTTAAATAATTTGAGACAGGGTGATATAGCTATTTTGCAAGTTATATTCAAAGGTGTAAATCATCCTTGGGCATTCAGCATTTTAAATTCAGTTGGTTTGGGTAAGGAAAGCTTTTTCCCTTATTCACCGGAAATGTCGCCTTGTGCTAAGGAAAAGGTTTCTTCACCGCTATTTGCTGTTATTTTACGAATAGCTGTTCAATCAAATTTTTCGGCTCAAGCTAAAAGATTAGCTAATGAATTAATCTTGAATATTATTTCGTCCTCTCGATCAGATTACAACTCGTTAGTTCCTTTAAATAATGAAGGCTATCAATATCAATCCCATTTAGAGAATTTAATAAGCAGAGGAACTAATAGGTTAGGAATGATAATGAATAGTCAGGAACTGGCTTCTTTTATTCATTTTCCTTATTCACCTAAACTGATTGATAGCCGAGAGAAAACTAAGGCCGTCCCTGATATTTTAATTAACAATCCATACTTTATTGGCATCAATTATCACAACGGTATCGAAAAGAAAGTTACCCTAAATGATGAACAAAGATTAAGGCATACTCATATTATCGGAGCAACCGGAACAGGCAAATCTACTTTCATTGCTAATCTATTCCTCGAAGATGTTAAGAAAGGTAATGGCTGTGCCATCTTTGATCCTCATGGAGATACAATTGATGAAATAATCCCTCATATACCGGAAAACAGGTTAAATGATGTCATTTTATTCGATCCATCAGACAATGAATATTCGCTTGGCTTTAACTTGCTTAGGGCGGAGAATGAAACTGAAAAAATAGTCCTGTCATCTGATTTGGTTGGAGCATTTAAGCGTCATTCAACTTCTTGGGGTGATCAGATGACCTCTGTCTTATCAAATGCCATTAATGCTTTCCTCGAATCTGGCAGAGGTGGCACCTTGCATGACTTGAAACGGTTTATCATTGAAAACAATTATCGGAAAGAATTTTTAAAGTCAGTTAATGATGCAAGTGTAAAGTATTATTGGGAGAATGAATTTAATTTGTTAAAAAGAAGCAACTTAAGTCCATTGTTGACCAGGCTTGATACTTTTCTCCGGCCAAAGACTATCAGATATATCCTGTCACAAAAAGAAGGTTTGGATTTTGATAAAGTCCTAAACAGGCGAAAGATATTGCTGATTAAACTGTCTCAGGGATTAATTGGCGAAGAAAACAGTTATTTGCTTGGTACTTTAATTTTGTCAAAAATTTATCAAGTAGCTCAAGCCAGACAAAGTCTACCTCCCAGAGATCGCTTACCCTTTTACATATACTTAGATGAATTTCAGAACTTTATTACACCATCAATAAGCTCTATTCTTTCCGGAGCCAGGAAATATGGTATTGGATTAATCTTAGCTCATCAAGAGTTAAATCAAATCAAAGATGTTGAGATAAGTAATTCGGTTTTATCAAATGCCAATATCCGTATTTGCTTCAGGTTGGGCGATGTTGATGCCAAAAGATTAGAAGGTGGCTTTTCATCTTTTGATAACAATGACTTACAGAACCTTAATATTGGAGGTGCGATCGTTCGGGTTCAAAGAAATACCAATGATTTTTCTTTGAAAACTTATCCTTTGCCAAATATACTTAAGAATAATAATCATTTTGTTATTCTTGAAAATAGCCGGAATTATTCAATGAAGATTTCTGATATTGAAAAGGAGATAGATAATAGATATATATCAGATGATAAAGAACCGAAAATAGAACCAGAACCTAGGAAGAATGAAGTAAAGAAATCAACGGAAACTGAAATTCAGGAAAAAGGTGAAAACTATATTGAGAGCTTAAAGGAAAAAGAAAAAATTCAAGAACACCGTTATCTACAAACCTTCATTAAAAAGATCGCTGAACAGAGAGAGTTCAAAGCCAGCTTGGAAGAAGTTATTGAAAATGGCCGAGTTGATGTTTCGTTGGTTAGAGGTGAGATTAAAATTGCTTGCGAAATTGCTGTAGCCAATTCAGTTGATTATGAAGTCAAGAATATTCAAAAATGTTTAAATGCCGGATATTCATTTGTTTGTGTTATCTCAAAAGATGAGAACCACTTAAATAACATCCGAGAAAAATCTCAAGTTGAAATTCAGGATCAAGGAAAGATCAAATTCTTTTCCCTTAATCAGATTATTGAATTTTTAGATTCCTTTATTCAAGTTGAAGAAAGAGAGGTTAGGAGGATTAAGGGATATAGAGTGAAGGTAAATTATTCGGCAGTTGATACGAGATAAGATTATCAATTTTTCTATTGAATTGTATATTTTAAGATGTGAGGTTTGTGACATGATGAATATTGATTTTTTCCAACGGCTGATAGTTATTTAGCGTTTTGTTGAAATGATTAAATGATTAAATCACAGGAAATGCCAACGGGCACAACGCACAGCGTCCTGGTAGTACCGACTGACGCTGCTGCTGGAGGCCTGGCCACCCCAACAGCGCCGGACCCGAGCGAGGTTAGGATACCCAGCATCCACGGTACCAGACCAATAATCGGTACCCCCAACAAAGCCCAAACAATCAGTAATTGAATTAAATTCAGCAATAGTTGGTAAATGCCAGATGTTTTGAGGAGTATTAGCTAGGGTTTCTCCATCTTCATTTAAATGGTTCATCGCAATAATCCGTACCTGTTCTCATGAAGGGCATAAATTTTCAAGG
>JAEAMF010001548.1_pt1 | contig 15935 bp, 16 predicted proteins | sample 8958721 | NCBI WGS metagenome assembly JAEAMF01 (sample SAMN16933255, study PRJNA681124) | bioreactor sludge metagenome | isolation source: anaerobic bioreactor treating anionic surfactant - SDBS | place: India: Bengaluru | collected 2019-02-28
CTCCGGCACCGCGTAAAGCACCGCCTGCATTGAAAAGCAAAGCCGCACCGAAAGCTGATGAAGTGTTTCCGCTCTCTGAGAACGATCTGAAAGAGTTTTAAATGGAATTCGACGGAGACGCTCTCACCATCGATTTATCGATGAGTATGGAAGAGATTAAAGAATTTGAAGCGTTCGTCCGTCCCCGTATCGACTATATCGATCGTATTGAGATAGAAGATGGGGGGATATTAAAAAGCAGTGCTCTTCTGGCTCTTTTAGCGAGCTTAAAAAAAACACGCCGTGAACTCATCATCCCTTTTTTAGAAAAAGGGTCGATCGTTTCACCGGTGTACGGAACCATTCATTGGATATGTCATGACTAAACAAGAACAAGTCAAAGCCATTTTTATCGAAGAGGCGGGAGAGATTATCGAAAAGCTCGATGTCGATATTCTCCGCTTTGAAGAAAACTCTATCGATTTTGATCTTCTAAACGAAATATTTCGAGGGGTACATACCCTCAAAGGGAATGCCAATGCCTTCGGATTCACCCGCTTGGGCGAATTTGTCCACCATTTTGAGGATGTCCTAGACTATTATCGCAGCACAAAAGAGGAGATCGAGATCATTCATCTCGAACTCATTGTCAACAGTGTCGATGTAATCAAAGAGGTGATGGTATGCGAACTCGACCAGCTCCCTGATCTGCCTGAGGACTATGAACAGTGCTTAGAGGGGATTAAAGTACTGATCGCATCCAAAAAAGGGGGATCGGTTCAGAGCAGTGCTCCGGCGGAGCCTGTTTCTGTATTTGCCGATCTTGCATCGGAATTCGGATTGGAATGCTCTGATCAGTATGAGAATATGATGACTCAGTCGATTGAGATGATGCGTCTTTCCCAACAAGAGGGGATGCAAATCTATCGTATCGAATTGACTCTGGATCCGGATAGCTACAAACGGGGGTTCGATCATCAGATTTTTATCGGACTTCTTGCCGAAAAAGCGGTCTTGATTGAGAGTGTTTTCAATTTTGAGTCGGTTCCGGTAATGGAAAATTTCTCGTGTGAAGAGAACTATTTGCCTAAGATGGGAATTATCCTTTTAACAACTCAAGGCGTTTCAGAAATTGAAGAGAATTTTGAGTTCTTATTTGATCATGAGTATTCGATACGTGTGATCGAAAATGCAGCTGAAAACAGTGTGCCTGAAACCGTTACGGCTCTTATTGAAACCGTAGCGGATACACCGAAAACGGCTTCAAAAACCTCTTCGGCGGGGATGGATACATCGACTTTGAATGCGGCGGCCAAATCGACGATCCGAATCGATACCTTCAAACTCGATGAACTTTTCGATTCGGTCGGAGAATTGGTTATTGCTCAAAACTTTATCGCTCAAAATGAGAAAATACGTTTGATCGAAGATGAATCGATCAGCCGAACGATTGAGACTCTATCGAAAATCACCAAACGGATACAAGATCGCGTTATGAGTTTACGGATGGTCGCTATCCGTGATACGTTTGATAAGATGAAACGGGTAGTCCGCGATACCTCCAAAAAGACGGGGAAAGAACTTCATCTTAATGTCTTGGGTGAAGAGACCGAGATCGATAAAACGATGATTGACAGCCTCTCAGACCCGTTGATTCATATTATCCGTAACGCAATCGACCACGGGCTTGAAGCCGACGGCGAGGAACGGCTGAAAGCGGGCAAAAAAACGGAAGGGAATATTACCTTGCGTGCCTACCATAAAAGCGGCAGTATTGTCATCAGCGTCAGCGATGACGGTCGTGGAATCAACAAAGAGAAAGTATTGCAAAAAGCGATTGAACGGGGAATTATTACAGGGGATGAAAATCTCACCGATTCTCAAATCTTCGGATTGATTATGCAGCCGGGATTCTCCACTGCAGACGCGATCAGCGATCTCTCCGGTCGCGGTGTCGGATTGGATGTCGTCAAAACCTCCATCGAAAAACTGCGCGGAAAAATAGAGATTGAATCCCAAGAGGGGGAGGGGACAACCTTCTCAATGGTACTTCCATTAACGTTAGCGATTATCGACGGGATGCTGGTGGAAGCCTCAGGTGAAATTTACATTATCCCTACCCTGAGTGTGGTTGAATCGTTCCGACCGGAAAAGGAGATCGTCCATGCTCTCAAAGAACAAGGGGAATTTGTATCGTTGCGCGGGCAGCATTTACCGATTATCCGTCTTAGCGATGTATTCACTCTTAAAACAGAGCGGATTGAGCCATGGGAAGGGATTTTGGTGTGCGTGGAGACCGAAGCAGGCCGTATCGCTATCATGGTCGATGAGCTGGTAGGACGCCAACAGGTTGTTATCAAACCGCTTGGGAAATCATTGGCGAAACTCAAAGAGATATCCGGCGGAGCGATTTTGGGAAGCGGTGATATTGCTTTAATTCTCAATGTTGATGCACTGCGTCCGATCATTGAGGGAACGCATGCTTGAGATTGAGCTTCGTCCCGAAGAATTTGCTCTGTTTCGCAAGTATATTTACGAAAAAGTCGGGATATCCTTATCGGATCAAAAAACGACGCTGGTCAAAGGGAGGCTCAATAAGAGACTCAATCATCTGGGGTTAAAATCGTTTCGTGATTATTATGATTATCTGGTATCCGATGTAAGTGGTGAAGAACTCTCATTTTTCGTTAGTGCGATTTCAACCAATGTTACCTCTTTTTTCCGCGAAGGGGCTCAATGGAAGTGGCTGGAGAGCTATTTACCTGCATTTATCGCCTCTAATAAGGAAAAAAAAATCCGTATCTGGTCGGCTGGGTGTTCCAGCGGGGAAGAACCGTATACGATACTGATGTTTTTACAGCATCATTTGAGCGATTTTGAAAAATGGGATATCAAGATTTTAGCAACCGATATCTCGTCGAAAGTGCTTACTCATGCAATGCGGGGAGCTTACGATCCCAAAACGGTAGAGGGGTTGTCTAAAGAGATCATTGTCCGCTCGTTTGAGGCGAAAAAAACAGAGGAGGGGCGGTATCAGATCCGTTCCTCTCTACGAGAGAAAATTCTGTTTCGTAAATACAATCTGGTAACCGATCCGTTTTTTTTCAAAAATAGGTTTGATATGATATTCTGCCGTAACGTGATGATCTATTTTGATGATGTTACCCGTCAGGAGTTAATAGGACGGTTTACGACGCTTCTTCCGAAGGGGGCTCCTCTTTTTTTGGGAAGCTCCGAATCGCTTACGACCCATCGTGAGAGTCTGAAACTTTTAGGCTCTTCAATCTATCAACGACTATAAGGGATTTAAAGTGGAAAATCGAAGCCCTGCCGGCGAAAGCAAAGAGGCTAAATTCGACAATGACGAACTTTTTTTCTCGATAACCGACCGTATGAGTACGATCCTTACGGGAAATGAAGTTTTTGTCCGTATCAGCGGCTATAAAAAAGAAGAACTGATCGGACAGTACCATAATATTATCCGCCATCCCGATATGCCGCGAGTCGTATTTAAAGTGCTGTGGGATCATATCAACAACGACAAACCGGTTGTAGCTTATGTCAAAAACAAAACGAAAGAAGGGGCCTATTATTGGGTTTTGGCCGCTGTCTTTCCGTTTAACGACAAATTTATTTCGATACGGATAAAACCTAATTCTCCGATATTTGCCGCTGTGCGTGAGCTTTATTGCAAGCTTTTAATGGCCGAATCGAGCGGTGGGATGGAAGCCGGCCTCCCGATGTTGATGGGTCTTTTAGCAGAGCTCGGGTTCAACAGCTATGACGATTTTATGTCGGATGCACTTCTGTCTGAACTCGGAGAACACAAAAAATTTCTTGCCGGCATCGATCAAGATTCAAAAGTATGTCCCGAGATACATACACAGCTCGAGACAAAACTAAAGCTTTTGCTGGAATACAGTCAAGTGTTGATGCATAGATATGAACGGTGGTTTGAGAAGATCGATATGTACAAGCAAGTCAAAATCGTCTTTGATGAAAAGGGGCAGGAACTTCGCCATCTTGCCCGCGATATCGTTTTTTTATCTTTGAATGCGTCGGTAGCTTCGTATAAAGTTGAAAGCGGAGGAGAAACGTTCGGCGTACTTGCCAGCGATGTTCGTGTCAATGCAAAAGAGAACGATACGCTGATCGGACATATCCATACGTTGGTTCAATCACTGACCGATACTCTTAATGAACTGATTTTTACCGTTTCAGCACTGAATATTCAGATTGAAGCGGTGAGTTATTTTCTATTTGAAACATTGCAATGTCATGTTCAGACTGTTTCATCGGAGTTGAAAGAGAACATCGACTTTTTGATCAATCTGGTCTCTTTGTATAATGAGAAATTGATCGCTTTGCAGCTGAAAATGGATTGTTTTATACAAGAGAGCGGCACGTATCTAGATCGGCTTGAACGGCAGGTGATGTATCTGGGCTATATTCAAGTGTACGGGATTATTGAAGCGGCTAGCAATCATGATGAGACAGTCGGATTCGGCGGTATTTTTTCGCAGCTTAAGGGATTGATCGGAAAAATGTCCGAAGAGATTACCGTTATGCAGAATATGGGGCACAATTTCCATGCAGAAAATCAAAACTTGATGGGTGAAGCCGGCGAGATCGGCAGTTTGTTAAAACAGGTTAGAACCGAATCGGATATTATCAAAACAATGGATGAGTAGAGACAATGAACGAACAAGAGAATGAAGAATTTGCATTTTTAAGCCGGAAAATCCTTGAGTTGAACAAACAGCTGATGGAAAGTGAAAAAGTTAAATCGCGTTTTTTATCTTTAATTGCGAGTGAACTTAATAATCCTATGACGGCACTTTTAGGGATGATCCCCCATTTGGCGCCTCCGGCAGGTGATTCACGTGAGGAAATTTTTGAACTGGCACACGATGAAGCGCTTCTTTTGGAATCACGTATCCAGAATCTGGTGGCCGCTTCCGAAATAGAGAGCGGAGTGATGGACGTCACTCATGCGTCGGTCAATCCCGAAAAACTCGTTGAAGAGGCTCTTGAGGAGTTTAAATATAAGCTGAAGCGTAAAAATATTTCAGTCATTGTTGAGAGTTCGTTAAAAGAAAAAATCGTTACCGATCCTAAAAAGCTTTATCTTATTCTTAAAAATATTATCGCCAATGCCTGCGATTACGGCGATTCGGACGCTATTGTCAATATTGATATCGATCAAAAAGGCTCTGAAGTTATTGTTACCGTAAAAAACCGGGGACATGGACCGAATGTAAAATACAAAGCGCAGGTATTTACCCGATTTTCTGAGGGGATGGAGGGGTCGCACGGTTTAGGACTCGGTTTAAGCATTGCACGGGAGCTGTGCGGATTGATAGACGGAAAAATAGACTATGAAACCGATGCAGCCAGTGTGACTTTTACGGTAACGATACCGGTACAAGCGATACAGGCTGATTCTGAAGCATGCGGCTCAAATGAGTTTTTATTCGAATCATTTGATGATGCTATCGAACTTTAATGATACACGGCTCTTCTGTTTTTATCCATGTCGGGCAGATTCATGTCGATCAGGCGCCGCAAGCTATTTCTACAGTATTAGGTTCCTGTGTCGCGGTCTGTTTGTATGACCGTACACTCGGTATCGGCGGTATGAATCACTACTTGTTACCGTTTTGGAACGGAAACGGCTTACAATCACCGAAGTTCGGCAATATCTCGATACCGAAGATGATTGAGCTGATGATGGCGAAGGGATCGACTCCTAAAACGCTCGAAGCAAAGATTTTTGGGGGTGCATCGATGAGAATCAGCGGTTCTGAAGCTATGATGATCGGTGAAAAAAACGTACTGGTTGCCCATGAAATATTAAATGAGTATCGGATACCGATTGTTGCCGAAGATATCGGAGGACAAAGCGGTCGAAAAATCCAGTTTAATCTCGAACGGGGGAAAGTGTTAATGAAATATGCTACCCGCAGTGAATTGTAAGGAGAACTCGAATGGCAATACGGGTATTGATCGTCGATGACAGTGCAACGGCACGTGCCGTTCTGCGTGAAATTTTGGAAAGTGATCCAGCTATCGAGGTGGTAGCAACCGCTTCAGATGCCTATGTAGCACGTGATAAAATCGTTGAACTAAAACCCGATGTCGTATGTTTGGATGTGGAAATGCCCCGGATGGACGGCATCACGTTTTTAAAGCGGCTGATGCACTATATGCCGGTTCCGGTCGTGATGGTCTCTTCTCTAACCCAAAACGGTGCGCGTACGACGCTTGAAGCGCTCGAAGCGGGTGCCGTCGATTTCGTCGGGAAACCGCATTCGCACATTTATGACGGTGTGGAGACGATGCGAGAAGAGCTGTTAAGCAAAATTAAAATGGCATCCCGCGTCCGTGTTCGGCAGCGTGCCCTCGAGAGCATTCAACAGGCCAATACGACCTCCTTGGCTGAAACGACCAATAAAATCTTAGCTATCGGTGCCTCAACCGGAGGTACCGAAGCGCTCAAAGACGTGTTAATGGGATTACCTCGTAATGCGCCGGGGACCATTATCGTACAGCATATGCCTTCGAATTTTACCGGTCCGTTTGCCGAGAGGCTGAACGGGTTATGCGCTATGGAAGTGCGCGAAGCGCGCAACGGTGACTCTATTACACCCGGAGTGGCACTTATCGCTCCGGGAGATTATCACATGGTAGTACGCCGTTCCGGCGCCCGCTACTATGTTGAAATCGGCAGCGGTGAAAAAGTATCCGGACACCGCCCTTCAGCCGATGTATTGTTTAACTCCGTGGCTAAAATTGCCGGGGTTAATGCAATCGGTGTCATTTTGACGGGAATGGGGGGAGACGGCGCCCGCGGGCTGTTGGCAATGCGTAATGCGGGTTCTAGAACAATAGGTCAGGATGAAGCGAGTTGTATTGTCTACGGTATGCCGAAAGTGGCATACGATATCGGTGCGGTGGAAAGACAGCTCCCGTTGCAAAATATCGCCAAAGGGATTTTGGAACTATTGTAGATTGGTGTGATTGTTTTATGACTTTAAATGTCTATCATATTGTCAATCAAATGAGGGACGGGGTTGGAGGACACAGATGATAACGATCAAAGATGTACAAAACTATTCGAAGCAACTTTCCGTATTGTATGTTGAGGATAATGATCAAGTCAGAGCAGAAACTACGGAGATTTTCAAGCTTTTATTCGCCAAAGTGGATACGGCGGGTAACGGTCACGAGGGGATAGAAAAATACAATCATGAAACGTATGATATCGTTATCACGGACATCAATATGCCCCGTCTAAACGGAATCGAGATGATTTCTCAGATTCGAGAAATCAATCCCGAACAAAAAATTATTGCTATTTCCGCTCACGATGAACCTGAAATATTGATCGATATGATGCGTCGCGGGGTAAGCACTTTTTTGCTAAAACCGATCAATCTTGAAGAGATGATACGAATCATTTATCCGGTATGCCGTGATGCGTCCGCCCAAAATGTCAATGCCGAACTTTTTGAAGAACTGAATCAAGAACGAATCAAATACAAACACATTGTTGAAAAACTGCTGGCCCATTTGCGTACCGTCGAGATCAAAAATTCGCAGATGGGGAAACTGTATGCGCAAAATAATCCAGATGAGCGGTCGCAAATGCTCGAAGAGTATTTTGCGAAAGATGAAGAGAATGAGAACGAAAAAGTGGTGTTTTTAGGTGATGATTGCGAGGAGATGACCGATTTATTAGGAGAAATTCCCGATCAGCTTTCACGCTACGTTGTGGACAAAGATATCCGTCACATTCAGACGGTACGGGATGATGTCGGCAAACTTTCAAACATCTTGTTTCACTATACCCCTTTTCTGGATCCGTTGGCTAAAAGTCTCGATGAGCTTTCCGACGTTATCGCACAGGAACAAGATCTATTAGCGAAACTCGAGGCAAAGCCCGATCAGATACTTTCGTTATTCGATGCGATTTGTATCGATTTGAGTCTCTATGTCAAACGCTTTGCTGTTGAGAGTATGGCGATGAAAAATATTCACCATATTCATCAGCCGACATCCTTGAGTATCCAACAGATTATCGGCTTGATCCGCCCTGATCTAGCCGATGACGGCGGCGATATGGATTTCTTTTGATCCCCGTATTGCAGTGAAAAATATGAGAAACCGGTTCAAAAAACTCTTTTACGAGACGCTTGACGAAAAAGAGTTCATTCACAGCCGCTTCCTCTCCCTGGTTGGTTTAATAGTTTCAATTGCATTGATTTACGGTGTTTGGTTTTTATCGGAACGTTTTTTTTATCATCAGTCACAGATGCGTTTTGAACATCATGTGAATGAGGACCTTTATACCCTTGAACATAGTCTTCAAAAGTATAAGAATGCGCTTCAAAGCGGAGTCGGTTTTTTTCAGGCGAGTAATGATGTTTCTCGAACCGATTGGCATCGCTACATACAAGCGATCGATTTGAAACAGAATTATCCGGGGATGCAGGGGATCGGATATGCGACAGTCGTCTCGCCGGATGCTGTGGAAACTATCGAAAATAAAATGCATCGTGAAGGGTACCCTTCCTTTGAGATAAATCCCAAAGGAAAGCGAAAATTCTATACGACTATACTTTATCTCGAACCGCTTGATAACCGTAACCAAGCCGCGATCGGCTATGACATGTTCTCAGAACCTGTACGACGCGAGGCGATGGAACGATCCAGAGACAGCGGAAAAGAGGCTTTGTCGGGGAGAGTCACCCTTCTTCAGGAAATCGATAAGGATATTCAAGCCGGAGTTCTGATGTATCTCCCTTATTATGCGGAAGGGGAGGTGGCGGATACGATAGAAGAACGTCGTCGATCTTTGATCGGGTATATTTATGCCCCCTTTCGGATGGGCGATTTTATGCATGCGAATTTCACCCATAAAGATATTATGAGTACCGAAGTTTACGATGGTGTAGGGAAAAACAGTGATAATCTTCTATACAAATCATCGGCTTTTTCAAATTATCGGTCGGATTACCGTACCGAGCGTACTTTAAATATCGGCGGACGGGAATGGCATATTTACTATTCGAGTTCTCCGGCATTTGATGCACGTAACAGCAGTCAATATCCGATACTTTTTACCCTGATCGGGTTGATCCTGTATCTTATTATGTTCTATGTTATTGTCGAGCTTCTGAAAAAACGCTCAATGCTCAAAATAAAAACAGAAGCGCTTAAACATGAAAAAGAGATTGCTCAAAACTACCTTGATATCGTCGAAGTTATGGTTCTGATACTGGATACCGATTTTATGATAAAAGTCTTAAACCGTAGAGGCTGCGAAATAATCGGTTATCGTGCCGAAGAGGTAATCGGTAAAAATTTTATTGAGCTCTTAATTCCCGAAGGGTTGCGTGAAGAGTTGCTAAGCGCTGCAAGTAGCATAATCCATTATAGCGGATTCGAATACTATGAAAATCCGATTGTCACTAAAAACGGGGATGAGCGGCTTATTGCCTGGCGAAACCGCTTATTAAAAGACGATGAGGGGAATGTGATCGGAATCCTGAGTTCGGGAGAAGATATTACAGAGATGAGACGGACTCAAGTACAGCTGCAGGAGAGCGAGGCATTTTACCGAACGGTGTTCGGCTCCATCGAAGAGTCCATCGTTATCTTGAATGAAAACCGTATAGTCGATTGCAATGATGTCGCTCTTCGATTATTCGACACAACGAAAGAGTCGTTTATCGGAGAATCGATTTTTGATACGGCGTATGAGATTGAATGTCAAGATTATCCGCTTCACCATCATATTAGCATTGCTTACAACGGTGAATTTACCTCTGCACGATGTACGCTGCATCTTCATACGAATCCCAATGTTATTAAAATTGTCGAATTCTCTTTTTCACGATTCGGAACAAACGATGAGAATAAATTGGTCATGATCTCCCGTGATATTACCCGTAAAGTGGAAGAAGAAAAGTTGCTTACGATGCACGGACGTCAGGCTCAGATGGGGGAGATGATCTCCATGATTGCCCATCAATGGCGTCAACCTCTGGCAATCATCAATGCGATCACCACCCAAATGCGCTTTAAAGCGATCATGAATGGCAGTGAAGATGATGAGTTTGTGGACAATTTAGTGAAAATAGAGCAGCAAAGTTCCCATCTTTCTCAAACGATTTCAGACTACCGGGATTTCTTCCGACCCGATAAACCCAAAGAACATTTTAATGCCGTCTCTTTGATTAATCACGCTCTGAACCTTATCGATCATACATTGAAAAATCATTCGATACATATTGAGACAGCCAATATCCAAAATTTAACTCTTTTCACCTACCGTAATGAAGTACTTCAAGTGTTGATCGTATTACTTAAAAATTCTCTTGACGCCTTTGTGGAAAACAAAATAATCGGTGGAGAGATTACGATCAATGTCCAGCCTGAGGATCAATACTGTGTCATTGATATTCGTGATAATGCGGGAGGGATTCCAAAAGAGATAGTGCATAAACTCTTCAGCCCCTATTTTACAACTAAACATGACGGATACGGTACCGGACTCGGGCTGTATATGAGCAGGATAATTATTGAGGAGCATTGCGGCGGCTTGATCGAAGTTTCAAGCGAGGGAAATTCAACTACATTTACGGTAAAACTACCGTGCAGGGAAACAGAATGACGTTTAAAGAGATGATACAGCAAGTTTCAGAATGTGCACAAGGGATGAGTGTTCTCTACGTTGAAGACGAACCGTTAATACGAGATAATACAAAGCTGCTATTGGAGACGATTTTCCCGTATGTCAAAATAGCATCAAACGGACGTGAAGGGATAGAACACTATCAAGAAAGAGTGTTCGATATCGTTATTACCGATATTTTGATGCCGGAAATGAACGGTGTCAATATGATTCGGAAAATGAAAGAGATCCACTCATTTCAACGATTTATCGTTACATCAGCCTGCGAAGAGAGCAGCTATTTGCTGGAGTTGATCAATCTGGGTGTAGCTCAGTTTTTACTCAAACCCATTCAGACCGAGCAGATCATACAGATTCTTCATGAAGTGGTTAAAAATATTTACAATGAACGTAAAGTAGCGCGATTCAATGCTAAAATCAAAAATGATTTAGTGCACCAAACGACGTTATTGGAACAATACAAAGAGGTTGTTGATCTCTCTAGTATCGTAGTTCAAACCGATTTGGAACGCAATATTGTCTATGCGAATGAGTTGTTTTGTAAAACAAGCGGGTATGAACTGAATGAAATCATTGAAAAAGGTCATAAAGTTCTTCGACACCCTGAAATGGGAAGTGAATTTTACGATAATCTTTGGAAAACGATACAAAATAAACAGTCGTGGAAAGGGACGATCAAAAATCTCAAAAAAAACGGTGAATATTATATAACCGATACGACGGTCAAACCGATTTTGGATGAACATGGAGAGATCATTGATTATATCAGTATCAGCCATGATGTCACAGAATTGTTTGATCTCAATGAAGAGATTTGGCAGACACAGCATGAAATGCTTTCATTGTTGGGCGAAGTAGGGGAGACGAGATCCCATGAAACGGGTAATCATGTCCGCCGGGTCGCCAAATATGCAAAGATATTGGGAGAACTTTACGGACTCGAAGAAGAGGAACTTCGTCTTCTTTACAGTGCTTCTCCGATGCATGATATCGGCAAAATAGGCATTTCGGATGCTATTTTACTTAAGCCCGGAAAACTTGAACCGGATGAATACGATGTAATGAAAACACACAGCACTATAGGGTATGATATCTTGAAAAATTCTTCCCGTCCCCTTTTGAAAGCGGCCGCTATTGTTGCGCGCGAACACCATGAAAAATGGGACGGAAGCGGTTATCCAAATGCGTTGAGCGGAAGTGATATCCATATTTACGGGCGAATTACCGCATTGGCAGATGTATTTGATGCCCTAAGCTGTGAACGTATTTATAAAAAAGCATGGCCGATGGAAAAAATTATCGAGTTTGTCCTGAGTGAGCGGGGGAAACACTTTGATCCGGATTTGGTTGATATGTTTATGGAAAATATAGATCGCTTTAAAGAAGTAGCCGCAAAATATCAAGATTAAAAAGGCAATGAGATGTCTAAATTCAATGAATTTAAGAATCTTTCGGTTTTGTACGCAGAAGATGATTCCGAGCTGCGGGAAATAACCACAAAAACGCTTCAGCTTGTAGTAGGACATGTCTTTTCGGTTACCGACGGTACGGAAGCTTTATCGGTCTATGAGAACAACCGTATCGATATTGTTATATTGGATATTCATATGGGATCGGTCAGTGGGATAGATGTTGCCAAGAGTATACGCAAAAGCAACGATAAGGTACCGATTGTGATCGTATCGGGATCGATTGCGACCCAAGATCTATTGGAAGCCTGCAAACTTAATTTGATAGAGTATATGCATAAGCCGATTGAGTTTAATGCCCTGATTAAAGTCTTGTATCTGGCCGTTGACCGTCTCAAGTCACAGGGGATGTTGATCGCAAAAATCAATGACTCGGTATCGTATGATTATTTTGCCAAAGCTTTTATTCATACTGAGGGAGAAATATCGGTTTTGACAAAAAATGAGATCAATGCGATGGAACTTTTGCTCGCACACAGAGGTCAAGTCGTCACGTATGAAACATTTTCGAATATTTTGGAAGAAGAGATGTCGGACGGGGCATTGAAAAATCTCATCCTTCGAATCCGTAAAAAAATGGGAGATGATGGTAACCTGCGCAATCTGGCTAAAGTCGGATACATGCTGACATAAAACTTTTTATAATCAGGGATTTTTATCTTTCATCACATAAATATATAATTTTATCGAATATCTTGAATTGTTAGATTTGTAATCGATAAAATGGTGCAAGTTCATCATAAAAGGTTTCAAAATGTTAAATGATAACAATGAATGGTTGAATGAAGAAGAGGTACTTCAACGGCTGAAACAAATTTCCACTCAGCAGATGATCATCGTTTTTCGCGCAAAGATGAGCAACTACGAAATACTTCTGTGCCAAAAGATCAGCGCAATGAGCAAAATTCCCCTTACTGACGTCCTTGAAAAAATGGAAGCGTTTAAGCAAACGAGCGAGCATTTACTGTATAAAAAGGATTTTATCTTTGTTTGATCCCTTTTTTATTCTTGATTTGCCGCTCTTTTTCGGTACCCATTTTTAATTTTTAGCTCTCTTCAAACCTCAGACAATAAACACATCTCTAAAATAGTTTTTTACTGTATTAAACTTGACATTACATATTTATAACTGATAAAATACTGTATATTACAGTTATTAATTATAAGGAATTAGATGAATATTACCATTGTCAATTTTAAAGGGGGAGTGGGCAAATCGATGCTCGCACACCAATTGATTACCGGATTCGGATTTTACGGATATGAAATTGACCCGTACGGTTCCCTTTCCGACCGTCTTCCCGAAAGTGTCGAACGGATCGATATACAGCAAAAAAATATTGAGAAGCCGAAAAAGGAAACTATATTTGATTTCGGGGGATTCGATGACATCAAACTCGATCAGGCAATCGGTTATTCGGATCTGATTATCATCCCTTTTATTCCGACGTTGGAGACGATACAAGGGACGGTCGATACCCTCGTACGGGTCGCATCGGCAAACAAACCGATTTTGATGGTGCCGAACATGAGCCAAAAAGAGAACGATATCGGTGATGCAAAATTTGTCTTTGAAGATACGCTCGGATTTGAGGTCGAAATGTTTCCGATTCCGATGAGCGTCGCCCTCCAAACGGCGATCAATGAAAACCGCTCCATCGGTGAGCTCTCAATGCAGGGGGGGATCAAAGCGTATGCCTATAAAAAAGGGGCGCAGCTGATTAATGATCTGCATGCCAAAATTCGTGAATACGAGAATATCTAATCGGTTAAAAAGTTTATAAAAGGTGGTTAAAGTGGAAGAGGTCAAAGGGAACAAATTTGCTGCACGGGTCACTCAGCGTGAACTCTCAACCCATAAAGAGATTCAAACGGCCAAACATCCGGGAGGACGCCCTAAAAAAACCGATGAGATTAAACAGAGCGAAAAAGTATTTTTGACGCTGACCAAGGGTGAAAAAGCCAAATTGGACGAGCATACGGCACGTACGGGCGAATCGATCGCGGGTGCGATACGGCGGGCACTCAAAGAGATGGGGATGATATGAGAGGACGGATGATGAAACGGACAGCTTTAGCGGCGGCGGTATTACTGATATTGGGAGGATGTTCGCAGCAGCCCGCACCTGCTCCCCAAAAAGCGTGTATGAATACGGCACAATTAAACGGTTATGGGTATGATCATCTTGAAAAAGTGGCCAGATTACTACGCGAGGATAAAAAGAACATCGCATCGTTTGAGTTGTTTATCAATGCGATGAAAGGGACGGTCGATAACTATTCGGATATGATCAAATCGAGTGTCTATATCGGCAATGTCGTTCGGTATTTACCCGTACCGTATGCGGGTGAGGTGTCCAATACGACGAAGCTGATTTCTAAAACGCTCTTAAATCTCGGCGGAGCGGCAAGCGCGTTGAACCGGTACAAAAACAGTTCGGATACATTTTTAGCCGGTTTTGACAAACTAAACCGTACAAATCTCAATGCCACGGATATTTCAAAACTGTCAGTATATGCCGATACGAAACTCCTCAGCGATGCACGAACCCTCGAAGACTCTCTAAATGAGATATCCTCATCGACGGCGATGATGGCGGCAACGACACAGAGTATCGCCGATGCGTTGGATTCGACAAGCGCTTACGTCGATCAGGCTAAAAGTTTTATAGGATTGTCGCAGCCGGGCGGTGATGATAAAAACAAGGTAGTGCAAAACCGCAATTCGATCAACGCCCGAATGGTACAACTTAATCAAAAAATCGTTTCATTGGAAAAAAGCGGACAAATCAACCGTCATAACATTGCCAAAGCACGTATTTATTCGGAGTTGGCGGTACAGTTGGAACAACAAGTAAAATAAAGTGGTGCGCCCGAAGGGATTCGAACCCCTGACCCTTGGTACCGGAAACCAATGCTCTATCCAGCTGAGCTACGGACGCGTGAAGAAGAGTTTTTGAGGCGTAAATCGCCTCGAGAAGCGTTTACGCTTTTTTCATAAATGCGGCAACGAGGACGATCGTGGTACCGTTGATTTTTCCCTCGATGTATCGAGCATCGTCGGTAAGACGGATATTTTTGACGATGGTTCCCCGTTTGGCGGTAAATCCTGCCCCTTTGACTTCCAAATCTTTAATCAGTGTTACGGTGTCACCCTCGGCGAGGATCGTTCCGTTGCTGTCGCGTTGAATCACCGCACCGCCGTCGTCATTGGCGGCAGTATTGAGCATACCCGCTTGTGCCCATGCTTTGATATCGTCTTCGAGATACATCATATCAAGCTGATCTTGGTCCCCCAGTGCGCTGAGAAGACGATATGCCATAACCTGAACGGCAGGGACTTGACTCCACATACTGTCGCTTAGACAGCGCCAGTGATCGGTATCGAGGTTTTGAGGATTTTCAATTTGACTTTTGCACGTTTCGCAGACGTAGATAGATTGTTCTGCCGATCCATCGCTAGGAGCGACTTCATAAACGCTTAAACCTTCTGTTGCTCCGCATAGTTCGCAAATATTTCCGCTTCTTTCTTGTAATGATTGTTCAATACTCATAATAACACCTTACTAAATTAATAGCGCCATTATAGCGTATTCATCTTTTTGCCCCTTTTGCATTAACGACATTCCCTCTATGTATTCAAATTCTATATATAATGATAAGAGTGATACGACTAGTAAATTTTTTTTGCCATATTTTCGATTTTCTTTCAAAAACCTCTTGACATCTATTCTATTTTCCCCTATAATTCCCGTCCACAAACGCTGATAGGCCTTGAGTTAAGGTTT
>JAEAMF010001531.1_pt1 | contig 15929 bp, 19 predicted proteins | sample 8958721 | NCBI WGS metagenome assembly JAEAMF01 (sample SAMN16933255, study PRJNA681124) | bioreactor sludge metagenome | isolation source: anaerobic bioreactor treating anionic surfactant - SDBS | place: India: Bengaluru | collected 2019-02-28
CTGGTGGAGCCCGGAGCGTCTGATGCTGCAGCAGATGATCGACGCCTCCCAGGCTACCGTGAACGGTGTGGTGCGCCTGAAGCTGTACAAGGGCAACGTCATCGTCACCGGCCGCAAGTCCGACGACAGCCTGTTCGACACCCGCATCTCCACCTTCGAGGATGATGCCGGCGCCTACAACCAGGCCGATGCCGGTGGCTTCATCAAGCTGAACGCCCTGCGCATGCGCATCGCCGCTGGCAAAGGTCGTTCGCCGCTCTGATAAGCTGCGCGGACCGAGCCTGACCCGACCCCGGCCCTGTGCCGGGGTCTTGCTTTATGCACCGTATCTGCGAGGAGAACCAACCCATGAGACTGCTGCATACCATGCTGCGCGTTGGCGACATGGACAAATCCATCGCCTTCTACACCGAAGTGCTAGGCATGACCCTGCTGCGCCGCAAGGATTACCCGGATGGTCAGTTCACCCTGGCGTTCGTCGGCTATGGCGACGAGGCGCACAACAGCGTGATCGAGCTGACCCAGAACTGGGGTGTGGAGCATTACGCGCTGGGTGACGGCTACGGCCATATCGCCCTGGAGGTGGAGGATGTCTACAAGGCCTGCGAGGACATTCGTGCCCGTGGCGGCAAGGTCACCCGTGAGCCGGGGCCGATGAAGCATGGCTCGAGCATCCTGGCGTTCATCGAGGATCCGGATGGCTACAAGATCGAGCTGCTCTCGCCGCAGCGCCGCGACTGACCAATAAAAAAGCCCCGAAAGGGGCTTTTTTATTACAGGTCGAAATCGAAGTCGTTGAGCTGCTTCTGCAGACGTCGCTCTTCGAGCAGGTTGTCGATGATGCGGCGCTTGGTCAGGTTGGTCTTGGCGACTTCGGCGGGGGCATCGGTGGTTTCGTCGTCGTCTTCGGCGATGAAATCGTCTTCGATCTGGATATCTTCTTTCTCGGCCACGTGTTCACTCCAAGGCTACTGGGCGCTTTGGCGCACCTTATAGCGGCAAACCCGGGCTCGGTAAAAAAGATTTTTTCAATCGTAAGAGAAGGATTTGTCGAGTCAGCTCAATCGTCTGATGTCTTGTGCTTGTATTCGCACAAGTCTTCGATACGGCAGCTGCCACACTGCGGTTTGCGTGCCTTGCAGACATAGCGGCCATGCAGGATCAGCCAGTGGTGGGCGTCCAGCAAATACTCCTTGGGCACGAACTTGATCAGCTTGCGTTCGACCTCCAGCACGTTCTTGCCGGGCGCGATACCGGTACGGTTGCTGACGCGAAAGATGTGCGTATCAACCGCCATCGTGAACTGACGAAAGGCCGTGTTGAGCACCACGTTGGCGGTCTTGCGGCCGACGCCCGGCAGCGCCTCGAGGTCTTCGCGGTTGTCCGGCACCTGGCTGCCGTGCTTTTCCACCAGAATCCGGCAGGTCTCGATGACGTTCTTCGCCTTGCTCGGGTACAGCCCGATGGTCTTGATGTACTCGCAGAGCCCGTCATAGCCGAGGGCGTAGATCGCTTCCGGGGTATTGGCTACCGGAAACAGCCGGGCGGTGGCCTTGTTCACCCCGACATCGGTCGCCTGCGCGGAAAGAATCACGGCGATCAGCAGCTCGAACGGTGTGCTGTACGCCAGCTCGGTCTTGGGTTCGGGATTGTCTTCGTGCAGGCGACGGAAGATCTCCCGGCGTTTCGTGGCATTCATTCAGGCAGCTTCATTCGATGACCCCGGTGACACGCACCCGCCGGCTCGCTGCGGCGACCTTCGGTTCGCGCGCCGCGGCGCGGGCGGCGAGTTGTTCGTCGATGCGGTTCTTCAGCGCGATCAGCAGGCCCAGCACGATGAAGGCACCGGGCGGCAGAATCGCCAGCAGGAAGCCCTGATAGTCGTTGATCAGCGTGATCTGCCAGTTGGCGGCCAGCGGGCCAAGCAGCAGCTGCATGTTGGCGAACAGCGCGCCAGTGCCGAGCAGTTCGCGGATGCTGCCGAGCACCACCAGCACCAGGCAGAAGCCCAGGCCCATCACCAGTCCGTCGTAGCCGGCGACCAGCGGCTTGTGCTTGGCGGCGAAGCCGTCGGCGCGACCGAGGATGATGCAGTTGGTGGTGATCAGCGGAATGAAGATACCCAGAATCTGGTACAGCTCGTAGGTGAAGGCCTGCATCAGCAGCTCGATGCAGGTGGTCAGCGCGGCGATGATCATCACGAATGCTGGCAGGCGCACGGCGGTATTCACCACGCTGCGCACCAGCGATACGGCAATGTTCGAGCAGGTCAGCACGAGCATGGTCGCCAGCCCCAGGCCCAGCGCGTTGACGGCCGAGTTGCTCACGCCTAGCAGTGGGCACAAGCCCAGCAGCTGTACCAGGCCGGGGTTGTTTTTCCACAGTCCGTTGAGGGTCAGTTCGCGGTAGCTGGGTGTGCTCATGGCGTGCTCCCTTTCGGCGTAACGGCCGGCTCGCGGGCACGCAGCTCGTCGCTGGTTGCCGTGCCGGCACGCGAGTGGATGGTGGTGGCGGGCTGGTCAGCCGGAGCGGCCGCGGCGTCCGCAGCGGTATCGGTGCCCTGCAGCAGTTCGCTCTTGTGCGCATCGAAGTACTGCAGCGCGCGATGCACCGCACCGACCACGGCGCGCGGGGTGATGGTGGCGCCGGCGAACTGGTCGAAGTCGCCTCGATCCTTCTTCACTGCCCAGCCCGCTTCGTCGGGGTCGCTCAGCGACTTGCCGGCAAAGGCATGGATCCAGTTGCTTTTTGCCAGCTCGATCTTGTCGCCCAGGCCCGGGGTTTCCCGGTGGCTGAGGACGCGTACGCCAGCCAGGCGGCCGTCGGCGAGCACCCCGACCAGCAGGCGGATGGCGCCGCTGTAGCCGTCTGGCGCGGTGGCCTGGAGAATGACTGCAACCGGCTGGCCATCCTTGCGGGCGATGTAGGCGGGCAGCGGCTGGCGGTTGCCCAGCAGCCGATCATGCACCTCGACCACGTTGTCGAGCAGATGATTGTCGTAGCTGCCCGGGGGCAGGATCTCGCCGAGCGCGCGAACCTGCGCCTCGCGCTCGGCGGCCTGAATGCGTTCGGCGGTGCCCTGCTGCAGCAGTGTGACGGTGCCCACGGTGACGATGGCGAACAGGCCGAGTACGGCGGCGTTCTTCAGCATCGAGCGGCTGATTTCCGGAAGCATCATGTCATTCGCCCAGCTTGAAGCCGCGCTCGGCCTTGCGATGGCCGTAGGTGCGCGGGCGCGTGTAGTAGTCGATCGTCGGCGCCGCGAGGTTCATCAGCAGCACGGCAAAAGCGACGCCATCCGGATAGCCGCCCCAGGCGCGGATCACATACACCAGGACGCCGACGCCGGCACCGAAGATCAGTCGGCCCCGGGTGCTGGTGGCGCCGCTCACCGGGTCGGTGACGATGAAGAAGGCGCCGAGCATGGTGGCGCCGCTGAGCAGGTGGAACAGCGGCGAGCCGTGGCTGTCGGAGCCGGCGCCGTTCCAGAACAGCAGGCTCATCAGCGCCAGCGCGCCGAGCATGCCGACCGGTGCGTGCCAGCTGAACAATCGCCGATGCAGAAGAAACAGGCCGCCGGCGAGGAAGGCGAGATTGACCACCTCCGAGCCGATGCCGCCGAAATGCCCGAAGGCGGGGTTGCGCCACAACTCCTCGATGGTCAGCCGGTTGTTGAGTTTGAGCACGTCCAGCGCGGTGGCCTGGCTCCAGCCGTCGGGCAGCGAACCGATACCGAGTATCTGCCGCAATCCATCCAGAAGGCCGACGCCATGGGGCACCGGCCAGGTGGTCATCTCCACTGGGAAGGAGATCAGCACGACTACGTAACCGACCATCGCCGGGTTGAAGGGGTTCTGCCCCAGCCCGCCATACAGCTGCTTGCTGAAGACGATGGCGATGCCAGTGGCGATGAGCGTCAGCCACCAGGGAGAGTAGGGTGGCAGCGCCAGCGCCAGCAGCACGGCGGTGACCAGTGCGCTGCCATCGCGCAGGAAGAAGCGCACCGGACGGCCGCGCAGCTGGAGGACGGCCGCTTCGCAGGCCAGTGCCACTGCGCTGGCCCAGCACAGGTTGATCAGCGTGCCGGCGCCGTACAGCCAGGTCAGGGCAATCACGCCGGGCAGCGTCGCGGCGAGCACCAGCAGCATGACGCGCTGGGTGCGGTTGCCGCCCTGGGCATGGGGCGATGTGATGCGGGGCAGGGCCATTGGTGCTGTGGTTCCTGTGGTTTTGTGCGGTGGCGCCGATGCCGGCGCGACCATGAGGGTGTGTTCGGTGCGGCCTCGTCAGCCGTCCATATGCTCGGCCAGGCGTTGCTCTGCAGTCAGCAGACGAGCGCGTGCCGATTCGATGCTGGCTGCGGCGCTGGCCGGATCACGTTCGAGCTTGCGCAGGTCGGCGCGGGCAAACGCCACCTCGGTCTTCAGCTCACGCAAGTGTTCGTCGACGCCAGGCTTGCTGGTGCGCAGCAGGACCGGTGCGGGCTTCCCGGAGTCCGCCTCGGCGGCATGTAGGGCCTGCTCGGCCGCAGTCAGGGCGTCGCGCAGGCGGGCCAGTTCGGCATCTTCGCAGCCCGCCTGTTCGGCCTTCTTCAGCTCGGCGCGCTTGAGGGCCAGCTCGATCTTGGCGTTCTTCAGCGCGTCGTTGCCTGCGGGCTTGGCGGAGCCATCGCTAGCCGCGCTTTCGGCCGCCGCGAGCGTGGTTTCAGCCGCACGCAGCTGCTGACGCAGGCGAGCGAGCTCGGCCTGCTGATCGTCGTCCGGGGCTTCGATTTTTTCCAGCTTGCGAATCTGCGCCCGGAGCATCGCGGCTTCGATCTTGGCTTTCTTCAGGGCCTCGTCGCCTGCGGGTCTGGCGGGTGCGCTGGGCGCGGCGCTTGCGGCTGCGCTCAGGGCCGTCTCGGCCGCGTGCAGCTGCTGACGCAGGCGGGCCAGTTCGGCCTGCTGGTCGTCATCCGGGGCTTCGGTTTTTTCGAGCTTGCGGATCTGCGCGCGGAGCATCGCGGCCTCGATCTTGGCTTTTTTCAGCGCTTCGTCCCCCGCAGGCTGAGGCGCAGCCGGCGGTACGGCAGCGGCCAGCGCCCGTTGTGCGGCTTCGGCGGCTTGCCGCAGTTCAGCGACCTGCGCCTGCAGTTCCGCAGTGGCGTGGGTCGCCAGCTGTTTTTCGGCTTTCTTCAGCGCGACCTGGGCCAGACTGGCCTCGATCTTCAGGCGCTTCTGCTCATCGCTCAACGGATTGCTCTTGCCGGCTGCGGGATCGTCCTGTCCTGGCGCGCCGGCGGACGGCGTCTGCGCCGCTTTGGCGCGTGCAGCTTTCTCGGCGCGGGCCTTGCGCTCGGCTTCCTTGTGTTCCTCGGCTCGGCGCAAGCGCTCCTGGCGCATCTCGAAGCGCTGCTTGGAGTGTTCGGCCTTCTGCTGCTTGAGCTCCAGCTCGCGGATTTCCGCCTTGGCCGCCCGGTAGTACTGCACCAAGGGAATGCTCGATGGGCAGACGTAGGCGCAGGCGCCGCATTCGATGCAGTCGAACAGGTTGTGCGCGCGCAGCTGCGCATGCTCGTGGCCGAGTGCGAAGAAGTGCAGCTGCTGCGGCAGCAGGCTGGCGGGACAGGCTTCGGCACACTCGCCACAAGTGCAGCTGCTGCGGCAGCAGGCTGGCGGGACAGGCTTCGGCACACTCGCCACAGCGAATGCATGGCAGCGCCGGCGCGGGCGGCGGCAGCTCGGCGGCCGTGACGGCCAGCAAGCAATTGGTGGTCTTGATCAGCGGCACGTCGAGACTGGGCAAGGTGAAACCCATCATCGGGCCGCCCATGAGCAGGCGGTCGAGGCGGGACGCGTCGAGCCCGGCGAACTCCAGCAGTTCGCGCACCGGCGTGCCGATCAGCGCCTCTACGTTCATCGGGCGAGCCAGCGCTTCGCCGGTGAGCGTGGTGACACGTGAGATCAGCGGTTTGCCGAGCAGCACCGCGTCGTGGATGGCCACGCAGGTGCCGACGTTCTGGCAGAGCATGCCGATGTCCGCCGGCAGGCCGCCGCTGGGCACCTCCTCGCCAGTGAGGATCTGGATCAGCTGTTTCTCGCCGCCCGACGGATACTTGGTCGGGAACACCTTGACGGTGAATGGTCGCTCACCGACCGCCGCGCGCACGGCGGCGATGGCCTCGGGTTTGTTGTCCTCGATGCCGATGAGGATCGTCTCGGGTCCGATCAGATAGGCAAGAATCTCGATCCCGGCCACCAGTTGTTCGGCCTGCTCGCGCATCAGCAGGTCGTCGGCGGTGATGTACGGCTCGCATTCGGTGCCGTTGATGATCAGGGTGTGAATTTTCTGCGTGGTGCGTGCGCCCAGTTTGACTGCGGCGGGAAAGCCCGCGCCGCCAAGACCGCTGACGCCGGCCTGGCGGATGATTTCAAGCAGCACGGCGGGCTCGACAGAGCGGTAATGCGGCTGCGGATGCAGTTCGGTCCACTGCTCCAGGCCGTCGCTGTCGATGACGATCGCGGTGCCGGGCAGGCCGGATACGTGCGGGTAAGGCTGCGGGCCGATGAAGCTGACCACGCCCGAAGTCGGTGCATGCACTGGCGCGCTGATCAGGCCTGCCGCATCGGCGATCTTCTGCCCTTTGAGCACGCGCTCGCCAAGCTGCACGCACGACTCGGCCGGTGCGCCCAGGTGTTGCGCCAGCGGCACGATCAGCTGCTTGGGCAGCGGCGCCGGCTGGATCGGCGTGCGGTTGGACAGCGTCTTGTGCTCGGCCGGGTGAATGCCGCCGGGAATGTCCCAGACTTTCGTGGCATCCGCATGGCTTGTGCGTGCTACGCCCGCGTCGTTCTTCGCCGTGACACTCATGCGGCCTGCTCCCGATCCGTGCCGATCAGCTGGCCGGGCGCCAGCGGCTGATCCCATTTCCAGCTTTGCAGGTTGCTGCCCAGTTCGATCATGTCGATGCAATCCACCGGACAGGGCTCGACGCAGAGGTCGCAGCCGGTGCATTCGCTGACGATCACCGTATGCATCTGCCGCGCCGCGCCGACGATGGCGTCCACCGGGCAGGCCTGGATGCACTTGGTGCAGCCGATGCACTCGGGCTCGCGGATATAGGCAACCATCTGCGGTTTCTCGCCGCCTTCAGCGTCCAGCGGCTCGGCTTCGACATCCAGCAGGTCGGCCAGCGCCTGGATGGTCGCTTCGCCGCCGGGCGGGCATTTATTGATCTTGTCGCCGGCGGCAATCGCCTCGGCGTAGGGCTTGCAGCCGGGATAGCCGCACTGGCCGCACTGGGTCTGTGGCAACAGGGCGTTGATCTGTTCGGCGATGGGGTCGCCCTCGACGCGAAAGCGCACTGCGGCGAAGCCGAGAATCGCACCGCACGCCAGACAGAGCGCCAGCAGGGCGAGAACCGCCACGAGCACCAGGCTCATAGCTTGATCAGCCCGGTGAAGCCCATGAACGCCAGCGACATCAGGCCGGCGGTGATCAGGCCGATGGAGGCGCCCTGGAACGACCGGGGCACGTCGGCGATGGCGATGCGCTCACGCATGGCGGCGAACAGCACCAGCACCAGTGAGAAGCCGAGCCCGGCGGCGAACCCGTTGACGGTGGCGGTCAGGAAGGTGAACTCGCTCTTGTTGGCGTTGAGCAGGGCGACGCCGAGCACTATGCAGTTGGTGGTGATCAGCGGCAGGAAGATCCCTAGCACGCGATAGAGCAGCGGGCTGGTCTTGTTAACCACCATTTCGGTGAACTGCACCACCACCGCGATCACCAGAATGAAACTGATGGTTCGCAGAAACTCCAGATCCAGCGGCTTGAGCACATACTGCTGCACGAGGTAACTGCACATCGCCGCCAGTGTGAGCACGAAGGTGGTCGCCAGGGACAGGCCGATGGCGGTCTCGATCTTCTTCGAGACGCCCATGAACGGGCATAGACCGAGAAACTGTACCAGTACAAAATTGTTGACCAGGATGGCGCTAACCATGATCAGGGCGAGTTCGGTCATCAGAAGTTCCGTCGCGCGCTGCGGAGCCATGAGGCTGAAGGGCCGCTATTATCGGGAAGCCACCGCAGGCAAACAAGCTGCGACTGGCCGTCGCGGTGGCGAACACGTCTATCGCGACGTACTGCCCGTCCGCATTCGGAGACCGCCGGCCGCCGGCCGCGGTCAAACCGACGGATGGGTGCCATGCGCTTCGGAGGTGACAGATGAACATTCGTGTCATGTTGCTCCTGTGCAGTCTGGTGTGGCTGGCGCCAGCGCAGGCCGATCGTGGCAATCGCGTGTGGGCGCCAGCGGACACGCCAATCCATCGCGGCGATGTGCCGCCGTATCGTTACGAGCCCCGCAGTCCGTATCCGTATTACCCGCGTTATCAGCCCAATCTGCCCCCGCGCTATCAGGGGCAGTTGCCGCCGCGCTATTACCAGCGGCATTGGGAAACGGGGCGGCCGTACTACTGGCAGGATCGGCATTACCAGCAGCGGCCGCCGTTGATCCGCGACGGGCGCGACTATCGCTCGCTGCAGCAGCGCCGCTACGACTATCGCCATCGCTACGAGCGCTACTGAACGCGCCGCGTGGGTATTAGCGATTACGCCAGCGTGGCTCTCGCTCTTCCAGGTACGCGTTGATGCCCTCCAACGTGTCCTCGGCCTCGAACAGTTCGACGAAGGCTTCACGCTCGGCGGCCGCGAAGGTATCCGGCAGACGCTGGCGAGCGCCATTGATCAAGGGTTTGATCGCGCGGATTGCCACCGGGCTCTGGCGGGCGATGCGAGCCGCCAGCAGCAGGGCATGTCCACGTGATTCGCCGGACTCTGCGAGCTGCTCGACCAGGCCGATGCGCAGTGCCGTTTCGGCGGTGATGCGTTCCCCACAAAGAATCATCCGCTTGGCCCAGCCTTCGCCGACCAGCCACGCCAGTGCCTGGGTGCCGCCTGCGCAGGGCAGCAGGCCGACCGCCGCGTCCGGCAGGCCGAGCTGCGCATGTTGTTCGGCGATGCGTAGGTCACAGGCCAGCGCGCATTCCAGCCCGGCGCCGAGCGCAAAACCGTTGATCGCCGCGATGGTGACACCGCGAAAGTCACGCAGCGCCTCGAAGGCCTCGCCGAAGCGGCGCGCCATTTCCCGGGCGCGCAGGCGGTCGCCGTCGGCGAACAGCTGTAGGTCGGCACCGGCGCTGAAGAATTCGGCACCCCGGCCGGTGATCACCAGGGCGTAGATGGCGTCGTCATGGTCGAGATGCTCGATCAGCAGCTTGAGGCCGATCAGCGATTCGCGCGTCGTCATGGTCGAGATGCTCGATCAGCAGCTTGAGGCCGATCAGCGATTCGCGATCCCAGGTATTGGCCGGCGGATGGTTGATAGTGATGAGGGCGGTGTGACCGTGCTTTTCCACGGTCAGTTTGTGGGTCAGGTCGAAGACCCCGGACTGATACGGTTCGAGTGCGGTGCTCATGTGGTCGTCCTCGGCGATGCCCGCCGGCATGCGCAGCGGGGCGTCTTTATCAAGGCAGCGAGGAACGCGAGCCGTTGGGGGATCACCCCGTCCGCGAAGGCGGGCCGCCTGTGCTGGCGGCCCGTTTCCGAGGTGCTTACTGCAGGGCGTTGGCCTGTCCGGCGCTGCGCCGCTCTTCCTGCCATTGGGCAAGTGTAGGCGCTGCCTGGTCGCCATCGAGGCGATGGACGATTTCGAAGTAGTCCTGCTTGAAGCGGTCCCTGAGCACGTCCTCACGCGGCTTGACGCGTACGGCATACACCGTCTGCACGTTCTGGTGATCGAAGCTGCGCCAGTGCTGCTCGTCCTTGAGCAGTTTGTAGCGATGGTTTTCCAGCGCGGCGATCACCGACTCGCTGGCGATGCTACGGGCGCGTGTGGCGGCGTCGGCCCATTGATGCACGATGCTGTACGCCGAGGCGGCGGAGCTGGACGGATGGGTCTGGTAGCGCTCGTCGAAATTGCGCACGAAGGCCTGCCCGCGTTCGGAACCTTCCAGTTCGGGAACGCGCCAGGTCCAGGGCTCGGTGCCGAGGACGCCGCGCATGATGTCCGGGCCGGCAAGCTCCACCATGCTCTGGGTCAGGTTGGGCACAGCGATCTGCATCTTGGTGTTCAGGCCCAGTTCATCGGCGATGCGCATGGCGCGCACCAGATCCTCGCCGAACAGTACGAGCACCAGCACTTCGGTGTCGCTGTTGGCCGCCTGCTGCAGGGCCTTGCGATAGTCGGACAGCCGGGCGCCGGGGAAGGCGGTCTTCACGCCGGGGTGCTTGGTCTGGTCGGTGGTGCCGGTGGCCTGACGCAGCGAACTTTCGCTGGTGTGGCCCCAGGTGTAGTCGGAGGTGACGTAGAAGTAGCGTTTCCCCGGCAGATTCTGGTTGAGGTATTGCCCCAGCACCTGGGCGCTCATCCAGGCATTGTTGCACTCGCGGAACATGTAGCGATGGCCGTCCTTGCCGGTCGTGTCGTTCGAGTAGGTCAGGGTGCCGAAGTACAGCAGGCCATGTTCCTTGGCGCGCTTACTGGCAGCGATCGCAACGGCGCTGGAAACCCCGCCGAAGAGCATCGCTGCGCCTTCGTCGGTCATCTTGTCGACGTTGGCGACCGCCTTTTCCGGGCGCGAGGCGCTGTTGCGGCTGATCAACTCCAGCGGACGGCCAAGCACGCCGCCGCGGGCATTGATTTCGTCGATGGCCAGCAGCGCGCCACGCATCTGGGCGAGGCCCTCTTCCTTATAGCTGCCGGTGCGGGGGTAGTTCAGGCCTAGTTTGATGGGATCGGCTGCCTGGACCGCAGCGCAGCAGCTCAGCATGAGCGCCAGGAGGGTAGTCCGTTTCATCGCGGGAGTTCCTTGCTTACTTGTTATGGTTGTTGGCAATTGCCGCTTTTTACTCCGACGCTGAACGGGCGTCATTACCTCGGGGGATGCTTCGCGGCGCCAATGTGACTGCGGCAGCATTTTGATCGCGTTTAGACTTTCGCCTTGTTGACCCGGGGCAACGCATCGGTTCGAGGTGGCGTTGGGGTTTGCGTTGACAGCGCGCCGCGGCTTTTCTAGGGTGCGGCAGCTCCGTCGCAAGCAAAGGTGAACCGATGACCCAGGATGATCGAATCAAGCTCGAACCGAGCTGGCGGGATGCGCTGCGTGAGGAGTTCGATCAGCCTTACATGCACGAGCTGTCTGCTTTCCTGCGTCGTGAGAAAGCCGCCGGCAAAGTCATCTATCCACCCGGGCCGCTGATCTTCAATGCGCTGAATTCGACGCCGCTGGAACGGGTTGAGGTGGTCATTCTCGGGCAGGACCCCTACCACGGCCCCGGCCAGGCTCACGGGCTGTGCTTCTCGGTGCAGCCTGGCGTTGCGCCACCACCGTCGTTGCAGAACATTTTCAAGGAGCTCAAGCGCGATCTGAACATCGATCCGCCGGGTCACGGCTATCTGCAGCATTGGGCGGATCAGGGCGTGCTGATGCTCAATACCTCGCTGACGGTGGAGCAGGGCAATGCTGGCTCGCATGCAAGCGCTGGCTGGCAGCGCTTCACCGATCGAATCATCGAGGTGGTCAGCGAGCGGCGGCCGCATCTGGTGTTCCTGCTCTGGGGGGCGCATGCGCAGAGCAAGGCGCGGCTGATCGATCCTACCCGCCATCTCATTCTCAAGTCGGCGCACCCTTCGCCGCTCTCGGCCCACCGCGGCTTTCTGGGCAATGGCCATTTCAGTCGCACCAACCAGTTTCTCCGGCAGCACGGTATGCAGCCGATCGACTGGCAGCTACCCGCGCAGGTCTAGCGCGGGCAGGTCGGTTCCGCTTACTGGAGCATACTCATCGCCGCGTCCATCGCGGCCGAGAGGTCCTCGTCTTCCTGGAGCAGAGTGCTTGGGTCCAGACCGAGCTTGGCGAACGCCGGGATCCGGCTCCAGTCCAGCTGCGTATAGGGGTGATTGGTGCCAAGGTAGCTTTGCAGCGTGGCGACTTGCACGATGTCGACATAGTCGACCGTCGGCGAGTTTCGGGTGAAATCGCTGTATTGGCCGGGCACGATCGCGATCGGCTCGCGAAAGTCCCAGGCGCGCAGGATCTTTTCGCCAAGCAGCGGGTGGATACGGTCGATCACATGATTGAGGCTGATGGAATCGGCCATCAGCTCGCCGTGCTCCTCGGCATAGGTGAGGATGGGCAAAATGCCGATCTGGTGCACCAGGCCTGCCAGCGTCGCCTGGTCGGGCAGCAGGCGCGTGTAGTGCCGGCACAGCACGTGACTGATGGCTGCCACCTCCGTGCTCTTGTTCCAGACCTCCCGCATCTTGCGGTCGACCACATCGGTCGTGGCCTGGAACATCTGTTCCATTGCCAGGCCGGTGGCGAGGTTGCAAGTGTAATTGATGCCCAGGCGGCTGATCGCCATCTGCAGATCGGTGATCTCGCGATTGGTGCGCAGCAGTGGGCTGTTGACCACCTTGATGATGCGAGCGGTCAGCGCGGCGTCGTTGCCGATCACCTTGCTCAGCGCGAGGATGCTGACGTCCGGGTCTTCTGCGGCTTCGCGCACCTGCAGCGCCACCTCGGGCAGCGTTGGAAGAATCAGTTCGTCGTTCTCGATGGCGCGGGTCAGTTCGCGTTGAACCTTGTCGGCGAGGGTGCTCATGCGATTCCTTCAGTGGTGGAGTGCTGCGTCATGGCCAGCCGCGGTGCGCTGCCGGCCGTGACTGCCGTTTATACGGGCTTCAGCGCTGGATTTCCTGGTCGGCGTTCAAGGTATAGGGAAGGTCGAGCAGGCTCAGCGGTATGCCATCGGGCGAACCGAGGAAGATGCGACCGTCGGCGACGGCGTCTTCCTGGACCACGGCCAGCAGTTCCATGCCGTTTCCGCTGGTTGCCGCCAGCACGACTTCGCCCACGCTCGAGCCGTGCACCGGCGAGAACAGTTCGACGCCCGCGGCCGGCAGTTCGCTCTGCGCGCCATCGGCGGCGAGGCGGTACAGTCTGCGCTTGAGCTTGCCGAGGTATTGCATCCTCGCGACGATTTCCTGCCCGGTGTAACAGCCTTTCTTGAAGCTGACCCCGCCCAGCGCCTGCAGATTGATCATCTGCGGAATGAACAGCTCGCGCGTGGTCCCAAAGACCTGGCCCACGCCGGCGCGAATCTGGTCGAGCAGCCAGCGCTGAAGCGGGGCTTCGGCAAGCTGGGCCCCCAAGCGCAGGCGGACCTGCTCGGCCTCCTGTGCCTTGCACCACAGCTCGGCGCGTCCGTCGGCCAGACGCAGCGCGATCAGACCATTGCCACGTACCACCTGATTGGCGTCCTGCGGCAGTTCGAGCCCGAGGCTGACCAGGGCGCCGTCTCCCTGGCTCAGACCGAAGCGACACCAGAGCGCGCTTTCATTGCTGAGCTGCGACTTGGAAAATACTGCGTACTTGCCGAGATCGGCGAGCTGCGGCTGCAGCAGCTCGCTGGCCATCGCCAGCAGCAGGCCGTCACCTTCGGTCAGAATGCGAAAGCTGGACTGCATCCGCCCCTTCGGGGTGCAGCGGGCGCCGAGGCTGGAGGTGTGGTGATCGAGGTAGTTGAGGTTGCAGGTCAACTGACCCTGCAAAAACTTGCTGGCGTCTGGGCCGCGTACGGCAAGGACGCCTTCATGCGACAGGACGCAAAAATAGGCTGTGTCGGTCATGGTCGGTCGCCGTGAGAAATCCGGGCGGCCATCATAGCAGGCGGCTGCGAAAAGGCAGCCGCCCTGCACTGGCTGCGATGTACGAATAGACCGTCGTCGGCGTGCCGCTTGCCGGCGGCTGTCGCTATAATGCCGGCCCCCTTCGAAGGAGCCGTCGCATGGTCGATCAATCTGAACTCAACCGCCTGTTCTGGCAGAGCCGCCGCGGCATGCTGGAGCTGGACGTGCTGCTGGTGCCGTTCGTCAAGGAAGTCTATCCGGGGCTGGATGAGGCGGATCAGCAGCGCTATCGCAAGCTGTTGAGCTGCGAGGATCAGGATCTGTTCGGCTGGTTCATGCAACGGGGCGAACCCGAGGATGAGGACCTGCGCCGCATGGTTCGCATGATCCTCGATCGTGTCCAGCCGCAGTAATCCACCCTTCGAGTGCCACTGGCAGGCGTCGCGCTTGCTGCTGGGGCTCTATCTGTTGGTACAGGGGCTGGCGCTGGCCGGTATCGGGCTGTCCGCGGCGCCGCTGTCGCTCAAGATTCCGTTGTGGATGTTCGGCGCCGCGCATGCAGCGTGGGTCCTGCCAAGGTCCATTCTGTTAAGCAGTCCTGCCGCCTGGCGCGGTCTGCGCCACGATGATGACGGCTGGAGTCTGTGGTCGAAGCGCACCGGCTGGCAGCCGATCCAGTTGCGTCCCGACAGCCTGGCATTGCCAATTGCGGTAGTGCTGCGTTTTCGTCTGCCGGGGCAGCGCCTCACTCGTGGGATCTGCATTGCGCGCGACGCACTGCCGGCGGGGGAACACCGGCGTTTGCGCGTGCGGCTGAAGTTCAGTCGCAATAGGTGGGCGGCTGCAGAATAGTATCGACCGCCACCGGCAGTTGCTCAGGGTAATCGAGGGTGAAGTGCAGGCCGCGGCTTTCCTTGCGCTGCATCGCCGAGCGAATCATCAGGTCGGCGACCAGCGCGAGGTTGCGTAGCTCCAGGAGGTCGCGGCTGACCTTGTAGTTGGAATAGAACTCGTCGATCTCATCCAGCAGCAGCTTGACCCGATGCTGTGCGCGCATCAGGCGCTTGTTGGTGCGCACGATGCCGACGTAGTCCCACATGAAGCGCCGCAGCTCGTCCCAGTTATGCGCGATGATCACATCTTCGTCGGAGTCGGTTACCTGGCTGGCGTCCCAGGCCGGCAGGTCGCCCGCCAACTCTATTTCCGGCAACTGGCGAAGCATGTCCTCGGCAGCTGCGCGTCCATAGACGAAGCATTCGAGCAGCGAGTTGCTCGCCATGCGATTCGCCCCGTGCAGGCCGGTGAAGCTGGTTTCGCCTATCGCGTACAGCCCCGGAATGTCGGTACGGCCATGCTGGTCTACCACCACGCCGCCGCAGGTGTAGTGCGCGGCAGGAACTACCGGGATGGCTTGGCGGGTGATGTCGATGCCGTACGTCAGGCAGCGTTCGTAGACCGTCGGGAAGTGGCCGCGGATGAAGTCGGCCGGCTTGTGGCTGATGTCCAGGTAAACGCAGTCGATGCCGAGGCGTTTCATCTCATGATCTATCGCGCGGGCCACGATATCGCGTGGTGCCAGTTCCTCGCGTGGATCGAAGCGCGGCATAAAGCGTTCGCCGTTGGGTAGCTTGAGCAGCGCCCCCTCGCCGCGCAGGGCTTCGGTGATCAGGAAGCTCTTGGCCTGCGGGTGGTACAGGCAGGTCGGATGGAACTGGTTGAACTCCAGATTGCCCACCCGGCAACCGGCGCGCCAGGCCATGGCGATGCCATCGCCACAGGCGCTGTCGGGGTTGCTGGTATACAAATAGACCTTCGCGGCTCCGCCGGTGGCCAGGGCGACGAAGCGGGCCTGGAAGGTTTCCACTTCACCGCTGTTGCGGTTCAGCACGTAGGCGCCGAGGCAGCGTTTGCCGGCAAGGCCCAGTTTGCGCTCGGTGATCAGGTCCACCGCGACGCGCTGCTGTAGCAATTCGATATTGCTTCGGGCCTGGGCGCGAGCCAGCAGGGTATTGAAGATGGCTGCGCCAGTGGCATCTGCGGCGTGGATGATGCGCCGATGGCTGTGGCCACCTTCGCGTGTCAGGTGGAACTCGAAGCCGCCATCCTCGCGGTTCGGTGCATCGTCGCGAGTAAAGGGTACGCCTTGTTCGATGAGCCACTTGATAGCATCGCGGCTGTGCTCGACGGTGAAGCGCACCGCTTCTTCGCGACACAGTCCTCCGCCTGCCACCAGGGTATCGGCGACGTGGGATTCCA
>JAEAMF010001555.1_pt1 | contig 15887 bp, 9 predicted proteins | sample 8958721 | NCBI WGS metagenome assembly JAEAMF01 (sample SAMN16933255, study PRJNA681124) | bioreactor sludge metagenome | isolation source: anaerobic bioreactor treating anionic surfactant - SDBS | place: India: Bengaluru | collected 2019-02-28
CCCGGCCTGCGGTCAGCCGGTTGGCCAGGTCGTTGACCGCGGTCGACATCGGCGGGCGGGCGTAGAGGTAGCAGAGGCCGTCGGTGCCGTCGCCGTTGTCCAGACCGACGCAGGCGTTCTTGCCGTTGTCAAACGCCGGGTCGCCGGCCGTTACGTCCTGGTACTGGTAGACGATGCTACCGTTCTCGTTGAGAATCACTTCAAATGACACCAGGTCCGACGTGTCGCCGTCGGGCCGCACGCGCCAGGCGTTCTGCCAGATGGCGACGAAGCGCCGGTTGGGCCAGATGCCCTCGGACTTGTAGTATACCCGGCCGCCGCCAAAGCCGGAGCCGAAAGCCAGGTTGTCCCACCACGGGTAGAGGGTCCGGTTGGGCAGGGCGGTGCTGGGCAACTTGACCGGTAGCGAGTCGTTGGTTCCCTGGTCCGGGCCGAACGATAGCCAGCCGTTGGTACAGACGTAGACGAAGTTGTAGGTCGTGTCGTAGTAACGGAAGTCGAAACCGACCGGTACGAAGATCCGGGCTTCGTCGCCCCAGACGATGACCGGGACAGCTCCGGTGGTGTCAATCCAATCATACGTCGGGCCGTCGAGGGTGTCGGAATCAATCCACGAGTAGCTCAAGGCGCTGGTGCCCGTGTGCGTGCCCTTAAGCACGTCGACGGTGAAACGTTTGGTGTCGTTCTGAGGGATGGTGTCGGGCTCGATGACCGGCAGCACGTTGCTGTGGACGATGACCGAGCAGCGTTCGGTCGCCAGCGGAACCCATGGCCGGAACGAGATGATCGTGTCTTCTCCCGAGTCCAGCGAGTCAACCGGCAGCGCGTCCCAGTAGCGTAGTGCGTTGCCGGTGCCGAAAATCGAGCAGGTCGCGATAATCGGGCTGAATGTCGGCCAAGTGCCGATGTTCTCGAGTCTGGCCTTGGGGACGATGGGTGCGTCATAGGGTCGCTGGACGAATTCGTACCAGGGTTCGTCGACGAACAGCGTGCGGACGTCGACCGGTGTCGTCGGCAGAACGTCGTGGTTTATCGAGACCCGGATCATCAGGTCGCCGTCCGGCGTCTCGGGTTGGAACGAGCCACGCCGGTACTGCCAGTACTGGTCTGGATACCCGAGGTCGCCATCGACGCCGAGTTGCGGGCATTCGGGCGGCTCGCCTACCTGCAGGTAGAACACGAAGAAGCTGTCGGTCGTGACCAGCAGTTGCTCGCCGGTGTCGGCCATGAAGACCGAATTCCAGCCGTCGGCACCGGTCAGGACCGGCGATTTCCAGAACAACTCACCGGGCGAGCCGTCATTGGCCGGCTTGAAGACGGCGAGCTGGTAGCGCGACTGGTCTGAGTCGGACGGGCAGTCGAGGAATACCTTGAGTGACTCGATGTAGGCCGGCCGCGGGTCCGGCACGCCGTACTTCACCCCCCAGCCGTAGTGCCCCACCGGCCAGTCGACGTAGTCGGCAGGTGTGCCGCCGCAATAGGACAGGTTCTCCACCCATGTCACCCGGAAGGTCTGGCGCAGCGTATCGTTGCTCCGGTCGTAGTCCGAGTCGGCGAAGGCCCAGAATTCGATGTTGTAGATGCCGGAAGTGAACGTGTACGCCGGCGACAGGAACTTCACGCGCTCCGCGCCGCCGCCTATCAGGCTGGCGATGGTGTCGCTCCACGACTGCAGCAGGTTCATTGTTTCATCGTACAGCCGGCACTCCACCGGCACGCTGTCCTGCTGGTTCAGACCGTTGTTGCGATACCGTGCCTGCGGGAATGTGTCCTTGGGCATGAACGTCAGCGGCGGAGAGAGTATCCGTCGGCACTGGACGTCCCAAGTCAGAATGGAATCGGCTTCGACCCGGACGTCGTCGATGCACCACCAGCGGATGTCCCACAGGTCGCCGTCGAAGACCCAGAAGATGCTGACCGACGGCTGGTTGTAGGCTCCGGGCAGGTCGAATACTTCTTCGACCGAATCGACCTTCTGCCCAAAGTAGTCGCGCAGCGTGTCGACGGTGACACCACCGTCGGTCGTATAGCAGAGCAACGCTGAATAGGGTGTGTTGTCGAGGTGCGCGAACAGCGTGGTAACGTAGAGCCGGACGTTGCGCAGCGAGCTGCAGTTGAGGCTCGGGGCAATGAGCGAATCGGGCGGCGGGTCGGGGCTCAGCGTCGGGAAAATCCCGGCGTAGCGCGACGAGCGCGTGACCCAGGGCGACGAGCCGGCCTCCTGGCGGTGCCAGTCGTTCTGGTCGGCGGCACCCGAGAAGTATATGCGCCAGCCGGTCGGAGGTACGCTGGTCGTCCAGTCGGAGTTGAAGTCTTCGAGCAGCAGCGTGTCGGCGAAACCGAGGGCGGCTACTATGCTGAGTGTCAGGATCAGTCGACGCATCACAGTCTCCTTTCAGCCTGATGCCGGGGGAGTCCGGTCGGACGTTTGGAGTGCTTTCGCTTCAATTCACGTCGGCCCGTCAGGCCTCAACCCAGCGGCAACCGACAATCAGATTATAGGTCGGTGAGGCGGGGTGTCAATCAGGTTGCGCCGGTCGTCCTACCGTTGACAAAGACATCCAGACGGCTAACCTGATACGGACGCAGATGCCGGACATAGTTGTCAATACGCTGGAGCACCTGCTTCAGCAACACGGCCACATCCCCGAGCCCCAGGTGTTGTGGATGTTCATCTACGTTCTAAAAGACCTGGAGCTCAACCACAGCCAGGCCCAGCTTCACCTCGACATAAAGCCCCAGCGCATCGCCCGCAGCACCGGTGGCAGTCACAAGCTGACCGGGTACGGCGCTTCCCGACTGGGCACACCGCGGTACATCGCGCCCGAACGGGCGCAGCGCAAGCCGGCGGACGCCCGTTCCGACATTTACTCGCTGGGAGTGGTGCTTTACGAGGCGGCGACGGGCAAACCGCCGTTCGACGCGACGCTGAACTACGAGCTGCTTGATGCGCACATCAACAAGCGACCGGCGCCTCCCCAGTCGGTCCGGCCCGAGGTGTCGGCTGAGCTCCAGCGTATCATCCTGACTGCGATGGCCAAGGACCCGGCGGCGCGGTTCCAGAATGCCCGGGAGTTCCGGGAGGCGCTGGAGCGGCTGGTGGCTGTCCATCGGGCGCAGCCTCAGACCGAGTCGGCCGGTGCAGCGGCGCCGTCGGCAGCCACGGCCCAGCAGGCGACCGAGTCGAAGCCGGTGCGGGAGACAGGCCAGGCCGCAACATTGCCCGCAGCCCGACCCAGGCCCCGGCCGACGGCCAAGAACGAGCGGATTCCGACTGGTGCTATGACAACGCCCGGCGTTATGAGCGGCAAACGTCCGCCCGTTGCCGGCCAGCCGGCGCCGGAGCCGAAGCCCGAACCGGTCCAAGCCGCGCGCAGCGACAGGCCGCAAGCCAAGACACGGCCGGCAGACGCGCAGGCCGTGCCCCAGAAGCCGGCGTCGGCGGCCCGCACGGCACCAGCCGTTCGGCCGCGGAACACGGCCGGCAGACCACGCAGGACCGGGCTGTGGCTGGCTGTGTCCGGGGCCGCCGTGGCGGCTGCGGTGGTCGCGCTGCTGGTTGGCCGAGCGTCGGCCGGCCCGAAGGTGCCGGCACTGACGGGCCTGAGCCTGGACGCGGCGCGTGCGGCGGTCGCGCGCGGCGGGCTCGCTCTCGCGGTGCTGGAGAGTCGTGACGACACGCTGCCTGAGGGGGCAGTCGTCCAGCAGTCGCTTGCCGCGGGTGTCCGTGCCCGCAAGGCCGACACGGTGCGGGTCGTGCTCAGCACCGGCGTCGTGGCAGTGCCGGTAGTCGCCGGTCTGACGTACGACGAGGCGGTTGAACGCCTGGTCCGGTCCGGTTTCGCACTGGGTGCCGTGGATTCCGTCCTGGACGATAACCAGCCGGCCGGCCGGGTGGTCAGGACCAGTCCGAGGGCCGACGTCAGGGCCAAGGTTCGGTCCGAGGTGAAGATAAGCGTCGGGCAGGGCCGGTTGACCTGTCCGGACTGCGGCACGCGCCGAGAACCCGGCGCCAAGTTCTGTATTACCTGTGGCTATCGCTTCAGTATCTAGACCGGAACTCGGGAGGTGCTTGTGAGACGCCCCGGCATCGTGCTGCTGGTCATGTTGCTCGTTGGCTGCGTAACGATGGCTCTGGCCGCCAAGAGCTGTCCGAGTTGCGGGACGAGCAACCGCGATGACGCCCGGTTCTGCAAGAGCTGTGGCTACGAATTCCCAAGGTCGGTGCCGGCTCGGCCGGCGCCACCCCGGCTGCCGGTGCAGGTCAAGGTTGAGGCGGGCACAGCCCAGGTCCAGTCCACGCCACCCGGGGCACGCGTCACGCTGGATGGCCGGCGGCTGGGCAACACGCCGTTAACAGCGTCAGCCCTGGCACCGGGCCGGCACTCGCTGGTGGTCGAACTCGACGGCTACCGGGACTATGAGGGAAGCTTCCAGGTTGCGGAGCTCCTGGGCTCGCTGCAGGTCAGCGTGCAGCCGGCCGGGGCCGAGGTGACGGTGGATGGCCGCACGGTCGGCATCGCCGGGCCGGAGGGGTTGAACGTGCCAGGTCTGGCCATGGGCAGCCACGTGGTGCGCGCGAAGCTGGACGGATACGAGGATGCCGGGACCACGGCGGTGCTGACTGCCGGACAGCAGGATGGTCGAGTCGAACTTGAGCTGCGCAGCATGTACGGCGTGCTGCGCGTTGACTCCCGGCCGGGCGGCGCGAGCCTGTTGCTGGACGGGAAGCCGGTGGCGTTGACGCCCTACCAGGCGAGCCTGCTGCCCGCGCGCTACTCGCTCATCGTCAACAAGCCCGGGTTCGAGGACTGGGCCGGAGTGGCGGACGTGCGTTCGTCCGACACAACGTCGCTTTCGGTCGTGCTCACCAGGTTGCGGACCAGGAAGCCGGCCCTCCTGTGGTCGGGGGTCGGCGTGCTGGCGGTTACCGGTGCGACGGCGGCGCTGGGGCAGGTCAGTTACGCCCAGTACAAGGATGCGGCCACTCCGGTTGAAGCCGAACGGCTGCGCAAGGAAACCCAGACGTGGGACCTGGCCCGTAATGTCGCGGCCGGGTTCACGGTCCTGCTGGGCGGCGCCTACCTGTTGTTCTAGGAGGAAGTGATGAACCGGGCGATTATGCTGGCAGCCGGGCTGACGCTGGTCCTTTTCCCGGCGGGGTGCCGGGACTGGAATAACCCGCTCGACCCCATCAACCACGGTCCGAACCACGCGCCCAACGTGCCCGGCGACCCTCAGCCGGACAGCGGGGCGACCGGCTACAACACGGCCGCGACCCTGCGTTGGACCGGCGGTGACCCGGATACCGGCGACCAGGTGGTGTACGACGTTTACTTCGGGACTGCCAGCCAGCCGCCGCGGGTCGTGCAGGGCGTCGACTCGACCAGCCACAGTGTCAGCGGTCTCGCCTTCTCCACCGTCTATCGCTGGCGGGTCGTTAGCCGCGACGAGTTCGGAGATTCCGCGGTCGGCCCGCTCTGGACGTTTGCCACCCGGGCCGAGTCCGACACCAACCAGCCGCCGTACCAGCCGGCGAATCCCCAGCCGGCCAACGGTTCTTCGGGCCAGGACACCGCCGCGACACTGGCCTGGACCGGCGGCGACCCGGACTCGGGTGACGTGGTGAGTTACGATGTGTACTTCGGCACGACCTCGCCGCCCGCGCTGGTCCAGTCCGGGTTGAGCACGACCTACTACGACCCCGGTTCTCTCAACTTCCTCACGAGTTACTACTGGCGCATCACGAGCCGCGACAACCACGGCGACAGCTCGGCCGGCCCGCTCTGGTCTTTTGCCACTCGCGCGCCGACCGATACCAACAAGGCGCCGAACCAGCCGTCCGACCCGCAACCGGCGAGCGGGGCCACCGGCCGGGGACTGAACACGAAGCTGGCGTGGACCGGTTCGGACCCGGACCCCGGCGACACGCTCAAGTACGACGTCTACTTCGGGGCGAGCACGCCGCCGCCGCTGGTGGCCCAGAACCAGACTGCCAACAGCTACGACCCGGGCGGGCTGGGTTACTACTCGCTGTACTACTGGCGGATAGTGGCGCGCGACAACCACGGCGCGGCTACCTCCGGCCCGGAGTGGAACTTCCTCACAGTGGCGCAGGTCGTGGTGACCGCGCCGGCGGCCGGCGCCCGGTGGCAGAACGGTTCGACCCAGACCATCACCTGGTCCGGCGGGGAGGACGGCAGGCGGCCGGGCAAGTCGGTGCTGAGCCTGCGGCTGCCCGCAGTGACAGCCGGAATGGCACCGGACTCGGCCGTCATCTACTACTCGGCGGACAACGGTACGAACTGGGTCCGCCACGGCCTGGCGACCCAGCCCGGCCAGTACCAGTGGAGCGTGCCCGGGCCGGAGACCGACAGCGCCCTGGTGCAGGTGCGCTGCTACATCGGCGCCGAGCCGGTCGCGGGCACGAGCGCGCGGTTCCAGATGTATGAACTGCCTTCATCGATTACCGTTACCCAGCCGACCACCGGCACGAAGTGGCGGGAGGGTGCGGCGGAGCGGGTCACCTGGACGGGCGGTACGACGGTGGCAGTCGATTCGACCGTCGTCTGCTACTCGACCGACAACGGCAGCAACTGGCAGCGTCACGGGCGGGCGGCGACGACGCCGGGCCAGTACGACTGGAACGTGCCCGGTCCGGCGACCCAGTCCGCCAGGGTCCAGGTGCGCGCGCACGTCGCCGACAAGGTTGTGACCGGCACGAGCTTCTCATACGAGGTGTACGATTCGCTGGCGCCGTCGGCCATCACCGTGACGGCACCGGCCGCCGGCGAGCAGTGGGAAATCGGCACGACCCGGCAGGTGACCTGGACGGGCGGCACGTTCGGCGTGGATTCGTCGGTCGTTTTCTATTCGCCGGACAGCGGCCGCAACTGGACGCGCCAGGGCCGGGCCGGCACCCAGGGCAGCTACGACTGGCAGGTGCCCGAGCCGGTGACGCGCGGGGCCCAGGTCCGGGTGTCCGCCTATAACGGCGCCCACACGACCCAGGGGTTGAGCGGCATATTCGAGGCCCGGGAACCCCGGTACCCGGACTCGGTGATTGCGACAGTGACGGTGGGGGCCCGGCCGCGGGCGCTGGCGTGGAGTTCCGCTGCGGACCGCGTCTACGTGTCCTGCCGCGATATCGACTCGGTGGCGGTCATCGACGGCGCGGGCAACAACCTGGTGAGACGGATAGCCGTCGGCGACCTGCCCGGGTACGCGCTCTACGTGCCCGGGGCGAACAAGGTCTACGTCGCCAACGAGGGCAGCGCCAGCGTCAGCGTCATCGACTGCGCGACCAACACGGTGCTGCGCAGCGTGGCGGTCGGCGTCGCGCCGCGGGCGCTTGTCTGGAACCGCACCGGCAACAAGGTGTACGTCGCCAACTGGAGCGGTAACTCGGTCTCGGTCATCGACGTTGCCACGGACTCGGTGCGGCGGACGGTCGCCGTCAGCCAGCGGCCGGTGAGCCTGGCCTGGAACCCGGTAGCCAACAAGGTGTATGCGACCTGCTCGGCGGACAACAAGCTGGCGGTCATCGACGGCGTCGCCGACACGTTGATTACGACCGTACCGACCGGGTTCAACCCGACTTCGGTGGTTGTCGACTCGACGCACAACGAGGTATACGTCACCAACCAGACGAGCAACACGGTCAGCATCATCGACGGCGCGTCCAACATGTCGCTCGGGGTCATCAACGTCTTCTACGCGCCCTGCGCGTCGGCGTGGAACCCGGTTGCCGACCGGGTGTACACCGCGGACCGGGACGCCGACAACGTCAGCGTCATCAATACCATTACCCACCAGGTAGCGGTCAACGCATCGGTCGGCGACGAGCCGCGGGCGGTGTTCTGGGCGTCGGTGGTAAACGTCGTCTACGTGGTCAGCTACTCGGCCGACAACGTCACCGTCATCAGCGGCCGCACCGGTTTCCCGGTCAAGACGGTCGCCGTCGGCGACGAGCCGCTGGCCGGCTGCTGGAATTCGACCGACAGGAAGGTGTATATCGCCAACTACGCCGCCGGCACCGTGACCGTGCTCGGCCAGCGGCCGTAGCAGCGCTCGCCCGGCGCGCGACGGGCGCGAAAAGCGTTTGACACCGATTGCTGGCCTGCTACCATTCTAGTTCATGTCTGAAGACATCATCGCCCAGGTTAAGGCCGCCGAGAGCGAGGCGGCGCGCATCGAGTCCGAGGCGGCGGAGACGAAGCGCCGGCTGGTCGCCGACGCCGAGGCGGCCGCGGCCGATGAGGCGGCGCGGCTGCAGGCGCGGCTGGCGGCCGAGCGCCGGCAGGCGCTGGAGCAGGCCCGTTCCGAGGCGGCCGCACTGGCCGCCCGGTCCGAAACGGAAGCGCGGGCCGACGAGGAGCGGGTTGCCAGCGTCCCGCCGGACCGACTGGGTCGGGCGGTCGCGCGGGCGGTCGAGGAAGTCAAGCAGCGGTGGCAGTAGAGCCGGTCGCCAAAGTACTGGTCGCGGTGCACGAGTCGGACCGCGACCGTTTCTTTCGCCGGCTGCAGCGGTCGGGCCTGTTGCACGTCTCGCGCGACGAGGGCGCGGCCGAACCGTCGGCGGCGGGCCAGCCGGAATCGGCCCGGCTGGTGTCGGCCATCGAGTTCCTGCAGGCGCGCGCGGACAAGCGGGCCAAGGCCCGGCCCGTGCTCAGCCGCGAGGAGTTTGAGGCCGGCTCGGCCGGCCGGGATTACCAGCACGAGCTCGACCGGCTCGACCGGGCGAACCGGGAGCTGGCCGAGACCGACGCGCGGCTGCGCCAGGTCGAAGCCGACCGGCAGCGGCTCGCACCGTGGCGGCCGCTGGCGCACGACGTCCGGGACGTCTACGGTCTGACGGCGACCCGGGCGACGTTCCTGCGTTTCCCGGACCAGGCCGAGTTCGACAGGGCCGCCGCCGCCCTGGCCGGCCAGCCGGCCGAGCTGCGGCCGGTGTCGACGGCCGACTCCCAGGTATTCGCCATCCTCGTTCAATCCGCCGGCGGTGCGGATGCAATGCCGGCCGGCATCCGGCACGAAGTTGTCGACCTGCACGGGGTCGAGGGCCGGCCGGCCGAGCTGCTGGCCCGGCTCGACCAGGACACCACGGCGCTGGCCGAACGTAAGGCCGGGCTTGCCGCCCAGCTCGCATCGGTGGCGGCCGAGCTGCCCCGGCTCAAGGCCGCGGCCGACGCGCTCGAACGCCAGCGGGCGCTGGACGATGCGGCGGACGCCGCGGCCCGGACCGCAAGCGTGCGGCTGGTCAGCGGCTGGGTGCGGCGCCGGGAACTTGCCAGGCTCGAGCGGCTGGTGGCGGAGTCGGGCGCGGCGGCGATGGCCGAGGTGGCGCCGGCCGAGGGCGAGGAGCCGCCGGTGGCGCTGGTCAACCGCCCGGCGCTGCGGCCGTTCGAGATGGTGCTCGAGCTGTTCAGCATGCCTTCGCATTCGGAGATGGACCCGACCTGGCTGATTGCGCCCTTCTTCGGAGCGTTCTTCGCCCTTTGCCTGACCGACGCCGGCTACGGCGCGGTGGTGGCGCTGGTGGTGTTCCTCATGCTGCGCCGGCCGGGACTGCGGCACTGGCTCGTCGGCCTGGTCCTCTTGGCGGCGACGGTGGCGATACCGCTGGCGGCGTCGGCGGTCACGGTCGCCACCGGCTCGCTCGTCTACGGCTGGCTGGTCGGGTTCGCGGTCGCGGCGGCCGCGGTGCTGCTGGTGATGACCGGGCTGGGACCGGGCAACAAGCTCCTGGGCATCGTGCTCATCGGCGCGATTCTGACTATCCCGGCGGGCGCGCTGGTCGGCGGCTGGTTCGGCGACATCCCGGACCGGCTGGGGCTGCCCGGGCTGGCGGAGTTCAAGAACCGGCTGATGTGGTTCGACCCGGTCAAGGACCCGATGAAGTTCTTCATCCTGTCACTGGCGCTCGGCTACCTGCAGATGATTTCCGGCATCGCGTTCGAAATCGCCGACTGCCTGCGGGTGCGCAACTGGGGCGACGCGCTGCTCGGCCAGCTGCCCTGGTTCGCGTTCCTCAACGGCTTGACCGCGCGGGTGGTGCTGGCGAAGCAGGTCGGCACCTGGGGCGGCGCGGCGCTGGTCGTGGCGGTGCTGGCATCGGTCGCGGCGGTGGTGGTGTTCACCCAGCGCGCGCGCGCGACGCTTCTGGCCCAGTGGCTCTGGTTCGGGCTGCTGACCGCGACGTTCGTCACGCTCGGGGCGAAGTTCGGCTGGCTGCCGGCCGCGTTGGGCGCGGCCTGGTGGGCGGCGGTCGGGCTGCTGGCCGCGGTCGTGCTGATGGCGGGCGTCAGCGTCGTGCGGGGCGGCGTCAAGCCGCTGCCGGCGGTGCTGGGCGTGCTGGCGGTCGCCGGCCTGGCGCTGTACCTGGCCGGGGTCGTGCCGTGGTTTGCGGCCGCGCTGCCGGCGACGGTGTTCTTTGCCCTTTCGCCGGCGGGCCGGGGCGTGCTGGCCAAGCTGCTCTGGGGCGGGTACGCGCTGTATGGCGCGACATCCTACATCGGCGTGGTGCTGTCGTACATCCGGCTGATGGCGCTGGGCATGTGCACCGGTGGGGTAGCGGTCGCCATCAATGTTATCGCCTGGATGGTGCTCAAGATACCGGTGGTCGGCATCGGCGCGGCGATCATCGTGCTGGTCGGCGGGCACACCTACAACATAGCGGTCAACGTGCTGGGCGCGTTCGTGCACTCGCTCCGGCTGCAGTACGTCGAGTTCTTCCCGAGATTCTACGCCGGCGGCGGCAGCCGTTTCGAACCGCTGCGGGAGAAATTCAACTACATAACTCTTAAGAACTAACGGAGGTATTGATGGATATCGGACTGGTGTTCGCGCTACTGGGTTGCGTGGCGGCCGCATTGCCCGCCGGTATCGGTTCGGCAATCGGCATCGGGCTGGTGGCCAACGTGGCGTCAGGAGTGCTGGCCGAGGACCCGAAGAAGTTCGGCGGGCTGTTCATCCTGGTGGCGTTGCCCGGGACCCAGGGGTTCTACGGCTTCCTGGGCGCGTTCCTGGCGATGATGAAGCTGGGCGTGCTGGGCACGCTGGCGACGATCACGCCGATGCAGGGCCTGCAGATGTTCGCCGCCTGCCTGCCGGTCGGCATCGCAGGGTTGGCGACGGCCATCTGGCAGGGCAAGGTCTGTGCCGCGGGCGCGGAACTGGTGGCCAAGCGGCCAACGGAGTCGGCCAAAGCCGTCATTTTCGGCGCGCTGGTCGAGACCTACGCGGTGCTCGGGCTGCTGGCGACCATCTTCCTGCAGATGGGCGTGAAGGTCGGCGTCTAGCAGTGGGCGCGCAGGAACTCACCCGGAAGATAATCGCCGACGCCCGGCAGCGGGCCGAGGCGCTCAAGGCCGAGGGCCGGGCCGCGGCCGCATCCGTCAAAGAGCGGGCCGCGGCCGAGCAGGCGAAGCTGGCCGAGGAGTCGCGACGGCAGACTGAGCGCGAGGCCGGCCCGATTGTCGAACGGGCGCGCAGCGCCGCCCGCCTCGACCGGCAGAAGCGGCTGCTGGCCGCGCGCTGGCAGGTGATCGACCGGGCAGTCGAGCAGGCCGGGCAGGCGGTGGTCAAGGACCCGTCCTACCCCGACATCCTGGTCGCGCTGGCCCGGCGCCACGCTGTGCCGGGCGCCACGCTGCACTTCTCGGAGTCGGACACCAGGCTGGTCCGGGGGCGCGGGGTCGAGCCGGGCGAGCCGGTCGCCATCAGGGGCGGTCTCTTGGTCCGGCAGGGCAAGGTCGTGCTCAACCTGTCGCTGGACGAGCTGCTGGTCAGTGTCAGAAACGACCTGGCCAGCGAACTGGCTAAGGTGCTGTTCCCGGAATAGCCGCCGGCAGGGCGATGCCGGCCAGGCGGCCGGCGTCGCTCAACCAGTCCGGCACGGGCCGGTGCGTGGCGGCGAGCTGCCGGATGCCTTCGGCCACAGACCGTTCGTTCCACCGTTCGGCGTAGAAGCCGGCATTGGCCCGCGAGCCCGAGTAGAACCTAAGGAAAAGAAAAGAGAACAGGAAGGCGGCGGCGACGTAGTCGCCGGACTTCGCCGCCTCGTAGCTGGCCCAGGCCGACCCGGCGGTGACGGCCAGGCCGGCGACGCCGTGCGCGAACCGGCCGGCGTAGACCTCGCCGCTGCCCGGCACAATCGAAGACAGCAGCAGGGCGACGGTCGGGCTGCGGCGGGGCCGGCGTTCGATAGCCAGGACCGCATCGGCCAGCGTCGAGTCGCCGGCCGCGAGGTAGCGCAGCCGGGCGGCCGGCAGGTCGCCGGACTGCGCGTCCAGCCAGGCCAGGTCCATCGTCAGCCGGCGCCGTTCTGAAGAGTCAGTCAGGAACAGCAGCGCGTCCGCCAGCTCGGCAGCCGCCAGTTCGTCGCGTCCCCCGGCGGACAGGAAACCGGCCAGGCAACGGGCTGAAGCTAGGGCCAGCGCCGGATGGTTGTCGCGCACCAGGCGCAGCTCGGCGACGCCGTCGTCGGTCGCTCCGTCCAGGCAGAGGGCGATGCCGAGCTTGAGACCGGTCAGGCCGGAGGAGTCAGGGCAGCCGAACTCCGCACGCCGGTACTCGGTAACGGCGTCGTACCAGTGCTCGGCCGCGAGCAGCGAATCGGCGAGGGCGGGCGAAACCACGGATGAGCACAGATGAACACAGATGAGGAGCGAAAGGGCCATCAGTTGCGGTCGAGGGTGTCGAGGCCCAGGGCGCGGCGGTAGTCGGGGACGAGCGGGTGGCGGACAAGCACCGTCTCGGCGCGGGCGACGTACTGCCGCTGCTGGTAGCGGTTGTAGTCGCGGGCCGCGACGTTCGCGCCGTACAGGTTGCCGGAATAGAACAGCGCGGTGAAGAGGGCGGCGATGGAGACCTTGATGCGGGTGCGATCGCGCCGCGCCGGTTCGGCCGCATACCACCATGTAGCCAGGGCCGGACCGGCGACCGCGAGGAACGAGTAGAGCCCGTCGACGACCCGGCCGCAGTAGACCTGGCCCAGGCCGGGCACGACCGCGGACAGCGCGGTCGAGAGGACCCGGCTCCGGCGCGGGAGGCCGGTGCCGTCCAGCGTGGCGAGCGCGGCCAGTTCCGTGCCGGCCGGTTCCTGGGAGAACCGGAGCGCGGCGTCGCGAAACCGGTAGTCGCGGAACAACATCCAGCCGTCGAGCAGGCGGCGCTCAGGAGTGTCCGGGAGAGGAGACAGTGTCGAGCGGCAGGCGGCGAAGTCACCCTGGCCGAACTGCGTCCGGGCGATGCCGAATCCGGACAGCGTCGCGTCCGCCGCGGTCCCGAACACGGCCCGGCTGCGCTCCAGGTCGCCGGCGGACAACAGCGCTTCGGCGGCCATCAGGGTCGAGTAGTCGCGTTCCGCGCCGGCCGCCGCGTACGCCTGGCGCAAGTACTCGGACGCGGCTCGTCTGTAGTCGCCAGAGGAGTACAGGTAATCTGCGAATGTCCCCGAGATATCGATGTCAGATGTCAGATGTGAGGAGTCAGGGCGCGTGGAGCGTGAGGCGTGAGGCGTGAGTTCTTCCGGGGCGCTCTGCGCCACCGGGTCATTCAGCCTTTCGTGGCTGATGCCGAGGTAGTACTTGTCATAGTAGGACCACGCGCCGGGATGGCACCGGGTCAGCCGGTCTGCGGTCATCACCATCCCGGCCAGCAGGCCGCTCTGCCTGACGGCTTGCTTGCCGAATTGCGAGCAGGTGGGCCAGAAGTTACACGTGTTCGGGTTCTGGAGCGGGGAGATGCCGGACTTGTAGGCGTCAATCAGCCAGTTGCCGCCGATGCCGGCGCCGTCGTACCCGGCCAGCGCGGTCGCGGCGGAGAGAAGGAGCAGAGCCACGAAAGCACGAAGGACACGAAGAGAACGGAATGACCTGGGTCGAGTCGAGAAGTTCGGGAAACCCAGCCGGATGTCCAGCATCAGGGCAAATGTAGCCGAGAGACCGGGCAAGTCAATGTCAGCAAAGGGGCGGCCGAAAGGCCGCCCCTGAGAGGAAGTTGGAGTCGCTAGCGCTGCGCAGGAGGACTGCTGGGTGGTGCGAGTGTGTCTCGAACGCCTAGTGGAGGGCGCGCTGCCGTCACCGGGACCGCCTTGACGACTGGCATCGGGGCCTCATCTGGCAGTCTGAGCCGCTCGTTGCCTCGCCACTTGCCCATGACCCGGTAGCTGAATCTTGCGTTGCTGCTTCCTTCATTCAGCTCGCGTACGTCGAAACCAGCAGCATCGGTTGACACGTAGACACCGTTGCAGTCGTCTCTCAGCTGCACGAACACTGCCAGTGGATGCTGCTCGCTGACAGTGATGCAGTCAGAGAAGAGCGGGTCCAGTTCAACACGGGCGTGTCCGTTGGCCAGCTGTGCCTCGCCTACGTCCTCGAACCACGCTTCGGTCATCTCCGGCGCGAATAGAGTCTTGCGGCCCGCGCGAGTGGCCATGTTGGTTGCGACTAGGCCGGTTCCGTAGATCTTGTAGTCCGTGCTACCACTGTTGTATGATACGTACGCATACTGGTTATACGTGGGCTGGCTACCGTAGAACACGCCGCCCATCCTGGCCCCCGAGCTGTTGTTCGCCATGCCCCATACGCCGTACACGTCTCCATTGAACACCCCACCAGTGCTAGCGACCGGCCACCAGCCTCCTACTGAGTTACCGTGGCCGACCACGCCGTGACTAGTTCCCCTGCCAACAACCGCGCCGGAACCCACAGCCCCGATGCTACTGGTCCCGTAGACGCCGCAGTAGTACCCGTTGCCGTACACGCCACAACCGCTGCCGGCGTAGCTGTACAGTCCGTAGCCGCCGCTTGCGTCGCTCTGGCCGTAGACCCCGATGCCGGTTGCGCTGTATCCAGCCGCGCCGATGTACTGGTTCACGAATCCGTAGCCTGGCGCAAGCATACCGTAGCTGCTCGTGGCGCTGTTGTAGCCCATGACTCCATGGCCGTATGCTGCTGAGACGATGCCGTAGACTCCGGAGCTGTAGTTGCCGGTCGAGTAGCCGTACACACCCCACCCGTTGGAAACGTCAGCGTGGCCGTAGACGCCGATGCTGGACGAGCTGTAGCCAACGACGCCCCTGCCGTTCGGCGCGTAGCCGTAGACGCCGTAGCTGTTGTTTCCGGTTGAATAGCCGTAGACTCCCCAGCCACTGGCGACGTCGGCATTTCCGAACACCCCGATACTGGTGGAGCTGTACCCGACGACTCCGGCGTAATAGCCTTGTCCGCGCACGCCATAGCCGGAGGGGGCATAGCCGGCCACCCCGTAGCCGGAGCTCGCGCCGTTGCTGCCGTACACGCCATAGGTCTGCCCGGCATCATACATACGTACTCCCGCGTTGTCGTTGGGCGAGAGGTAGGAGGTGTTGTCGGTCCAGTAGTTGGTGCCGCCCACGTCGCCGGCCGGCATCCAGTCGGCTCCGTTCCACTTCAGCACCTGGCCGGTCGTCGCGCCCATCTGCGCCAGCGACGGGTTGGGGTATGTGCCGGCCAGCTTGCCGCTCGCCGCATCGCCGTTCTGCAGGTAGGTCGAGGCCGCGGCTCCGCCCAGGTTGTCCGCATCGTCCGCCTTGTCCGCATAGTAGGTGTATGGCACGCTGACAAACGGCGTCTTCGGTACAATAGCCTCGCCGTTGACCACGACCTCCAGCGAGCAGGCCCCGGCCTCGGGCACGGCGCTGATGGGCGTGACCGAGCCGAGCAGCACGTTGAACAAGCCCTCGACAACCTGCACACCGGCCTGGGTTTCGGTCCAGACCTGGGTCAGGCCATCGTAAAGCCGGAGCGTGAAGTCGTAGCTGCCGGTGAGCGGCTCGCCCGCGGCGTCGGTCAGCTTGCCCTGGTAGTTGATGAGCTGGGGTATCGTCACCGCGTCCGGGTTGG
>JAEAMF010001553.1_pt1 | contig 15885 bp, 11 predicted proteins | sample 8958721 | NCBI WGS metagenome assembly JAEAMF01 (sample SAMN16933255, study PRJNA681124) | bioreactor sludge metagenome | isolation source: anaerobic bioreactor treating anionic surfactant - SDBS | place: India: Bengaluru | collected 2019-02-28
ACTTGCCGGTGATTTTCGCACCGGTTGGACTTTCGTTCCCGATGTATACATGCCAGGAACCTGCAATCGTCTCGCCTTCCGACAGCCAGTCATTTGCCATAGTCTGTCCTCCTTCATTGTGCGCAATTCTTCCTGTACCACAAAGACTCCCAGTATTTCCGCTCCGTCGCATAAACATCTATTATCATGTTATCAGGCTGATTCTCCGCAAGAATACCATAACGCTTCATTTCACAGACCCACTCGGCACGCGGCTGAAAGCCCGGCATGTCAAACCGCTTGATCTGATCAAGTTTTTCCTTTGCATCACGGACAGCCGCGAGAATCTTCTGGTAATCAGGATCCGCCTTGTCGACGAAAACGGCCGTGCCGCAGGACTCCAGCCCGCCGGCCTTTTTTGCCAGCGGCGCCAGAAGCATGGACGATTTCTCCGGCCGTGTCAGATTATAGAACAGGTCGCGTGACCAGCAGCGGCGAACATCATCGGGCGTCATTTTTATCCATGGAGGCATACCGCGAAAGGTTTTTGCCCAGTATCCGTCAGGACCTGTGAGGTGTGAGGGTGAAAGAGGCAGCGGCTTCTTTGTGTCATGGCAGCTGCAGCAGCGCCGCCGGATCGTCTCCATGGACAGTTTCATGCTGGGCCAGTTGGTGTCGGTCTGGTCCAGCCAGATCAGGCGGTCGACGATTTCAAAGCCACCGATCATGCCTGTCCCGAGGGCAGCATAAGTTCCGGGGTAAGGTGCACCTGTCTCTATCCACAATCGAACCATGCACTTCTCACGTTCTGACGGTCTGGCGTCGTAATGTCTGCCGTCCATCAGCGTCAGAAGACGGCTCGCAGCACTGCCGATGGAGCGCGGCGGACGGTTCCCCATGTCATTACGGCCGTCGGCCACCAGGTTCTTCGCGGTAATCGTGTAATAGCTGAGGCTGAAAATAGGGCCGCGGTCGCCGGAGAGATTTATGCCGCCTTCTGGATTCTCACAGTCGTGGCATCTCACGCAGTACTGGTCAAGGATCGGCTGGATATCACGCGGAAAATCGAGGACGTCGGGCACATCAGAGATCGGTTCAATCTGGCTTGGTTTCCGGCGGCATGCCTGGAAACCTGTCGGAACAAGCGGCGGTGTCATGGTGCGTTGTTCATGGCAGCCAATGCAGGTAGTGGTTTCACCGGGCATGACTGTAAGAAAACTCTGCATGCGCTTTACGGAAAGATTGTTTTCGTCGAGAGCGACAAAAAACAGGCTCCGCAAGGCCGGCAGCTCTGCGTAGGCTGAACCGTCGGTTTCCACCGGGATTGTGCCCAGCACGCGTTCCAGCGTGAACGTGCCGCCGTAACTTAACGGCTCGGCGCCACCGGTATAGTTCATCGGTTTTGGCAGTGTTTCCAGCACCAGCAGTTTCTTTATTTCGCCGCGGCGAACGCCTTCCATGTTCCGGCCACGATATACGTCGACGAGCAGGAGACGACCTGTCGATCTGCTCCAGTCGGCAGAACTGGCTGTAACTGGTTCTCGCTCGCGGCGGCAGAGAGGCCGCGGCTCGTGGCACTCCAACCCGGCTGTAACGTCATCTCCGGGCAGCCTGTAGACGGTCTGTATTTCGCCAGACCCGTTCATGAGTACGATCTCAGCCGAACGTGCAACCATGAATGCCTGTTCTGAAAATGCCCATGGATCGCGGAAATTAGAGGCGCGGCTGACAGACTTTGCACTGCCTTTGTCATCAGGTCCGTTTCGGGGATCAACCAGGGTAATGACTCCATTGTGTTCGCGTTGTCCGTGGCCGGGCGAGAATGAAGCCACAATCTTTCGTGAACCCGGGACCGGCTTGGCATCAATCATGGTAATGCCGGGATGCATGTTACCGTAAAAAACAGTCTGGCGTACACCATCCGGTTCGGTGATCCAGAGATGGTGAAATGAAAGCTGGTTGCGGTCCACGTATTCCCATCGCGTGTAGAGTATCTGGCCATTGGGCAGTACCCAGGGGGTATTATCATGTTCATTATTGCTGGAGAGCATCTGGATGTTTCCGCCGTCCGGCCTGCAGCGGTAGAGCAGGCCGACCTGCGTCGTATGGCAGTTTACGCGGCGGTTACAGCGGCTGGAAATGAACATTATATCGCCATCGGGAAGCCATGTCGGTTCGACGTCATCGTACGGGCCGTCTGTAAGCTGGCGCAATCCTGAACCGTCGACACCAATCTCGCAGAGATGGTAATGTGGACTTCCGCCTTTACGGTAAGAAAAAAGTATTTTTCGTGCATCGTAATCCAGCTGTGGATCGCGGACTCCGCCGCCGGGATCATCCAGCAGCGTTGTTACTTTTCCCGTGTTCAGGTTCAGCCGGCATAATCTGCCGCCATCGAGGTAGGTGCGCCAGCGTGAGTGATCAAGCGTATAACCAAAATTCGCATACCAGTGCGGGTCCTCGCCAAGACGGCGGACAGCAAAGACGATCTCGTTAATGCCAGACATGGGTCCCTTCCGGAATTCGGCCAACAGGTTGCGTTCGGGTGGAGCCATGATCGGCAGTGGGCCGGCTTTATTACGCAATGCTACGTAATCGTAAATAATCCAGCTTTGATCATCGAGCCGTATGGAAATCATGTTCTCGCCTTTCCTGATCTGGCCGGTGGGGATTGAAAAAATCATCGTTTCGGACTTACCGATACCTGTCGGATTGAATGCAAGCCCGGGGTTTCCTGAAGGAGCAAGCTTTGCCGGCAGTACTGTTTCATTGACGGAAACAACCACCATGGATCGTTCCGAAGGTGATCCGCCGGCAAGACCGATGACGAGGAAAAGCTGCTGGTCCTGTTCTTTATCACAGGCGAAACAGATCGTGAAGGTGTGCGCCTGCCCGCCTCCCCAGGTGTCTTTTCGGGCCGGGTGAATATACGGCCTTTTGTATTTCTGGAGGTAGACTTTATAACCTTCACCGGGACCGGTCAGGCCGAATTCCGCGGTACGAGTGTCGGGTATCCCGATTTTGAACAGGCAACCATCTGCATCAGGTTCTGAACCAGACACATAATCAAGACCGGTAGAACCAAGGACAAGAACGGTTACTACCGAGAAGAATCCGCCTTTCTTTTTCACGGGAAAACATTTCTCCGGGGCAGACAATCACACCGGCGATAACTTTCAGCAATATTACACCTGTTCAGGCACCACAAATGGCGCGCGATATGGTCTGGCTAGCATCGCGTTGGCCGTCTCGTTATCCACAAACTTTTCAGCGCCGGGATCAAATTTCAGCTTTGGTCCGACCCGGCAGTTTAACTTGGCCGGATCCACGCCAATAGCCTTGGTATTCTCAAGGATCGCCATGACGCTGTTACTGATCTCCATGCTCTGCCCCATGGCGGTCATCTCGCCTTTAAATGGTTCTTCCGAACCCAGCCTGTAGGATATGTTGCCAAGGTGACAAAGCGCGCTGGACAGGTGTCCTTCAAGAATCTCTGCGTTCAGCTCGTCCTGTTTCCGGCTGCGCATGCAGTCTATGAAATTTTTGAAGTGACTGCCGGGGTGAAGTTTAAAATCGACATCGCCGAGTTCTTCGCCGTTTCCCTTGCCCCCGGGATAGAACTTGCCATTCCTGATTACACCCTGTTCAAGGTAAAATTCATTATCAACCTTGTTCGGATATTTCTCGCCGTCCGCCTTGTTTGGGAATCTGTCCGTCTTGCCCACCAGTCCGCGTGTTTCAAACACCAGGAGTGTCCCGTCGAAGTCGAACACAGACATTTCCATGTTCGGGGTTTCGCCCTGGTCCTTGAAGTCCGGCCCGTCCACCCACCTGCCGCCCATGCTGACCACGCTTTTCGGCAGTGTGCTTTCCTTGATTGCCCATCGCGCTATGTCTATTTGGTGAACGCCCTGGTTCCCGCTGTCCCCGTTGCCGAAGTCCCAGAACCAGTGCCAGTTGTAGTGCACGAGATTCTCATGGTACTTCTGCTGAGGGGCCGGTCCCAGCCACATGTCAAAGTCAAGATGTTCGGGCACATCCTTGAAAGGCTTGAAACCGATGCTCCACCTGGGCTTGCAGCAATAGCCTTTTGAAACCAGCAGCTTCCCGTATTTGCCGCTGTGAACGGCGGCTACCGCCTTTGCCCAGGACTTGCTCGCACGATTCTGCGTGCCGTGCTGGACTATTCGCCTGTATTTGCGGGCTGCCTCGACGCATTTGCGCCCCTCGAATATGTTGTGACTGCAGGGTTTCTCCACGTACACATCTTTTCCCGCCTGGCAGGTCCACACGGTCATGAGTGAGTGCCAGTGGTTGGGCGTGGCAATTGACACCGCATCAATATCCTTGTTCTCCAGCAGCTTGCGGAAATCGACATAGGTTTCCACCTTGATATTTTTATTTGCCAGCGCCTTTGCGCGCCGTGCCAGCACATTCTTGTCCACATCGCACAGCGCAACCATCCGGACCCCGGCGGTCTTGATCAGTTCGTCAATGTGTCCGTTGCCCCGGCCGTTTATCCCTGCAACTGCAATGCGGACATCATTGTTTGCCCCCTGCGCCCGCAGGTACGGTGCGAAAATAGTTAACCCTGTACCGGCTGCTGCGGAACTCCTGAGGAACTCCCGACGTGTGATTCTTTTCATGGACGGCCTCCCTCTGTTATGCGTGAATGGACCCCGGGTATCACGTACCCTTGTTTATCCGGACGTAATCCGAATAAGTCTACGTCATAAAAGTATCAAATTATGCGGTAAAGCGTGTAGTATAATATTCAACTTTATGATTTATTCATTTTCCATAGGAATAATAAAACCGTGACCGTTTAATAACCGGCAAATTCGCAAAAACACAGAGGTTGACTCAAAACATGAAAAAACATCTGCTTATCATTACCAGTCTATTTATCTTTCCGCTGGCTGTAATGCATGCCGCAGAGTTCAAGGCTGGAGCTGCTGCCATTGACATTACGCCGCTGCAGTTGCCGGTGCTGGCCAATGGCGGCATGGTCAGCCGTTCAGTGGACAAGATTAAAACGCCCATTCACGCACGGTCAATCGCTTTGGCCGATGGCAGGACCCAGGTCGTCATGATAGTCGTGGATACCTGCATGATGGGCAGGCCGTTTCTTGATGAAGTGAAGGCGCTGGCCGAGAAGCGTACGGGCATTCCGTCAAACAGGATACTGATATCGGCCGATCATACGCACAGCACGCCTTCGGCCATGGGCTGTCTCGGGACCGATGCCGACGAGAAGTATGTGCCGTTTCTGCGCGACAAGCTTGTGGAAGCGGTGGCGGCGGCCCAGGCGGCGCTGGAGCCGGCGCGTGTTGGTTTCTCTAAAGGCAACGCGGCAGAGTTTACCGCCCTGCGCAGGTGGATCCGGAGGCCCGATCGCCTGGCCGAGGATCCGTTCGGTAACATGACCGTCCGCGCCAACATGCACGCCGCGTCAAACTGGGATAACGTTACCGGCGAATCAGGGCCGGAAGATCCGGACCTGGCGCTGATCTCGATACAAGCCCGTGACGGGCGCCCCATCGCTGTGCTTGGTAATTTTTCAATGCATTACTTCAGCGATAAAGATATCAGCGCGGATTATTTCGGCCTGTTCTGTGAAGGGTTGAAACAGCGAATTGCACCCGAAACAAAACCGGGGAAATCCACGTTTGTCGGCATCATGTCACACGGATGCAGCGGTGACATCTGGCGGCGCGATTACAGCAGGCCGGCCTCTGAATGGAATGCGAAACTGGCGATAGAGGACTATGCGAACGGCCTGCTCGACATTGCGATGAAGGCCTACCAAACAATCCGTTATCGTGACGATGTGGATCTCGCGATGGTTGAGCGCCGCATGACTCTGAACTACCGTGTGCCCGACAAACAGCGGCTTGAATGGGCAAAGCGCATAGTTGCCGAGATGGGCGACCGTCTGCCAAAAACGACCGCCGAGATTTATGCCCGGGAACAAATCTTTCTGCATGAGCGTCAGAAAACAGAAATTGTGCTTCAGGCATTGCGGATCGGAGACATCGGCATTGCCACGACGTCGTGCGAAACTTATGCCATTACGGGCCTGAAAATCAAGGCCGCCAGTCCGCTGAGGCATAACATGGTGATAGAACTGGCCAATGGCGGCGATGGTTACATACCACCGCCGGAGCAGTATCTGTTCGGCGGCTACAATACATGGCCCGCACGTTCCGCCGGCCTTGAAGTCATGGCTGAGCCGAAAATCACCGAGGCCCTGATTGGAATGCTGGAGAAAATCAGCGGCAGGCCAAGGCGTGAATGGAAACTCAGTGACGGGCCTGCCGCAAAAGCGATACTCAAGGCAAAGCCCGTGGCTTACTGGCGTTTAAACGAATTCACCGGGCCGCATGCCGGCGACGACACAGGTAACGGCCACGAGGCGGTTTACGAGCGCGAGATTACATACTACCTCGAAGGGCCCTGCCCGGCGCATTTCTGCATGGACAACGAAATCAACCGCGCCCCGCATCTTGCAGGCGGCCGGCTCAGTGCACGTCTCGCCGGCCTTTCCGATCATTACTCCGTCTCGCTGTGGCTGTGGAACGGCATGCCGAACGACGGCCGGGCCGTCAGCGGCTGGTTCTTTTCCCGGAGCCGCAACCATGGCATTGATGCCTATGGCGATCATCTTGGTATCGGTGGTACGAATGCACATACCGGCAAGCTTATTTTCTTTCACGGCGAGGATGCGAATACTGCGGTTGCCGGGAATACCGTGATTCCGCGCTGGCAGTGGCAGCATGTTATTCTGGTGCGCGATGGCAGGACCGTGCGTGTTTATCTCAATGGCCGGCTTGAGATTGAAACAAAAGCTTCGGCTGATTTTCCTCCGGACTACAGTCTGTGTTTCTTCGGCGGACGGGGTGACAATGAATGCAACTGGGAAGGCCGTCTTGATGAGATTGCGGTTTTCGACCGTGCCCTCTCCACCCGCGAGATATCGCGTCTGGTGGTGAAGTAACTTGAACCTTCGTGTTTAAATTTCCACAACCATTTGTTGCTTAAGATCATTCATTCTGTTTCTTCAACCTGTAACGACCGGACTTGCGTGTTCCTTCCCTGATAATGAGTCCTGCCTCAAGCAGGGGCTTGATCAGATCCATTGCGCCCTGTCGTGACACTTTCAAGGCCTTCCATATCTCTCGCGGGCTGACGCTTCCGTGATCACGCAGGTATTGGAGCAGTTGCTCCTGGCGCGGACGTAATGTCAGTTTCTTGCCGGCAGTCCCGGCCACCAGTTTTTGAATACGTTTCCAGACATTCTGCAGGGTGATCAAAAGCCCTTCGGCGGTATATTCCAGCCACATTGTCAGATCATCGCCTTGCCTTCGGACTTCCTGTAATGCGGCATAATAGCGGGTACGATCCTCCCAGTAGAACTCATCTACGGAAAAAATGTGGTGGGTATCGAATCCGCGCCTGTATAACTCCCACAATGCCAGCGCACGGCCGGTGCGGCCATTGCCATCCGCAAAGGGGTGAATGGCTTCAAACCTGTAATGTACAATGGCGGCCGACAACACGGGCGACAATTTCAACGCGCTCTTATTCCACCATTCCAGCAATTCAAACATAAGCCCGGAAATCTCCTCCGGAGGAGGAGGCATATATGGACCGACACGCACACGAATCGTGCGATAGCGACCCGCTTCACCCTGGTCCATTACACTGCCTGCAACAATCCGGTGCAGCTTGAGTATATCCTCGTGAGTTATCGTTTTTCTTTGGGAGTTTTTCTCGATGTAACGAAGTCCCGCAAAGTAATTCAGCACCTCACGTTTGGCGCGGTCAGCTGCGGCCGACGGCTCGCGACCTTCTTCCAGGGCACAAACCTGCTCCAGAGTGAGCGGATTACCTTCAATAGCTGTCGAGGAATGGGCGTTCCTGGCGCGGGAATCCATCTGCAGACCAGGTATCCAGGACACATTGATCGTGGCCGCCAGTATTTTCTCGCGAAAAGCCGCTATTTGCTCTACACGTTCAAGCAGGAGCGGTGTAATGGTATATCTGGGCTGATAATTCATGCAACACACTGTATTTATGTGTCAAGTATCAGTCAAGTTATTAGTCAAGCTGTACCCGTTTAAACCTTTCTCATTTAATTACCAGCCACGTAACCAATTCGAAATCATCGGCTTCTGATGCCTGTTGCTTCTTATCCGGAATCACAAAATCATGTCCTGATTGAAGACCAGCAGCCACACGTTTCTGGAAAATACGTGCAATCGAGTCCACGACCTTGCCAAGGAGCTTGTTGTACCGGACTGGTACACCCGGAGGGATTTGAACCCCCAACCCTCTGATCCGCCCCGTCATCCGACGGGGCGCCCTATCGAATGATAGGGCGAAGTCGTTCGATGTGGTACACCCGGAGGGATTTGAACCCCCAACCCTCTGATCCGAAGTCAGATGCTCTGTCCAATTGAGCTACGGGTGCGTGATTACAGCCTTGGCACGGAGGATATCACGGATCTGCTGGCGGAGAAAACGCTTTCCTTCGGTCGTTTTAAGATATTTCTCGCGGCGCCGCGCATCAGATTCCATCAGCTTATTTCTGTCCGGCTGCAATCCTTCTTTTGCGTGCGGCGAATTCAGGTGCCTCCTTGATGCAGGTGCCGAGGATTTTGAACGATTTGAGAAGCAGATTCATGCTGTCTTTTTTAAGCTTCAAAGGATCTTCCCCGACATTGCTCCAGCCCGGTGCATCCACCGCCGGGTTTATGGCAACCCTCTCCCAGTTGTGGAACAGCCTGCCCCAGTCGCTGTGAAGGATGTCATGAACAAGCTCCTGGTGTGTCGGATACCAGAAAGAATCGTGGTAAAGCACGCTGGCGATATATGCCCATGGAGCAAGAAATGTCCGGAGAGACCATTCGACCGGTTTGCGGAGAGCGCCCCAGTAAATCAGATGCTGCATGCGGCTGGCAAAGGTCATCTTCTTGAAAGGCCCGACGAAATGCCAGTTCTCGTTTGCCGCGTCAGTATCACCAACGATCTCTATCTCGCGCGGGTCGCCGCAGCCCAGTCCCCTCTCGTGTGCCAGCCTGATGTATTTCACATCATTCAAAGGATCGAAACCCATAAGTTTCGCGGCCACCGCGTCGATGGCCACCTGGTCCGCCGAGGCGAGTATGACATTCTTGACGTGAGGCATCATACAGCGCGGCCCGGGCCCGTCCCCGGCGAATGTACCGTCCATGACGGCAAAAACTCCGCTGTGGATCTTCTTCTGGATCATCAGCAGGTCGACAAGTGTTTCGTGGATTACCGGGTGGGTCCAGTGCCGTTTCTCGTTCAGAAGTCCACCGAAGGCGTTCTTCATGGCGCCTGTCGTGGTTGTAAACACGTGGGTTTTTACCGTCGGAAGATGAACGATATTTGACCCGATGAAGCTTTTCGGGATCATGAAGCCGTCGGGATATACCTTGTTCAGGCAGAGGAATTTGTCGGCAAGGTCGCCTATTGCCTCCCTGACATCAATCCACTCGCCCGTTTCGTACAGGTGACAGTTCTTCAGCCCATGAGCATTTATCACATTTATCTGCTTGTTCTCACGTTCGCCGAGATGGGCATCGATTACAACCGTCCGGTTATGGCAACCCTGTATTTTTGCCGCATTGTAACCGTCTTTCTTCATTGCACGGATGACCCCATCGAGCTGCCACGGCACGGTTGAAGAACCGGGAAAGAAAAAATGCCAGCTGATATTGATTTTCAGGGACGTCATCCGGTCTCTGGGCAGGAACTGCTGGTAATCGGCAAGGTTCATCAGGCTGTGATAGTCCCTGAGTACCGTTGCCGGCGTTGTCTTTAGAATTGCCACTTTTGATTTGCTCATGACATCAGCATAGCAGTTGATGGTGATGTCGACAACAAACGAATTTTGAAAGTGTTGTATACTGGAGCAGAGTACATTGATGTGTTGTGCATTTCGTGCGGAAGCGCTTTCGTGTCAGACGCCCTGCCGGGCGGAATAGGATGCTGAATTATGAGCGTGACCGCTGGTAGAAATTATTTTTCAACAGATAAACTAAGATATTCAAAATACTAGTGCTTTGTTACTATTCAGCCCATGAATTTGACACTTGCAGTGATGGCCGCCGGCATCGGGAGCAGGTATGGCGGGCTTAAACAGATGGACCCCGTGGGGCCGGCTGGCGAGTTCATTATCGATTATTCCATACACGATGCTGTCCGTGCCGGCTTCAACAAGGCGGTTTTCATCATCCGCCGCGATATCGAGCAGGACTTCAGGGCGACCATCGGCATTCGGGTCGAGAAAAAGATGAAGGTTGAATACGTTTGTCAGGAGCTGGACATGCTGCCGGCCGGTTATTCAGTACCGCCGGAACGGAAAAAGCCGTGGGGTACCGGCCATGCCGTACTCGCCTGTGACGGTATCGTGAATGAGCCGTTCGGCGTAATAAATGCCGATGATTTTTACGGCCGACAATCATATGAAGTTCTTGCCAGTTTCCTGCGCGATACGGCTTCCGACAACGGCTGCTACGGGATGGTCGGTTTTATTCTCCGCAATACCCTTTCGGAACATGGATCGGTGGCACGAGGCGTATGTTATGGGAACAGCGACGGCAATCTTGAAAGCGTGGTTGAATGCACGAAGATCGAGAAGACCGGCTACGGCAGCACCTGCAACATACCCGGCATGACTGTGTCCGGGTATGAACCTGTTTCCATGAACATGTGGGGATTCAAGTCCGGCATTTTCGGCTTTCTGAAAAAGGAATTCGAGGAATTCCTGCATGATTCAGCTGGAAATGTCAGAGCGGAATTTTTTATACCGGATGTTGTAAACCGGCTCGTCGAGGAGAACAAAATTAAGGTAAAGCTTTTGCAGACGACAGGCATCTGGTTTGGTATAACATATCCGCAGGACAAACAGCTTGTAATAGAAAAAATTCGCGGGCTGGTTGAGGCAGGCGTTTATCCGCCGGACCTGCTTTCTTTGCAGTGATTACACGTTTGTTAAAACAGGAGAGAGATGAATATGAGAAGTGTTACGAGAGTAGTGCTGTGTCTGTTGGCTGTCGGACTCATTGAGGCGCGTGCGGAAAAAACGGACCTTAACATGGAGGCGGAACTCAAGGCTACCAGCGCGTTTGTCTGGCGCGGCAGAACGCTCAATGATGAAGCGTGTCTTCAGCCTTTCTTCGGCATTAATTACGGCGACCTTTCCGCCAACGTCTGGGGTTCCTGGAATCTTACGGATGTCGAGAATGAATGGCTGAGCAGTCGGCTGGACTTCAGCATTTACTATACGATCAGGAAAAACAGGAACATACTGCGGCCGGGCGCTTCAGCTTATGTTTACCATCACGATCCGGGCGGAGACGGAGATAATATATACGAATGTTTCCTGAGCTACACCTATGACACGCTGCTTCTGCCGTCCGCTGCCGTTTACTACGGTTTCGGCGGACTGGACGGTCTCTTCGCGACTTTCTCCATTGCGCACAGCTTTACTCTGGTGGCGGACAAAATGGCGCTTGACCTGAAGCTGCAGCTGGAAGGCGCGGACAAGGATTACAGCAATGATCTCTTCAAATTTCCAGAATACGAACAGACTGCCGAATACCAGCAGACAGGCGCATCCATAGTGGACGCAACGCTGACGGCTTCCCTGCCGATCTCGGTCGGGAAGAGCGGGGTGCTGACGCCGGCCCTGAAATACATACAGATTCTTGATTCCGTGACATCCGATGCCGTTAAGAATGCCGACCAGGATGCAGGCATACTGGTATACAGCCTGGCCTACAGCATGACATTTTAATCCGCAGATTTTGCCGATTACGAAGAGAAGATGAATCAGTGGTTAAGGGGATTGTGGTTGTTCTGAAAGATTGGCGTAATTTGTACTACTATCAGTCAGAATCTTGTTTTTTTGACAGAATGGACAAAATTTACAGAATTATTCTGAGCATTCTGTTAATTCTGTCTAAATCGCTTTGGTTGCGGTTTCCCGCGCTGTGTAATCTGCGGATGACCTCTTGAAAGGAAGGCCTACTTCTTCTCCGCGGTCAGATTCAGGTAATGTGATTTCAGGGGTTCGTAAAACCTGGTGAATTCCTTCATTCTCTCCGAAGAATAGCCTTTCTTGACTTCCTCCATTGCGACCCTGGTCACGGCATTGTATTTCTGGAAGTCGTTGATAAAGGCCTCCGGCGACTTCCGGAGAATGGTCGTTAGCCACCGTGCCCAGAGAATCATGTTTTCAAGGGCGGCATTGCCGTCACGACGTTCCGTGGCGCGTTGTATGTCTTTTATAACGGCATCCAGAGCTTTTTCACAGGCGGCAAGCTCACCGGAGGAGGAACTCTTGCCGGATATTTCCTTTCGCAGCCGCTCGGCCTTTGCTACGGGATTAGCTCCCCATTTCTTTCCCTCCGGATTCATGAACACATCATGTTCAAACCAATCCGCGTATTTGTTCAATCCAGCTATGGTTTGTGTCAGTCCGAGTTCGATCCATTTTCCATTCCTGGCTATTGTTTCGCGATCGGTCATGTTGTTAAGGCATATGACAGCGAAATTGAAATGTCTGAACGCTTTTTCAAGAGCCGAGACGGATGGCGGGTTCTCTTTTGTCTTAGCTTCCTCAAGCTGGTATTCGGCAAACAATATGTGCAGGGTGCACAATTTGTTCATGAGCTCTCCGTCATCCCGCAGTTTCTGCTGCTGTGCCGCGTCGCCGGTCCCGGCAAACTGGTAATACGATTCGATCAGGAACGAAGCGGAAAATGCAGCTGCACCCCGCTCCTGTGCGGTGTTGTCTTTTTTTGACAGGCTGGCTATGCAGGTGTCGATTTTAGCCTTGTAGTCGGCGGCGGTCTGCCCGGGAACAGGTTGGGAATCTGCACCCTCTGTCCGCAGGGACATGATCAGCACAATTACTGCGGTTGAGATCATGCCAGGGAATATTTTCATCGCGTTCCCGGAAATAATGCGTTTAAACTGCCTACCAGTTACCAGGTCCAGTAAATTGACCGGTTGAAACAAGACAGGATCGCACGTAAAGCCATCCTACGTGCCAATTTATGCTCCTGTTTCTGCGGAAAGTCAAGTCTCACTCGTCTGCCGGGCTCCTGTTACCGAACCTTATGCTGCCCCTGCCGAATTTTTTCCGGATGGCATCGACAGAGCGGCTGATGCTTTCTCGCTTTTTTGAAGAGCCGTCAAAAAGCGAAAGCTGACGGCCTGGCTGGTTTGTCAGCGCATACACGCCGAATCCGATAAGCCGTACCGGCTTGATCAGCCGCTCTTTTTCAAACAGCTCGCCGGCTGCAGCGAGCAGGCTGAAGTCGTCAGCTACGGGACCAGCCAGTTTCTTCTGGCGCGTGATGGTTTCAAAGCCGTGCCAGCGCAGTTTGATCTGTACCCCTCCGGCATACCGGCCAAGCTCCCTGAGCTGGCCGCCGACATCCTCGACCAGAGCGGCCAGGACAGCCCTGACCCGCGCCCGGTCCTGGACGTCCGTGTCAAAGGTATGTTCACGGGAAATACTCTGTTCAATACGGGTTGTTTCCACGGGACGGTCATCTATCCCGACCGCAAGTTCCTTGAAAAATCCGGCGCTGTCACGTCCGACATGCCTGGCCAGGTCTTCCAAAGACATATTCTGCACGTCACCTATGGTGTGAACACCCGCTTTTTCAAGGCGTCTGAGCGTGACACTGCCCACGCCCCAGAGCCGGCCGACCGGCAGCGGCGCCAGGAATGCCTTTATATCGGCAGGCTTCTCGGGAACAACGGTGAGTCCGTCCGGCTTGTCCAGGTCGCTTGCTATCTTGGCCAGGAATTTATTTGATGCAACGCCGACGGATGCCGTCAAACCTGTTTCCGTCCGTATTGCCTCCCGGATTTTTACGGCTGTTGCCTTACCGCTTCCGAAAAGCCTGTTTCCGCCGCTGAGATCCAGGAAGGCTTCATCAAGCGAGAGTGGCTCAATTATCGGCGTGAAGCGTTCCAGGATGGAAAATACCTGGCGCGACGCCTGCTCGTAACGGTGCATGCGCGGCGGAAGGAAAACGGCGTGTGGACATCTCCTGCCGGCTTCGCGGGAGGGCATGGCCGAAAAAACCCCGAACTTGCGCGCTTCGTATGAAGCGGCCGAAACGACGCCGCGCCTGTCGGGCGGAGCCCCCACCACGACTGGGTTACCGCGCAGTTCGGGCCTGTCAAGCTGTTCCACGGACGCGTAAAAGGCATCCATATCCACATGAAGAATTATGCGGGACATGAAAAGTATTGTAACAGATGGAAAATGCCAGGCAATAAAGCTCTGCCATATACATAATTGACAGCTTAAGAACTTCTTGATTTGATCACCCCCGAGCGATGGAGTTCGCTCAGAAATGCCCTTTTTACAAGGGATGATGACTCCTGTTGCATTTTATGCGACAGGAGTTTTTGTTTTGGAGAAAAAATCTTATGGATTCAAATCTGACAGTTGTTATTCTGATGTTCTTTATTTTTGCTGCGAGTCTCATTTCGGTGGAAATGGCGCTTTCCGCGGCAATCATAGAAATAATACTGGGACTGATTGCCGGTAATTTTCTGCATATTCAATCCGCGCCGTGGATGGATTTCCTGGCGGGGTTTGGGGGCATACTGCTCACTTTTCTTGCTGGCATAGAAGTTGATACTCAACTGCTGCGCAGTAAGCTCAAAGAAAGTCTTGCGATTGGAATGGCATCGTTTCTCGTTCCTTACCTGGCAGCAATATTTTTCTGCTATTTTGTTGCCGGCTGGACCCTGAAAGCGTCCCTTGTTGCCGGTTGCGCTCTTTCAACCACGTCCCTGGCGGTTGTATATGCGGTACTGGTGGAAACAGGATTGAACACTTCACAAATAGGAAAAATCATCATGGCTGCTACGTTTGTCACCGACATGGGTACGGCGATAGCACTTTCGCTGTCTTTTGCCGAATGGAGCATACGGACAATGGTTTTCTTTTTTGTTTCCGCACTGCTCATAGTTATTGCCCCACGCCTGCTGCCAGGTATATTCAAACGTTACGGGTCCAAGGTCATCGAGCCTGAGATAAAACTTCTCTTCTTTCTGCTGTTCGCGGTCATGGCGCTGGCTTCCTGGGGAAAGAGTCATGCAGTTCTTCCGGTTTTCGTTCTTGGGCTGAGCCTTTCCGCAATGTTCCAACAACACCGGGAATTGCAGCGGAAGCTCAGGATTGTTGCCTTTGCAATGATTACACCCTTTTTCTTCATAAAAGGGGGAATGAATGTCTCGTTGTCTGATCTGTGGAACAACATAGGGCTTTTTTTTGTTCTGTTTATTATCAAATCCGCGGCGAAAGGGATTGGCGTCCTGCCGGTTGCCCGTTACTACCTGAAGGAAAATGCAGTTTATACAACGTTGTTGATGAGTACCGGACTGACCTTTGGAACGATTTCTTCAGTGTATGGTCTTCAGGCTGGTCACATTGATTCCGCGCAGTTCTCCGTTCTGGTCGCCGTTGTCATAGCTACAGCAGTAGTTCCCACCATTGTGGCACAACGCTGGTTCAGGCCTGTTCTCTCTGAGGAGGAAAAAGAAGAGGTAATGGCTGTCGAAGAAGAAAGCCTGTAATTATGTTGTGAAACGAATGTATTACGGAAGTATTATTTTCCAGGCGCCGGCTTCTGTTTCTTCTGCTGGGCGGCCTTCTTTTCCTCGGCCGCCTTGGCTTTCAGTTCTGCCAGCCTGGCTTCGTACTGTTCCTTGTAGAGCGGCTTGATGCTTCGCACTGCGACAATGCTGTCGCCGCGCCGGGTGCAGTTGACTTCAACCTCGAGCAGTTCGTATTCGGCGTACTTATGCCTGGAAGATGCCGGCAGGAACCAGATCTTGTTGATC
>JAEAMF010001556.1_pt1 | contig 15877 bp, 8 predicted proteins | sample 8958721 | NCBI WGS metagenome assembly JAEAMF01 (sample SAMN16933255, study PRJNA681124) | bioreactor sludge metagenome | isolation source: anaerobic bioreactor treating anionic surfactant - SDBS | place: India: Bengaluru | collected 2019-02-28
TGCCGGGGACCTCGTCCAGCCGCGACCGCAGCCCGGTGCGCTGGCGCAGCTTGCGGTGATAGCCGATGGCAAAGCGGTGCGCCTCATCACGGACGCGCTGTAGCAGGTACAGTGCCTCCGAGTCGCGCGGCAGCAGGATGGGGTCGGAACGGCCCGGCATAAACACCTCTTCGTGCTGCTTGGCCAGCCCGATCGCCGGGATGTGGTCCACGCCCATCTCGCGCATCACCTCGAGCGCCGCGCTGAGCTGTCCCTTCCCTCCATCCACAATCAGCAGGTCCGGCATCACTCCCCACCCTTCCTGCACCGCAGCTTCTCCCTCGCCGCCTCCTGCCTCCTCTATCTCGCTACTGCGTCCTGTGTCTTGTATCTTGTATCCTGCATCCTGTTCTTGGCTGCCTGCTTGCTGCTTGCTGCTTGCTGCTCTCTTGAATCGTCTTCTCAGCACTTCCTGCAGCATGGCATAGTCGTCCGCGCCCGTCACCGTCTTGATCTGGAAACGGCGGTACTCGCTCTTGCGCGGCACACCCTTGCTAAAGACGACCATGCTGCCCGTGGCGGCGCGGCCCTGGATGTTGGAGATGTCGTAGCACTCGATGCGTGTGGGCGCTACTTCCAGGTCCAGGTGCTTCTGCAGCTCGTCCAGGGCCGTCACCTGGCGGGCCTGGTCCGCCGCCCACTGCGCGCGCAGGTGAGCCAGCGTCTCGGCGGCGTTCTCCGCCGCCATCTGCACCAGCTCGCGTCCCTTGCCCCGCCGCGGCACCTGCACACTCACCCGCGTCCCCCGCTTCTGGTGCAGCCACTGTTCAATGATCTGCGCTTCGTCCACCTGGTGCTGTAGCAGGATCGCCGGAGGCACGTACGCCGCCTCGTCGTAGAACTGCTTGACAAAAGAGCTCATGATCTGCAAATCATCCTCATCCTGCGTGCCGGTCAGCACAAAGTACTCGCGGCCGATCAGCTTGCCGCCGCGGATAAAGAATGTCTGCACGCAGGCCTGGCCATCCTCGCGGGCAAAGGCGATCACGTCCTGGTCGCTCTGCGCGGCGTTGATGATCTTTTGCTTCTCGATCACCCGTTGCAGGGCCTGGATCTGGTCGCGTAACGTGGCGGCGCGCTCGAAATCCAGTCTCTCCGCCGCTCTGGCCATCTCACGCTGCAGGTCGTCTACGATGCGTTCCTGTTTGCCCTCCAGGAAGAGGATGATCTGCTGGATCTGCGCGCGGTACTGTTCTTGTGATACCGCTCCGATGCACGGCCCGCTACAGCGGCCGATGTAGTAGTACAGGCAGGGGCGTTTGTCCTTCCCCGTGATCTCGCGCTTGCAGGTCAGGTAGGGGAAGAGCTTGCGCAGCAGCTCCATCGTCTGGTACACCGCTTTCGACGACGTGTGCGGACCAAAGTAGCGCGCGCCGTCGTTTTCCATGCGGCGGACCGTGTAGATCCGTGGAAACGCATCCTGCAGGCTGATCTTGATATAGGGGTAGTGCTTGTCGTCCTTGAGCCGGACATTGTAGTGCGGCCGGTGCTTCTTGATCAGGTTGCATTCCAGGATGAGCGCTTCCAGCTCGGATCCGGTGACGATGAACTCGAAATCGGCAATGTGCTCCACCATCCGGCGCACCTTCGGCACCTGGCCGGCAGGGGTGTGGAAGTAGGAGCGCACGCGGTTGCGCAGACTGATTGCTTTGCCGACGTAGATAATCTGGCCCTGGGCGTCCTTCATCAGGTAGACGCCGGGCTTGGCGGGCAGGGTGCTCAGGCGCTCGTCGAGCTGCACGCCTTCCATAGAACCGCCAACACCGTCATGCGTTCGCTTCGCCGGACTCGCGGCCCCAGAACGCGCGTACCAGGAGCCAGAGGCCGATGAGGATCACGATAAAGGCCACGATGGGCATGAGGATGGACAGCACGCTGACCGTGCCCGAGACTACGTCCTCCGCCGAGCTGACCACCGGATCGCCCAGGCCGGCGGTGGTTGCGGTGATCACCGGTCGTACGGCGGTCTTGGCGACGTGCACCGTGCCGGCGACGATCAACCCGCAGACCAAAGCCAGGACGGGGTGAATGTCCGTGATCACCTTGCTGCTGGCGGCAAAGAGGACGGCGCCGGCGGCGGGTCGTGCCACGGACTGCAGGATATTGTAGGCCGTATCGATGGCCGGAATCTTGTCCGCCACGGCCTCGACCAGCACCAGGATGGCCAGGACGCCGATGGTCCAGCCACTGGTCAGTGCGTCGTATGGCGAGCTCAGGTGGATCAGGTTGGTGAACCGCCCCAGCAGAGCCACGATCAACAGGGGGATGTAGGCGTTGAGGCCGGCCGATGCGGACAGCCCAAATCCAGTGATGATATTCGAAAGTGCCTCGATCATTTCTCCTTCTTTCCGGAATGATGAGCATATTATACCATTAAAGGGAGAGTGTTGAAAAGGCCAGCAGAGGCGGCTCCCACGCCACCGGGACGCAGGCTTGCCCATGCTAGCGCAGGGTGCTTCGCGAGGAGCCTGGCCGGCTGTTTTTCAACACTCTCACCAAAAGTGGTGTTTGCGGAAAGTGTCGACTGTTTGTATAATGGTGACTCATCCGGTAAATGTCCCCGTAGCTGCAATCTGCAAGGAGGAGGCTGGTTACAGGCAATGCTCGAACTGCAGGATAGAATCACACGCGAAGGCCAGAACCTCGGGCGCGGTATTCTCAAAGTAGATGGTTTCATCAATCACCAGGTGGATGCCCGGCTGATGATGGATGCCGGAAACGAGCTGGGAAGGCGTTTTGCCGGCGCCGGCGCTACCAAAGTGCTCACCGCCGAGATCTCCGGCATCGCCCCGGCCCTGACGACCGCTCTGGCGCTACATATCCCGGTTGTCTATGCCCGCAAGAGCAAGCCGATCACCATGCCCGAGCAGGTCTATCGCGATACGGCGCCATCGCACACCAAAGGCAAGATGGTGGAGCTGCTGGTCTCACCGGAGGTGCTGCACGCCACGGACCGTGTGCTGATCGTGGATGATTTCCTGGCTACGGGACAGACCATTGCCGCCCTGGCGCGCATTGTGCTGCAGAGCGGCGCGACCGTGGTTGGCGTCGGCACGGTCATCGAAAAGACATTCGAAGGCGGGCGTGAACTACTGGCGGCACAGTACGATGTGCCCATTGAGTCGCTGGTCATCATCACCGACATGAGCGATGGCCGGATCATCTTCGGTTCGTAACGGGGTAGGCGTGTGATGGGGGATTCGCCCGATGCCGGGCCGGCCTCCCGGGCTGGTCAGGAAGAAGCGATTGCCATACTGGATTTTGGCTCGCAGTACAGCCAGCTCATCGCCCGGCGCGTGCGCGAGTGCGGGGTATATTGCCGGCTGTTCCGTCACGACACCGGCCGGGACGAGGTTGAGGCCTTTGCCCCGGCGGGCTGGATCCTCTCCGGTGGTCCCGCCAGTGTCTATGAACCGGGCGCGCCTCGTTTGCCCGACTATGTGCTGGCCGGGGGCAAGCCCGTCCTGGGCATCTGCTACGGCATGCACCTGCTGGCCCGGCAACTGGGCGGGCAGGTGGTTCCCGCCACTCGGCGCGAGTATGGACCGGCCGAGCTGGCCGTCTGCCAGCCGCCCGGCCCCTTGTTCCGGGACCTGCCGCCGCAACTGAATGTCTGGATGAGCCATGGCGATACGGTGCAGTCCCTGCCGGATGGATTCCGGCGGCTGGCCGGCACGGCCAGCGCCCCCATGGCTGCCTGCGGGGATGAGGTGCACCACATCTACGGGCTGCAGTTCCACCCCGAGGTCGTGCACACGCCCCTGGGCGGGCAGATCCTGCGCAACTTTCTCTATGCCATCTGCGGTTGCCATGGAACCTGGCAGCCCTCTCTGTTCATTGCCCAGGCGGTGGCCTCGATCCGTGAGCAGGTGGGTACGGGCCGGGCCATCTGCGGCCTTTCGGGGGGCGTGGACTCGACGGTGGCCGCCACGCTGGTCCAGCGGGCCATTGGCGACCGGTTGACCTGCATCTTTGTCAATCATGGACTGTTGCGCCTGCGAGAAGCCGAGCGCAACCTGGAGGCCTTTCAGGGGCTGGGACTGCGCGTCGTCTATGTCGATGCAACGGACCGTTTCCTGCAGGCCTTGCGCGGCATCCATGACCCGGAGGAGAAGCGGCGGGTCATCGGGCGCGAGTTCATCCGCGTCTTTGAGGCCGAGGCACTGCGGTTGGGACAAACCACGAAAAGCACGAACCCTGCCAAGAGCGCACGGGGCAGTAGCGCAGGCACGAAAAACACGAACAATGGGGAAGAGTTCGAGTTCCTGGTGCAGGGGACGCTGTACCCCGATGTGATCGAGAGCAACGCCGCCGACACGCGCGCCGCCGTGCGCATCAAGACCCACCACAACGTGGGCGGGCTCCCGCCGGACATGAAGCTCAAGCTGGTCGAGCCGTTGCGCTACCTGTTCAAGGACGAAGTCCGGCGCATCGGCCGCGAGCTGGGCCTGCCGGATGACATTGTGTACCGCCAGCCTTTCCCCGGGCCGGGGCTCGGCGTGCGCGTCATCGGCCCGATCACGGGCGAGCGGCTGGAGGTCTTGCGCGCGGCCGATGCCATTGTCACGGACGAGATCGGCGCGGCCGGGCTGTCCAGGGACATCTGGCAGTACTTTGCCGTGCTGACGCCCGTGCAGAGCGTAGGCGTGATGGGCGATGGCCGCACCTATGCCAACGTGGTCGCCGTGCGCGCCATAGTCAGCGAGGATGGTATGACCGCCGACTGGGCGCGCCTGCCGCTGGAGCTGCTGGCGCGTATCTCCAGCCGGATCGTGAATGAGGTGCCGGGCGTGAATCGCGTCGTCTACGATGTCACCAGCAAGCCGCCTGCTACCATCGAGTGGGAGTGAGCGATGGTTACGATCCTGCATTTTGCGGATTTGCATCTGGGCGTGGAGAACTATGGCCGCCTGGACTCGGCCACCGGATTACATTCGCGCCTGATGGACTTTTTGCGCTCGTTCGATGAGCTGGTAGAGTATGCCCTGGCCCCGGCAACCCCGCGGGAAGGAGTACCGGGCCAACCGGTGGATCTGGTGCTGTTTGCCGGCGATGTCTACAAGGGCCGCGACCCCAATCCGACCCACCAGCGCGAGTTCGCGCGTCGCATCCATCGTCTGGCTTCGGCCGGGATTCAGGTGTTCCTGCTCGTGGGCAACCATGACCTGCCCGGCACGGCCGGGCGGGCCAACACCCTGGACATCTTTTCCACGCTGGAGGTGCCCAACGTGTGGGTGGCGCGGACGCTGGGCACGCACCGGATTCCCACCCGTTCCGGGCCCGTGCAGGTGGTGGCGCTGCCCTGGGTTACCCGCAGTTACCTGCTCCGCCGTGAAGAGCTCAAGAACTGTACCCTGGCGGAGGTCGAAGAGCGGACTCTGCAGGAGCTGGAGCGGCTCATCAAGGCGGAAGTGGACCAGCTGGACCCGGGCGTGCCGGCCATTCTGGCGGTTCATGGGGCGGTGCAGGGGGCCGTCTGGGGCTCGGAGCACAGTGTGATGCTGGGCCAGGAGATGGTGCTGCCGCGCAGCTTGCTGAAGAACCCGGCTTTTGACTATGTGGCCCTGGGCCATATCCACCGCCACCAGGTACTGGAAGGCTCCGATGGGGGAGCGCCGATGGTCTACAGCGGCAGCGTGGATCGTGTTGATTTCGGTGAAGAGGCGGAGGCCAAGGGCTTTGTGGTTGCGCAGATCCAGAAGGGCCAGGCGCAGTACCAGTTCCGGCAGCTTGCGAGCACCCGGCGCTTTGTCACCATTGACGTGCAGGCGGATGGCGACGACCCCATGGCCCAGGTCCGCCAGGCCATCCAGTCGCGAGATATCCGCGATGCGATCGTCCGGTTGACCATTCACACTACCGCTGAGAAGAATCACCTGCTGCAGGATACGGAGATTCACGCCTTGCTGGGCGAGGCGTTCAAGGTGGCCACCGTCGTGCGCGACGTCAAGCGTTCGACGCGTATCCGGCTGGGCCCCAATCAGAACATCGAGCAGATGACGCCGCTGGAGGTGCTGCAGACATATCTGCAGCAGGCACGGTCCCTGCCTGCGGAGCGCATGGACAAGTTGCTGGAGCTGGCGCAGAAGGTTATGGCTGGCACCCCGTTGCAGAGTCTCGCCGCAGGCGATGGCCAGAGTCTCGCCGCAGGCGATGGCCATAGTCTCGCCGCAGGCGATGGCCAGAGTCTCGCCGCAGGCGATGGCCATAGTCTCGCCGCAGGCGATGGCCCTGCCGGGAGCCAGGACTGAGGAGGAAAGTCAACATGGATGCAAAATTGCGAACGGTGGTGGACTCGTTCGGCTTCGTCGACGGGGCTCTGCAGGAGCAGGCGAGCAACCTGGGCGCGTTTGAGCAGTCGACGCTGCTGCCTGACAAACGGGGCCGGGGCAATCTGTACGTTCTTGTGGAGACCATTGGCGGTTTTCCCGTCCATGCCCAGGTACAGCAGCAGATCATCCAGGCGGCCCAGGAGTATTTCCACACGTCGGGCAGCATCACCGCCGGAATACGTACGGCGATCAAGACGGCCAACGCCGGGGTCTTTGACTCCAACTTGAACGCTCCCCGTGAGCAACGCGGCGTTGCCGGGTTGACGCTCCTGGTGCTCAAAGACCGCGATGCCTATGTCGGGCAGCTGGGCCCTTCCTTGCTCTACCATATCGGCAAGGGCGAGTTCCGCCGCCTGCCCGCCGAGTCCACCTGGCTGACCAGTGAGACCCTCGAGGAGATTGACACGGACCGGCAGCCGCCGCTGGGGTTGCGCCGCGAGGTTGAGCCGGAGCTTTCCCATCTGTATGTGCGCGACGGCGACCTGCTGGTGCTGGCCTCTACCTTGCTGGCCAAGCTGGCCACCGATGATGAGGTCCGCGCCGCGATCACCCGCCGCGGCACATCCAGCGTGCGCCAGAGCCTGCTATCCCTGGCCCGCGGCGAGGAGGTATCGGCGCTGGTTGTGGATGTGCTCTCGGTTGGCGCAGAAGCCGAAGGGGAGGCGGTAGCACCTGTGGAGGCCCCGGTCAAAAAGCCGGGCCTGCTGGGTAGAATCTCGAGCGGATTGCGCGATTCGCTCCGTGCCGGTCCGCCCGAGACCGAGATGCCGGCCGAAGAAGAAGGGGCGGCAGCACCGGAGGAGGAAGAGGAAGGCTGGGAGGAGGAAGAGGCGGAGCCGGCGGCCCCGGCGCTCGACCTGAGGGACGCCGCCCGGTCGGCCTGGCGCGGCTTGAGCGGATTGGGACGCGGGCTGGCCGCCTTGCTGGCGCGGGTGCTGCCTGAAACAGAGCCCGGCCAGCGCGCCAGACGGCAGCAGGCCCATCGCGCGGCGGCTTCCACCGGGCATGCCGACCGAAGATGGCTGTGGGTGGCGCTGCTGATCCCGGTGCTGGTTATCGCTATCTTTGCTGTGACGCGCTTCCAGTACGAACGTTCGCAACAAGCCAGGTACGAGCAGCTCCTGGCGAGTGCCGATCAGGCCCAGGTTGAGGCCCGAGGTAGTACTTCCGCGGCGGAACAGCGCGCCAAACTGAATGAGGCGTTGGCCGCGCTCGACCAGGCCCTGGAGCTCAAAAAAGGCAATACCCAGATAGAGGGAGAGATCAAGACCAAGCGGGACGAGCTGTCCGGCTGGCTGGACCGCATCAACAACACAGCCCGGCTCTTCTTCTTCAACCCGCTCAAAGAATTCCCCGACACGGACACGGCCAGGAGCAAGCTGGGTACGCTCGTGGTGCAGGGCATTGACGTCTACTTGCTGGACCGGGGGATGAACCGCGTCTACAAGTACCTGCTGAACGAGGCCCGCGACGGGCTCCAGAACCTGGCCACCGATTCCGTGCTCCTGCGCAAAGGGGATCAGCACGGCGAGATCACCGTAGAGGACTTGATGGATATCGCCTGGGTCGAGTCGACCCCCGCGCTGGGGAACAGTGCGCTGTTCATTGTGGATACCAGGGGCCAGGTGCTGGAATACGACCCGGCGGCCGGCGGCATCGCTGCCTTCCCCACGGCGGACAGCAGCGCCTGGCGCGGCCCCGCCATGACCGGCTGTGTGGGACGGCTTTACCTGCTTGATCCGGGCGCGAACCAGGTCCTGCGCTACGTGTTGACCAGCACGGGATACGACGGATCGCCCGGCAACTACCTGCAGGCAGCCACAGGCGCCAGCATCGCCGATGCGGTGGACCTGGCGATTGACGGCAATGTCTACGTCCTGCACGCGGATGGTCGCATCTCCAAGTTTGGCGAGGGGGCGGCGGTTCCCTTCTCGCAGAAGGGCCTGGATGAGCCGCTCAAGTCGCCCTCCTGCATCTTTGTCACCGGCTCGTTGGATAACAGTGGCAATGTCTATGTCGCCGATGCCGGCAATAGCCGCATCGTGCAGTTCAACAAAGCCGGCGAGTTCGTCCGCCAGTTCCGCAGCCGCGACGCGGTCTACATGGCTGCATTGCGCGGCCTGGTGGTCGATGAGGCCGCCAAAAAGCTCTATCTCGTCGACGGCAACAAGCTGTACCTGGTGACTTTGCCGGATTAGGGAATGAGAAATGAGAAATGAGAAATGACAGGCTGCCTTCCCGCTGGCTTCTAATTTCTCATTTCTAATTTCCTATTGCGCCGCTCTGAATGGGAACGAGTATGTCACTGATCCTGGGCCTGGAGACTTCGTGTGATGAGACGGCCGCCGCAGTAGTCGCCGACGGGCGCTCCATTGTCTCCAACGTGGTCGCCTCGCAGATCGAGCTGCACCGCTGCTATGGCGGCGTCTATCCCGAGATGGCGTCGCGCCAGCATGTGCTGGACATTACCCCGGTCATTGCAGAGTCACTGGCGCAGGCCGGGACGGACTGGGCCGGTCTGGACGCCATCGCGGTCACCTCCGGACCCGGGTTGGTCGGCTCCCTGCTGGTGGGCGTGAATGCGGCCAAGGCCATCGCCTGGGCCAAAGGATTGCCGCTGATCGGCGTGAACCACCTGGAAGCCCATCTGTACGCCAACTGGCTCTACACGCCGCGCCAGGCGACGAACGGCGGACCTCCGCCCGCGCCGCGCTTTCCGCTCCTCTGCCTGATTGTCTCCGGGGGCCATAGCGACCTGGTACTGATGACCGCGCACGGCCAGTATCGCGTCCTGGGGCGGACCGTGGATGACGCGGCCGGTGAGGCCTTTGACAAGGTGGCACGGCTGCTCGAGCTGGGCTATCCCGGCGGCCCTGCGATTCAGAAGGCGGCCGAGGGGGGCAACCCCAACCGCTTTGATTTCCCGCGGGCCATGCTCAAAGACGGCTACAATTTCAGCTTCAGCGGGCTCAAAACCGCCGTCCTGCGCATCGTGCAAAAGTATCCCGCCTCACCGGCGCCGGCGGCAGGGGCTGCACCGGCGAGAGTGCCCCTGCGCCGTCTGCCCATCGCGGACCTGGCGGCCAGCTTTCAGGTGGCGGTGGTGGATGTACTGGTGGAAAAGACGCGCCGTGCCGCCGGGGAATTCCAGGTCGAAGAGGTCCTTCTCGCGGGCGGGGTGGCCAGCAATGCCCTCCTGCGCGGGCAGATGGTGGCGCGGGTGCCCGTGCCGGTGCGCTACCCGCCGCCCGCTCTGTGCACCGACAATGCGGCCATGGTCGCCGCGGCGGGCTATTTCAAGCACATGGCCGGCGAGCGAGCAGGGTGGGACCTGGACGTGCAGCCGGGGATGCGCCTGCGGTGTGAACTGTCAACGGATGAAAAACGGATAATCGGATAATATTCTGGGAGGCCAGGGTTTCTCAGGGATTGCCTATGGACCAGGCCGGCTTTTTCCAAAAGGTCTATGACCTGGTGCGGCAGGTGCCCGCCGGGCACGTGGTCACCTACGGGCAAATTGCCACGGCTCTGGGCAACCCGCGCCAGGCGCGCCAGGTGGGCTGGGCCATGCGCGCCTGCCCGGAGGATGTGCCCTGGCATCGCGTGGTGAACAGCCGGGGATCGGTCAGCACGCGCCCGGAGCTGGGCAGCTTTAGCCCGCAGCGGGCGCTGCTGGAGGACGAGGGCGTGCACTTTGGGCTGGACGGGCGAATCGACCTCGACGTCTACGGATGGAGTGGATTGCATAGAAAATGAACACCGGAATCGGGCAAGACATACAACGGGAGTTACGCAAGCTGCCGGGCGTGGACAAGCTCCTGCAGAGCGCGGAGGTGCAGGCCCTCCTGCCGGCGCAGGGGCATGATCTGGTCGTAGCCGCCGTCCAGGACGTTCTCGCCGGGACGCGGCAGGCGATCCTGGAGGGCGCAACCTGTCCCGACGCCGCGGAGCTGGCGGCCCGGATTGGCGAGCACCTGTCCGGCATCCTGCAGCCCAGCCTGTGCCCGGTGATCAACGCCACGGGCGTGGTCATCCACACCAATCTCGGCCGCGCTCCACTCAGCCAGGCCGCGCAGGAAGCCATGCGCCAGGCGAGCGCCTACAGCAACCTGGAGTACGACCTGCCCGGCGGGGAACGGGGCTCGCGCTACGTCCATGCCGAGGAGCTGCTCTGCCGGCTGACCGGGGCGGAAGCGGCTCTGGTGGTGAACAACTGCGCGGCGGCCGTGCTGCTCGTGCTGGCCGCGCTGGCCAAAGGGCGCGAGGTCATCATCTCGCGCGGGCAGCTCGTCGAGATCGGCGGCGGATTCCGCATCCCGGAGGTCCTGGCCCAGAGCGGGGCGCGCCTGGTCGAGGTGGGCACCACCAACCGCACCTATGCGCGCGACTATGAGGCGGCGCTGACACCGGACACGGCGCTCTTGTTGCACGTGCACAGCAGCAATTTCCGCCTGACCGGTTTTGTGCACGAGACGACGCTGGCCGAGCTGGTCACCCTGGCGCATGCGCACAACCTGCTGGCCATCGCCGACCTGGGCAGCGGGGCGCTGCTGGATACGGCGCAGTTCGGCCTGGGCCACGAACCCATGGTGCAGGAGATCCTGGCCACCGGTGCGGACCTGGTCTGCATCAGCGGCGACAAGCTGCTGGGCGGGCCTCAGGCGGGGATCATCGTGGGCAAAAAGGCGCTGGTCGATACCTTGAAGCGCTACCCCCTGACCCGCGCCCTGCGCGTCAGCAAGAGCATCCTGGCCGGCCTGCAGGCGACGCTGCTGCACTATCTGAAGAACGAAGCGCTCCGCGAGGTGCCCATCTGGCAAATGATCGCTCTCCAGCCGAAGCAGCTCGAGGTGCGCGCCGAGGCGCTGGCGGCCTGGCTGCGCGGCAAAGGGGTAAAGGCAGAGATCATGGATGGCCTGTCGGCGGTGGGTGGCGGCTCCCTGCCGGGGGAGACCCTGCCGACGCGGATGGTGGCCATCCATGTCCCCGCGCCGAACGAAGTGGCACGCAAGCTGCGCCTGGGCTCGCCCCCGGTCATCGCGCGCATCGAGAATGACCTGTTGCTGCTCGATCTGCGCACGGTGCTGCCGGGCGAGGAGGAGGCGCTACGGCAGGCATCGGCTCGGGCACTCGGGGTCTGATCCGCTGATGGCAGGTCGTCCCGGTTCAGTCGCCTGAGGCCGGAGGGGAGGCGACTGTCTGTGCGGGTTTCATAGCTACTGCGGTATCCACACTGCGTGAACCGCTTGCGCCGCCACCGTGCGCGTCTCCGAATCCCGCCAGGCCGCTTGCGCGGGCCAGATTCGGCATGTCTTCGCTCTCGTGGCAAGTGACTGTCTTCAGCTACAACCCGGCCGCCAGCTCGGCCAACCGTAGCGACCCTCAGGCCCTCGAAGCGATTCGCTTAGGCGCTGGATACTCGAGGCACTATTGGCTTTGCCTCCACGTGCCTTCCCGCAGGATAGTCCAAGCCTCGCTGAGGTACCTTCTGGGGCCCACCTCCAGCAGGTCTTCGATGTTCGAGACGACCTGCCGGCCGGTGATCTTCTGATCCAACTGGGCTACGATCGGGGTGTCACTGACCGCCTCCTCCCCATACACCAGTTTGGCGAGGGCACGACCTGGCCCCGTGATGATATCGTTCAGTGTGTTGGCACTCAGTGCAAACACCTCGCCGAAGAAGAGCTCAGGTGAGCTCACCTCACCCCTTCGAGCTCGATCGATCGAGTCCAGTCCATTGCTCACAAACGTCACAATCTGGCTGAGTTCACCTAGTTGACGCAAGTCGGTCCGGCCTTGTAGATAAGGCCTGAGGGAGGTATCGACCGAGCGGCTTCGCGCCATCTCAAGTATGAGGCGCTTCGCGAGCATCCGATACATTGGGTTCGCGAACTTCAGCATAAGCTGGAGATGATATAGCGAGTCATATGGCCTCAGCGCCATATTCGTGTCGAGCGCAGTCAAGGCCACCATGTCCTTAGCCGAGAGTCCGCTGGGATCGATCATCCGCACTGGATTGTTATGGGCATATGGGTAGCGGAGAATGCCCTGGGTGTAGCGGGCTGGGGCAGGCCAGGTATCCCGAGAGATTAGCCTGCCTAGATTGGGGTCGTAGTACCGTGCGCGCAGGAATACGAGGCCCGTTTCACAATCCGCCTGCTCTCGCGTGAAGGTGAAGGCCTGGCCGCTGGTACCAGCATGCGACCGCACGACGCCGAACGCATCATAGTGGTAGGCGTCCGTCTGGCGGCCGGCATCGTCGCTCAAGGCCCGCGCGCTGCCCAGCGCGTCGGCGTGGTAGTAGCTACGGCTGCCGCCCGGCTGCTCTTGCACCAGGAGATCAAGGCCGTACAGGTAAGATATGTCCTGCCCATCGGTGGTCTCCACCAGTATCACGGGCAGCGCCGCAGCCAAGTCCTGCACGTAGCTTGTTCCCGCACCGTTGACCGTCTTGGCCACGCGCGCCCCATCGCCATTGTAGCTAAAGTCCACCGTCGTTGTGCCGGTGACCACCTGCGTCAGCCGGTCCAGCAGGTCAAAGGTATAGCTTGCCATGCCCGCCCCGAATGTACGCGTGATCATGCGCCCGCTGGCGTCCCAGCCAAAGGTATCAGTGCCTGCTGCCAGCAGGCGATCGGCGGCATCGTAGCTATAGGAGATCGTGCCGTCGACCGTGCTGGTCATGGTGGTGCGGTTGCCCATGGCATCGTAGGCATAGTTGACCTGCTCGCCATCGGGATACCCTGCCCCGGTCAGGCGGTACAGCGCATCGTACGTGTAGGCGACGGTGCCATCACTGTTGATCTCACTGAGGCGGTTCCCGACATTGTCATAGGCATAGCGGAAATAGGCAAAGGTGCCGCTGACAGTGCTGGTGTGGGTGATGGCGGTCACGTGGCCGGCCAGGTCATAGGTGTAGGTTGCGCCGGTAGTGTTGGCGTTGGCGGCAGTCTGCAACTGCCCTGCCGCGTCATAGGTATAGGTCACGAGACGCGTGGCCCAGTCATCCACGTGGGTCATGCGATTCAGGGCGTCGTGCGTGTAAGTGATGGTCTGGCCAGCGGGATAGGTCAGGTGGGTGCGGTTGCCCACGGCGTCGTAGCTGTACTGGAGGGTATGGGCGCTTGGTTGGACCACCTCCAGCAGCCGGTTCAGACCGTCGTAGGCGTAGGTGGTCACGCCGGTGGTGTCGGTCATGGCCTTGCGGTTGCCCAGCACATCGTATCCGTAGGAGATGTTTATGCCTGTCGCGTTCACCCCAGTCAGCCGGTTCAGAGCATCGTAGGTGTATGCAATGGCCGTAGTGTCTGGTAGTGTCTTTTCTGTGCGGTTGCCGGCCGCGTCGTAGCTATAGGTCGTAGTGTTGCCCAGCGGATCGTGGGTGGTTTGCAGCCGGTTGAGCAGGTCGTAGCTGTAACTGGTGGTGTGACTATTGGCGTCGGTCATGCTGGTGCGATTGCCGTTGGCATCGTAGGCATAGGTGACTGTGCCTCCCGCCGCGTCAGTCACGCTGGCCAGGTGGTTGAGCTCGTCGTAGGCGTATTGGGTCGTATGGCTGTTGGCATCGGTCACGCGGGTGCGGTTGCCGTTGCCATCGTACTGGTAGCTGGTGGTCTTGCCCAGAGGATCCACCAGCGACGTGCGGCGGTTCAGCGCATCGTAACCATAGGTGCTCACGCGCCCCAGCGGATCTCTCAGCGCAGTCTGGTTGTCGTTGCCGTCGTAGGTATACGTAGTGGTGTAGCCCAGGCTATCCGTGACCACGGCCAGCCGGTCCTTGGCGTCGTAGCCGTAGTCTGTGGAGTGGCCGAGAGCATCCTGTACCGCGATTCGGTTGCCGACCACGTCGTAGCTGTAGACCGTGGCATAGCCAAGGGCGTCGGTGACCACTGTGGTGCGGTTGGCCGCGTCGTAGGCGTAGTGGGTGGCATACGCCAGCGGGTTGGTCTCGCTCAGCTTGCGGCCCAGGTCGTCATAGGCAAATGCGGTTACGCTGCCCAGTGCATCCGTGATGGCTATTGGGTGACCATACGCGTCATAGCCATAGCGGGTCGTGTTCAGTCGCGCATCGGTGGCGCTGACCATCAGGCCGTAGGTATCGTAGGCCCAGCTGGCTGTGTTGGTTAATGCGTCCGTGCGGCCGATCAGGTTGCTGTGCGCATCGTACTGGTATTGTGTGGTACTGGCGCGCGCGTCGGTCTCGCTGAGCAGATTGTTCTGGCCGTCGTAGGCGAATGCTCGTGTGTACCCGAGCGTGTCGGTCACCACCAGCACGTTGCCCTGCTCGTCGTAGGCCAGGGTGGTGGTATAGCCGCGTTTGTCCACGACCTGCGTGCGGTTGTTGTCGGTATCGTAGGTGTAGGAGGCAGTGTAACCCAACGCGTCCTTCTCGCTGGTGAGGCGCAGGTCGCCGTCGTACTGATACTCCGTGGCGTTGCTGCGCGCATCGGTGAACGTCGTCTTGTGGTTGGGTACTTCGTAGACAAAAGTGACCTTGTCGTTCAGTGCGCCGTACTGTTCGATCACGCGCCCTTCGGCGTCGTAGACGTTGCGCACAAAGGTGTGGCCGTTGGCGTCCGTGGTGGTCAGCAGACGGTGGTTGGCGTCGTAGGTCATGGTGGTATCAAAGCCCATCGCGTCCCGCACTGTGGTCAGCTCGCCGGTGACGTTGTAGGTGAACTGGATGGTGCGTGAGGCGTGATCCGTGATGCGTGAGATCAGGCCGGTACTGATGGGGGAGCTGTATTCGAGCGTCAGCGCGCGGCCGGCAGGCTCGGTGATGGTCGTGAGGCGATTCTGGCCGTCGTGGGCCAGCGTGGTGCGGTTGCCGTTGCGATCCTCGGCCCAGGCCAGGCGGCCGTCGGTACGGAAGTGGTAGCGGGTCTGGTCCTTCTGTGTCAGGTCCCAGGTGCTGTCGCCGTTTTTGACCAGTGCGCCAAAGACGCCTGCTGCCCCATCGTAGGCGCTGCCTGTCCAGCTCCACTTCTCGGCGTGGCCGTCGGCGAAAAAGACCAGTGCGGTGCTGTCGCTGATGTTCTCCGTCAGACTGAGATTCCACGTGTGGGTCCAGCCCCAGCCGAGCGGCCCCTGCTGCGGCGCCAGGGCGTTGTATGTTCGTGCCCATTCCAGGGGCAGGCCGCGGGTGGGGATCGAGAGGTCGGTGTAGCTGTAAGCGTAGTTTCCATTGGCGGTGTTGACCGGCTCCCCTGCCTTCGCCTGGTAGGTGGCGGCGGGGCCCGAGTTGCCCAACTGGCTGGCAATCCAGTACTCCTGACCGGTCCACGGTATGAAGTCTACGCCGTTGCTTACCGCGTTTCCGGTTCCTCCGGGATTGAGTGTGGCATGATACGGACCGGAGTCCGAGCCCCACCAGTTGTTCTCGGCGTTGAGGATCGAGGCGGTTGTGCCATTGTATACGCCGTACCCGCCGTTGCCGTAGATGCTGCAACCATGGATCGCCACCTCGAGGGAGCGCTCAATCCAGATGCCATCCTGGCCATTCTGAC
>JAEAMF010001557.1_pt1 | contig 15859 bp, 13 predicted proteins | sample 8958721 | NCBI WGS metagenome assembly JAEAMF01 (sample SAMN16933255, study PRJNA681124) | bioreactor sludge metagenome | isolation source: anaerobic bioreactor treating anionic surfactant - SDBS | place: India: Bengaluru | collected 2019-02-28
CCTTCGGTCCCGTCGGTCGATTCGTTTCTATGAGAACAAGCCTGTGGAAAAGGAGAAAATCAAGAGGCTTATTGAGGCGGCACGTTATGCGCCCACTGCCGGTAATATACAGCCCGTTGAGTGGTTGGTTCTCACCGACAAATCTGTGCTCAGTACATTGGCCGCTATGACAATTGATTGGCTCCATCAGCGCCTGAAGGATGAGCCGAATCTTGGCAAATTCTATCCGCCCTTTCTATCAATCCTGGCACAATGGGATTCTGGAATTGATTCGGTCCTCAGGAATGCCCCGGTGCGTATTGTGGCATCAGCTCCCAAGCAGGCTGCAAACGGTATAGTTGATGTAACACTGGCGCTCTCTTATTTGGATCTGCTTGCTCCGACTATGGGCCTCGGCACCTGCTGGGCCGGTTTACTTCAGGGGGCTCTGCTCTCTCTGCCATCCATGAAAGAAATCATGGGCATACCGGCAGGGCATCTGCACCATTATCCCTTAATGCTGGGATATCCGAAGCTAAAGAGTTACTCCCGGCTTCCTGAACGGAAACCGCCTAAGATAAGTTTCAAGTAATAATGGGTTCGAAAGGATAACCAGATCTTGTGATGTAATATTGCCTTTTATTTCATTGACTGTACAAGTTCGTTAACTCTTTCAGCCTCTTTCACGAGGTTTGCTAATCGGTTAGTTTTTTCATCAAGACGTGAAACAGGCTCTTTCAAGCGGTGTTCAATCTCCAGAAAGAGCTTTTCAAAGATTCGGGAAATCTCCCTATCCAATCGTTCTCTAAACTCCTCTCGTGATTTATTTATTTTTTCCGAAAAGTCACGCAAAATGCTCGACCGCTTCCAGATCAATGTGACGGCAATCAGTCCGGCCCCTACCAAAGCGATGATACCGCCAGTAATATCAAGAACCACGAGTTGCGTCGCAAAAGCAATGACTGTACCAAGGGCGGCAATCCCTCCGCCAGCAAGCGACAGCTTTCCTATGTCAGAGCCCTGAAGCCCTTTGTCGCCAACAATATCCGCTATGCGAAGATCCTGGAGTTGTTTCTGTAAATGTAAAAGAATCTCTGTTCGGTCAAGATCTTTGGTCGAAAAAACATCCTTCGCAATACTCTGTCGATGGGCAATTGCCTCTGTCAATTCGTCAAACATCAGTGTTATTTCGTCGGAGATATCTTTCGATACACGCATCGATTCAGCATCAATCTCCTGTTTTGATGTGTTTTCAAACCCGGATTGGAGCTCTTTTAGCCACGTATTGACGTCTTTATCCCGAATAAATGGAACAGCTCTGCGCAATATGGTTCCAATACCCAATCCCTCTGCAAAATTTTGCTCCAGCTTGGATGTAAGCCTATCATAGGAAACGCAGAGGCTATCTGCCGCCAAACGCCTGAGCGCATTAGCCTTCTCGCGACGTGCTTCAACCCTGGCAAGCAAGTTTTCGTAAAACGCCCGGTCATCGGCGATAGCAGCCTGTTCACTCCGAAGACGTGCAAGAAGGCTACTGACAATCTTTCTCGCAGTATCCCGAGAACCTTCTATTTTCATTCGCCATGCTTCTCCGGCCTGGATGGTTTTGCTCAAGAATTGGCGAAACTCTGCGTAACCACTATCTGTCTCTCCCTCAAATTCACGCTTTGCAGATAATGTGAAGACTATGGGATTCTGCACATTCCTTTCTCTCGCATATTGTTGTACGCGCTCTTGGTTGGTTGCAAGCTCCCGTTGTGTAGCTAAGTCGGCTTGTTGCAGTACGAATACCATCTTTCGGTGCCAGTCCGTCCGAATGAGCGACAAAAAATCCCATGCTGAGGCAGTATGGGGATTTTTAGCCGGGAACACAAATACAACAAGATCGCTCTGGGGTATATAGTTTTCTATAATCGATTGATGATTTCGGATGATCGAGTTTGTTCCCGGCGTATCAACGATAGAGATCTCCCGGAGAATATCTTTCGGTAAACTGATCCTCTCCCAGTTATCGCCGAGAGTCGTTTTTGAGCGGCTTTCTCCAAAGACTAATTCCTGGATGACAGACGTACACGGGTCGGGCGCGACCTCGCAAACTTCTTCGCCAAGGAGTGCATTGACGAAGCTGCTTTTTCCAGATTTTACCTCCCCAACAATAACAAAAAGAGCCGCTGACTGCAAATGAGAAAGCCTGTCCTGGACTATTCTACTTGCTTCCGTATCCGAACATTTTTCTGCCAGCTCAAGACATGCCTGGAGTAATTCACGCATAGATTCATATTGCTTCTTTAACTCTGGACTCAGAACTCTCTGTGTCATACCGCTCCTCCATTACTGGGGCTGGCGTCGCCCCCTCCACGAACAAAGTCCGTAGAGCCTTCCCCTCCCGCTCGCTGTGCGAGCTAAATGACCTAATCTTTATTCTTTCTCTATGCCCCATGCTGCTTTTTACCGGGGCTGGCGTCTTCCTTCGCCAAGGCTTCGGAAGACAGGTCGCCCCCTCCACCTGGAGATACAACTGTTGATTGGTTTATTAAGTGCTTACTTCTTACACAATCATGCAGAGAAATGGCCGCTCTGCAATCAAATCGTTTCCTGATTTTAATCAACTTAATCGACCCAATATACTTAATCAACTATCAGTCAGGTCATTCCTACCCGCCCGCTTTGCCCGTATAGAACTTCCATCACCCGTATCAATGCTCACGGGTACCCGAAAATGCAAGCCACGCAGAGGACCACGTGCCATCCTGCTTTCCACGAAGCCAGGGGCCCATCTGTCGACGATGGGTACCCGGCATTAGTGGACATTGCTTGGGCGGGTGAATATGTTTGTTATTCGTGCGTATCGTATATGTTTTTGGTGCCATGGCCTTGCCCGCAGGAATCTACGATTATCTTTCTGCCGGACACTCGTCTTTTGTTTATTCTGAATTCTACACTCATCAACAGGGAACAACAAGAACTTTGTGCTTTAAATCTTCGGATGGAAGGAAATATTTCGTATTTGCAGCGATATCAGATCTAATGAATTTTTTTGTGAAATTCATGAAAGAGAGGGTTTAGATAATCACCCGAACGTTCTATATGCGTGCAAAGTCTTTGCCTCTGCCACTTTTCGGATGCTTGATGTTCTTTTTGACAGCATTTGTTTTTTTATTATGACCCAGCCTTACCTGTTTTGAATATGTCAGCACCGCTTTTGCATAATTTTCGCAATGATTATAAGCCAGGATAGCCCGAAACTGTTTCCCTGCGTTTCTATTGTGCCATCCATGTGCCTTCAGGTAGTTGGCAGTGCTGGCCATAGCGTCGGAAAAGTCGAACAGGTCCACAACGCCGTCACCATTGCCGTCAGTACCGTAGGCAAGATAAGATGAGGGCACGAACTGGCAGAGACCGAAAGCACCTGACGCAGATCCTCTAATAGAGAATGGATTGACCTGGTTGTTGCCACATAATGCGAGCAGATTGAACAGCTCCTGAGCAGCCCATACAGAACGACGGTTTACCATTACCGTCAGGGTCAGCAGGCTGTTAAAAACGCGGTACTGGCCCAGATTGCTGCCAAGATTTGTCTCCACTCGAAAGATGGCAACCAGTACCTCACGAGGTACTCCGTAAGAGGCTTCGATGTTTTTCAGTGTAACCCTCTTTGCCTTCAGGACCTGTTGGCCTCTTTTGATTGATGACCTGCTTAAGAGGCCGAATCGAGGATGTAAATAATTGATGCCCTTTGTCTTTTGACTCAGAATTTCGGGGTGTATGGCTAGATGCTGGTCCCTAAGAAGCGGTTCAATCTCTTCCAATAAAAACCCACCCGCTTGAAACACCTGCTTCAACCTTTCTGTTTCACTGCCGGTGAGCGTCGCACATACTGAAGATGCAAGGAAAATACCCGCAAAAACAACAATATAGCAGAGTAATCGCTTCAAGTTCCGTTCCGCCGATAGAATAGATTTCCCGTTGAGGATTCTACATTTTATCATCGAATATTAATTTTTCAAATGGTTGATGACAAAAATTATTCTGTCAAAAAAGATATGGAATGGGACGGTGCTGTGCTGACCGGGAGCTCGACCGCCTCATCACCGGACCTACAAGAAAGAAGGACGGGGCATTTGTGTCTTCATTCTAAAAAACCCATTCATAAATAAGTGCCTAATGCATAATCAGAAACGTTGGTTGTCGTCTGTTGCGCCCCGAATAATCACCGCCAAGTCCTCTGATTGGATCACGGTATACATTGACCCATCTTTTTTCGGATGGACGATAGAACTGTTCGAGGGTTTTACCTAAAAGCAGTCTATCGAGCGTATTGGCATCAACATAACCATCGCTGCCATTTTTGTATTGCACATGTAATAACATTTTTCCTCCCCGAATATTTTTATTAATTTTTTTATAATGCCTTCATCTTACTGTAATCCCGGTTCAGCGAATAGAATTTTGTCCATATGCATGCCCCTCGATCAGTATAAAACCTCTGCTGAGCTTCCTGCGATCAAGAGTCTTTTGAGGACTATGCATCATGATATTGCTTCGCAGTTCTTCCCTTTGTGTTGTCCTGCAGAGCGCCCTGCTTATCTCATTCGTGAGCACATTGAACCTGCCTAGGGTGCCTTCCCATTCGTCCTTGTTAAGCTTTGTGCCTCTCAGTCCGGTATGGGCTTTTCTCATTCTTTCCATGTATTCTCCTTTCCTGACAAATACCTTCTGTTCTAAGAGGATAATCGGACCGGCAAGAAAAATTCTTAAAGGAATAAACTGAAAGAAATTACAGTGAAAGGGAGGCGCAACTCATTATAATGTTTCCAAAATTAAAATAATATGAAAAACTATTTAATGTGTGTGTTCCCTGATTGGGCGGGAGGTTTTACATCCCTCAACAACGCATGCATCCTGTCTTTAACGCTTCTTTGCATATTCGTTGAGAGGATCACGAGCGACGCTCCTGAACTCCAATATGGTAAGTCGTATGTAGAGGTATTCAGCTAAGTATCGAGACAGCGATGTCATAAAAAACGAATTTCGTATATTGATTATTTGCTGCAGAAAGAAACAAGAAGGACCTAAATGGTATTGCCTCGAACTATCCTGAATTCAATGGTAATCACTAGTTATTACCATTCTTGCCGGAAAAAAGCTGTTGCAGTTTCTGCGCGTTTTTGATAGCGTAGCCGTAAAAATCATTATCGAAGTAAACAAAAGTATTTCTGTTCAAGTTCAAGATTTTATCCTTCCATGCCTTAAGGTCATTGTCGCTGTAGTCAGAAGCATAGAGCCTTTGAGAGCCATGGAGTCGCACATAGACGAAAGAAGCAGTGACGGTTTCGTGGCAGGGATAACGGCCGGCACTGTCTGCAATGCACCAGGCTGTCCCGTTTTCTTCCAGAATCGAGAAGAATTTATCATTAATGAAGGACCTGTCCCTTGCCTCCACAGTGTAACGCAGTTTTTTGTCGAGAAGCGCGAAGAAGTCACGTATCAGCGATTCATCAAATATAAGTCCTGGCGGAAGCTGTATCAAAACAACGCCAAGTTTTTCTTTTAAACCGTGAACGTTTTCTGTAAAACGGTCGACAGAATTACTGTCCACCTTCAGCCTCTTTATATGAGTAATAAACTTTGACATTTTGACGGAGAACAGAAAATCTTCCGGTACTGTGCAGTACCATTTTTCGTATGTCGATGGATTTACATTCCGATAAAAGGTGACGTTGACTTCCAGAGTTTCAAAATGCTGTGCATAAAATGACAGCCAGTCATTGTTTTTAAGGCCTTGCGGGTAGAATACACCCTTCCAGTGATTATATTGCCATCCCGAGGTTCCGATGTGACATTCCATGGTGAGATTATATCTCCACAGAAACAAAAAATCATCAGCTGTCTATCCATAGCGGATACCGACCAAGCCGAGAAGTTTTTATTCGACAAAAAAATAATATGGCAGAGCTTTATCGATCGTGATAGAATTTTTTAGGATAATGATATCCTAAAAAACAAATCTTTATTCGGGGGAATGGACTATGAAGAAAAAAAATCTGGCAAGCGTTTTAGTATGTTCCGCTATTGCAGTTGTCTTTTCCTTTGCACTTGTATATTCTTCTGTCTGTGCTGCTGATTTTGCCGATATACTCACTGAGCATTTCCAGAAGAAAGCCCCAGTAACTGAAGTCGATCCGAATATTTCTATGGACGAGGCAATGAAGGTGCAGGAGAAGTATGTGAAAAACCTGTCCAGGGATTACGGGGAGGTTGTGGGGTACAAAGCGGGTCTTACAAACCCTAATGTGCAGAAGGTATTTGGTGTCAGCCATCCCGTGCGAGGCACCCTTCTAACAAAAATGATGCTCAAGAGCGGTGCGGAGGTGCCGGCGGCTTTTGGCGCGGTTCCGATGATTGAAGGTGACCTGTGCGTGAGAGTCGGAAGCGACAGTATTAACCAGGCAAAGACAGCTGAAGACATTCTCAAGAGTCTGGACGCTGTCATACCTGCAATAGAGCTGGCGGATATGGTTTTTGCCAAGGGAGTTAAATTTACCGGTCCGGTAATTTCGGCCATAAATGTAGGGGCTCGTTATTTTATTATGGGTGACCCAATTGCCCTCTCGGCCACCGGTGAGTGGCACGAACGATTTGAGAACTTCAGCATGAGCATGAAAGATGAAACGGGTGCAGGACTTGCTGATGGAAGGGGCAGCGCTTTGCTTGGTAATCCCCTCAAGGTTGTGCTTTGGATGAGGGAGTCTCTTGCGGCAGAAGGAAAGACGTTGAAAAAAGGGGATATCCTATCCCTCGGCTCTGTCACCAAGATGATCCCGCCGAAGTCAGGCTCAACGATTAAAGGACGGTTCGTCGGGTTAAACCCTGAGGGGCCGGTTGAGATATGGGTGACCTTCAAGTAAATCGTAAAACGATACTCGATATACGGACGACTATATTCTGCCGCTGCGCTTGACTGAAGCATGGTTTTTGGTTTAGAAGTAATATATGGCATATTTACCGATCAAAACATATCCGGATCCTATACTGAGGAAGACGTGTGAGCCAATTGAGGCTATCACCGGTGAAACCGTCATGTTGTGTGATAATATGATAGAAACCATGCGTCTTGCTCAGGGTGCAGGACTTGCTGCGAATCAGGTGGGGGTTTCGGCGCGTCTTTTTGTAATCGACCCCCGAGCAAAAAGGGAGAGCAAGCCCATTATTCTCATAAACCCGGTTATTGCGGAGCAGGATGGTGAAGAAATCAACGAGGAAGGATGCCTCAGCTTCCCCAAATTTTACGAGTACATCAAAAGAGCTAAAAAGGTACTGGTGAAGGGGGTTGATTTACAGGGCGAACCTTTTGAGATGGAATGTGAGGGGTTTCTAGCGAGGGCTATTCAGCACGAACTGGATCACCTGAATGGTGTTCTCCTCGTTGATCACTTGAGTCCGGTAAAAAAAGATCTCTTCAAAAAAAAGTTCATGAAAGACCGTAAATGAAGGTAGTCTTCTTCGGTTCGTCGAGCTTTTCCGTACCGCCGCTACGGTCTATCTCCTCCTCGGTTACGTGTGTTATCACGCGTAAATCAAAACCGAAAGGAAGGGGCTATCTCCTCGAAGAGACAGAAGTGCGAAGAGAGGCGATAAACCTACGCTTGCCTGTCATTGAAATCGATTCATTCAAAGACGAGGCAATTAAAGAACTTGAGAACCTGAAACCAGACCTTTTTGTGGTTGCATCATTTGGCCTAATTATCCCGAAATGGGTCCTTGATATTCCTTCCATCGGACCAATAAATATCCATCCCTCTCTCCTGCCGAAGCACAGGGGACCCTCACCGATCCAGTGGACGCTCTGGAACGGTGATGCTGAGACGGGCATCACGATTATGCGTATCAACGAAAAGATGGATGCAGGCAATATCCTTTACCAGGAAACCATGGCTGTCGATTCTAGAGATAATACATATACCCTTTCGGAGCGCCTTTCGAAAAGGTCCGCCGAGATACTGCCAGGTTTTCTCGACCAAGTAGCCGCGAATGGCCTGGAGGAAGGATTGGTCCAGGACCACGATAAGGCAACGTTCACACCGATTTTGACCAAGGAGATGGGAAGGATTGATTGGTCAAATGGTGCGGACGAGATTTTACGACAGGTGAGAGCCCTTGTTGCCTGGCCGACGGCGTACACCTTTTTAAATGGTCTGTTTTTGAAGGTTTTTGAAGGATCTCTGGCAAAGGATACAAAGGAGAATGCAAAATCGGCAACTCCTGGTACGGTCTTTGCAATAAATAAAGAAGGAATTCATATTTGTACCGGGTCAGGGATTTTTGTTATTAAAGAGCTTCAGCTCCAGAACAAGAAGCGAATGACAGCTTATGATTTTTCAAGAGGCTACAGAGGGTTAGAGAGCAAAGTTCTTAAAAAGGATTGATGAAACTCATTTTTTTATTGACATTATTAGACTATAATTTTTATTATCAATTACCTAAATTTAGGTATAGTTATTGTTAATTTTAAAGGAGATTATGAGAAAATTTCTTACAATTTTTTCTGCTTTGATACTGCTTTCAGGTTGTTCAACTGCACAACAAACATCATCCGTTAGCTACCAGCAGGGTTCCTCCGCAAGCTACCAGCAAGTTTCTTCTCCAAAACCACAAAATGTTTGCGAACCACAGGTTACGGCAAAAGTTGAGTCAATGAGGGCATCTGAGAATGTCTTGAAAAATGACGTTGGTGCGGTTAGGGTTGAGTATTTGACACAGGAAGATGATGATGATATTACCACCCTTCTTGAACCTGAACAGTTCCAGGATTTTGACATTCCTATCGTATTTAATGACGCTGTCAAATATTATATCCATTGGTTCAGCACCGAAAAGAGAAAAGTTTTTTCTAATTGGCTCAAAAGGTCACGGCACTACATACCAATCATTAGAGAAATATTGAAAGATCAAGGAATGCCCGAAGATCTTGTTTATGTTGCTATGATTGAAAGCGGGTTTAATCCAAAGGCCTACTCACATGCAAAGGCATCGGGGCCCTGGCAGTTTATCTATGCGACGGGTGGTAGATACGGTTTAAAAGTCAATTACTGGATTGATGAAAGAAGAGACCCTGAAAAATCGACAGTGGCCGCAGCAAAGTACTTACGGGACCTCTTTAATCAATTTGGATGTTGGTATCTCGCTGCTGCCGGATATAATGCGGGAGAGAGACGAGTAGAGCGGGCAATTGAAAAACACAACACAAATGATTTTTGGGAGCTTTCAGATTACAACGCCCTTCCAAGGGAAACAAGGGCTTATATTCCCCAGCTTATCGCTGCGGCAGTCATCGCAAAAGATCCAGAAAAATATGGCTTCGGGAGCATTACCTATGATGCACCGTTAAGATTTGAATTTGTCAGTGTTCCGAGGGCTACCCCGCTTTCTGCTATAGCAAAATCCGCATCGATGGATCTTGCCGATGTTCGGTCAATTAACCCTGAGATTCTTAGGGGAATAACCCCGCCAAATATGGATGATTACAGGATCAAATTGCCACAGGGCGTAAACGTTCATGCATTCACCAGCAGACTTCAGACGGCTCTGGCTCAGGAAAGGAAGATCAGAGATGTTGTCAGCTATAAAGTAAAAAAGAGAGATACGTTAGCTTCGATTGCCAGGAAGCATAGACTTCACTATGATGACCTTTATTTGGTTAACGAAGGTGAATTGAAGATTAAACCGGGTATGGTCATCAACCTCCCCCGGTTCACCGGTCAATCAAAGGGAAGAACTGAAATTGCAAGAAATACGAAAGGTAAAACGGTAGTAAAGCCTGCCCAAGAAGAAAGAATTGCGAAAAGCGAAAAGACCCAGGTTGGCCAGCCCGAGCCAAAACAGCAGCCTCAGGGTGCAGTGTTTCACGTGGTAAGGAAAGGAGAAACTCTCAAGTCCATATCAAACAAATACAAGATTAATATAGCTGAGCTAAAGGCTACCAATAACCTGAAAAGCAACAGAGTCTCTCCAAACATGAAACTCAAGCTTGCAGGTTTTTCACAGAAGGGAAGTACGCAGAAAGAAAGTCTTCAAAAGGGAAGTGTAAAAAAGAAAGCGCCCGTGAAGTACCATGTTGTGAAAAAGGGTGAAACCCTCAGATCTATATCTAATAGATACAATGTTGATATAGCCGACATTAAACTGGCTAACAATATCAAAGGTAATAAAGTCATTCCGAAGCAAAAACTCAAGATTGTTACGGGAGAGGGATAAGAAGTCTAACGCTATACTTTTAATACCAGATTTATCATATCGCCCCTTGAGAAACCCATAGCGTGAAAAAACTGTAGAAGATCCCAGTCATTCCAATTGACAAGTGTGTAAATTGTATCAACGCCGTAGTTTTTCAAATTCCTGACCAGGGCATTTGCAAGGACTTTGGCGATTCCACGATTCTGATAATCCGGGTCAATGCCTATGGTATCGATCCACCCGATATTATTAGGAACCTTGAATTCCCATCCGCTCACCTCTCCAAGAATGAAACCAACAACCTTACCGTCAATCTCAGAGACAAGCGAAGCATCAGGCGGTCTCGTTTCGGCTTGTTTAACAATCTTTGCAACCCAGTAATCTCTTCTTGTTTCGCCAAGAACCTTTGTATCAATCTCTACGATTGAATCCAGGTCGTCTTCGGTAAGTTCTCTTACAGTAAGTTTATCAAAAAAATTGCTCATTATGGTCAGTCAGTTGAGAAGCTTGTTATTTTTTAACATACGTTGTATTACATGTCAAGATAAACAACTAACTTTGTGAATATGTGAATTTTTATGTATCAAGTGGTGTGATGAAGGACTCCTTTTCAACGAGTGTAGAAAAGAAAAACCATAGGTGAGTTGTTCTCCTTTTCCTCAAAAACGACATCAACCTTGTTCAGTGCCTTGCGCACTTCGGCAAGATCTCTTTTTTTAGTGAGTATGTAAAATTGGCTCATCTGCTGACCAGCCTGATTAAGGTTTGCCATGTCATGTTCTTCAATATGAATTGCCTTTTTTTGGATATAGTAGACGTATACTCCCCTCATACTTCCATAGTAAATCCATGGCGTAGAACCCTGAACATATGGTCTAATTTTTTCAGAAGTAAATTTCGGTGATTTATATTGGTTCCATTTTTCAAAGATTCTCCCCGTGTTCCCTATTGTGTAACTAATTACCAGAAATGAGAAGATTACAATGAAGGAACACACAATCCTCTTTTTTCCAAGCAATAAAAGGCCAATCCCAAGAGCACAGCAGAGAATGCCAAAAACCATACGCTCAAAATTGAATTCCGGATAAAGGTCACGTTTAATAAAAAATAGCCCGAAACTCATGACGAAAAAAAAGAGCGCCAGAAAGATGAGTATAATCCTGTTATATTTGTTTTTTTCTTCTCCAAAGGCAAGGGATGTTATTACGGCGATTGCCGGGAGAACAGGCAGCATGTATTTGCTTATTTTTCCCGACGACAGGGAAAGAAAGAAGAACATCCACACAAACCAGGTCAGGAAGTACTTCACTCCTATATCACTTTTGAAACGTTTATAGGACAAAAAAATTCCAAGAGGGAGAAAAAGGCTCCAGGGAAAAAAATCCAAAGGTAATGTTCTGAAATAGTAATAGAAAGGCCTTTTGTGACTCCATGCATCAAAAAACCTCACAAAATTCTGACGGATAACGTTTTCATAAAGATACGGAGCGCCTTCTTTCAGATAGACAGCGATATACCATGGAAGGATCACCGCAATACAAATAAGTGCCCCGATTCCCAATTGCCTTATTTTTAGTATCTTGAATGATTTTTCAAGGAAAAGAAATAAGATAACAATTGGAATGACCAGTGCGATGGCAAGGGGCCCTTTTACGAGGAAGGCAAGGGCTAACGAAAGAAAAGAAAGATATATCATGCTCTCCTTGCGTGTTTTGTAAAACCAGTAGAAGAGCAATAGACACACAGATACAAAAACCGAAAACACCATATCAACCTGAAGATAACGTGCTTGCCAGTAATACAAGGGAGTGGTGATAAGGATAGATGTTGAGAAGATCGCTTGTTGATGACCGATGTATCTCTGTAGCGTAAGAAAAAGGATTATTGTGCCGAAAAGGGCAAACAACCCAGATGGGAGCCTGAGGGACACCTCATCCCGGGTCCAAAAGAATACAACCTTGGAAAGGTAAGTTATATAGTAGTAAAGAGGTGGTTTTTCGCCGTAAGGGTTCCCGTTAAGATGGGGGACAATGGGATTTTCCGGCAGCTCCCTTGCGATCTGAGCGAAATCGCCTTCATCCGGGGCCCAGAAATCTCGCGACTGTAGATTAAGAAAAAAAAGAATACAACAAATCACACAGATGGCGAGCAACGACCGTTTCATAAACTAATTCCTCGATGAAGGCGCATTTTTTTCAATTTTTCATGCTACCATCTCTTCAGTTTCTTATTTGCTTAACTTCTGGATTAAAAGAGAGGGGTAGACTATAAGCCGGGTTCTGTCTCCCGCATAAAGTGGGACGATGACCATTTCTCTATGGATCCAGGTTGCCCTAGATCTCTTGCGGCCTACCCGGGTTAAAGGATGGGCAATCCTCGCCACCATTTCTGGCGGCCCCCTTTTTGGCCTTGCATCGGATGGGGTTTGCCAAGCTCCTGTGTCGCCGCAGGACTGGTGAGCCCTTACCTCACCATTTCACCCTTGCCAACCGCAATGTACGTTGCAGTGTTCGGAGTCTTTCAACTCTTCACTCCCGCCAGAGGCGGGTGGCGGTATATTTTCTGTTGCACTTTCCTTAGGGTTACCCCCAGTCCCCGTTAGGGACCATCCTGCCCGTCGATGCCCGGACTTTCCTCTCCGCTCATACGGAGCGGTCACCCGTCTACCCCTTCCTTTTTATTATTGCTTCCTTTGCCAATTTGTCTGCTAACTTATTTTTTTCTCTCGGAATATATTGTACTGCAAAATGATCAAAGGTGCGTATAAGGTTTTTTGCCTTTTCTGCATATTTTTGAAGGATTGAGTTTTTTATCTTATATTTTCCCAGCACCTGATTTGCAACGAGGAGTGAGTCGGTATAGATGGAGATGTTTTTCACATTGGCCTCAGAAGCCCTTGAAAGAGCTCTTACAAGTGCCTCGTACTCGGCCATATTATTTGTCATCTCTCCAAGGTAAACGGAATCTGTTCCAATCTCATTACCACGTTCGTCAAAGATCACTAATCCAGCACCTGCGTGTCCTGGATTACAAGAAGACGCGCCGTCGATATAGATATGCCATTCCATGAAAAACTATTGGGATGCTTCTGTGAAGTAGAAGATTCTATTACAACTCGGACAAAGGATAAGTCTTTTATTTTTGGTTACTTCGATGAAAAGTTGAGGTGGAATGTTCATAAAGCAACCTAAACATACGCCATTTTTAACATTTACAACAGCCATACCACCCCTTCTCGATATAAGCCTATTGTAAGTTTCACGGAGGGTATTATCAACAACCGAGAGGAGATTGTCTCGTTGCTGTTTTAGTTCGTTGATTGTTTTATCTACAGAATCCATTTCATTCAATAATTTCTTTTTCTCAACCTCTGCTACCTTTTCTTTTTCTTTCAGCAATTTTGATGTAGTTTCAAAATCTTTTTTCAGATCTTCGATTTTCACCATTATCTCGATTATTTCTTCTTCCTCTTTATCGTTTGCCTGCTTTGCTGTCTCAATCTCTTTTAGCAGGGCCTGATATTCTTTGTTTGTCTTTACCTCGTAAAGCTTTGACTCGAATTTCTTTATTTTTTCCTTTTCCAATTCCAGCTCTTTCTCTTTTCTTTTTCTTTCTTTTTCTAGCTCCTCTAATATTTCCTTTTCCTTGCTTATCTTCTCATGCATTGCCTTAATGTCAGAATCCATCTTCTCGATTTTTTTTGGTGTTGAAGCCAACTTTCTTTCGTTTTCGATGATCTGCATATCTATCTTTTGTGCTTCATAAACTGTTTTTAATTCTTGTTCCAACTCCCTACCTCCATAAAATTAAAGGGGGTGTACTAATGGTACACCCCCTTTAAAAGAGTTTTTATATTTTTGTAAGCTAACCTTCTATCCATATTATTTTTTTATTGGGCCCACCTGGCCTCGAACCAGGGGCCTACCGGTTATGAGCCGGTGGCTCTACCAACTGAGCTATGGGCCCTGCAACAATAAAATAACCGATAAAAAGCGTACTTGTCAAGAGTGGTAATTTTGTCAAAAATGATTTCTAGATGCTCAGAGTGACAAGGGAATTTATGAGACATGATTTCTGACGAGGGATTATGAATTCACCGTGCCATCAATATGGTATAATAATTGCTATGGAATGGCTGGTAAATAGATATAGAATGATGAAAAATGGTCTTCGAATAGAATTTAATACTATCCTGTCAATACTTGATTCATTGCCTATGGGTGTCTTTGTGCTCGACCAAAAGCGAAAGATTCAATGGATGAATGATCGGATTTTGCAACACATACAGAAGGATGGAATCCATCAGTCTTTTGAAAAATATTGCTACACAAAGCTCTTTGACCTTAAGAGTCCATGTAAGAATTGCCCGGCATTAAGGACACTTTCGACTGGTCGCACTGAGCATGCAGAAATAAAGAGCGAGTCCAAGGGTGAAACCAAATATTATCTTGTATCCGCAACACCGCTCCAAAAAGGAGAGAATGACGAGCAAGCACTTATTATTGAAACAATCCAGGATATTACTTATCAGAAGAAAGCAGAGGAAGACCTCCGACACCTGAATGATTTTAATGCAGCAATTATCGAAAATGCACCTGTTGCGATTTTTACCATCGATATGAGTGGGAAGTTTATGAGCGTAAATCCAGCCTTGGCAACTCTATCCGGATTGGGAGCGGAGGCTGAAGAAAAGCTCGTAGGATTTAACTGGCTTGAAAACTCGCACACGGTGAGGTGTGGCCTTGCAGACTATATCAAAAAGGGTCTTCAAGGAGAACCCTTTGAGCTCCAGGATTTTCCTTTTACCACATATCGGGGCGACCAGGGCCAATATATTCATTTCCGAGGGGTTCCGTTACGCGGAAAGGATGGCAGGGTAGAAGGGCTTTTATGCATCATAGAAGATAATACGGAAAAGGTGAGAGCCAAGATGCAGTCAATCCAGGATGCAAAAATGTCAGTCATAGGAAGACTTATGACAGGTGTGGCCCATGAATTGAATAACCCGCTGGCGACTATTGCCGCTAATTCCGAACTTGCCTGCGATCTTTTTCAGGGCTTAAAAGAAGGAAAAACAGAAAAAGGGGCATTTGATGAACTTCGTGAACATCTAGATGTCATCCAGGAACAAGCCTTTAGATGCAAAAATATCATAAAAGATATGATTGATTTGACGAGAAAAAAAGGATTTGAAGTCCAGGAGATTGATCTGAACATTTGCCTGCAGGAAATTCTAAAGGTTATAAACTTTAAAAAATTAAATATTCGACTCGTGAAGGATATTGAGGCTGATCTGCCCCATGTCAGAGGTGATTATAACGCCATGAAGCAATGTTTTATGAACATTCTCCAGAATGCTGTAGACGCTATAGAAATTAGAACAGGCGGCGAGATAAAAATACGGGCATACTCATTTAATGATTTAATCTACATAGAATTTGAAGATAACGGTGTGGGAATAGATGAAGGACTGGTGGACAAGATATTCGAGCCTTTTTTCTCAACCAAAAATACTGGTAAGGGTGTTGGATTGGGGCTCACTTTGTGTTATGAATTCATGAACAAAATGGGTGGTAACATAGAAGTAGAAAGCACGCTGGGCAGAGGAACTACGTTCAAGATTGCACTGCCACGATATAAAAATGAC
>JAEAMF010001559.1_pt1 | contig 15854 bp, 12 predicted proteins | sample 8958721 | NCBI WGS metagenome assembly JAEAMF01 (sample SAMN16933255, study PRJNA681124) | bioreactor sludge metagenome | isolation source: anaerobic bioreactor treating anionic surfactant - SDBS | place: India: Bengaluru | collected 2019-02-28
TACCCGGATCGCAGTAACCGGTCCGTGATCAGCTTGTCAAGCGCTTCGGTCAACCGCTGCCCTTCCAGCAATCCGGTCGGAATCTCGGGAGTCCATTCTTGAAAAGAAATCTGTGCCTGATAGCGCGCATTTCTACGTTCAATCAAACGCGTTAAACGGCGTTCCGGGGCGTCGCTGAATATGCTGTTCCAGTCCTGACTCGAAAAGATGCGCTCGATTTCGTCCGCAGAGTAACCCAGAGAATATAAACCGCCCACCAGGGATCCAAAACTTGTGGCTGCTATGCAATGGATAGGGATCTGCTCCCGCTCGAATACCTTGAGAACGCCGACATGAGCGGCTCCGCGGGCGCCTCCTCCGCTCAGCACCAGCCCGATCTTGCATGAATGTTGCTGTGCATAGGAAAAACCGGACACCCACAAACAGGTGATGCAAGCCAAAAAAACCAGATTCCGCTTCCGCCGCTTGACCATGATTCCCATTACATTAGCACCCCTTCGGGACTTGATCCAAGAATTCGATAGTCGGGCGCCATTTTGCTTGGTTCCGGATGCCCGATTGCCGGTCTCTAATATGAGACTAAGATCATTATTTCATAATGAGATATCCGGAATTGGCAATCGGGAGTCGAGAAGGGCAAGGCCGCAGTTGAGAACCAGTAACACAATGTTGGATCAAACGTAATAGTTTCAGTAGAAGTATGATTTTGACAGGCAGGACAAAGACAAGGAGGAAAGCTTCCATATGAAGAGCAAGATGCTTTTGGTTGGAGCGGTTGCAATGCTGGCTCTGCTGGCTACCGCATGGGCGGCGAATGTGGACGGAAAGTGGGTTGCCCAAACGCCCGGCCGCGACGGAGGTACGTCGGAAACCACGTTTGTTTTTAAAGCGGATGGGACAGCGCTGACCGGCACCGTTACCACTCCACGGGGTGAAGATCCGATCACCGAGGGCAAAGTAAACGGCGATGAGATCTCTTTTGTTGTCGTTCGCAAGTTCGGTGAGAATGAGATGAAGATTAACTGGAAGGGCAAAGTTGCCGGCGATGAAATTACATTTACGCGCGAATTCCAGATGCCTCCCGGAGGCTTCGGCGGCGGCATGGGTGGGCCTGGCGGTGGAGCGCCTCCCGGCGGCGGACAGGGCGGCCCTGGTGGCGGAGCGCCTCCCGGCGGCGGTATGGGTGGACCCGGCGGCGGAATGGGCGGCCCGCCCCCGGCAATCGTTGCCAAAAGAGTGAAGTAAACATACATCTGTGTGAAAAACGGGCAGCCCGCAGGAATTTTCCTGCGCACTGCCCGTTAGGTTTCAGGATATCTATGTACAAGCTGGTTTGTGTTGGCATGCTTGCGGTCGCACTCTGCGTATCGGTTTTTTCGTCAAGCCGGTCGGTTGCGGACACTGCCCCAAGCGATGCTAGGATTCGAAAGGTGCTTGACAATCACCGCAGTTCCTGGGGCGGAATGAATGTCCCTGAGGCGGACGGGCAGGCCCTATATGATATCGTCATTCAGAACAAATACAAAAATGCTTTAGAAATAGGAACGTCCAACGGTTATTCCAGTCTATGGATTGCTTGGGCTTTATCTAAAACCGGCGGCAAACTGATCACCATCGAAATAGATGCCGACAGGCATAGAGAGGCCGTGGAGTATTTCCGTGAAGCCGGACTTGAAAAATATGTTGATGCCCGGCTTGGCGATGCGCACGAGCTGGTTCCGGCCCTTCCGGGGCCCTTTGATTTTGTCTTTTGCGACGCCGACAAGGAATGGTACGAAAACTATCTGAAGGCCGTGCTGCCGAAGCTAACAGTCGGCGGCTGCTTCGCGGCACACAACGTCTCTGAATTTACGGGATGGGGAGGAAGACGCCGAGGCGGTTTCGGACGCGGAGACGGCGGTGGTTTCCTGGAATTTGCGCGAAGCTTCCCGAACCTCGATACCAAGGTACTTAATATTCCCGGTTCTGCCGGTCTATCCGTCAGTTACAAAAAATAGGATAATGGCGGGCATTTGGCAGTCGGCAGTGAATTCTGGTAATTGGCGCAGGCTATCCAGGCGGGGAGGTTTCCGGATTTTTGCGCGTTTCAGCCATAATCACCTGTAAACCAAACACTAACCGCTAACATCAACCGACTGCCCACTGCAGACTGATTTACTCCGCTCTGCGGCGCTTGAAAGCGGGTTCGTCCAGATTGTCTCTGAGTGATGCAAGCTGATAATCGATAGCCTTGTTTGAATCCGTCGGATTGAGAGGGATCACGTTGCCGACGGTGCGCATGTGTTCATTCATTCCCTTCATCCGCTCGCTGCCGCTCTGGTTGAAGCCGGTGGCAATTACGGTGATTTTAATCCTGTCCCCCATCTTCTCGTCGTAAACGGCGCCAAAAATCGTGTCTTCCGCGCCCGCGATCTCTTCGATTATTTTTGCGGCCGCATCTACTTCATGGAGCCTGAGGTTTTCCCGGCTGGCGGTGATATTGATAAGCACGCCGCGGGCTCCGCGAATGGAGGTCTCTTCAAGCAGCGGACTGGAGATTGCACGCTGGGCTGCCTCGACGGCGCGGTTTTCCCCTTCGGCTACGCCTGTTCCCATCAGCGCCATGCCCTTCCCGGACATGATCGTGCGGACATCGGCGAAGTCCACATTGACTATTCCGGGCATGGTGATGATGTCGGAGATTCCCTGGACAGCCTGGCAGAGCACGTCGTCGGCATATCGAAACGAATCTTCGAGCAAAGCATCAGGCCCCATGGCGGCGAGCAGCCTTTCGTTGGGGATGGTGATCAGGGTGTCCACGACTTCCTTCAGTTCGTGGATCCCTTCATCCGCATGCAACTGGCGCTTTTTGCCCTCGAAGCTGAACGGCTTTGTGACGACTCCTACTGTAAGGGCGCCCAACTCGGTCGCAAGGCTGGCGATGATGGGTGCCGCTCCGGTACCCGTTCCTCCACCCATGCCGGCGGTGACGAAGACCATATCCGCGCCGTCCAGCAGTTCTATGATCCTTTCCGTATCTTCCAGCGCCGCCTGCCTTCCCTTTTCAGGAATGGCGCCGCAGCCGAGGCCGTTGGTGAGCTTGGTGCCGATCTGCAGTTTGATGGGGGCGATCGAATTCCGAAGCGCCTGGATGTCGGTATTCGCCGCGATAAACTCCACTCCCCCGATCTTCGACTGAATCATGCGATTGACAGCGTTGCCTCCCGCGCCTCCAACGCCGACAACCTTTATCTTTGCGGGAGGCTGCCAATCCTCTTCGAACCGGAACCTCAATGTCTCTTCCTCGAACCGCAGTTTCTCCATTTGCATTCCAATCCTCCCCATAAAAGCCGGCTTCTATTTGCCGGCCCATGACAAAATCTTACCAAACAGCCCGGATGAACCGTTGGATCTCCCCGGATTTTTCTTTCGATACCCCGCTTCTTCGGCGCCGAACAAAGCGAGCCCCACGGAAGTGGAGTACACGGGATGGGAAAGCTCTTCGGTCAAGCCCCGAACTCCCAGCGGCAGTCCCTGTCGGACCGGCATCCCCAGCGTTTCTTCGGCAAGCTCCAGCATGCCGTCCAGCATGCTCCCGCCGCCCGTCAGTACCGCTCCGGCGATAAGGCGCTCATTCTCGACCGCCTTCCAAAGCTGATCCTTTATAAGCTCCAGAACTTCGACCGCCCGGTCGCGCAGAATTTCACAGATCGCTCTGCGTGAAACGGAACGCGCCGCGCGCGTGCCGATCCCGGGGATCACCAGGGCCTCGTTTTCAACCGTTCTCTCCGTCAGCACAGTGCCGGATTCTTTTTTGATGCGTTCGGCCTCCTCCATAGGAGTTTGCAAACCTATGGCCAGGTCCCGCGTGAAGTGCGTTCCTCCGACGGGTAAAACTTTCGTGAATTGGACGGCGTTTTTGAGGAATACGGCGATGTCCGTCGTTCCGCCGCCGATGTCGATAACGGCCGTTCCAAGCTCGCGCTCATCCTTCGTAAGCACCGCTTCCGCGCTGGCCAGCTGGTTCAGGATTACTCTTTTTACCCGCATCTGGGCCCGGTTTACGGCATTGATCAAGTTCTGGTTCTGAGTGCTTTGGCAGGTTACCACGTGAATGTTCACGTCGAGGCGCGAGCCGAACAGGCCCACTGGATTAGTGATGCCGCCGTGGTCGTCCAGGAAGAATTCCTGCGGCAGGACGTGAATGACTTCCCGGTCGGGAGGAATCGGGATCGATTGCGCTGCGCGGATGGCCTGTTCCATCTCCACGGCTGTGACTTCCTGGTGATTCCCCTCAATCGTGACCGCACCGTGCGAATTGAAACTCTGAAAATGATCCCCGGCCGCACCTATGGTCACCCAATCCACCGATATGCCCGATTTCGACTCGGCTTCCTGGGAAGCCTTTTTTATGGAGCCGGCCGCTTCTTCCAGGTCCACGACGACGCCCTTTTTCAGTCCGCTCGAATTCGCATAGCCGGTGCTTAGGACTTCCAGGCCGCCGTCTGAATGAGCGCGGGCGATCATCATGCAGATCTTTGTTGTCCCGACATCCAGCCCGCAGATGATTCGATTATTCTTGCTCACGTATTTTTGTGCCCTTACATCTCTGAAACTGCGTTATTCCGTATTTCCGGGCTTGCGGAGGTACACGATCTGATTGTCATACCGCATGTCAATCGAAACGAATTCCGTATACTGATCCTTCAACTTCTGATATTCGCCGAGGTTGTTCATCAGAGCGCTAAAACGTTTCAAATAGTCCTTCTCTCCCAGATACACCTCGGCAGTATCGTCTACCAGGAGGATTTTCAGATTTTCCGGGTCAGAAATGTCGACTTCGGAAATATTCCGCGTGGCATGGGGCAAACCGGATTCGATTTGCGCCAGCATGACGAGGCCCTGATGTATCCTGGCCGCGTTTTCGTCCGGATAAAGCCTGTAGCTGTCGGCATCGTCCCCCAGGACGCCTTTGAAGACGGGCACATCCAGCTTGCCGAACCTTGGATCGTAACGCCCGAGAAGCGTTCCGTCGCTGTCTGCAACCATCAACTCCCCTTGCAGTTCAAGGATTACGGATGGGGTGCGCTCCTCGACATAAATGATGAGATCCGAGGGAAGCACACGCCGTATTTCGACGCGCTTTGTCCAGGTTTCTCTCTCCAGCCGCTCTTTCAGCTTCTCGAGATCGATGCGCAAAATGTTGGCAGGGAAGTCCTGCCGGATAACTTCCTCCAGTTCTCTCGCGTTCAACTCCTTGCAGCCGTAAAAAGTCACGTTTCGAAGGTTGAATTTCTCCGAAGTGTAAGCATACACAAAAACCGACAATATGAATGCCGCTATTAACAGGAATGCGCCCGCTTTTCCCATAATCCTGAGCGCCGACACAAAACGACGCCTGGAAACCTGATTCTTGCCGAATTTCCGGACGGCTTTCCTGCGGGCATACTGCCCCTTATCCGGAGGCGGAACGACTCTTGTATTTAGTGCTTCCCGTGACCTGGTGGTCCTAATCTCCATTACGCCTCTCTCCGAGGTCCCATCCGTTGCATACTTGCTCGACAAACATATATTCCAATCCGTTCGGCTAGAGCGCTTTTAAAACGCAGAATGTCGAATGCAGAACGCAGAATATCGAAGTGCCGACCGAGTGAATTGCCGTCCGACATTCTGCATTCGATATTCTGCGGTCCGAAATGCATTTCTTAAAATTCCAATTTCCAATATGTTCGGCTGGAATCCAGAAGCCGGAATTCAGAGGAAACAATCCCGGATTCTGCCCCCTCACTTCCGAATGCCGCCTAATTTTTCAAAAACTCCTCGCCAACTTTCCAGACATCTCCGGCTCCCAGGGTAAGCACGAGATCGCCATCCTGCACCGTGTCCCTCAGAATCTGTTGCGCTTCCGTGAAATCCGCTGCGTATCGGACCTCGTGGTGCCCGGACCCTTTGATTTGTTCCGCCAGCCTTTGCGCCGTTACGCCGGGCAACGGCTCTTCGCCGGCGGCGTAAATGGGCAGTATGATCAGCACGTCCGTATCACAAAAAGCCCGGGCGAAATCCACCTCCAATGCTTTGGTCCGCGAATAGCGGTGCGGCTGAAATACGGTGACAATCCGGCGGCAGCAAGCGTTTCGGGCCGCGCTCAGGGTGACGGCGATCTCAGTCGGGTGATGTCCATAGTCATCCACGACCAGAACCTTTCCCTTCTCCCCTTTGACCTGGAACCGGCGATCCGCGTTCTGAAACGAGGCCAGTGCGGAGGAAATTGCTTCGAACGGGATTTCCAGTTCCAGTCCGGTTGCTACTGCCGCCAGGGCATTCAAAATCCCATGGCGCCCCGGGATGCGCAGGCGCAGGATTCCGAGAGGATTTCCCTTGAAGCTCATCCGGCAGGAAGTGCCGAAATCCAGGAATTCGATGTGCGAAGCCACAAGGTCCGCCTGGCTGCCGATCCCATAGGTAACGATCCGCCGCTCGATCTTCGCGATTATGGCCTGAACGTTCGGATCATCGATACAAAGGACCGCTGCGCCATAAAAGGGAACTTTATTTACGAAAGCCGCGAAGGCGAATTTGATCGCTTCAAGATCCGTGTAGTGGTCCAGATGCTCCCGGTCGATATTTGTGACGACGGCGATCGTCGGAGTGAGCTTCAGGAAAGAACCGTCGCTTTCATCCGCTTCCGCGACCAGGAAATCGCCCTTGCCCAGCTTGGCATTGCTTCCGAACGCATTCAAGCGGCCGCCGATGACGGCAGTCGGATCGAGGCCGCCGCTCACCAGCACGGTCGCAATCATGGATGTGGTCGTGGTTTTGCCGTGAGAGCCGGCGACGGCAACGGCATATTTCAAGCGCATGAGCTCTGCGAGCATTTCGGCCCGGGGAATTACGGGAATCTGCAGACGCTTTGCCTGCACGACTTCGACGTTGTCGGGGCGAACCGCCGAAGAGATGACGACTACATTGGCGCCCTCCACATTTGCGGCGTTGTGCCCGAGGAAGATCTTCCCGCCCAGTCCTTCGAGCCTGTCGGTGGCGGCGCTCTTTTTCATGTCCGAACCTGAAACCCGGTATCCGAGGTTGAGGAGAAGCTCGGCAATGCCGCTCATCCCAATGCCCCCGATGCCCACGAAATGGAGTTTCTGGATCTTTCTGAACATGTTTATTCGGTTGCCTCAGTCACTCTTTCCTGATGCGAAAGATTCAACAGCACGCCCGTGGCGATCAGGTTCAACAGGATGGAACTGCCGCCCTGGCTGATGAAAGGCAGCGCGATTCCCTTCGTCGGCATCATGGCGAGCACCATGGATATGTTGATGAATCCCTGCAGCACGACCATGAGTGTTATTCCGAGTCCAAGATAAAAACCAAAGCGGTCCGGCGATCGGAGAATGATTCGAATCCCCCGGTAGAAAAACACGAGGAAACCGATCGCAACCAGGGAAGTCCCGATCAATCCGAGCTCCTCCCCTATGACCGCGAAAATAAAATCGCTGCTCGCCTCCGGGAGAAAAAACAGCTTCTGTTTGCTGGCTCCAAGGCCGAGCCCGGTGAGGCCGCCGCTTCCCACCGCCGTCAGTGATTGCGAGATCTGCCAGCCGGAGCCCAGAGGATCGTGAAACGGATTCAAAAAAACCTTCAAGCGCTCGATTCGAAAAGGAAACAGCGTCACAAGCGCCGTGCACACCGGAACGGCAAGCAGCGCCAGGCCCGCAATATATTGCCAGGCCAGGCCTGCGATGAAAAGGAGGATTCCGGCGATCATGCAAAGGCAGAGCGCCTGCCCAAAATCGGGCTCAATTGCGATCAGGCCCGCGACCAGCCCGAGAACGATGCCGAAAGGAAACAGCCGGCGAACAGGCCGGTTGATCTCGGTCTCGTGCTTCTGCAGGTAGGCTGCTATAAACATGAGGACGCACAGTTTCGCGATTTCCGAAGGCTGAAACGAAAGAAAGCCGCCGTAACGCAACCATCGGTGGGCGCCGTTTACCTTCGGCTGAGCCAGCACGAGCAAAAGCAAGGCCACGCAGACTATCAGGAGCACGCGGAGGACTTTGGGCTTCTGCCAGACGTGGTAGTCCACGTTCATCAACACCATCAGGAACCCAAAACCGATGCCCGCGTATACCAGCTGGCGCAGGAAGAAAAACGAAGACATGCCGTGCTGCGAGGACGCGACGACGGAAGAAGCGCTGTATACCATCACGAGTCCGAAGATCGTCAGAAATGCGGTCGTGATGAATAACGGTTTATCGCTGGTCGGTTTGTATGGCATAGATCAATGCTCGATATGCGGTTTCAGCTTGCGTACGGCCTCTTTGAAGACGCGCCCGCGGTGCTCGTAATTGTCAAACATGTCGAAACTCGCGCAGGCCGGCGCCAGAAGAACCACGTCCCCCGGACGCGCGAGACTGCGGCACAAGGATACCGCCTCCGCCATGGACTCGGCTTCGCTCATATCCGCGGCATCGCTCAGGGCTTTCCGGATTTTGGAAGCGGCTTCGCCGATCAGGACCAGATGTTTGACCCGCTTCCGGACCAGTGTCCTCAGTGCCGAGAAATCGCCTGCTTTGTCCCGTCCCCCGGCAATCAAGAGTATGTTTCCGGGAAAAGATTCGAGCGCTTTCGCGGCGGCATCCACATTCGTGGCCTTGGAGTCGTTGTAATACATCACTCCCTCGATTTCAGATACCGGCTCCATTCGGTGCTCCACGCCCTTGAACCTGCGGATGCTCGCCTCGAGACTCTTCGGAGCCGCGCCGGCGATAATTGCCATGGCGCAGGCTGCAAGAACGTTTTCCAGGTTGTGGAGCCCTCTGAGACCTATGGCGCTAACCGCAAATAGATCTTTCTCGCCCGCCTCGTCGCGGAAGATCACCCGGTCATTGCGCACAAAGACTCCGTGCCCGGCGACGCGAAGTCGGCTGAAAAGCACAGCCCGGGAACGAAGCCGGGTCGCCAGCGAAGCGGTTCGGGCATCGTCGGCATTCAAGACCGCGAAGTCCGTCCGTTCCTGGTTCATGAACAGGCGGCGTTTCGCCGCGATGTAGTCTTCGAAGCCCGCGTACCGGTCCAAATGATCCGGCGTGAGATTCAAGACCGATCCAATAAACGGACGGAAATTTTTTATGCTTTCCAGCTGGAAACTGGAAAGCTCGACGGAATAAAGATCGGCAGCCTTTGAATCCCGTGCAAAGCTGATCAAAGGCACACCGATGTTTCCGGCTGAAAAGGCCTGCAGCCCGGATCCGTTCAGCAGATCGGAGACCAGCGTCGTGGTGGTGGTTTTGCCGTTCGAACCGGTAATGCCGATTATCTTTCCTTTCAGATGGCGATACGCGAGCTCCACTTCCGCGATGACGGGGATCCCCGCTCTGCGGCTTATCTCAAATTCAGGGAGAGAGAGAGGAATCCCGGGGCTGACGACAACAAAATCGCATTGCGCAAAGCTTTCTTTGCGGTGTCCGCCCAGCTCCAGCACCAGTTCGCCGGCATAGGCTGCATGCTCCCACAGCCCGGAAATTTCCTTTTTCAGGGCGGATTCCGTCTTCGTATCCGTGAGAATCACTCGCGCGCCGCAGCCAAGCAGGAAGCGGGCAGACGCCAGCCCGCTTTTTGCGGCTCCCGCCACCAGCGCTGTTTTCCCCCGGTACTCCATTTCCTTTTCCCCCAATTGCCGCCTAATTCAAAAGCTCAAAGCGCGATCGCAGACTCTGCACGACCTTCTCGGTTCGCACTCCGCGCGAACCTTTTACCAGCACCAGGTCTCCCCGGCGTACGGCATTCACGACGAAATCGGCCGCCTCCTCGGCGGTATCGAAGAAGAGAGCGTTGGCTTCTCCTATTCCGGACTGCACTGCCGCACGCACGATTTCCCGGGCCGCGCCCCGGATTCCGATCACCATGTCCAGCCCGCGCCGTGCGGCATAGATCCCGCACTGGAAGTGCATTCCTTCGCTTTCTTTCCCCAACTCCAACATCTCGCCTGCCACAAGAATCCGGCGCGCGACAGAAGGAATTGCGGACAGAACCTCGATCATTTTCTGGAGGGCCTGCGGATTAGAGTTGTATGAATCGTCGATTACGGCGAATCCTTCGGCAAATCTCAGGATTCGGCCTCTCATGGATGCCTGCCGCAGCCGGCGCAGGTTCTCCACCAGACGTTCCGTCGGGATGCCGTATTGACTTCCCAGGGCGACGGCAGGGAGAGCGTTCATGACGTAATGCGCGCCGGCAAAAGGGACGCCGGCGCTGCAGACGCTCTTGCCTATGCGAAGATCGAAGCGGGTTGCATCTGGCCCCTCGATTTCGACATTGCCGGCGCCGATATCGGCGAGTTCTGAAAAACCGAAGGATACCTTGTGCCCCGTGAAGCGCCGGGCCATGTCCTGGACCAGGCCGTCGTCCGCGTTGTGTATGAGCATCCCGTCGGAGGGAAGAGCCTGCACCAGTTCTTCTTTGGCTCGGGCTATATCTTCCACGTTATTGAAGAATTCAAGATGCACCGGGGCCACATTCGTGAGGATCCCGATGGATGGAGATGCGATCCGGCACATCTCGGCGATTTCTCCCGGCGCGCTCATGCCCATTTCAAAAATCCCAAAATCGTGCTGAAGGCGCAGTCCAAGCAACGCCAGAGGCAGTCCGAACAGATTGTTATAATTGCCCGGCGTTTGATAAACGCTGAATGCGCTTTGCAGGACCTGGGCAGCGAAATCCCTGGTAGTTGTTTTTCCCATGCTTCCCGTGACCGCCACCAGCGTTCCGGGCCAGCGCCGCCTCACCGAGGCGGCGAGGTCTTTGAGGGCCTTGTGCGTATCGTCGACCTTTACTAGCACTGCCGGAAATGCCCCCGGGTATTCGTAACCGCGTTCCGCAACCGCGCCCAAGGCTCCCTTGAAAAGGGCGTCCGCGATGAACCGGTGACCGTCCTGGTTTGGCCCTCGAATGGCAAAGAAGATATCGCCGCTCTGCAGACTCCGGGTGTCGATCGATACGTTGGTGAATACCGTATCCCTCGAACCGCATACCAGGGTCCCGCCGGTGCCGGATTCCACTTCCGCAGCTGTCAGTTCGGGCATAATAAAATCCATATGGCTAAAAACTCTGTCGACGACCGCCGTCGCTTCAGTGCCGGGCTCCCTCCAAACGCTCGAGAATCAATTCTCCGGCAAGTTTGCGGTCATCGAAAGGTATCACACGGTTTCCGATGATCTGGTAGTCCTCGTGGCCTTTGCCCGCGATGACCACGGCGTCACCTCTTTTTGCCATTGAGATTGCCGAGGCAATAGCCTCCCGCCGATCCGCGATAATCTTGTATGGCGCCGTTCCTTGCCGCAGACCCGGCTCGATTTCCTTCAGGATTTGGAGCGGATCCTCTGTCCTGGGATTGTCGGAAGTTGCAAACACAAAGTCGCTCATTTTGGCCGCAATTCCACCCATGACGGGGCGCTTCGCTCTGTCCCGGTCCCCCCCGCAGCCGAATACCGCAATGAGCCTTTCGTGCGGCAGCTGCCGGACCGTTTCCAGAAGGTTCTGGAGTGAATCCGGAGAGTGTGCGTAATCGACGATGAGGCTGAAATCCTGCCCCGCGTCGACAAGCTCCATCCTTCCGGGTACCCCCTTAAGGTGCTCGATTCCCGCCCGGATCGTCTCCGGATCCAGGCCAAGGCCAAGAGCGGCACCGATGGCCGCCATGACGTTGTAAACGTTCGGCCGCCCGACCAGGTGCAGACGGAACCGGATCTTCCCCGCCGGAGTTTCACAATCCAGGTCTGTGCCTCCGAAATGGCTGGTATAGGAAATTGCCCGGATATCAGCCTGCTCGCCGAAGCCGAACCTCAGGACGGGCATCTGGACTTCAGCCGCGAGGCGCTTGCCGTAAGGATCATCGGTATTGATTACGGCCGATTCGATTCCGTTGCCGTTGCCGGCGGAGAAGAGAATGCGTTTGGCGTTGAAGTATCTCTCCATGTCTCCATGGAAATCGAGGTGGTCGTGCGTAAGATTCATGAATACGCCCGTGGCGAATTTTGTCCTGAAGACGCGCTGCAGCTCGAGCGAGTGGGAGGAGACTTCCATTGCGCCGTGCGTACACTTTTCCAAGACCGCCTGGTTGAGGAATTTCATCAGGTCGGTGGATTCCGGAGTCGTGTGGCTGCTGTGGAACCTTTGTTCCCCGATTCTCATCTCTATGGTTCCGGCGAGGCACGAGCGCAAGCCCGCCTGGCGATAAACCGATTCCATGAGATAGGATGTCGTCGTTTTTCCTTTTGTCCCGGTGATGCCGACCAGTTTGAGATTTGCCGAAGGATCGCCGTAAAAGAGACGCGAAACCTCAGCCAGAAATTTCCGGGCGTCCGGAACGTTTATGGCAGCGGTTTGGGGTGCCGAAACGATTTTGCCCTGGGCTGCAACCGCGACGGCGCCGTTTTGGATTGCCTGGCTTATGAAACGAGCTCCGTCCGCTTTTGCGCCTTTGATGGCGACAAATAAATCGCCCTTTTGCACGGCCCGCGAGTCATAAGAAATGCCTCTGATCTCCGTGGCGGTTTCTTCCGTCCAAGCAGCCTCGGGAATTTGTGCGAGAAGGTTTCTTAAAAACATTTCAAATCCGTTCCTATGGGGACCCGCTTGCCGTCAACGATGCGGCAGGGTATTTCGTCGCGATGCCTCCCGCGCCCGAGGGCAACGCTTCTTTTGCGGTTCCCTTCGCAAAAGATACCGCACAAACCGATCCTGGTTGTATTTTGCTGCCCGCCGGCGGCGATTGATAAACGGCGATGCCCGACCCGCTTGCCTGCAAACGGATACCGAGATCCATGCACCTGTCCAGGACAGTCCTCTTGGCCATGCCGCGGAAATCGGGCAGTAAGGTGAGGTTTCCGCCAAGCGACACGGAGATGACTTCCGGTGATTCTTCCGGTATCGGATTTTCACTCGTCGACTGCAAAGGCAGGACCGGTGTGGCGTTGGGAAGATAATCCTTGGAGTCCGCATCGGCGACTTGGATGGCCGCATTTTTCGGCGGCAGGCTCTGGTCGGGGGGGATCCTTAGATGAATCAGTGTTTCCTGGGCAATTTTCTGGAAAAAGGGCGCGCTGACGTCACCGCCGTAATGGCTTCCTTTGGGCTCATCAATCTGGACCAGGACGGTGATCTTGGGCTGAGGGAGGGGGGCAAAACCTATGAAGGATGCGACATATTTGCTGTCAGAGTAACGCCCATTGATTATCTTCTGGGCTGTGCCTGTCTTCCCTGCGGCCCGGTACCCTTCCAAGGCCGCACGCCTGCCGGTGCCGCGCAGGACAACGCCTTCAAACGCATTGGTGACGGTTTCGGCTGTGCGCGGGCTGGTCAGGCGCGTCCGTTCGGGGGTGCGCTCAAACACGAGATCGCCATTCTCGTTGATGATCCGGTCCACGACGGATGGCCGGACTTTGTATCCACCGTTGGCAATGGCGTTGATTGCGGTGAGGATTTGGATTGATGTCACGCCCACTTCCTGGCCGAAAGAAATTGCCCCAATCGACAGGCCGGACCAGTTGCGCCAATCGCGGACCAGACCGAAGATTTCGCCGGGCAGATCTACTCCCGATTTGGAGCCGAATCCGAAATTCCGAAGCGCCTCGTAGAGTCCTTGATTGCCCAATCTCAAACCAAGTTTTGCGGCGCCGATGTTTGAGGAATATTCGAGAATCTGGCTGAAGCTGAGGAGGCCGTATCCCTTATGGTCGTGGAAAAGGTGTCCGCCGATCGTGATGCTTCCCATCTGACAGTCGATCATCTCGTCGGGACGCGCCAGGCCGGCTTCCAGGGCCGCGGCGGCCACGACCACCTTAAACGTGGATCCGGGCTCGAAAATGTCCGAAACTGCCCGATTCCGCCACACGTCGGGTTCATAGCGGTTGTAAGTATTGCAGTTGAACTGCGGATAGTTGGAAAGGGCGAGAATTCGGCCGGTGTCCGATTCCATCACGATCACGACTCCGGACTTGGCCTGGGCTTTAATTACGGCTGCCTTCAGCTCTCTGTCGGCGATGTATTGGATGACTTTGTCAATGCTGAGCACCAGAGAGTGTCCTGGGACCGGCGGTTTGTCCACATTGACCTTGAAAGACCTGCGCCGCGCGTCCACGTCAAAGGAATATACCCCCTCGCTTCCTTTGAGATCCCTGTCGTACTGCAACTCAATTCCCGCCCCTCCGTCCCCGTTCATATTTACAAATCCGAGGACCTGGCAGGCGAGTTCGCGGCTGGGATAGACCCGCATGCTTTCGTCCACAAAATAGACGCCATCGATTCCGAGAGCCTCGATCTGCTTTTCCGCCTGCGGATCGATACGTCGTTTTATCACCAGGAAGCTTTGCCTTGCGGGATCCATCATCCGATCCAGGAGATCACGCGGATTAAGATCAAGTATGGCAGCCAGTTCCCGGGAGGCTTTCTGTGGATCCGCTATTCTGCGGGGCTCCGCCACGACGGTGCTGACCGTCACGCTGGTTGCGAGTTCGGCCATGCGGCTGTCGTATATGACGCCGCGCGGGGCGAAAATCGAGCGTGTGACCTGCTGTCGTTGGGTCGCGAGCTGAGCAAAAGAACGGTGCTCGAAGAGCTGCAGCTGGACCAGGCGAATCAGAATTAGAAAGCTCCAGAAGGTTACTCCCAGAATTACGAAGACAAGCCTTCCGGATTTAAGTCCAGGCATAAGATTTGCAATTGACGATCTGCAATTGACGATTGAAGGGATCTCTTTGCCTCAATCGTCAACCGTCAACCGCAAACCATCAATCTCCCCATCGGTCCCGAGAGAAAGGATTATTCGGAATAGTCCACAAAGCGCTTCGCGCCGATAGATTTCTTCAAGCTTGCAGCTTCGGCATCCGTCATCGCCATTTGATCAATGGAACCGCGCTCTGCTTCCTGAATCTTAGGCAGGAGGACCTGATATGGATGCAACGGAACCATTCCCAATTCATCGCGGGCGATGGCATCGATGCGTCCGGGATTTTTGAGCACTTCCTCCTCCAGCACCAGTCCCTGATGCGTGCGCAGCAGAGACTCCTCTTCGGCAAAAAGACTCTGGCTTTCGTATCCCGTATTGACAATTTGATTGCGGACCCAGGAATAGAACAGCAGGGCTCCGGCGACCACCGCGAGGGCCATGATGATTCGCATGAGTTCCGACAACATATGTACGTCGAGCTCATTTTTTATGCCGTAATTCCGCGTTTCGATCCCGTCTGCCCAATCCGTCATCTTAGCCTCCAATCCCCGGGCCGGTACGTGTGTCCCTTGATGCAATCCTGTCAGGCACGCTCAAAGTTTCTCAATGGACCTCAGGCGAGCGCTTCGGGCTCGCGGATTTGCAGAAAGCTCCTCGGGCCCCGGTGTTATGGGGCGGGGAGTTATGAGAAGACCCAATGCCTGCCGGGGGCATTTGCAGAGTTCGGGCGGCGCATCGCAGATGCACTGGCCGGCAAGCTTGCGAAACGTCCTCTTCACAATCCGGTCTTCCAGCGAATGGAAGGCAATGACCGCGATTCTGCCGCCGGTTTTCACAAAACCGAACGCCTCCGAAAGGAATTCCTCCAAACCCTGAAGTTCTTCGTTTACGGCAATACGCAATGCCTGAAATGTCTTTGTCGCAGGGTGGATCCCCTGGTGGCCTCTTACTTTGAAGATCCTGTTGATGATCGACGCCAGCTGAGAGCAGCGCGTGATGGGAGCCTTTTCGCGTTCCTGAACCATGGCTGCCGCGATGCGCCGGGAAAGCCGCTCTTCGCCGTATCGATAAATGATGTTCGCCAGTTCTGCCTCGGATGCGTTATTGACCAGGTCCGCAGCGTTCCATTGCTGCGATCGGTCCATGC
>JAEAMF010001560.1_pt1 | contig 15849 bp, 15 predicted proteins | sample 8958721 | NCBI WGS metagenome assembly JAEAMF01 (sample SAMN16933255, study PRJNA681124) | bioreactor sludge metagenome | isolation source: anaerobic bioreactor treating anionic surfactant - SDBS | place: India: Bengaluru | collected 2019-02-28
ATACTGAAAACATGCGATCGGGAAAGAGCGGATGAATGACTTTGTTGCTTTGATTGCCGGCATCTGCTGCGCCGCTGCGGGAGGAGAGCTATTCGTTCGGGGTGCTATCGGTCTGGCACGGTGGGCAAGGATATCTCCCGGCATCATCGGTGCCACGGTCGCAGCCTTTGCGACTTCAAGCCCAGAGCTTTCGGTTGCGATAAACTCGGCAATAGCAGGCAAACCGCAGATATCTCTTGGGGACGCCTTGGGCAGCAATGTTGTCAATGTCGCCCTGATCCTCGGATTGGCACTGGCCGTCTCCGGGATTCAAAGCCCTCGCGACAGTGTAAGGAGGGATTTTCCCGTCGCCGTCCTCGTGCCTGTCATCACCGCATTATTGTTTTTCGACGGCACGCTGTCGCGTCTGGATGGGATTATTATGCTCGGCATTTTTGCCGCCTGGATTGTGGCCGTCGTTTTTGATGCGAAAAAACAGAGAGAACAATTGGGCCAAACTCTGGCATCGCGCGGTGGCTGGCGTGCGGCCTTTTTCTGCATTTTCGGCCTCGTTTTCCTGGTCACTGCAGGAAATCTCATTGTCGCAGGCGCAAAAGGAATCGCGATTTCTTTCGGGATCAGCGCATTCATAATCGGGGCCACGATTGTTGCCGTAGGTACTTCCATGCCAGAACTGGCGACAACGATTATTGCCAAATTGCGCGGCCACGACGAGGTTGGACTGGGGACAATCCTCGGCAGCAACATCTTCAATGGGCTGTTTATTATCTCGGTAGCATCCATCATTTGCCCTATTCATGCAAGCAGGCATGAAATAGCCGCTACACTAATGTGCGGATTTGTGGCGGTGCTGATCACATATCCTTCCAAGAAAGGATTTATTCAACGGGGAAGGGGCATGTTGCTGCTTTTTATTTATGCCATATACCTTGCGAGTACCGCGATGACTCCGCCCGTATAAGCGTTTTCAAGAGGAGAACAGCAACAAAAAACGGCAAAAAATGTGGGCACTCATCATTTTGAGCGGAGAACCGATGGGTGTCCAGTTTCTGTAAGCCTCAACCTTAGCGGCTTTCTGATGCCGCCCATTTTGCAGGTGGAGCGTTGTTTGATATTTTGGGTCCATTTTCCTGTCGGTTGGCAATATGATCCTCGGGAGTTATTTCGAGTGGAGGGAAGAATGAAGAGAAAACCGATATGTTTTTGCTTTGTGTTGATAATTGCAGCCGTGACGCTTGCGGGTGTTGCGCCGGTAAAAGGCGAACTGGATGCCACCGCATCCCAAAACAGGCTGATTACCGTAATGAATCCCGCCATAACAGAAAAGCTTGCGGAACGAGTGCCGTTGGCGGCCAGGCTCGACACCCTGCAAGGCAAGACCATCTACATCGTGGATATGAATTATGAGGGGATGGGGCGCACTCCCGTGCTTGAGGAAATGCGGAGATGGTTTGCCAAAAACATGCCCACGGTAAAAACCGTACTCAAGCTGAAAAGCGGCAGCTACATATCGGATGATCCCGGATTGTGGAAGGAAATAGCCGCAAATAGAGGGAATGGCGTAATTATCGGCGTTGCCGGCTGATGGGGATGCCTCTCGGCCGTGAGCCGCTTTGCAGGGACCCTGGAAAGACAGTACGGAATTCCGACGGTGTCGCTTTCCAATGAAAACATTGTGTCGTTCGGGATCGGCGCCCATTTCAAATACAGCACCGGCATGCCTCTCCGTTTTGTCGGGGTGCCGTATCCGTTTACAGGCCTTAATAATGAAAATCTGAAAAGCTATCTCGAAGGCAAGGACAGGATCACGGGCAATCCTGTCATGCAGGCGATCGTCGACTGTTTGACAAAGCCCCTTACCGCCGAGGAAAAGAAATCCGGAATCCCGGCGGAGGCGGCCTCTGAACCCAGATTTCTTTCTCCTGATACCGAGGATAATCTGCAGCGCCTGTTTAAGGACAAAGGTTGGACCGACTTCAATCCAGTCATACTGCCGACAGAGGAAAGAGTGAAGGTGATGCTGACAGGGACCAGCCACAAGCCGGATGAATTGATTAAAAAAGAATCCGGCACTTTTGGAACCAACCGGCCCTTCACGGTGGAAAAAGTTGCCATCATTGCCGTCATGGCGGGCGCCCGGTCAGAATACCTGCCGGCAATCCTTGCATTGTCCAGCCAGGTTCCTTACATGGATTCCACCACCTCGAACGCAATCATGGTGCTGTTGAATGGACCGGTGCGCAAACAGATCGGCATGAATTCGGGCGAAGGCGCACTGGGCCCGACTGCCGAGGCCAACTCGGTCATCGGAAGAGCCATGACGCTGATCCACGCCATAATCCAGGGCTACCAGGAAGGCGTAAGCGGCTTCTCCTCTCTCAGCAATCCGCTGCGATACAACAACGTGACCATAGCGGAAGCGGAGGAGGCGCTGCCGGAAGGATGGAAGCCTATCCACGTGCAGATGGGCTTTAAGCCCGAAGAAAGCGTCCTAACCCTGTTTTCAGGCTGGAACTTCGTGAATTGCTCGGGTTCGGTCGTGGAGCACTATGCCCCGCAGCTTTTGATGCGTGATTTTGCGCGCGTGCTGGCGGCGACGGGATCGGCGACGATCATTATGGATCCTTCCGTCGCGAAACTGCTTAAAAACACGCAGGGATTTCAAACCAAAGAGGCGCTTTCCGAATGGCTTTCCAGGAACGCCGAGGTACCCGCGGAAGTCTATTGGGCCAATTCCATTGTTTCCGGCATGATGGCGCCTCTCGGCAAACAGGGCCTCGAGCCCTATGCCGGCTGGCAGCGAGTCCCGGGCGGCACTCTGATTAAGCACCTTCCCAATCCGCGGAATATCCGCACGGTCGTGGTTGGAGGGGAAACGGCAAGCGTCTGGTTCATCACCGATTTCATGGCCGGCAGAGGCGTATCCATCGACGCCTGGAGGTAATCACCGCCACTTGTCGATGGAAGCCGAGGTTGTGTAGTCGAAGTCGGAGATTTTCCACAACGGACTGGTTTCCCCGCCGACAACCAGAACGTTAATTTTCTCCGGCCGGTGATAGGGCGCGATCATCGCGTCGCCGGGCAGCTGCTTCCAGGCGGCATACGGCTGCACACCGCTCATCGCCAGGGGCGCCACCAGCATATCTATAATGTCGCTGGTCCAGAACTGGCGCGCCGTCATTTTGACGTTTTCCGAAATCCACTGGCTTACCTCGATCGGGGTTTGAAAGCCCTCGTACTCCTTCAGGTGCCCGGCAAGCATCGGATCCAGAATCAGGGTAGCGGCAGAATATAGCGCCGGGAGTGCCTGCATCTGGATCTTTATTTCTTCGCCCCATGGGCGCCTTGCTGCGGCGCCGGTGCTGTTCAGCAGGTTCCATCCGCGGAACAGGCTGACGACGCTCTCATCGCGCTTGTGTCCCTTCTGCACATGAAACGGATCCCAGACGCTGCGCTCCTCGTTTTCAGCCATGCACAGATTGTTGTAGCTGTAGTTGTTGCCCTGCGAAGTCCAGAAAGTCCTCCGCTGCCGCGCGTATCCCCACAGGATGCTCATCAGCGTCCAGGCGCGCCCGATAACGGCGTTGGTTCCGTTGTAGGGGCCCAGGGCCCCCATACCGGAATTCATGCCGATTTCGCTGCGGATCGGGCCGTTCACCAGAAGGGCGCTGGCAAAGGGAAGCGTCGAAGGCTGGATGGCAGGCTGGCCCGTCGAAGCGATGGCGAGCAGTACGGGCAGATGCTCAGACCGGGCGCCGGCCATCACGGCAGCGATCGCGACCGTTTCGACCGTGACCCGCAAGTTCTCCTGCGTGTCGACCATGAACGCTTTTCCTGCAAGCTTGTCCGGCCGCAGGCTCGTCCCCGAAAGCATCCTCGCGACGCGTTCCTCGGTCGGCAGAACGATAGGCAGACCGTCGCACCATCCGCGCTCCACGAAGAGCCGCTGCAGATTTTCCTCGGTGTCCGGCTTCAGCAATCGCGGCCGGTTCGGTACCGGACGCACTACGGCGAGATTCCTGCTTTCTTCCTCGGAGTATGGTTTCGTAAGCGCCTCCAACACTTCTTCTACCAGAGGCCTTCCCGTTACCGGATCTTTGCCCTCGATGTATGCGCGCAGGACGGCCGGTTTCATCGATACCACCGGATGCGGAGTGTACGCGAAACGAAGCGGGACTCCGAAGTAATCCGTGTCTTCCTGCACCATCCTTTTAAAGCCGATTGTCGATAGGGGCGCGGTTGGGATACCATACTTGAGCTCCAGCGTGCGGCAACACCCGGCGACCGCCGTGACGCAGCCAGGTCAGCCGGCCACACCGAAAATCACCGCGTCGCCGTTGGCCTTGATTTCCTTCCACAAATCCGTGGTATCGTCTCTGAATATGAAACCGGTTTTGCGTTTTAAAACCGTTTTCACCGACGGCATGTGCTCTGCGAACCAGGCCTGGAACTGCTCCATGAAAAGATCGCTTCCTCCAAATCCCTGATTCACCAGATAAACGGTCTTGCCTTCCAGGCTTTCCAGGCGCGGTGCCATTGTCCATGACGAGATGCCGGCGCCGGAGCCTTCTGTGGCGGGTGTGCGCTCGGCTTCAGGATTCAGTACGGCAATATGGGACGCGTTGGCCATCGGACGAACTCCTTTCGAACGAATCGATCACTATAGCCATACTATAAACGGCACATGACTCAATAATTTTATCTCAGGGCGCGCTGTGTAATCCATGCAGTGAAGCTAAGCGAAATGATTCCGGTGACCCACGCCAGCCGGATTGGGTTGTCGAGTATTGCCCGCGAAAACGTCGCAGCCAGTTCCTGATAGCCGGCCGCAACCGTATTCACGTTGTACAGCACCAGGAGGCAGAATGCCGTTGCCAGCATGCCAAGCAGAATGGGCTGCAAATAATGTGAAAAGGCCGGTCCAAGACTGTATTGAAATATATCATTCTGCTTTGTAGGCCTTTCGCGAATGGAATCGAGGCCCCGCAGGGCTGTTTGACCGACAAATCCTGCAGGCGGATGCCAAACCGGCTGCTCTCTCAGTTCGCGGTCAATCATGGTAAAAAGCGCCTGCGCCTGCCTGCAGGCATGGCATTCGAGTACATGAGCGCGGGCTTCGGGAGACAAACATGAAAGCCGCGCGTCAATAGCCAGATGCTTTTGAACATCCTTGCATCGCATGGGTGATCCTGTCCTTTAATATCTTCTTGCCGCGGAAAACATAGGTCTTCAGGGTGCCGACCGGTATTTGCATCATGGCTGCAACAGTCTGATAATCCAGTTCGTCAATTGCCGTGTACACAAGGGCCAGCCGGTATGTCTCCGGCAGCTGAGCCATTTCCCTTTGAATAACGCTACGAATTTCCTCCCGCGCCAACGCGTTTTCCGGGTCGGGAATCCCCGAATCAGGCATTGTCTCCGGATCCAAAAGTCCGGTTTCGCCGAGCGACGATTCCTCGCGAATGCGGCTGTTCTTGCGCAAATAGTCGATGGCTACGCGGTTCGCGATCGTGTAGATCCACGTCGAAAGCTTGCCGCGGCTGTCGAAGTATTCCATAGCGCGGAACACCCGGAGAAAGGTTTCCTGCGACAGATCTTCTATTACGCGATCGTCTCCGGTCGCCCGCCAAATGACGGTCCCGACCATGCGGGAATAGTTGTTTACCAGGCGCATACACGCTTCCTGATCACCTGACAAGACCTGTTTCACAAGCGCCGATTCGCTAAGATCCACGTTGCTCTGCCTTGGTCATATCCCATGATACGCTGAAAATCATCTCCGGTTTCAACGGATTCTTGAAACCACCGCGACACTCTCTCCGTCATATGGAGGCGAGTATAAAATTTGGCAAACATGAAAAAAGGAGAATGCCATGCCAATGGAAGCAAATCTGCCACCGCTTGTGATGCTGATTCCGATAGTGAGTATCGTCATGGGAATCGGGGTAGCCTTCTGGGCGATTTACTGGGATCACCGAACCAAGCAGATGAAATATAAAGAACGTCAATTGATGATCGAGAAGGGTTTGACCCCGCCTCCGCTGGCTCCCGAGAAGCAGCCGCCGACGCTGGAGGAATGCCTTCGCAGGGGAATTATCATGGTCTTTCTGGGAGTTGGTCTTGGAATAGCATACTTCGTTCTTCTCCGTGCAGGGAGTGGGCCGCCGGCATGGATTTGTGGCGTTGGCGGAGCCATTGTCGGGCTGATTGGAATCGGCTACCTGATTTATTATGCCATCGCCAAAAAGCATAAAAACGAAGCCCCGGAAGGCGGCGGTAACATTTCAATTCCCTGACCCGACCAGCGTCTTTCGCTATCGGAATCGGGATTCGGCATTTCCCCAACTGCCGATTCCGATAGCGATACCGATTCCGACTTGTGCGCGGTGTTCGTTTGTCTCCAATTTGGTAGTACAATCTCCGGCATGAAAATCGTTTTCTCGATTCTTTGTTTATGTATCTTGAGCTTTGCCGCTTCCGCCGGAGACAATGGCGCGCAACTCGCTTCGCTTCAAAAGGAGATAGATCGCCTTGAAGCCGACCTTCAGGGAGCGGAAGCTGTCCGCGCCGTAAAACGCCTTCAATACGCCTACGGGCACTATGCCGAATTCGGACTCTGGCACGACCTGGCCGATCTTTTTGCCGAAGATGGCATAGGGCATTACCCTGCGGGCGATCTCCGCAAAGAGGAAATTCGCAAACTCTTTCTCCATGACGTCGGCAAAGGAAAACTCGGGTTGGCAGAGGGAGTTTTCTATCCGCATATCATGCTCCAGCCCATCGTAACGCTGGCGCCGGACCGGAAAACGGCCAGGGGACGCTTCCGTGTGCTTGCCATGCTGGGAAGCTACGGTGGCGACGCGATATGGGTCGGCGGCGATTACGAAAATGAGTACGTCCTGGAAAACGGCGTTTGGAAAATCAGGGAACTCCGATTCTACTCGAGATACAGCGGCCGCTACGAGCAATCCGGGTGGACTGCAGATAAAGGAACAATTCCTTTGCCCCCCGTCCCCGCGATTGTGGGTGCGCCTGTGCCGAAAAACGCTGCTGTCTCTTCTGCCTCCGGGTCCTCATCTTCACTTGCGGTGCTCAACCGGCGGCTGGCGGATCTCGCGCATCGCGCGCAATCTCTTTCCGACGAAGCGCAAGTGTTGAATCTGCAGCATGCGTACGGGTATTACGTGGACCGCAAAATGTGGGACGACGTCGCGGACCTGTTTGCTTCGGATGCCACGATGGAGCTGAGCCAGCAGGGAGTGTACGCCGGCAGGAAAAGCATCCGGCGCGCGCTGGACCAGTTCGGACCTCAAGGCCTGCGCGAAGGAGAGTTGAATGACCGCCTGCATTTTCAGACAGTCGCCCACGTAGCCCCGGATGGCCGCACCGCACAAGCCCGCGGCGTGGAATTGGCGATGCTTGGCGCCAATGGCGTGGGCGCCCAGTGGGGCGAAGGAGTCTTCGAAAATGAATTCGTCAAAAGAAACGGCGTGTGGCAAATCAAATCCGTGCACCTCTATACGAGGCTGTTGACGGATTATGACAAAGGCTGGGCAAAGGATGCGCAGCCTGCGCCCGGCCCGAGCAAAGATTTTCCACCCGATCGGCCGCCGACGGAGGTGTATCGGGCTTTTCCCGGATTCCATATCCCGCGGTTTCACTTTCCCAATCCCGTAACCGGCATTCCAACTCAGTATCCGGAAGGAGCCCGCCGGCGCAGCCGGCAGGACGGTTCCTTGTCTGCAGGCTCCGGAATTCCTCCCGCGCGAACAGCCGCGGAGCTTTCCGGGCGTATTGGCGACACTGAGCGTTTGACAAGGATTGCCGTTGCATACGACGCTGCTGAAAATCTTGCCAGCGCGTATGGCTATTACCTGGATGAATTTATGTGGGACGAAACTGCCGATTTGTTTTCCCGCGACGGGAAGAGGAGGTTTGCCTCAATAAGCAACGAGGCCGGCCGGGAGAATATCCGCGAATCGCTCAAGCGACGCTATCCGGGCAAGAAGTCGACCGAATATTTCACCATGCATCAGCTGATCCAGCCGGTCATCCATGTCGCGGCCAATGGGCAGGAGGCGAAAATGAGGGTGCGCCTGTTTCAGCTGGCGGGAGCTTCGGGCGGCAGCGGTCTCTGGCTCGCGGGAATTTACGAGTGTGAGACCGGGCTCGAGGGTGATGTGTGGAAATTCAAAACGATGAGCCTGGATTATACGTGGACGGCCGATTACAAGGGAGGATGGGCCCGGGTGTCCGATAAGAGCAAAGCAATTGTTGCTACGCGGTTTCCAAAAATCACCGACCTGCCCTTTCACTATGATAATCCGGTAACAGGCCGCAGACGGCCAACGTCTGAAATCCGATAACCGATAGCGATTCCGATAGATCCTGGAGCTCGATGGTAATTAGTTTCTGTCGCGAAACGTAGGTTTTAGTCCCGAAGGGACGGTGCAGCAAAGCCCAGGGTGAAACCCTGGGACAATGATAGAATGTTTGATAAGCCCTGTAAGGGCGACGCAAGTCGTTCCTGTCATTGACCTTCTGCTTCGCCCCTTCAGGGCTCTTTGGATCTTTGACCCGAACCCAGGGCTGCGCCCTGGGCTTTGCTGCTCCACCCCTCCGGGGTTTGAAATGCCTGTTTCGCGACAGAAACTAATTAGCTTGGAGATGAACATGAAATTCCGGTTTGACCACAACAACATCAATGTGAAGGATCTCGAAAAGAGTGTGGCTTTCTATAAGGACGCACTTGGCCTCGTCGAGATCAGAAGGAAAGAGGCCGCCGACAAGAGTTTTATCCTTGCATTTTTAGGTGACGAAAAAACCGGTCACAAACTTGAGCTGACCTGGCTGCGGGACCGCACGGAGCCCTACAACCTGGGCGACAACGAATTCCATCTCGCAATGGTTGTCGATGATTACGCCGCCGCTTTCGAACGCCACAAGAAGATGGGGTGGGTATGCTATGAAAATCCCGCCATGGGAATCTACTTCATCGAGGATCCCGACGGTTATTGGGTGGAAATCATTCCTGAGCGGAAATAGCGGCTACTTGTTTTCGGCGACTTGACGGGCATATGCTTTTAGTTCGTCCCACGACTGCTGGAATTTTTCCGCGGACTGTTCGTTGCGAAACTTGAAGCTTTGAAACTGGCTGCCGTCTGCCGTATTCAGCAGGTTGACGGTTCTTCCGCTAACGGTGATTTTCAGGAGTTTGAATGGCATCCTAAAGCCGTGATATCCCGATAGCGGCTTAAAGGCGATGTCCAGGTAATCCACTGCCAGTGTGCCCCGGCAGCTGCCACGGAAGACCCCATGTTCGTGCTCAACCTCAAAGAAGCGCACTTCTTCCATGGCCTTTCTCTGCGCCAGCAGATCGCGGTCGGATTCGGCCATTGAGCGCAGATATTGCCTGTCCAGATCGTGCACCAGAACGATCCGCTGTCCTTCCAGGAATTCCTGGCGCCTTGAAACAACGGTGCTTCCCCCGCTTTCAATGGTGAGCAGATGAGTGCCGATCGGGACGTTTTCGTTTACTATTTCTCCGTCGTTGCTGATCGGCCGTCCATCCATGAAGAGAACCCCTTTTAGGCCGAGACGGTGAACGATCAAGGTAGCTCTTGCATTAGCTTTCCGGGCTTCGGCCTGCCGCCGCAATTCGCCCAGATACGCGTCGTCCGGATTCATCCTTTCTGCGGTACCGATTGCGGCGAGGGCATCCTGGTATCTGTTCTCGGCCATGGCCGCAGAATATGCCTTGATGTTGCGCTGAATTTCTCCGAGTCTGGCCGAAAATTCGTGCGCATCCCAATTGGTGGGATTCTCCGCCAACCACAGATTCAGAACGCTCTCGGCCTCACTGTACTTTCCGCCGGAATAGAGCGCGGCTGCCTGCCGCTTCCAGTCCTCCTCTCTCTGACGTCGTGCGGCAGTCAGCTGTTCCTGTTCCTTCAGATTCTGCTCCTGGGCCGCTGCCGAATCTTTTGCCTGCAACTGTCTGCGCAATGCGGACACTCGGGAGGAATTCGGGAACGATTTTTGCAGTTGATTGATTTCCGTCCCGGCGAGCTGCAGATTTCCGGTGTTGATCAGGGCGGAGATCCGCGCAATGGATTCCTGCGGCGGCTGGATTATGATGCTTCCGGCGCTCCCCGCAGGCAGAACTTGTCCGGGTGCATTTGTGTTCTCCAATGAAGACAGTCGTATCTGGTTCGTATCCTGTGGCTTTGGTGTTTCTGCGCCGGCAGCCCTGACGGTCCCGCCATCGGCTTTCTCTCGCAGGAAAGCAACTGCATTTGCTATCGGGCGCCAGCTGGGTGCATAGGATTTCCAGAGATTGGTCATGGTGGCAGATGCTCCAGATCCCCAGAAAATATAGGCTGAGGCCGTGATTACCAGCAGTGCGAGCAGTGCTGCGGCAGAACGGTAGGAAGGCCGGCGAATTCTGCGGTATCGCGGGCTTGGGGCAGCCTTTGGAACGGGCTGTGTTTCCGGCAATATATTCGGGCTCTGAATGCATGCTGCCAAAGGCAAAACCAGGTCGGGCTTCGGTTCCTCGGAAGGCGGTTTTGCGTTTTGCTCTTCAGCGGCTGGAGTTTTGTCGGCGAATGAAAGCCCGTCCGCAAAATCCCAAACTTCGGCCGGAGACGACTCAAAGAACTCGGAAATGTCCGATTCTGTTTCTTTGGGCGTTGGAACCGGCAGATCCGGAGACGGTTGCGTAAAGGGCACGTCTTTGCCTTGCTCTTCCTGGTCGAGCAGAGGTTGCTGCGGGTGAGAGGATACTTGCGCTGGAGCCGGCGCAGTCAAAGGAGCCGAGAAACTCACATCTTCCTTTGCAGCCTTCGCTTCCTCCGGGGGCAGCTGCATGTCTGTGGAATCTGTTATTAGCGACGCGCCGGCAGCAGCGCGGATGACCGGGTACTGCTCCAAGAGTGCAGTCATTAGCCGGTCAAGCGAGGCATAATCGGGTTGCTTTTCTCCGCTCAGCAATCCTTGGATGTCCTTAAGGAGCTGAGCTGTGTTTTCAGATGCGTGGGATTGAGCCGCGGCTATCTTGAGAGGAGAAATGGCGGCGTACAGTTCCGCCAACATCAGCCTCGTGTCTTCGGCAAGATCTTTTAGAAAATCCCTGCACGCATTCGCAAACTCATCCATGCTCTGGTAACGATCCTTCGGATTTTTCTCCAGACATGTTTTTAGGATGGGCCATATCCCTGGAGGCTCATCGGGAAACATCTCGAAGGTCGGAATTTCTGTTTTCAGCAGTATGTTGTCGAGAGCTTTGTTGCCGTCCGTGTTGTAAAACGGATGGCGATAGGTAAGCAGCTCATAAAAGATTGTGGCCGCACTGAAAACATCGGACCGCGGATCGCAATCCTGCTGCTGCACCTGCTCCGGAGACAGGTAAATGGGAGCACCCCAGCGAATGGCAGGATGAGGCAGATGCTTTCTCAGGGTATGAGCGACGGCAAAATCCCTTATTTTTGCGGCGCCATCGGCGGTCATGTGAATCTTGGCCGGTGCAAGGTCGCGGTGCAGGATGCCGTTCCGGTGGGCATAATCCAGCCCCTCGGCAACCTGTATCATCAGGTTGACCTTTGCTTCCGCCGTCATGGCCGGTTTCCGGGCGATAAGGCTTTGAAGACTGGTGCCGCCCAGCGATTCCATCACTATGTAATGAATCTGCCCATCTTTGCCTGAATCGTAAACGGAGGCGATGCCCGGATGGCTTAGAGAAGCAACTGCATGGCACTGTCGATGGAAGACTTCTTCGATGGCCTGATCCCATCGAATGCCTTCGCAGAGGATTCGAACGGTCACGGCCCTGTCGAGGCTCTGATCAAAGCCTCTGTAGACGGACCCCAGGTATCCTTCCCCAATTTTCTCGAAGAGTGTGTATTTGCCGAGAGCCGTAAAAGCCGCCGTCGGGGACGGTACCCCCATAACTTTGCCACTCCTTTTGCTTGAACAGCAATATGGTTCATTTTCGGCGCATCCGGAATTTGGTATGGTGATACGCGTCACTTATCTGCGAACACGTAGTTTCCCGTGCTTTAGGCTGACATTCCCCCGGCAGAATCTATGGAAACAGCTTTTTTGTGATCCTCGCGACATGGGCTCCCTGGAAACGGGCAATAACGAGCTCGTTCTCTGAAGGCTGGCGGCTGCCGTCTCCTCCGGCCAGGGTGCTTGCCCCATAGGGCGTGCCCCCGGTGATCTCGCTCATGGTCAGTAGTTCCGGGCACGAATAAGGAACCCCGATGACGATCATGCCATGGTGCAGCAGCGTGCTGTGAAACGAGGTAATCGTGGTTTCCTGGCCGCCATGCTGCGTTGCGGTCGACGTGAATACGCTGCCCACTTTCCCGACCAGAAGGCCCTGAGCCCAAAGTCCGCCTGTCTGATCAAGGAAATTGCGCATCTGTGCACACATATTTCCGAATCGTGTCGGCGTGCCGAATAGAATAGCGTCATAGTCAACCAATTCTTTTACGGTTGCGATGGGTGCAGGTTGGTCCAGCTTAACCCCGGCTTTGCGCGCGACCTCTTCCGGCATCAGTTCGGGCACGCGCTTTATAGTGACGTCCACGCCTTCTATGCTGCGAACGCCTTCAGCCACGGCATTGGCCAGAGTTTCCACATGGCCGTACATGCTGTAGTAGAGAACAAGTGCTCTTGTCATGCAATTCCCCCTGAATGATTCTCAGTTTATCTAAATGGCAGGTCAAATTCCATTTCCGGATGCCGGTTTAAATGCGATAGATCCAATGAAGATCAGGGGAATTGAAAAAGACGTGGATCCTGTTCTGGATGCGGAACGCACGGCGGCAATGATCAAAGATCTTCAGGCAAAATCCAAACGGTAGAACAAATTGCCTGCGATCGCGAGCATAAAGCGCGGACCGGACCTAAGGCTTTTTCAAACGGTTTTTGAAGATTTTTTTGAATTTCTCGACTTTGGGCGTGATGATCAGAGCGCAATAGCCTTTCGAAGGATTATTGTCGTAGTAGTTTTGATGATAATCCTCCGCCGGCCAGAACTTTGAGAACGCGGTGATTTCCGTGACGATCGGCCGGTCCCAGATCTTTTCCTCGTTCAGTTTTGCCCTATAGGATTCAGCCAGCCGTTTCTGCCCGGCGTTGTGATAGAAAATCACTGAGCGGTACTGAGGCCCGACATCATTCCCCTGGCGGTTTTTCGTCGTCGGATCGTGTGTCTTCCAGAAGACCTCCAGCAGTTCGTCATACGATATTTTGGCAGGATCGAATGTAATCTGAATCGACTCGGCGTGACCTGTGGTCCCGGTGCAAACCTGCTCGTAGGCGGGATTGTCGACGTGCCCTCCGGAATAGCCCGGCATCACTTTTTCCACGCCTTCGAGTCGCTGAAAGATTGCTTCGGAGCACCAGAAACAACCGTTGCCAAACGTCGCCAGTTGCAGGTTGGTTTTGCCGTCCGAGGATTTCATGGAAGCCCCTTTCCTGGGTGAGTCGGACCGGTTATTGGAAGCGGACCAATCGCGCGAAGAAGCGGAATTGCCGCAACCCGTGATCGTCAGCAGCAGTGCAAAAACCGTGGCCGCAAGCAAGATCGTTTGCCATGCAGAAAAGCGCCCGAACGATTCTGCGGATGTAACAGGTGGTGTAAAAGACTCAAATTTCATAAATTATAGTTAAATGTATATTAAATTCGGAATTTTGGGAAATGAATGTCGAACGGCAATTCCTACGGCGGGCACTTCGATATTCTGCATTCAACATTCCGCGGTTTTGGTTTGATATTTGCCGAGTACCGGCAAAACCTGCGGCCCGATATCCATAAACTGCGAGTCTCAGCAGGACTTCAGATCGAGTTTTTGGAGGGCAAACGCGTAGGCGCCGATGGCGACGGCTTGGGAGGTTCCGAGGCGCGAGATGCCCACGCCGGTGCGCTGCAGCGGATCGTATGCAATTCTCTTCCGGCTCCCTGGGATGTTGATTTCCCGGACTTCTCCCTCAACGAATCTCCCGATCTGTTGCGGATCCTCGAGGTTGAAGGCCGTCGATGCAAGCCGTCGCAGCTTTTTCCCGTCCGGTGCCGTGTAGGAGCTATTCAATTCTTGTATGAGCGCAGGGAGAAACAGCGGCCATGCAGCGGATATTCCGCCTCCGATAACGGCGAGGCCGTCCACAAGCGTTAACGCATTTGCCATCGCATCGCCCACGACTTCGCCCAGTCGGCGGAAAGCCTCGATGGCCGCTCCGCGGTTTCCGGGCTGTTTTCCCATCCCGATATCGCAGATCTCCTTTGGTTCCGGTGCATCGCCGAGCGGCATACCCGCTTCTTGCGCGAAGGTTCGTCTCACCGCACGGATACTGGCTCCTTCTTCGGCGTTCATTGTCGGATCCAGTTTGTTACGCAGGAGCCAGACCTCGCCCGAAATGGAGTTGTCCCCGACCAGGAGCCGGCCGTCCAGAACGATGCCTCCTCCAAAACCTGTTCCGAGAGTGACGCCGAAGAGGTTTTTATACCGCTTGGGGCTGCCCGTTTTTGAGAGCAGCCCGTTGACGTACGGAAGGAAGCCGGAGATCGCTTCGCCGTAGGCAAAGAGATCGCCGTCGTTATTGATGAAGACCGGAATCCCAAAAAGATCCTCCAGCATCGGACCGAGCGCAATCCCGCCGAGGAATCCCGGAAGGTTGCCGAGGTCGCCGATGATGCCCTTCGGATAGTCGGCGGGACCGGGGAAGGCGAAACTGATGGCCGAAGGCAATACGGGGCACATTCCCCTGATTCGGGTGAAGCCTTCGGCGATATCGGTCAGGCACTGGTCAAGATTGTCGCCGTTGGCAGGCATGGCGACTGTTTCGGTTACGGATTTTCCGCCCCGCATCGCCGAGAATCGGAAATTTGTGCCGCCCGCATCGAGCGTCATGACAATTCGTTTGTCGCTTTTCAAATCCATGGCGGATCTCCTTGTGCGCGGATCAGGCTTTATGAGATTTCTGATCTGCTTTCAGTGAAAGCAGGAGAAGATAGACGAAGCAAGCGAAAGGCACAATGAAGGCCGTTGTTTCCCAGTCCATGTCCGCCAGCCACCCCATGAGCAGAGGAATGAGCGCTCCACCGGCGATGGCCATGCACATCAGCCCGCTGAGCTCGTTGGAGCATTCCGGCCTGTTTTCGATCGTGATCGAGAAGAGCATCGGCCAGATGTTGGCGAAGCCCAGTCCTGCCGCTATGACGGCCGGAACGGCGAGAGTCGAAACTCCCGCCATTAGAATGCCCGTGCCCGCGACTCCCAGCAGGGCAGAAAGACGGAAACAGCGGCGCGGGCTCATCACCGTTAGGATTGCCCCGCCCAGAAGCCGGCCGATAGTAAGCATCAAAAAGAAAAGAGTCGGCCCCCATTTGTTTGCGGTCTGAGTGTTCATGCCGAAAGACTGCAGCGTAGGATTGAGAAAACGCCCCATGCAGGACTCGGCGCCGACGTAAAGAAAGATGCCAATCACTGCAAAAAGAAAGACAGGTTCCTTCAGCAGGCGGAAACTGGATCCAAGGCCGGGCGGCTTTTCGGCCCTGGTTTCCTCAATTTTCAGGGAGGAGACCGATAGGAATGCCAGCACCATAAGCACGAAGAACAGCGGAAAGGCGCCGCGCCATTCCATCCCCTTGAAAAGCGCCAGTCCCGCCATTGCGCTGATCAGATACGTCGAAAGGGTGCTGCCGATGCCTTTTATGCCCTGGGCAAAACTGAGATTCCGACCGTAGGCTCCTTCCGGGCTGACATCACGCATGATGGGATTGCCGGCTACCTGCAGAAACGTCGTTCCTATGCCGAGGACGAAGATGCAGCCAAGCAACAG
>JAEAMF010001564.1_pt1 | contig 15826 bp, 14 predicted proteins | sample 8958721 | NCBI WGS metagenome assembly JAEAMF01 (sample SAMN16933255, study PRJNA681124) | bioreactor sludge metagenome | isolation source: anaerobic bioreactor treating anionic surfactant - SDBS | place: India: Bengaluru | collected 2019-02-28
GCAACGTGGTGCTGGACAAGAGCTTCGGCGCTCCGCTGATCACCAAGGACGGCGTGTCCGTGGCCAAGGAAATCGAGCTGAAGGACAAGTTCGAGAACATGGGCGCCCAGCTGGTCAAGGACGTGGCCTCCAAGGCCAACGACCAGGCCGGTGACGGCACCACCACCGCCACCGTGTTGGCCCAGGCCATCGTCAACGAGGGCCTGAAGGCCGTCGCCGCCGGCATGAACCCGATGGACCTGAAGCGCGGCATCGACAAGGCGACCATCGCCATCGTCGCCCAGCTGAAGGACCTGGCCAAGCCGTGCACCGACACCAAGGCCATCGCCCAGGTCGGCACCATCTCCGCCAACTCCGACGAGTCCATCGGCAACATCATCGCCGAAGCCATGGACAAGGTCGGCAAGGAAGGCGTGATCACCGTCGAGGAAGGCTCGGGCCTGGAGAACGAGCTGTCGGTCGTCGAAGGCATGCAGTTCGACCGCGGCTACCTGTCGCCGTACTTCGTCAACAAGCCGGACACCATGTCCGCCGAGCTGGAAAACCCGCTGCTGCTGCTGGTCGACAAGAAGATCTCCAACATCCGCGAAATGCTGCCGGTGCTGGAAGCCGTCGCCAAGGCCGGCCGTCCGCTGCTGATCGTCGCCGAGGACGTCGAGGGCGAAGCCCTGGCCACCCTGGTGGTCAACAACATGCGCGGCATCGTCAAGGTCGCCGCCGTCAAGGCTCCGGGCTTCGGTGATCGCCGCAAGGCCATGCTGCAGGACATCGCCATCCTGACCGGTGGCACCGTGATCTCCGAGGAAGTCGGCCTGTCGCTGGAAGGCGCCGGTCTGGAGCACCTGGGCAACGCCAAGCGCGTGGTCCTGAACAAGGAAAACACCACCATCATCGACGGTGCCGGCGCCCAGGCCGACATCGAAGCCCGCGTGGCGCAGATCCGCAAGCAGGTCGAGGAAACCACCTCCGACTACGACCGCGAGAAGCTGCAAGAGCGCCTGGCCAAGCTGGCCGGCGGTGTTGCCGTGATCAAGGTCGGCGCTGCCACCGAAGTCGAGATGAAAGAGAAGAAGGCCCGCGTCGAAGACGCCCTGCACGCCACCCGCGCTGCCGTGGAAGAAGGCGTGGTGCCTGGCGGCGGCGTCGCCCTGGTGCGTTCCCTGCAGGCCATCGAAGGCCTGAAGGGCGACAACGAAGACCAGAACGTCGGCATCGCCCTGCTGCGTCGTGCCGTCGAGGCGCCGCTGCGCCAGATCGTCGCCAACGCCGGCGACGAGCCGAGCGTGGTGGTCGACAAGGTCAAGCAGGGTAGCGGCAACTTCGGCTACAACGCCGCCACCGGCGTGTACGGCGACATGATCGAGATGGGCATCCTCGACCCGGCCAAGGTGACCCGTACTGCCCTGCAGTCGGCTGCCTCCATCGCCGGCCTGATGGTCACCACCGAAGCCATGGTCGCCGACATTCCGGAAGACAAGGCCGCTCCGGCCATGCCGGACATGGGTGGCATGGGTGGCATGGGCGGCATGATGTAAGCCGACCGGCCTTCCGCCCGTAACGAAAACCCCGCGCCTCTGGCGCGGGGTTTTTTATTGCCCGTGAGTCAGCGCCGGGGCGCCGTCTCGAACGGGGGCGCCGGCTGCAGCGCCGCTGCCGGACGGTAGAGCAGCAGGCGATAGCAGCCCAGGCAGATCATCCAGTCGAACAGCGCGGTCCACAGGTTGTGCGACAGGAAGTGTGCGCCCTGCATGACCCGGCCGACGGAGAACAGCGAACCCAGTCCCAGGGCGAACAGCAGGGCGGCGCGGGCCAGGCGTGGCCGGCGGTCGCGCAGGACGAAGTACAGGGCGAACAGGGTGAAGCCGCTGCTGGCGTGGCCGCCCGGCCAGCAGCGGCCGGGGCTGTCGACCACCGGGGCGCGCTCGGCGAGCAGCGGCGTGTAGGTTTCCGCGCCGCCGTAGCGGGTCAGATCCCAGGGGCAATGCACGCCGGTGAGGGTCTTCACCGGGCTGACGATGGCGGTGGACAGCGCCATGGCCAGCACCACATAGCCGAGCGGCCGCCGCCAGGCGGCCCACGGCCGGTGCAGCCAGCTGGCCAGCAGGCCGGCGATGGCCAGCACGCCGATGAGGATCACCCCCTGCTTGGCGCGGTCGTGGAGGACGTTCTCCAGCCAGTAGCTGTGCTTGCCGGCGAAGCCGACGCCCGGCTGGTAGAACAGGTCGGAGATGGCGAAGTCGAGCCGGGTCGGCTCGACCAGCAGGAGCAGGGCGATCAGCGTCGCGGGCAGGACGAGGGCCAGCCCGATGCGCAGCGGGCGCGAGGCGCCCGGAGTCGAGTGGTTCATCGGCGCGCGCTCTCGGTGTGCTGTCCCAGGCCGAACTCCGCCGGCGGCAACTGGCCGTTCCAGGTCAGCAGGCCGTGGCGGAAAGCGTAGCTGGCGGCCTGGTAGTAGGCGATGTCGCGCTCGATCAGCGGATCGTCGAGCGCGGCTGCGCTTTCACGGCTGGCGCCGAGCGCGTCGTCGTGGCGGCGCATCTGCTTCGGCGGGCTGAGGATCGCCAGGTCGGTACCGTCGAACAGGCCGAGGTGCTGGTAGTTGCCGATCAGCACGCGCGGCGGGTTGCTGGCCGGCACGCGCAGGTCGCGGCCGAAGAAGGTCGACTGGTAGTCCAGGCCGAGCAGGCCGAGCAGGGTCGGCGCCAGATCGACCTGGCTGGCCAGTTGGCCGTCCTCGCGCGGCTGGATCCACTTGGGCGCGTGGATGAACAGCGGGATGTGGTAGTTGGCCACCGGCAGGTCTTCCTTGCCGGCGCTGCCGGCGCAGTGGTCGGCGACGAAGACGAACAGCGTGTCGTCGAACCAGGGTTTCTGCCGCGCCTTGGCGAGGAAGTCGCCGATGGCCCAGTCGGTGTATTTCACCGCCCCCTCGCGGCCATCGCCGGAAGTGATGTCGATGCGCCCGTCCGGATAGGTATAGGGGCGGTGGTTGGAGGTGGTCATCAGCTGCAGCAGGAACGGCTTGCCGGCGGCATGGTCGGCGTCGGCGATCTTCATCGCCTGGGCGTAGAGATCCTCGTCGGCCATGCCCCAGGCGTTGGCGAAGTGGATCTCGCTGTCGGGCACGCTGCTCTGGTCGACGATGCGGTAGCCGTTGCCGCCGAAGAAGGCGTTCATGTTGTCGAAGTAGCCGCGTCCGCCGTAGACGAACACGCTGTCGTAGCCGTGGGCCTTGAGCTGCTGGCCGAGGCTGGCGTAGCCGCTCTCGCGACCGATGCGCTTGACGATGGAACGCCCCGGGGTCGGCGGCACCGACAGGGTGATGGCTTCCAGGCCGCGGTCGGTGCGGGTGCCGGTGGCGTAGAAGTTGCTGAAGGTCAGGCTGTCCTTGCGCAGGGCGTCGAGATTGGGGGTCAGGCCGCGGCTGTCGCCGAAGCTGCCGAGGTACCTGGCCGACAGGCTCTCGATGGTGACCAGCACCACGTTGAGCCGGGCCGGTGGACCGGGGTTGTCGATCTGCCGGCGGATATTCAGCGGCTCGCCGGCGTGGAAGCGGGCGTTGGGCGCCTGCAGTTCCTCGCGCAGGATGCTGGCTACCTTGTCCATGCCCAGGGTCGGGTAGAACTGCGGGTAGTCCAGCTCGTTGTTGCGGAAGGCGGCGAAGAACTGGTAGGGGCCGTTGCTCGCCAGTTCGCGCTGGTAGGCATTGCCGCCCAGGCCACGCGGGGACTGCTGGTCGAGCAGCGCGAAACCCAGGCCGCTGCAGGCGACGAGCAGGGCGAAGGCGACTAGGCGCCGGCGCAATGGCGGCATTTCGGCGTCCAGCGCGCGGTGCAGGAGCGGACGCAGGGCGATGGTCAGGCCGATGGCGAGGACGGCGATGGCGCCGAGCAGGCGGAACACCGGATAGGACTCGAGGATGTTGTGCAGCACTTCCTCCGAGTACACCAGGTAGTCGACGGCGATGAAGTTGAAGCGCACGCCGAACTCGTCCCAGAACAGCCATTCGGCCAGCGCGCCGAACAGCATGGCGAACAGGCTGACGGCGAACAGCGCCTGCAGCCACAGGCGGTGGCCGGGGCGGCGCCACAGGGATGGCGGGCACAGCAGCAGGTAGAGGGCCAGCGGCGCGGCGGCGAAGGCGAGGAAGCCGAGGTCATAGAGCAGGCCGGTGCCGAACAGCGCGGCGACCTGCAGCGGCGCCAGGGCGGCCTCGCTCCAGTGGCCGAGCAGCAGCGCGGCACGGGTCAGGGTGAACAGGGCCAGCCAGCAGGCCAGCAGCAGGAACAGGTAGCGCAGGGGCGCGGAGCGTAGGAGTTGTGGCATGACGGGGTCCGAAGCGGTTGAGCGCGCGCAGACTGCGCGCGCGGACGTCATGCCGACGTGAGCGGCGCATGAAAAATGTGTCAAGGCGGGCGGCGTGCGGTAACTTTCCGGCTCTTAAGATTTCCCTAACCCGCCCGTGCGATCCTGGCGGTAGAGGTGACTGCATGCGTATCCTGCTGGTCGAAGACAATCGCGACATCCTGGCCAACCTGGCCGACTATCTGGAACTCAAGGGCTACAGCGTCGACTGTGCGCAGGACGGCCTGTCGGGGCTGAACCTGGCCACCAGCGGGCACTACGACCTGCTGGTGCTCGACGTGATGCTGCCCGGCCTGGATGGCTACAGCCTGTGCCGGCGCCTGCGCGAGGAGGGCCGCAGCAGCGTGCCGGTGATCATGCTCACCGCCCGCGACCAGCTCGACGACCGTCTGCAGGGCTTCAAGGCCGGCGCCGACGACTACCTGGTCAAGCCGTTCGCCATGAGCGAGCTGGCCGCGCGCATCGAGGCGGTGCTGCGCCGCAGCCAGGGCGCGGCGCGCCGGCTGCTGCAGGTGGCCGATCTCAGCTACGACCTCGACACCCTTGAGGTGGCCCGCGCCGGCCGGCGCCTCAAGCTCAATCCGCTGGGCCTCAAGCTGCTCGCCCTGCTGATGCAGAGGAGCCCCCACGTGCTGCGCCGCGAGGCGCTGGAGGAAGCGCTGTGGGGCGACGACTGCCCGGACAGCGACAGCCTGCGCAGCCACATCCACCAGCTGCGCCAGGTCATCGACAAGCCTTTCCCGGCCCCGCTGCTGCACACCGTGCACGGTGTCGGCTACCGCCTGGCCGAGAGTGTCGATGCGCTTTAAGCCCAGCCTGGCGCAGCGCATCGTCATCGCCTTCGCGCTGATGAGCCTGCTGGTGGCCGGCACCTTCGCCGTGGGCACCGTGGCCACCATCCACGTGGTCGAGGAGCGCCTGCTGTCCGCCCAGCTGGGGCGCGACCTCGACCGTCTGCTGAAGATGGAGACCATGGACGAGTGGCGCGCGCAGCCGCGCCCCGACCAGCAGTTCCACTTCACCGGCGGCGTCGAGGAGTTCGCCCTGCCGGTCGATGTCGCCGCGCTGGGCGAGGGGTTCCACGAGGTCTTCCGCGGCGAGCAGGCCTGGCACGCCATGGTGCGTCAGGTGGACGGCCGCCGCTACGTGCTGCTGCAGGACCAGAGCGACTTCGAGCGGCGCGAGCAACTGATCTATGTGGTGGTGGTGGTGGGTTTCCTGTCCAGCGTGCTGCTGGCCATGGGACTCGGCTGGCTGCTGGCGCGGCGGGTGATGGCGCCGGTGAGCCGCCTGGCGCGCCAGGTGCGTCATCGCGACCAGTTGCTGGCGCTGGCGCCGCCGCTGGCGCCCGACTACGCGCCCGACGAGGTCGGCCAGCTGGCGGCGGCCTTCGATGGCACCCTCAGCCAGCTGCGTCAGGCGCTCAGCCGCGAGCAGCTGTTCACCAGCGACGTCAGCCACGAACTGCGCACTCCGCTGATGGTGCTGGCCGGCGCCTGCGAGCTGCTGCTGGAGAGTCCGGCGCTGGACGAGCGGGGGCGCCGTCAGGTGCAGCGCATCGCCCGGGCCACGGCCGAGATGCGCGAGCTGGTGCAGACCTTTCTACAGCTGGCCCGTGCGCAGTCCGCCCAGGGCGGCGGCGCACCGCGGGCGAGCCTGCGCGAGGTGGCCGACGAGCTGGTGGCGCAGTGGCGCGAGCCGATCGAGGCCAAGGGCCTGCAGCTGGACTATCGGCCGGGCCCGGAGGCGCCGGCCGGCCACCCCTACAACGCGCCGCTGCTGCGCGCGGTACTGGGCAACCTGCTGCGCAACGCCTGGCACTACACCGACAGCGGGCGGATCTGCCTGAGCCTGTCGGCCCATGGCTTCAGCGTCGATGACAGCGGCGCCGGAATACCCGAGGAGATGCGCGCGTCGGTATTCGAGCCTTTCGTGCGCGGCGACCGCGAGCGTGGCGACGGTCTCGGCCTCGGCCTGTCGCTGGTGCAGCGGATCTGCGCCCAGGAGGGCTGGCGGATCGCCCTGCTGCCGGTCGAGCCCCATGGCTGTCGCTTCGAGGTGGACCTGGATCATGGCGCTTGACGTTTTTTTCACATACTGTTCACCCGCCCTTGATGGCTCGGACCTTAGGGTCACGCGCCATCTTTCCTGTGGATCTCCGCGTATGGAACGACCTCGTCCGGCCGAGCCCGAGCAACTGGCGCACTCGCGCGATCACTCCTGCGCGGCAGGGCAGGGGGGCGGCCTGCGCCGGCGACTGCTGCTCTGGCGCGAGGCGCAGCTGCTCCGCCGGGCGCTGAAACTGGCCGGCGAGCCGAACCTGCTCCTCGACCTGTCGCCCGAGGCTGGCCGCTGCTGGCCGCTGCTGGCCGAGCATGACAACCGGGTCATCCTCGCCGCCGGACCTTCGCAGCAGCGCCTCGATGCCGTGCTGGCCGCCCAGCCTGCCGGGCTGGCGGAGCGAGTCAGGGTCTTCCAGGGGACCCCGGCGGCTCTGCTGCTGCCGGACAACGCGGTCGACTGCATTCTCGGCATCGGCCTGCTGCCGTGCGGCGCCGAGGCGCTGCAACTCCGCCAGCAGTTGCGCGAGCTGCGTCGCGTCACCCGCGACACCCTGATCCTGTCGCTCCCGGCCGGGCGTTTCCCCGCCGGCAAGGCCATCGAGGGCGAGCTGGTGCAGGCCGGCTTTAATATTCTTGGGCGTTATGGCCTTTTGCCAGGTTATTCCACTTCGTGGATATATGTGGTGCGCAAGGACGACTAATTAGAACATGAGCGGAGTGCTCGCGCGGCCAGTGCCCCCGGCTCTCCTGCTTGCCGATCGACGACCCGAGGGTCGCAGTTTCCGTTACGGTGTGAGACATCCATGAAAGTCACGGTTTTCGGTACGGGGTATGTGGGACTGACCCAGGCGGTATGCCTGGCGGAAGTGGGGCACTCGGTCTGCTGCGTGGATATCGACGCGGCGCGCATCGAGCGTCTCAACGCCGGGCAGTCGCCGATCTACGAACCCGGGCTGGCCTCGCTGATCACCAAGAACCTGGCCGCCGGCCGCCTGCAGTTCACCGTCGACGCAGAGCGGGCCGTGCGCTTCGCCCGGCTGATCTTCATCGCCGTCGGCACCCCGCCGCTGGCGGACGGCAGCGCCGACCTGCGCCAGGTGTTCGCGGTGGTCGACAGCATCGCCGCGCACAGCGAGCAGGCCAAGCTGATCGTCAACAAGTCCACCTCGCCGGTGGGCACCGTCGACCGCATCGCCGCGCACCTGCGCGAGGCCGCGGCGGGCAAGCCGTGGGCCGATGACTTCCGGGTCGCCTCCAATCCCGAGTTCCTCAAGGAAGGCTGCGCGGTGGACGACTGCATGCGTCCGGAGCGGATCATCATCGGCACCGACAGCCCCGAGCTGGTCGCCGTGCTGCGCGAGCTGTACCAGCCGTTCAGCCGCAACCACGAGAAGATCATGGTCATGGACGCACGCAGCGCCGAGCTGACCAAGTACGCCGCCAACTGCATGCTGGCGACCAAGATCTCCTTCATCAACGAGATCGCCAACCTGGCCGAACGCCTGGGCGCCGACATCGAGATGGTGCGCCGCGGCATCGGCTCGGACTCGCGCATCGGCTACGACTTCATCTACGCCGGCTGCGGCTTCGGCGGCTCGTGCTTCCCCAAGGACATCCAGGCCCTGCAGCAGATCGCCCAGGGCCTGGGTTACCAGCCGCGCCTGCTGCAGGCGGTCGAGGCGGTCAACGCCGCGCAGAAGCAGCGGCTGTTCGAGAAGGTCAGCGCCCACTACGGCGGCAACCTGCGCGGCAGGACCTTCGCCCTGTGGGGCCTGGCGTTCAAGCCCAACACCGACGACATGCGCGATGCCCCCAGCCGCGAGCTGCTCGCCGCGCTGTGGCAGGCCGGCGCGCAGGTACAGGCCTTCGATCCCGAGGCGATGGACGAGGCGCGGCGCCTGTTCGGCGCGCGTGACGACCTGCGGCTGACCGCCAGCAAGGAGGAAGCGCTGGAGGGCGCCGATGCGCTGCTGATCGTCACCGAGTGGCAGGACTTCCGCGTGCTGGACGAGGAACTGGTCAAGGCCAAGCTCGCCGACCGGGTGATCTTCGACGGCCGCAACCTGTTCGAGCCGGCCACCCTGGCGGCTGCCGGCATCACCTACTACGGCATCGGCCGCGGCTGCAGCGTCGAGGGGGCGGCATGAAGTTCCTGGTCACCGGAGCCGCCGGGTTCATCGGCTTCCATGTCGCCCGCCGGCTGTGCGCCGAAGGCCACGAAGTGGTCGGCATCGACAATCTCAACGACTACTACAGCGTGGCGCTCAAGGAAGCGCGCCTCGCCCGCCTGGCGGAGCTGCCCGGCTTCAGCTTCCAGCGGCTGGACATCGTCGACAAGGCGGGGCTGCTGGCGCTGTTCGAGGCACAGCGCTTCCAGCGCGTCATCCACCTGGCGGCGCAGGCCGGGGTGCGCTATTCGGTGGACCATCCGGAGGTCTACGTCGAGTCCAACCTGAGCGGCTACCTGAACATCCTCGAGGCCTGCCGGCATTTTCCGGTCGAGCACCTGCTCTACGCCTCGAGCAGTTCGGTGTACGGCCTCAACGACAAGCTGCCGTTCGCCACCCGGGATCCGGTGGAGCAGCCGGCCTCGCTGTATGCCGCCAGCAAGCGCGCCAACGAGCTGATGGCCTTCACCTACGCGCACCTGTACGGCGTGCGCGCCACCGGCCTGCGCTTCTTCACCGTCTACGGCCCCTGGGGCCGCCCGGACATGGCGCTGTTCAAGTTCACCGACGCCATCCTCCATGGTCGGCCCATCGACATCTACAACGACGGGCAGATGTCGCGCGACTTCACCTACATCGACGACATCGTCGAGGGCATCCTGCGCCTGCAGGCCCTGCCGCCGGCCGGCGCGGTGCCGAGCAAGGTGTACAACATCGGCCGCGGCGAGCCGGTGCGCCTGCTCGACTTCGTCGAGTGTCTCGAGGCCGCCCTCGGCGTCGAGGCGCAGAAGAACTTCCTGCCCCTGCAGCCCGGCGACGTGCTGCGCACCTGGGCGGATGTCGACGAGCTGGCCGAACTGATCGACTTCCGTCCGGCAACCACGCTGCAGAGCGGCGTGAGCCACTTCGTCAACTGGTATCGGGATTACTACGCGGTATAACAATGACCCAACAGACCATTTCCAACCCGGCCGGCACCGCCGCGTCCGGCGACATCTACGTTTCCGTGGTGATCCCGGCCAAGAACGAGGCCGACAACCTGCCGAGCCTGCTCGGCGAGGTGCGCGCCGCGCTGGCCGACGAAGCCTACGAGGTGATCGTGGTGGACGACGGCAGCACCGACAGCACCGCCGCCGCCCTGCGCGCGCTCAAGCGCGAGGGCTTCGACCAGCTGCGCATCCTCAGCCACACCCACTCGCTGGGGCAGAGCACCTCGATCTACCACGCCGCCCAGGTCGCCCGCGGCCAGTGGCTGGCCACCCTCGACGGCGACGGGCAGAACGATCCGGCCGACCTGCCCGGCATGCTGGCGCTGGTGCGCGGCACCGAGGGGCATGCCGATGCGGTCAAGCTGGTCGCCGGCCACCGCGTCAACCGCCGCGACACCGCCAGCAAGCGCTGGGCTTCGCGCTTCGCCAACCGCCTGCGCAGCCGCCTGCTGCGCGACGAGACGCCGGACACCGGCTGCGGCATCAAGGTGATCGAGCGCGCCGCCTTCCTGCAGCTGCCCTATTTCGACCACATGCACCGCTTCATCCCGGCGCTGATCAAGCGCCACAACGGGCGGATGATCGTCCATCCGGTCAATCACCGTCCGCGCGGCGCCGGCGTCTCCAAGTACGGCAACCTGGATCGCGCGCTGGTCGGCATCCTCGACCTGTTCGGCGTGTGGTGGCTGATCCGGCGCACCCGCCTGGATCTGGCGGCGCACGAGGTCGAGGGCTGACATGGGGCGTGAGACTCTCTGGCTGGTGGTCGGCTTCGCCGGCCAGCTGGCCTTCACCGGCCGCTTCGCCCTGCAGTGGCTGTACAGCGAGTACAAGAAGCGCAGCATCATTCCGGTCGGTTTCTGGTACCTGAGCATCGTCGGCAGCGCGCTGTTGCTGGCCTATGCCATCTACCGCGAGGACCCGGTGTTCATCCTCGGCCAGTCGTTCGGCTTCGTCGTCTACCTGCGCAACCTGCAGCTGATCGCGCGGCACAAGGACAAGGAAAAGGGGGACTGAGCCGATGCGTCTGCCGATCTCGCCGCGGCGCGCCCCGCTGTGGCTGCTGGCCCTGGCGCTGCTCATGCTCGGCGCCGGTCTGGGCCTGCGCCAGCCGCTCAATGTCGACGAGGAGCGCTTCCTCGGCGTCGCCATGGAGATGCTGCAGAGCGGTTCCTGGTTCATCCCGCACCGCGCGGCGGAAATCTATCCGGACAAGCCGCCGCTGTTCATGTGGGCGGTGGCGCTGTTCGTCCGGCTCACCGATGCGCCCATCCTGGCGCTGTTCCTGCCGGCGCTGCTGGCCGGCGCGGTGGCCACCCTGTGCCTGTACGACCTGGGGCGGCGGCTGTGGAATCCGCGCATCGGCGTGATCGCCGCGCTGCTGTTCCTCGCCACCTACCAGACCCACAGCATCCTGCGCGCCGGGCAGATCGACGGCTTCCTCTGCCTGTGGATCATCCTCGGCGTCTACGGTCTGCTCCGCCACCTGCTGCTGGGGCCGGCCTGGGGCTGGTTCTACCTGGGCTGCGCGGCGATGGGGTTCGGCATCATCAGCAAGGGCGTCGGCTTCCTGCCGATCCTGCTGCTGATCCCCTATTTCTACGCCGCGCGCCGGGGCTGGACGGGCGTGGTGGCGATGCCGGGACAGGGGCGGCGCTGGTGGCTGGGCCTGGCAGCGATGCTGGCGGCCATCGCGGTCTGGCTGCTGCCGCTGCTGGTGATGGTCGCGCTGCAGGGCAATGCCGAGAGCGTCGCCTATGTGCAGGAGATCCTCCTCAAGCAGACCGCCAAGCGCTACGCCGACGCCTGGCACCACCGCGAGCCGTTCTGGTACTTCTTCGCCGAGGTGATTCCCAAGTACTGGCTGCCGATGTTCCTCGCCCTGCCGTGGCTGGTGCCGGCCTGGCGCCGCCAACTGGCCAAGCGCGACGGCCGGGTGCTGGTGCTGCTCGGCTGGGTGGTGCTGGTCCTGCTGTTCTTCTCGCTGAGCAGCGGCAAGCGCAAGCTGTACATCTATCCGGCGCTGCCGGGGCTGGTGCTGCTGGTCGCCCCGCTGGTGCCCTGGCTGCTGCGCCGCTGGTTCGCCCGGCGGCCGCGTGGACGCCAGGTCTTCGTCGGCCTCGCGCTGGTGTGGTTCGCCCTGTGGTTCGCCCGCGGCTGGATCGAGCCGCTCAAGGAGGGCGCCAATCCCCACGACGCGATCATGGTCCAGGCGGCCGAGCTGAGCGGCGGCGCCGATCTGGTGCTGACCACCTGGCGCGAGGGCCACTGGCTGTATGCGCGCCAGCCGATCGTGCATTTCGGCTTCGCCCGGCCGGAGTCGGTGGATCGGGCGGCCGAGTGGCTGCGCGGCCATCCGCAGGCCTTCGCGCTGATTCCCTCCACGGAGCTGGCGCGCTGCTTCGATCCGGAGCAGGCCCGCCAGCTGGGCGAGACCTCGCGGGAGGTCTGGTACCTGGTGGGCGCCGCGGCGGACAACGGCAAGTGCCGGAGCTCGCAGCCGGCCAAGGCCTATCGCTTCGCCTGGCGCCGGCCGCTGCCATGACCGGCCGCCATTCGTCGCAGCTGATCCGGGAGGGGAATGGCCTCGACTACGGTTATCTGTGTATCTCCGGTGAGGATGTCAGGAGGTGACCAAGATGAAACCGTATGTGGTTCGCGGCCTTTTCCTGGTGGCGGCGTTCGGAGTGGTCGCGCAGGCCGCGGCCAGCTGGTGGAATCCGGGCGTGACAGTGATCCGCAGCAGCCAGCTGGCCCAGCAGCCCCTCGCCCACAGCATTCCGAGCGAGCGACAGCGGGCACGGAGCAGTACCGACCCGCAGGGGCTGCTGATGCTCTACCAGATCGTGCAGGGCATGCGCGGCTGAATCGGCCGGGCGGCCCGGGCTGGGCGGGGGGCAACCCGCGCCCTGGCTCAGGCCAGGCGCAGGTGGTTGTCCCACAGCCCGGCTGGCAGCTGCAGCGCCTGCATGGCGATGTCCGCCTGGCGGCAGTCGTACAGGCGGCAGCGGCCCTGCCCTGAGCTGACCACGAAGCCCTCGGCGCAGGCAGCCACGCCGGCGCAGTCGGGCAGCGGCGCGTCCAGGCGCAGTTCGGCGCTGTCCAGATCCCAGATGAACAGCCGGTTGCCGCGCGGCGCGGTGATCGCCAAGAGGCGCAGGCCGCTGTGGATCGCCACGCTGGCGGTGTACTGGTGCATCGCCAGGCGCTGCGCCTCGCCGAGCGGGAACGCCTGGAAGGCCTGGCCGGGACGCTTGATCGCCACCAGCGGCACGGCGTCGCCCGGGTCGCCCTCGTACTGCTGGCCGCTGACCACGGTGCCGTCGCTGGCCACCGCCAGGTGGCGCACGCTGTTCATCCGCTCGGGCAGCTGCTCCTTGCTCAGCAGCGTGCCGTCGCGGCGCAGCAGCACCAGGCTCGGCTCCATGGCGTCGAGGTTCATCGCCGCGCGGCTGTCGGCCTCGGTGCGGATGCCGCCGTTGGCCACCACCAGGGTCTCGCCGTCGGGCAGCCACAGCAGCTGGTGCGGGCCGACGCCGTGGCTCGACAGTTCGCCGTGGCGCACCAGACGCTGGCCGTCCAGACGCCAGACGCCGACCACCCCGCGCCCCGGCTCGCCGGTGTCGTTCTCGGTGCTGTACAGCCACTGCCCGCCGCGGTGGAACACTGCGTGGCCCTGGAAGTGCCGGTCGGACGGCGTGGCCACGGTCTGCAGCAGACGGCCGTCGCGGGTGTCGATCAGGTAGCTGTCGCGACTCGGCCGGCGGCCGACGAACAGCGCCAGCGGCAGCGCCGGGTGCGGCACCACGTCGTGGCAGCGCTCGCTGACCGGGGTGGCGAACTGGTGGCTGCCGTCGAGGTGGTAGCCGACCGCGTAGTGGCGGCCGTCGGCGTCGTTGCGCGCCGACAGCAGCAGCGGCGCCTGGCCGGCGCCGCGGCCGAGGGTCCAGCCGCCGAGGGCGGAGGCGGCGAGCAGGGCGCCGCCGAGGCCGAGGAAGGTGCGCCTGTGCATGCTCAGTCGCCGTCGTGGGCGTTGAAGCCCAGCTGGATGCCCAGCGCCTTGGCCAGCTCGGCCTCGTGCAGGCGGTGCAGGGTGCCGAGGCTGTCGTACAGCTGGCCGAGGCTGGCGCGGCCGGCCTCGTCGGCGAGCAGCACGCCGAGCGGCTGGCCGAGGGCGGCGATGCGCTGGCGGGTCTCGTGGTAGGCGGCGTCGATGCGGGTGGCCAGGTCGGCCTGCTCCTTGCCCAGCAGGCCGCGCACGCCTTCGCGCCACAGGCTCTCGGCGCTGGCCAGGCTGGCGTCGATCAGCTCCAGCGAGGCGCCGCTGCGCCAGGCTTCCGCCTGGTAGGGCTGCGGCGGCTTGCCGCCGAGCGGCAGCGGGGTGTTGAGCTTGCGCTTGAGGCCGTCGAGGGCGCCGACCTGGGCGCGCAGCAGCTCGGCGACGGCCTCGCGGCCCTCGGCGTAGCGGGTGTTGGGGAAGCTCTTGAGCTGCGCGGCCAGCCCCTGTTCGCCCAGCCAGCTACCCAGCACCTGGGCCGAGAGGGCCTGCTGGTGGCTGCCGATGGCCAGCAGCAGCGGGCAGTAGCGGCGCTTCTGCTCGAGGTCGGCGAGGTCGATGTCCTGGTCGAACAGCAGGTATTCGTAGGCGCTCAGCCCCTGCACCACCACGCTGGCCTTCTCCAGCTCGGCCTGCCTGAGCTGCGGGGTCTTGTCGAGCAGGGCTTCGACCTGGCGGGCCACCAGGTTCTTCTTGTCCGGCCAGAACTGCACCTGCCAGGCCAGGTTGCCCTCGCCGAGCGGGCCGACGGCCAGCGGCTGCAGGGCGGCCCAGGCGCCGTGGGCGGTGAGGTAGGCCTGGCGGGCGGCGGCCAGGTCCTGCTCGCCGGCGCAGAAGGCCCGGGCGCTGTCGGCCAGCTGGCGGTCGCTGTCGGTCCAGCGGGTGTAGGCGGGCAGCAGTACGCCGTCGGTGAGCGCGGCGCTGGCGGCAGCGAAGGGCTCGGCCTTCGGCTTGGGCGGCTCGCCGTTCGAGCAGCCGGCCAGCAGGGCCAGCAGGGACAGGGAGAGCAGGGCGGGGCGCAGCATCGATTGCTCCTTAGAGGGAATTGAGGAAGGCCAGCAGGGCGGCGCGCTGGCTGGCGTCGAAGGCGATCACCGCCTGGCGGGCGCCTTCGGCCTCGCCTCCGTGCCAGAGGATGGCCTCCAGCAGGTTGCGCGCGCGGCCGTCGTGGAGGAAGCGGGTGTGGCCGTTGACCGTCTCGGTGAGGCCGATGCCCCACAGCGGCGGGGTGCGCCATTCGCGGCCGCTGGCCTGGAATTCGGGGCGATTGTCCGCCAGACCGTCGCCCATGTCATGCAGCAGCAGGTCGCTGTAGGGGCGGATCAGCTGGCCGGCCAGCTCCGGCTCGGCGGCGTCCGCCGCAGTGGTGAAGCTCGGCGTGTGGCAGGCCTGGCAGCCGGCCTGGTGGAACAGGCCCTTGCCGGCGAGCACCTGCGGGTCGTCGACCTGGCGCCGCGCCGGCACCGCGAGGTTGCGGGTATAGAACAGCACCTGGGCGAGGATGTGCGCGCTGACTTCCGGTGTGCCGCCGTCGGGCAGCGCCCGGCAGTCCAGCTGGCTCTCGGTGCAGCTGCTGCCGGCCAGCAGCGGGGTGGACAGGCCCATGTCGTTGAAGAAGGCGTCGGCGTTCTGCTGGTTGAGCGACGGCTGGCCGGCCTTCCAGCCGAAGCGGCCGAGGCGGGTGGTCTGGCTGGCATGGTCCCAGACCCGGTTGGGCCGGCCGGAAATGCCGTCGCCGTCGCGATCGTCGGGATCGGCGCTGGCGAGGATCGCCGCCTCGGGGATCGCCTCGAGCAGGCCCAGGCCGATCATCGGCGGCGCCACGCGCAGGGAGAACAGGGTGTCGGGATGCAGCGCGCCGTAGCCGAACTGGCTGAGCTGCAGCTCGGGACGCTGCAGCTCGACGCGGCTGCCGTCGCCGAGGGTGACCAGCTCGGTCGAGTAGCGCACTCGCACCCGGCCTTCCGGGGTTGCGCCGGGGATGGCGGTGTCCTGCAGCTGGCCGCCGTAGACCGGCTCGGGGATCAGCCCCTGGCGCTCGAGCAGGGCCTCCTGGCCGGGCTGGGCGGGGATCGACAGGCGCACCAGGCTGGACACCGCGTTGTCCGCGGCGCTGCCCGGCGGATGGCCGCGGCCGTCCTTGATGTGGCAGTTCTGGCAGGCGTTGGTGTTGAACAGCGGGCC